>Ga0172380_10009267_pt1 | contig 10533 bp, 11 predicted proteins | sample Leawe162metaG_FD_119747 | JGI IMG/M metagenome (GOLD analysis project Ga0172380, IMG submission 119747) | Leachate microbial communities from a municipal landfill in Southern Ontario, Canada - Leachate well 162 metaG | ecosystem: Engineered > Solid waste > Landfill > Unclassified | place...
AATAAGCTGCTCGACGCAGGTTGGAATCGCGAGGCACATTTTTTAAACTCCTTTGTTGATGCTGTGCAGCGCGACCCACACCTGCCCGAGCGAGATGGCGCTGTCGTTGGGCTGCATCTGCTGTGCCGTCAGAACCTTCAACTCTTGCGCGGCAAGCCTGTCAGACAGTGTGCGCAATAAAATATCATTGTGAAAACAGCCGCCGCCAAGCGCGATATCGACAATGTTATAACGGCGGGCGGCGCGCTCCACCCATTCGGCCAGTCCTGCGGCGAGCGTGGCATGGAACAGCGCGGCACCATAACCTGCGCCATTGCTTTCTTTGGGACAATCGGCCAGTACCGCGAGCAGCGGTGAAAAATCCAGTACGCCGTTTTCATCGATCAGGTAGCCTTCTTCCAGCGGCGCAACTTGTCCGTAGCGCTGCGCCAATTCTTGTAACTGGATCGCGGCCTGCGCCTCGAAGGACTGAATCTCGTTCACGCCCAGCAACCCCGCGGCGGCATCGAACAGCCTTCCGGTGCTGGAAGTGATCGGGCAGTTCAAGTTGCGTTGCAGCATCGTCGCCACCGTTTGCGCTCCGGGTTGATTGGGGAAACGCTGCGCGATCTCTTCGCCACACCCCAACTGAAACAACACCGCTGCCGCCATGCGCCACGGTTCACGCGCGGCGCGGTCGCCGCCGGGCAACGGCAATGGACGCAGATGGCCGAGGCGATCGAATCTCTCCCCTTCGGTGCGCAACAGTTCACCGCCCCAGGCGCCTCCATCCGTCCCAAGGCCCACTCCATCCAGCGCCAGACCCAACACGGATTCCACCACCCCATGTTCGACGCATACCGCGGCGATGTGCGCGTGATGATGCTGAACGGCGATGAGCGGCACGTCGAGTTCATCAGCAAGTTGCGCGGCGAAGCGGCTGGAATGGAAATCGGGATGCAGGTCGTGGGCAATGGCGGCCGGTTTGGTGCCTATCCAGTCAAGCAAACTGCGTGCGGTACGTTCATGGGCAAGACAGGCCGCGAGCGTATCGAGATCGCCCACGCACTTGCTGATGAAAGCCTGCTGGCCGGACGTGACGCAAAGTGTGTTCTTGAGCCATGCGCCCATCGCAAGCACGGGTGGCACGGCGATCGGCAGGGGGATGACGTGCTCGATGCAGTCCGGACAATTCATGCGCAAGCTTGCTTTTCGGCGGCAAGCCACGCCAGCCACTCCGTCATTCCTTCTCCGCTGCTGGCGGAAATGCGGATGATGCGAATGGCCGGATTGACACGGCGCGCATACTCCTCGGCGCGCACCACATCGAAAATAAGATGCGGCAACAAGTCGCATTTGTTCAGCAGCATCAACCGGGCCGCGCGGAACATATCAGGGTATTTGAGCGGCTTGTCTTCGCCCTCGGTGACCGAAAGTACCACCACCTTGGCCGCCTCGCCCAGATCGAATGCAGCAGGACACACCAGATTACCAACGTTCTCGATGAAAAGTGTGCCGCCTCGCGGCAGAGTCATCTGCTGCATCGCGCGCTCAATCATGGAAGCATCGAGATGGCAGCCCTTGCCAGTGTTGATCTGGATCGCATCGACCCCGGTGGCGCGGATGCGCTCGGCATCGTTATCGGTCTGTTGATCGCCTTCGATCACGGCAAGCGGGAATTCCCCCTTGAGTGCTTCCAAAGTACGAACCAGTAAAGTGGTCTTGCCCGAACCGGGACTGGACACCAGATTCAAGGCGAGGATGTTGTTTACGGAAAATAGTCGGCGGTTCTGATCGGCAACGTAATCATTCCTGGCGAGAATGTCTTGTTCCAGCTTAATGATGCGTGTCGCGTCACTCCCCTTGCCCCCGGTCTCAACAGCATGAGGGCGAAAGCGAACGGGCGCATCTGTCTTGCGCCCCCGGCCAGCTTGCCTGCCCCGAATCAGAACTTCATTGCTGCCACAGCCGCAAGTCGTGCACATCATTCCACCTCAAGCTCTTTTACCCGCATCGCGTCACCCGCGATGACCTGCATCCCATAACCACCACACTGCGGACAGACTTCGTACAGCGTTGCGATCTGTGTTTCATTGCCGCATTGCGTGCATCGGCCCCGTCCCGCGGTCTCGACGATCTCCAACTGCGCTCCGTCGGCGATACTATCTTTGACCACCGTGTCAAAGCAGAAACGCATCGCCTCTTTTTCTACACAGGAAAGCTCGCCTATCTCCAGCCATACTTTTCTAACGCGCTTGAAACTTTGCGTGCGTGCTGCATCCTCGATGATCTGCAGAGCACTCCCGGCGAGAGACATCTCATGCATCAAATATCTTCCGCCACCATCTTGATCGCACCGCACGGACACTCGGCGACGCAGATGCCGCAGCCCTTGCAGTAGTCATAATTGAACTTGAAACGTTTTCCCGGACCAAGTTTGATCACCGCATTATCGGGGCATACGCCGTAGCAGTTGTCGCACTCGAAACAGTTGCCACAGGACAGGCAGCGGCGCGCCTCGAACAGTGCATTCGTTTCATCCAGCCCACCCTGCACCTCGTCGAAACTGGTCTGACGGCGAATGATGTCCAGCATCGGGCGCACTGTCTTGTCGGCATCGGAGTAATACCACGGGTTCAGTTTGTCGAATTCCGCCAGCTCATGTTTTGCTGTGGATTCATAACTCACATCCCGTAACCAGGCATCGATGTTGCGTGCGGCTTTCTTGCCGTGCCCCACCGCCACGGTGACGGTGCGTTGCGATGGCACCATGTCACCGCCCGCGAAGATTCCGGGGAAGCCGGTCATCATATTGGGCGACACCTGTACCACACCGTCCTTCACCTCCAAACCCGGCACACCGTCGAGCAAGGACAGATCGACATCCTGCCCCAGCGCCAGCACCACCGAATCCGCCGCCAGCGTTTCGAATTCGCCGGTAGGTTGCGGATAGCCCTTGTCATCCAGCGCCATCTTCTCCACCGTGATCTCGCCCTCACCGGCCTGCTTGATTGTGGACAGCCACTTGATCATCACCCCTTCCTGCAACGCTTCTTCCACTTCGAAATCGTGTGCCGGCATTTTGTCGCGCGTGCGGCGATAGACGATGATCGCCTCGGTTGCACCCAGCCGCTTGGCGGTGCGCGCCACGTCAATAGCAGTGTTTCCACCACCGTACACCACCACGCGCCGCCCCAGCATCGGTTTGTCTTCACCTTCCATCGAACGCAGCACCGACACCGCGTCGACGATTTTGGTTGCATCACCCGCCGGAATAAAAGTTCGCCGTCCGATATGCGCGCCAACCGCGAGGAAGGCTGCATCGAAGCCACCTTGTTGCATGCTCTGCTCGATGTTCTCGGCTTTGGTGTTGAGTTTGAGCGTGACGCCCAGTTCGAGAATGCGCGCAACTTCGGCATCCAGCACGTCGCGCGGCAGACGGTATTTTGGGATGCCGAAGCGCATCATGCCGCCGGCCAGCGGACCGGCTTCGTGGATTTCCACGCTGTGCCCGAGGCGCGCAAGATGGTAGGCAGCGGACAAGCCGGAAGGCCCAGCACCCACTACCAGGATTTTTTTACCGGAGACCGCAGCAGGTGCATCGAACTTCCAGCCGCGCTTGATCGCCTCGTCGCCAAGAAAACGCTCGACCGAATTGATACCTACCGCCTCGTCGAGTTGGCCGCGATTGCACGCACCTTCGCAAGGGTGGTAGCACACACGCCCCATCACGGCAGGCAGCGGATTGTCCTGCACCAGCACGCGCCAGGCCTGCTCGTAATCACCCGATTCGGCGTGGAACAACCAGCCCTGAATATTCTCTCCGGCGGGACAAGCATTGTTACAAGGCGGCAATCGGTCGAGATAGACCGGTCTCGCGGTGCGCCAAGTGCCGGTGAGGTTGGCCAGCGAAGTACCGGGCTTGAGCGTGATCGCGAAGGGCTTGTTAGACATGTGCAGCCTCCTCATCGAGCAAACCGTACTTGCGGATGTTGCGATCCGCAATCGCCTGCAAGCGCGCCACCATCTCCGGGTGCGCATGTTTTCCAAACAGGTGGGCAAAACGTTTCTGCGGCTTGAGATATTCCTCGATCGGCTGCTTGTTGCGTATCTTCAATACGCCGGTGACTTCGCCGTGCTCGGCCTCGAACACCGGAAACATGCCGCTTTCCTTGGCCAGCCGCGCGATACGGATGGTGTCATGCGAGGCCGTACCCCAGCCCAGCGGGCACGGCACGAAAATCTGGATATAGCGCGCACCATGCATGCGCATTGCCTTACGCACCTTGTATTCGAGGTCACGCAGATCGGCCACCGTCGCTGTGGCCACGTAGGGAATGCCGTGCGCCATGGCGATCTCCGGCACGTTCTTGCCCTGGCCGAACACATTACCCGGCTCGGGTCCGACCGGCATCGTGGTCGCAGTGCGCGCCGTCGGTGGCGTAGCACTGGAGCGTTGTACGCCGGTATTCATGTAGGCTTCGTTGTCATAGCAAATGTAAAGCACATCGTCATTGCGCTCGAACATGCCGGACAGGCAACCAAAGCCGATGTCGGTGGTGCCGCCGTCGCCACCCTGCGCCACGATGCGCACATCGTGCCGACCTTTCACCTTCATCGCGGCGGCGACCCCCGTCGCCACTGCCGGTGCGTTGCCAAATACGGAATGGATCCACGGCACTTGCCAGGAAGATTCGGGATAAGGCGTGGAGAACACTTCGAGACAGCCGGTGGCATTCACCGCGATCAACTGGCCATTGCTCTCGGCCATCGCCGCATCAATCGCGTAGCGCGCGCCGAGCGCTTCGCCGCAACCCTGACAGGCACGGTGGCCTGAACTGATCGAATTGCTGCGCAACTCGCTGCCTTGCACGCTGCGCTCATCGGCGGCGAGCAGACGGTTGCCGACGGTGTATGTGCCGGTCTGGTAGAACTTGACGGGTTGGAATCCCATGATGATCTCCTTAACCAAACTTGGCCGATACGATACCCTTGTCATGCAGTATGTTTTCGGCGATGGGACCGGAACGGCGTGTCTGCCGCTCGCGTTCCAGTTGTTTGTTGACCGCGTCCCAATCCAGATCGACGAAGGTGACGGGTGGCAGTTCTTCTTTCTCTGCCTGGCTGAACAGTTTGTGCAGCGAGGCTTTGGTGATATCGCGCCCGCCGAGTCCGGCGATGGCGGTAAAGCCCTTCAAACCCGTGCCTGTCACCGCCATGCGCACATCGGTGGCGACAATGCCGCCCATACCCACCGCCAAACTCTTCTCCAGTACCACAAAACGTTTGCAATTCACCAGCGCGGCGCGCACCTGTACCAGCGGGAATGGGCGATAGCTGATAATACCCAGCACGCCGATCTTGTGCCCCTCGGCGCGCATTTCATCCACAGTGTCTTTGATGGTGCCGAGTACCGAACCCATCGCCACGATCATCGTTTCCGCATCATCGGCGTGATAGGTGCGCACCAGGCCACCGCTGTCGCGCCCGAATATTTCCTTGAATTCAGACGCCAGTTGCGGGATCAGCTCCAATGCCTGCATCTGCTTGGCGTGCGCCAGATATTTCACTTCCATGAATGCCTCCGGACCGACCATCGCCCCGATGGAGATCGGCTCGGCTGGGTCGAGCACCTGGCGTGGATCGAACGGCGGCAGATAGGCATCGACCTGTTGCTGCGTCGGGATGTCCACGCGTTCGAAGGCGTGGGTCAGGATGAAACCGTCCATGCACACCATGATCGGCATCGACAATTCTTCGGCCAGACGGAACGCCTGGATGTGCAGATCGACCGCTTCCTGATTGGTCTCGGCAAACAATTGCATCCAGCCGGAATCGCGCTGAGAAAGGGAATCGGAATGGTCGTTCCAGATATTGATCGGTGCGCCGATGGCGCGGTTGGCCACCGTCATCACGATAGGCAGCCCCAGGCCTGAAGCGTTATAGACCGCCTCCACCATGAACAGCAGGCCCTGCGAAGCGGTTGCGGTGTAGGAACGCGCACCTGCCGCCGAGGAACCGATCGCGACTGACATCGCGGCAAATTCGCTTTCCACGTTGATGAATTCGCACGGTGTCAGCTCACCCGCTTTCACCATCTCGCCCAAGGCTTCGACGATATGCGTCTGCGGCGAGATCGGATAGGCGCAGATCACCTCCGGGCGGCACAACGCAATGGCTTCGGCGACGGCCTTGGAGCCTTCGATCTGTTTAAGCATGGGCACGCTCCTCCATTTGTTGCTTCACCAGTTGATAGGCTTCATTTGCGGCTGCAATATTGCCCTCAGCCACTTTGCCCGCGAACTTCTGATTGATCGCCTTGATCACCGATTCCAGTTTGAACATGCCGGACAGCGCGGCGAATCCGGCAATCAAAGGTACGTTGGGAATGGGACGCCCGACATGTTTCAACCCGAGTTCGGTGGCAGGCAAAGTGCACATCCGCTCCAGTCCACGCTGTTTGACCATCTCCTGCAGACCCAGTGCCTCAAAACTGTGCGAGGAATTGAGCAGCACGTAGCCATCCGGCTTTAACCCGGCGAACACGTCGATCTGATGCAACAGGGTCGGATCCTGGATGATAAGCGCATCCGGCTCCATAATTGGCTCGCGCAGCCGGATATCCTTGTCATCGACACGGCAGAAAGCCACCACCGGCGCACCGGTGCGTTCCGAACCGAAACTGGGGAAGGCCTGGGCATGGCGTCCTTCCTCGAAGGCGGCAACAGAAAGCATCTCGGTAGCCGTCACCACGCCCTGACCGCCACGACCATGAATACGTATCTGGAACATGTTATTCCTCTCAAAACTTCTGTTGTGGAGCTTACTCCCGGGCCGTACGAATGTCAGCCAACCATGCGCGTATCTTCTCTGTGGCTTGTTCAAGATTATCACCTGCCTGATTGCTCAAACTAGCGCCCAGTTCGAACTCGTAACCGCGTATGCGCAGCAGGTAGGCGGGAGGCGCATCCATTTCATACACTTGCCCGAAAGTATGCAGCAATGCGAACGGCGTCATCGCATGGCTGGTGTAGCTGTTGTCATGCGAGGCATTGATTTTAGCAAACTGGAACGGTGCATCGCAGGAGACGTCGGCATCAATGAACAGCACCGTCTTGCGTCCGACCAGATCGGTCACATGCTCGACCTGCAATTGATAATCCTCGATGAAATCGATTTGCAGAATGGTTTCGGACTGAAGTTGGCGCAGCAGCAAAGGGCCAAGCGCATCGTCACCGCGCGATTCGTTACCGATGGCAAAAACCAGAATGGGCGCTGCCATCAGCCAGGCAAACAGAATGTGCCATCTGATGACCGCGTCAGCATATCGACCTGCGCACCCTCTGCATCCACCAGTTCTACCTCCAGCGGCATCTTGCCCAGCGCATGGGTGGCGCAGGACAGACAGGGATCGAAGGCACGAATGGCGACCTCGATGTGGTTGAGCAGACCCTCGGTGAGTTTGCGCCCGTCGATGTATTGCCGCGCCACCTGGCGGATCGCTTCGTTCATCGCCTGATTGTTGTGGGTGGTGGAGACGATCAGGTTGCAGCGGATGATCTGGTCGTGCTCGTCCACCTTGTAATGGTGGATCAGCGTGCCGCGCGGCGCTTCGATGACGCCGACACCGCGCTCTTGTCTTTCGCCCTTGCTGACCAAGTCGTTACCTTGCAGGTCGGGATCGTGCAGCAAGTCGCGGATGACTTCGGTGGCATGCAACATCTCGATCATGCGCGCCCAGTGAAAAGCCAGTGTCGCGCCTGCCGTCCTGCCGCCGTCGAAGGCAAGAAAGGTCTTACGTTCTGCCTCAGCCAGCGACGAAGGGATAAAGTCGCACTGCGTCACACGCGACAGCGGCCCGACGCGGTACCAGCCCTGCTCCGGCCCGAGACGGCGCAGGAAAGGAAATTTCATATAGGTCCACGGCTTCACATCTTCGAATATCTCGTCCCAGTAATGGCTGTAGTCGTAATGATCGAACAGCGTCTCACCCTCGCTATCACGAGCGCGCAAACCACCGTGGTACAGATCCAACGCGCCATCCGCACGCACCAGATTCAGGGTATGTGATTTGAAGCTGCCAAAATCGTTATAGGTAGCGACGTTTTGCTCGAACAAGCGGCGCACGATACTGACCGCGTCCTGACTCCACGCCACCATCTGTTCGATGTCTTTCAGCAGGTAGTCGCGTTCTTCAGTGCTGACGTTCTTGTTCACCCCGCCCGGTATCGAGCCAGTGCCGTGAATGCGTTTACCCGCCGTGACGCGGATCACCTCTTGCCCGAATTTGCGCAGCAGCACGCCTTGTTTGGCGATCTCCGGATAGGCGGCGGCGATGCCGACGATGTTGCGTTTTGCCACATCCGAATCGAAACCAAACAACAGATCGGGTGAACACAGGTGAAAGAAATGCAGCGCGTGTGATTGCATTATCTGCCCGTAGTGCATCAGCCGTCGCACCGTCTCTGCCGTCGGCGTCAGCGTGGCGCCGACTATCATGTCCATCGCCTTGCTGGCCGCTATATGGTGGCTCACCGGGCAGATGCCGCACAGCCGCTGCACCATCACCGGCGCTTCCCAGTAAGGGCGTCCCTGGATGAATTTTTCGAAGCCGCGAAATTCAACAATATGCAACCGTACTTGATGCACGCGGTCATTCTCGTCCAGCAACAGTGTGACCTTGCCGTGTCCTTCCACGCGCGACACCGGGTCGATTGCAACGCGGCGCAGATTCTCGGGGTGCGCAGCGGTTTCCAGGTCATTAACCATTCTTAAAATCCTTTGCCACAGAAATCACAGAGAAAACCTGCGAAGTGCTCTGTGTACTCTGCGACTCCATATATCTTTTAATCATATTTAATCAAACCATGCCCCAGCTCCGGTGTCTTGCCCGCAATCAGGTCGGTGAGGAATTTCCAGATCGCGTCACCAGAAGGCGGACAGCCGGGGATGAAGTAATCGATCTTCACCACTTCGTGCAGTGGATGCACCTTGTCCAGCGGCAGCGGCAATTCCGGATCGTTCGGAATATGCCCATGCAGCAGCCCCGGTTCGGTGAGGTACACCTCGGTCAGACAACTGCTCAGATCAAGGTGGTTACGCTGTGCGGGCAAACCGCCGTTGATGGCGCAGGCGCCGATGGCGATGAGGATTTTGCAGTTCTTGCGGAACTCGCGCAGCACATGCACGTTCTCCGCATTGCAGATGCCGCCCTCGATCAGGCCGATGTCGCACGGCCCGCAATGCTTGATATCGGTGAGCGGCGAGCGGTCGAATTCGACGAGGTCGAGCAGCGGAAATAGGCGTTCATCGATGTCGAGAAAGGACATATGGCAGCCGAAACAACCGGCAAGCGAGGTGGTCGCGATGCGCAGTTTCTTTTTCTCAGCCATGCTTTGCGCCTTCAGGCGGGCGCGGCGCATCGTCCAGCGCCTGTGCGCTGATCGGGTGCTGGTCGTAGCGCCGCTCGCCGATGGGTACCGCAAAACCGACCCGCTTGGGCAGAATCACGCCGACCGGACAGACTTGCATGGCTTTATCCGTCAATGCGATGTTCGTATCTTTGAGCAGGCCCGATTCAGAATTCACGATCAGATGCTTACCACTGCCACGCCCGGCCAGAGCGAACACATTCTTGCCGTCCACTTCGGCGGAGGCGCGCACGCACAGTTCGCACAGGATACAGCGGTTGAAATCAAGCAGGATGTCCGGGTGCGAGGGGTCCAGCGGGCGATCCGGATATTGGTGGCGGAAACCGGCGGTATGGACTTCGAGGTCATAGCCTAGTGCCTGCAACATGCAGTTGCCGCTTTTTTCACACGACGGACAGAAATGGTTACCCTCGGCAAACAGCATTTTCACCAGCGTACTGCGCAGCGCGTTGAGTTCATCCGTCGCACTTTCAACCTTGAGATTGGCTTCGGCAGGCAGCGTGCAGGAGGCGACGGTACGATCGTTGATCTTGACCGTGCACAGCTTGCAACTGCCGTGCGGTTTGAATTCGGGGTGATAGCACAGATGCGGAATATATTGACCGGCAGTCAATGCGGCTTGCATCACGGTCTGCCCCGGCTCGAAGGGGACGCTTGCGCCGTCAAGCTGAAAGGTGTCACTCATACCCCCTCCGTTTTCAGATGCGCGCCCGCATCGTCGCGCCCGGTCATCTGGCGCGCCCGTGCCAGTGCACCGTCAAGATCGAAGCCCGGTTCGAAGTCCAGTGATTTCAGTTTATTCTCGTAGGCGGGACGAAAATGCTTGAGGGTGTGCAGCACCGGGTTACAGGCGCTACGTCCCAGCCCGCAGTGAGAACTGCTCTGCAGCACCTGATCGAGATGCTCGACTTCGTTCAGGTCGTAACGCGTACCGTGTCCGGCGGCAATCTTGTCCATGGTCTGTTTCAACATCGATGTGCCGACGCGGCATGGTGTGCAGAATCCGCAGCTTTCATGGGCGAAAAAGTGCACGAAATTGCGTGCCACCTCGAACATGTCACGACTGTCGTCGAACACCATGAATGCGCCGGCGGTAGGCAAATCCTCGAAACCCAGCTTGCGC
>Ga0172380_10009268_pt1 | contig 10532 bp, 7 predicted proteins | sample Leawe162metaG_FD_119747 | JGI IMG/M metagenome (GOLD analysis project Ga0172380, IMG submission 119747) | Leachate microbial communities from a municipal landfill in Southern Ontario, Canada - Leachate well 162 metaG | ecosystem: Engineered > Solid waste > Landfill > Unclassified | place...
CCTCAACACCACGCTCATCCGCGAAATGGTCAACAATGAACTGGCTGAACGCGGCTATCAGGCGCAGCTGCGCGACCTTTCCCTCTACGGCGTGCCGCGCGACTACGTCGAAAAACTGATGTTCACCAAGTCCACTGAAAACAGCAACATCGTCAACAACAACCCCGAAGCGGTGAACCTCGGTATCGCCGAACTGGTGCTCAAACAGTGGGCGCTCGATACCATCTTTTCGCCTGATATCAAGCGTGCGCACAACACCGGGGCTGTGCATCTGCACGACCTCGGCTATCCGCACCGTGTTTACTGCTCCAGCCACTCCATTGAGTATGTCAAAAAATACGGCCTCAAAGGGCTGATCAATCTCAATACCGAATCGAGTCCGGCGAAAACGGCTTCCGTGCTGACCGGCCACCTCAACACCTTCCTCGCCTCCATGCAGGCCAACTATGCCGGCGCGCTCGGTATCGCCTACATCAACATTCTCTACGCGCCGTATCTCAAAGGCATGAATGCCTGCGAACTCAAACAGATTGCGCAGGAGCTGATCTTCAACGGCTCACAGAACGCTTTCAGCCGCGGCGGACAGACCCTGTTCCTCGACTTCAACATTCATTCCGGCGTTCCGGGTTACATGAAGACGGTTCCGGCCATCGGTCCGGGCGGGAAATACATGCTCAAACTGAAATCCGGCAAGACAGCCCGTCTCGAAGAAGTCCTGCGCGACGACCGCGATGTCAGCGGCTATAAGCTGATGGATCTCCGCCTCAAGGAAAAAGACGGCACTGAGCGCCTTGTCCTGCGCGAAATCAAAGGAAAAGAAGGCTTGGAATATGATGCCGCAACAGCTGCCGACATCGAAGCCCGCGGCGAAAAAATTGTCACCTACGGCGACTACACCAAGGAAGCGCAGGACTTCTGCCGTGCACTGCTCGAAGTCTGGGGCGACGGCGACAGCAACGGACGCATTTTCGAATTCCCGAAATGCGACTTCCATATCAGCGACGAAACCTTCACGGATCCCGAACAGTATCAGATCTATCAGGCCGCCTGCCAGCTGGCCGCAAAGAACGGCTCAACCTACTTCATCTTCGACCGCGATGAAGTCACGCTGTCGGCCTGCTGCCGTCTGCGCACCACCATCAGCGACAACCGTATGCTGCGTCATCCTGAAAACATGCGCTTCTGCGGCTTCCAGAACGTTACGATCAACATTCCGCAGGCAGCGTACCGCGCGGCTCGCAAAGGCGGCGACATCCTCCGGAATTTCTACGAAGAAATTGACCGGATGATGGAACTCGTCGCACAGGCGCATCTGCAGAAAAAGGCCAAGATTGCGCAAATGATGAGCGGCAACGGTCATCCGCTCTGGCAGATCGGCAAAGATTCCTGCGACGGCAAACCTTACGTCAACCTCGACACCTGCACCTACATCATCGGATTGATCGGCGTCAACGACACCGTGAAATTCCTGATCGGCCAGGAACTGCATGACAGCGACGAAGCCCAGCAGTTCGGCCTGCGCATCGTGGCTCACATGTACACCCGGACCAAAAAGCTCAGTAAAAAGTACAACCTCAAGTTCACGCTGGAAGAATCGCCGGCCGAAAGTGCCGCGCGCCGTCTGGCCAAAACCGACCTCATCTATTTCCACGACGAGGCCAAAGACATTGTCAAAGGCGAAAGCGAAGATGTCTGCTACTATACCAACTCCATCCATCTTACCGCCGACGCACCGGTCGGTCTGGTCGGGCGCATCGTGGAGCAGGCGAAATATCACAGCCTGATTGAGTCCGGCGCTATCACCCACGCCTTCGTCGGCGAAGAACAGCCTTCGGCCGCTTCCATTGAGAAGCTCATGACCGAAACCTTCTTCCGCACGCAGTCGGCGCAGGTGTGCATCTCGCCCGAGTTCACTTTCTGCAACAGCTGCCACCATCAGGTGCGTGGACTGGTCGAAACCTGTCCCGCCTGCGAATCCGCCGATGTGGTCGGTGAAACCCGCGTGGTCGGCTACTTCAGCAAGATTCAGAACTGGAATAAATCCAAACGCTACGGCGAACTCAAAGCCCGCCAGAGAGGTCAGTACGCAATTGAAACCGCCGAGGTCTGCGCCGCGCAGCCGATGGTCAAAGTTGAAGGCTGAACCGTTTGAACCCGGGAGATTTAACCATGCAAAAACCTTATAAAATCAAAGTGTTCGGCAAAGAAGGCTGCGCCAAGTGTAAAATGCTCAATCAGCGCCTCGACAAACTGCTCGAAGAAAAAGAGTGGTCTGACTTCGAAAAAGAATACTGCGACGTCGAAACCGTTGACGGCCTCGTCGCCTTCGCCTCCGCCGAATGCATCAACCCCCAGCGGATTCCGGCTATGCTCATCACGCGCCGGCAGGAAGAAACCGGACGCTACATTCCGGTGCAAACCCGCGAACCCAAGCCTCGCTGCGAAATCTGCGGCAAATCAAAGCTCTACCAGTACGTCGGCCTGCAAACCGATTACAGCGACGAAGGTAAAGGAATCATCTCCCCCAAGATGATCACCACGGTTCTCGAAGAGGTCCGTGTGTGATGCCCCCCGGAGCGTCAGCTCCGCGTAAGCAGGCGGCTTTGCCGCAAGGTGAGTCGCCTGTTTACGCATTTTTAGAGCGCCCCTCGATGATCGACTACCCCGGCTTCCTGTGCGGGGTTTTTTTCATCAGCGGCTGCAATTTCTCCTGCGGCTTCTGCCACAACGCCCCGCTTATGGGCAAAAAGCAGCATGGTCTGCCGTGGAGCCGCCTCGACGAAATCTGCCGCAAGTTCAAAACCGAATGGGTCGATGCCATCTGTATCACCGGAGGCGAACCGACACTCGCCGCAGACCTCATTCAGCTGATTGAATTCTTCCGCGGTTACGGCTTTAAGATCAAACTCGACTCCAACGGCGCGCTGCCCGAAGTGCTCAAAGAGTGCCTGCCGCTGGTGGACTACATCGCCATGGACATCAAAACCGGACTTTCCGGCTACCCCGAACTCGTCGGCTTCAACCGCACCGAAAAAATTGCTGAGTCCGTTAAACTCATCATGAGCAGCGGAAAGGATTACGAATTCCGCACCACCATCATCGAGCCGTTTCATACTGATGAGCAGATGCGCGAAGCCGGCGAACTCATTCAGGGTGCACGGCGCTACTGCATCCAGCCTTTTATCCCCAAAGACAACCTGCCCGATCCGCGCCTGCGCGAAACCAAACGCACCACTCCCGCCCGCCTCCGCCAGATCGAAGCGCTCATGAAACCCTACGCCAAAGAAATCATTGTCCGAGGAGCGTGAGGAAGAGAATACGGCCTTAGACTGTAGCCTTTGGAATCGACGTATCGGGATAAAGACGAGTGTGTGGAATGTAAAAGTTTGAATACCAGAATAGCTCCCTTTTGAAATTCTCCCAATAAACAAAATTATCCCTACATGAAAAAACAAACCGGCATAACGATCTTCTGGTGTTTTGTGTTGTGGGCGGCAACTCGTCTTTTTCCCGATCAACTTTATCTTCCACTATTTTGTGAGGGTCCGGCGCGACTGGCGGCAGGGTATTACGGATCGCCACTATGCATGCCATTATCTTTCACTGCGCGGGGGATAACATTAGAGACAGCACGCTCCTGCGGCGCGACAGATTTTTTTGTAATGGTCTTCATGATTCTTCCCCCGAGATGGTGGCGTTTATTCGCCGCGTATGGTATCACGCTGCTCACGAACACGGCACGGCTGATTATTCTCATCCCGGCAACCGCTGTAATTCACGCCTCGTTTCCGGAACGGTTTTATTCGCTGGGACATCAAGTTGTCGGTACGGCGGTGTTTCTCCCCGCACTGGTTTTAATCTGGGAAGGAGTACGATATGTCAAACGAAGAAAGCACGGGCAGTGTATTCACTAATCCGGTCACATGGCTTGTCACAAATGTAATCGCGCCGCTTTTTGCATCGGCTTCAACAGCTTACTGCTTCTGGGTCGTTTGGGAAAAACTGGAAAAATGCAAACCCGAAGCAATCTACATGGTAATGACACCGGTCATCCTGTCGATGCTGTCACTCATTCTCTTTCGAAAACGGGCCTTGTTAAGAACAGCAGCATTGACCGCTTTTCCGGCAATCGGGTATCTCATTTTCTTTTTTTTCCGTTTCGATGAAATTATTCCCAAGGAGACGCCTGCATGGATGCTTGCAAGAGAAATGCATCTATTGATTAACTGCTCCGCAATAATGCCGATGATCGTCGGAGGTCTATGGCGGATTGCAACAGTCAAAACGCATTTCAACCGAATCGCGGACACTCTAACCACACTCGTCATCACTGTCATTGCCGTGCCGACGGGCATTTTTCTAAGCATCACGGCGATGTCCGCCGTTTCCCGCTGGCTGATTACTGATCATATTAACGTGGCATGGCTTACAGTTCCGGTGCTGATGGTGTTCCCCATCATCTTTTTCATCGGCATATTCCGTCTGCTCATGCATATCCGGCAGATTAGCGATCATTTCATCAGCCGCATTCTCTGGCTGCCGATGGCGTTTACAATCATCATCGCACTGGTTTTGCCGATTTGCGGACTGCTCCTCAACATCACAATTCCTTTCCCGGCCGATTATCAGAACCTTTGGGTCTATGTCTTGACCATTCTGAATGGCGCAATTCTTCTGGCGCCGCTGAATAACCGGCTCGGATATTTTCTTCGTTCTGCAACATTTCCCTTCACGCTGTACTTCTTTGTCGTATTCCTCCCGTTTCTGCCACTGTCCCTACTGGCAATTATGGCCATCGGAATGGGCTTTTTAATGCTTTCGCCGCTTTTGCTCTTCTGGCACCACATCGGGTTGCTGGCCAAAGACTGGAAACATTATCCGAAGTCCATTCCCTGCGTCGCTATGCTGATCCTTCCCGCTCTGCTCGCCGTCAGTATTGAGTACGACCGAGCCAAGCTTAGAGACATTCTTGATTATACATTTGCTCAGAATGTAACTGCGGATGCAAAACTTCCTGCGTCGCCCGCACAGATAAAGCGCATTCTCGTCCGCGCTTATGCGGCAAAAAACGCGTCTGACATTCCGTTCCTTTCGGCCTGGTACAACCAGCGTGTCTTTGACGGTATGATTCTTCCAGACGGACGCATTGAAAAAATGTGGGATCTCTATGTCGGCGCGCCGGTTCCGGAACAAAAACCGAACCTTTGGAGCAGCCAGTTCAGGGCATCCCCCGGCCGAAGAACCAGCTGGAACTGGTCTGTTTCGCCACCGCGCAACACATCAATCGGCGACAGCAAGGTGTCCATTGCCACAGCGAACTCAGAACAGACTATAACGCTGTTTGTTAAAATTACCGCGCCGACATCGGAACAGCAGGAATTTTATGCGCCCGTCACGCTCCCGACGGCGACATGGGTGAAAGGAATGAAGCTTAAAATTTCCGGCAAGTGGGAGCCTGCCTCCATCATCGAGAAACGGGCCGCCGAATGGGTTTATCAACAAATCACAACGGTTCAACGGCGTGACCCGGCTATCTTCTCACTGGCCTCCGCAGAAAAAGGTCTGCTCAGAGTCTATCCGGTTACGTCAAAAGAACCCCGCGAGCTTGAAATCACTTTGATCCGTCCGGACTGCGTTGGTGAAGGTATAGTAGAAATCGGCGGACAGAAGTTCGTTATTCCAGCCGATAAGCCGATAGCAAATATTCCTTTCTATTCTCCTATCAATACAGATTCCGCAACCAAAATTGTCTTGGTGGATTGCTCGCGCAGCCAAACCAATGCCGCACTGCAGGAACTCATCGCCAAAATTGAGACCGAAAAACCCGATTATGTGATAGCCGTCAACGCCGAAACGAAAACCACAAAGGTGGAAAACGGGAAGGTCACATCCGATATGCTTTTGCCTTTCCGATATGGACTTGACGAAGATCGGGCATTAAAACAAGTCAATGCCTTCCACTGGGGAGATAAAAAAGAGATCAAACTAATTGGTGCCTGGACTGAACCGGACTTCGTCCTGTCCGCCTTCAACGTTGATTGCGTACAAAGTAACAGCGACTGGCGCAATGGCGTAGAGGCGTGGAAAAAATACTACCACTACGAATTCACAGGACAAAAACAGGACGAATTGTTCATCTCTCAAAAATACGGCATCCTCACTCCGGTCGGCAGTTACATTGTGGTTGAAGATGATGCCCAAAGAAAAATGCTTCAGGTGAAACAGCTTCAGGCGAAGAACGCACATTCCGCAATGGAGTTTTCGGAAACATATCCGCCGGTTCAAAGTGATGCCCCTTACGGTATTGTTCTTATTTTAGGTTTCGGAGTTTTTTATTACATGCGTAACCGCAAGGTATCTACGAACTTTGAGAACTGAATTATCCATTGCCTGGAAACTTTGCGCCTTATTCATCCGCCTCATATAAGGTCGACGGGATAGTCTTGTCTGCCGAGAGAATTGCCTTTCCTCCGCCCGCTGTTATTATGCGGTGCATAAAAACAGAAGGATCGTATGCTGAAAAAAGAAAATACCGTTTTAATACTCATAGACGTGCAAGGCCAGCTGTCCGAACTGGTGGACGGCGCCGAAACGCTTTTCAAAACCATTCGCCGCCTGCTGACAGGAATGTATGTACTCGAAATTCCGGTCATTGTCACCGAACAGACCCCCGAAAAAATGGGGAAAACCCGCGGCGAATTCCGGGCGATGGTTCGGGACGTTCCCATCGAAAAAAAAACCTTTAGTTGTTGCGGTGAAACGGCCTTTGTCCAGGCGCTGGAAAAAACAAAACGCCGCCATGTGATTCTCTGCGGTATCGAAACCCACGTCTGTGTTTACCAGACGGCCATGGATCTGCTCGCCGCCGGTTATGCAGTTTATGTCGTCACCGACGCTGTTTCTTCACGCGATCCGGCCAATAAAACACTCGCCTTGCGCCGCATGGAAACCGAAGGCGTCAAGTTGACCGGCATGGAAATGCTCCTTTTTGAACTGCTCGGTGACAGCAGGGTACCTCAATTCAAATCCATTCTGCAGATTGTGAAATAGCCATGCCGCTGCTTCTGCTCGTCTCTCTCATCTGGGCTTTTTCGTTCGGCCTGATCAAAGACGGGCTGACCGGGCTGCCCGCTTCCGCTGTCGCCTTCATCCGGCTGGCTATCGCACTGGCTGTTTTCGCGCCGTTCCTCCGTCTGCGCAATCTGCGTGCAGCGGATTCCTCCCGACTGCTTCTAACCGGTGCAGTTCAATACGGCTTGATGTATGTCGCCTACATTCATGCCTTCAGCTACCTCAAAGCCTACGAAGCGGCCCTCTTCACCGTCTTCACTCCCATTTACGTCGCCGCCGTCAACGATCTTTTTGCCCGGCGGTTCAGTATTGTTGCACTGGCCGCCGGTGCGCTGGCCGCCGCCGGAGGCATCGTAATCGAATATCAGCAGCTCAGCTCACCGGAACTGTGGCGCGGTTTTATGCTGATGCAGAGTGCCAATCTGTGCTTCGCTTTTGGACAGATTCTCTACCGCCGGACGATGTCCCGCCTGCCGGAAGTCCGTACTGACTTGCAGGTATTCGGCCTGCTCTACCTCGGCGCGGCCATCACTGCCGCACTGGCCGCCGCCGGCACTCCTCTGGCTGCGCTGTCAATCACCGCAACACAGGCCGGTCTCTTGATCTATCTCGGCGTCATCGCTTCCGGTCTCGGTTTTTTTCTATGGAATACCGGGGCACGGCAGGTCAGCTCAGGAACGCTGGCCGTTTTCAACAACCTTAAAATTCCGCTCGGCATTCTTGTTTCTGTGCTTTTCTTCGGCGAATCCGCCGATTGGCCGCGTCTATTGGCCGGAAGTACAATCATGGCACTGGCACTGGCAGTTAACGCCATCAAAATCGAACGGCAGTCACCTTTAGTGCAAAATAAGATACCCTCCCGTTTGACTTAAAAGCGCGTACTGCGGTATAAACCGGAGTGTTTGCAACCTACTAAGGAGTTCATCATGCTAAAAAAATATGCCGGTTTGTTTTTTTTACTGAGTTTTATCCTCGCGATTTTCGGTTGTGCTCCGGTCACTATTGACACCACACCGACCGGCGCGACGGTGTACAGCGCCGACGGTAAAACCCGGCTGGGCAGCACACCCTATAGCACCAGCGTTTTTGTCGGCGACAAAAACTTTACCATCCGCAAAGATCATTACTTCGACGAAGCCGTCAAACTCGACTTCGAATCGTCCCGCACCGTTGCCATGGAACTTCGCTCTATGCCGGTACTGATCTACAGCAAGCCTGATGCTGAAATTTTTGCGACTGACCCCCAAACCTCAATCGGCCGTACGCCGATGAAAATGGATATCCCTGAAACAAACCGCACTTATACGCTGAAAACTGCCGGTTATTACGACCAGAACATCACCGTCGGCCCGGAAACCACCGACTCGCTCGTTGTCAAACTGGTACGCCGCCCTATCGTCACCCTCTCTGCCGCACAGGACGGAGTTGAAGTCTACGAAAACAACAAACGTATCGGTACCGCACCCGTCAAACAGGAAATCCTGACCAGCCGTACTTTTGAACTGCGCAAACCCGGTTATTTCACCAAGAGTGTCACGCTTGCCGGCGCTCCGCCGTATGAAATGGCCGTCGACCTCAAACCCTACCCGGTCATCACCGTCTCCGCTTCTCCGTCCGGCGCACAAATCTACCGCACCGGCCGTTTGATGGGCAAAGCTCCGGTCAAATTCGCTGTCGGTGAAAAAACCGTACTGGAAGTCCGCGCCGACCGTTACTATCCGCAAAGCATCACGCTCTCTCCTGAATCATCCGCCCAGGTCAACGTCGCACTCAAGGCCATGCCTTATGTCATGATCAACAGCCAGCCGTCCGGTGCCGAAGTATTTATCTCCGGCAAATCGGCCGGCGTCGCCCCGGTGGAACAGCTGATCGAAAAAGACACGGTTATTGAACTGCGCAAAGAAGGCTTTGTGACCAAAACCGCCACGCTCACCGGTGCCGACAAACAGGTCAGCGTAACTCTCGAAGCAGTTCCGCCGCCACCGCCGGAAATCAACGCAGTTCCCGCAGTTCAACCGGTTGAAGAAAAAAAAACAGCTGAGGTGGCAGTAGCGCCGGTACAGCAGGAAACTCCGGCTCCGCAGGCGAAAAAATCCGGCATGGTGTGGGTGGTTGGCGGTGCCGTTATTGCGGTTGCAGGACTCATCCTGTTCCTGATCAAACGTAAAAAACAGTAACGGCATCCCGGTCGTTATGAAAAGAGCCGCTTGAGCGGCTCTTTTTTTGTGCCCGCTCCAAGCGTTGGAAACTTACGGAACGGTGATGCAAAGCAGCGTCATCGCATCGGACGGGCAGACGGTGTAAGCGCCAAGCGCGGCAGGCACCAGCCACGACTGTCCGGGAGACAAATTTTCTTCGCCGCCCGCCCACGAAATTTTGCCGGAACCTTCGTCAACAAACAGCGCATGGAAGCTTCTTCCGGACATTGAAAACATTTCCACCGCAGCCAGCTCAAAGCGGTCGAGCCGGAAATATTCACAACTCTGAATTTCGGTGCCGTTGATTTTGCAGCGCGGATCTCCGTTGTTTTCCCAGTCGATCACTTTCAGCGCTTTATCAATGTGCAGCTCGCGCCCTTTGCCGACGGCATCGACACGGTTCCAGTCGTAAATGCGGTAAGTGGTGTTGGAATTCTGCTGAATCTCCAGAATCAGACAGCCCGCGCCGATAGCGTGAACGCACCCTCCGGGAACAAAAACTGCCGCGCCCTTTTTTGCAGGAATGGAATGCAGGATGTTGGCGAACATTTTGCTTTCCAGCGCCTTCATAAACTCCGCTTTGCCGATCCCGGGTTTGAGACCGCAGTAAATTTGCGCCGCGCCGCCGCCCTCAAGGAAATACCACATTTCCGTCTTCGGCTCGCCGCCGACGGCGGCGGCGCTGGCGTCGTTCGGATGCACCTGAACGCTGAGAGTGTCGCGCGCATCAATCAGCTTGATCAGCAGCGGGAAATCGCCGCCTTTGACGTTCGTACCAAGCAGAGCGGTTTTATGCTCCGGCAGAAGATCGCTGAGCGTTTTCCCGGCCAGCGGGCCGTTGGCGATTGCCGTTTTCCCGTCGGGATGAGTGGAAATTTCCCACGACTCGGCATAAATGCCGTCGGGCAGGTTGCGGTTAAACCGCTTCGGGATGCGATCGCCGCCCCAAATATAATCTTTGTAAACAGGGTTGAAACGGAGCGGGTAGAGTTTTCCCATGATCAGATTCCTGTTTTTTGCACAATTTAACTGGCATCAAAAGGCCGGATGATTAGAGTGACAGGCTAAGCATGAACGAGATTACCGTCCAGTCAAAATCCCGCACCGTTTTCAAGGAGCCGGCATGAAAAGAAGCTGGCTCCATTGGTTTGTTCCCGCACTGCTGGCAAGCGCACTTTTTTTCGGCTGCGACCGCAAACCGGGTGAAAAGCTCTACCACACGGCTCTGGCTGAGTGGAACGCGGGCAATCTTGCCCGAGCCCG
>Ga0172380_10009269_pt1 | contig 10532 bp, 9 predicted proteins | sample Leawe162metaG_FD_119747 | JGI IMG/M metagenome (GOLD analysis project Ga0172380, IMG submission 119747) | Leachate microbial communities from a municipal landfill in Southern Ontario, Canada - Leachate well 162 metaG | ecosystem: Engineered > Solid waste > Landfill > Unclassified | place...
CGCGTACCCGATGAACATCTTCGACAACGACATGCCGTGTGACGGCGTGCTCGCGGTCGTGATGACCACCGAGGATCGCGCGAAGAACACGCCGCACCCCGGTGGCTACGTCAACGGCATGTCCGCCATCCCGTGGCACCGCCGCCGCACCGGCATCGCCGAGACCCTCGAGAACCTCGAGGAGATCAACGCGTGGCAGGCGAAGAACCTGTACGACTCGGCCGGCCTCAAGCCGTCCGACATCACGGTGAAGCACGTCTACGACGGCTTCTCGCCGATGGTGTGGACGTGGATCGAGGCGTTCGGCTGGGCCGAGAAGGGCACCGCTCACCAGTGGGCGCAGCCGGAGACCATCGGTCGCGATGGCCCGCACCCGCTGAACATGTCGGGCGGCAACCTCGGCTCTGGCCGCGTGCACGGCTTCGGCCACGTGCTGGAGACCGCGATGCAGCTCATGGGCACCGCGGGCGTCCGCCAGGTCAAGAACAACGAGGTCGCGCTCTGCGAGACCGGCCCGTTCACCAGCGCGTCGAGCTTCACCGCTACCCGCGACTAGCTCGGCTCCACGCCAACACGCGAGGCCTCGGCAGACCGCCGAGGCCTCGCTGTGTCGTCTGGCGGCTCACGTCCACGTGAGGTCAGCGGGCGCGTAAGATACCCCGGCCCGCCGACCCGCGCCTCGAGGTTGGAGACGGCTGGGGATGTATCGCGACTACACCGCCGCGCGGCGGAGGGGGAGAGGCAACGGAGTGTCCGTACTCGATCGATTGCGTTTGGATGGGAAGGTCGTGCTCGTCACGGGTGGCGGCACCGGCCTTGGGCAGGCGATGGCGCTCGCCATGGCGGACGCCGGCGCGGACATCGCCGTCTCGGGCCGCCGCCTCGACCCGCTGCAGGAGACGAAGGGCCTCGTCGAGGGCAAAGGCCGCCGCTGCCTGACCGTGCAGGCCGATGCCACCGTCACGGCTGACGTGAAGCGGATGATCGCCGAGGTCATCGAGCACTTCGGGCACCTGGACGTGCTGGTGAACAACGCGGGCGGCGGCAGCGCCGGTCGCGGCAAGACGATGGTCGAGCTCACCGACGAGGACTGGCACGCCGGCATCGACGGCAACCTCACCTCGGCGTTCGTCTGCTCGCGCGAGGTCACGCCGCACTTCCTGGAGCGCGGCAGCGGCCGGGTGATCAACATCACCTCCGGCTGGGGCTACCGGGGCGGCCGCAACAACTTCATGTACTCGATCGCCAAGGGCGGCGTGATCCAGCTCACCAAGACCTACGCGATGACCTACGCGCGCGATGGCATCCGCTCCGCGTGCATCGCGCCCGGTGCGATCCCGCACTTCGTGGAGCCGGACGCGCCGAACGCCCGCGCCGACGCGCAGACCGCCGGCCGCCTGGGCATCACCTACGAGATCGGCCCGCTGGCCGTCTTCCTCGCATCGGAGTCGGCCGACTACCTGTCGGGCGAGACGGTGCTCATCGATGGCGGCGCGATCGCCGCGGGTGTCCTGCCGGCGGGCCTCGTGCCGGTCGCGGAGGGCTAGACCATGACGAACGAGCGACGCCCGGAGTGGCGAGTCAAGTTCGACCTGGAGGGGAAGAACCCCTTCGACCTCACCGGCCGGCACGCGCTGGTCACCGGTGCCACCGGCCCGCTGGGCCGCGCGCTGGCGACCGCGCTGGCCGAGGCTGGCGCTGACGTCTCGGTCACCACGACCAACGACGACGGCGCCGAGGAGGTGCAGGCCAACTCGATCCTCAACGAGTGCTGGTCGCTGGGCCGCAAGGGCAGCGCGAAGCGTGTCGACCTCACCGATCCGGCAGCCGTGAACGCGGCCGTCGAGGCGCTGGAGGGGGCGCACGGCCCCATCGACATCCTCGTGAACGCCTCGCACGGTGCGAACATCAAGCCGGTGATCGAGTCCTCGCTCGCCGAGTGGGAGCACGAGCTGTCCCGCAACGCGATGACGGTGTTCGTCACCTGCCAGGCGCTGGCGAGTCGCATGCTGCAGCGCGGCTACGGCCGCATCGTGAACGTCGTGAGCGTGCTGCACGACCGTGGCATCCCGAACGGCGCGCTGTTCGGCGCGTCGCAGGGTGCGGTGCTCGGCTTCACGAAGGCTGCGGGCGTCGAGTGGGTGCGCGGCGGTGTCACCGTCAACGCGCTCGGCCTCGGCTTCTACGACGGCATCCCCGGCCCGCAGAGCGACGAGGCGACGCACGCGGTGCTGGAGCGCTACATCCCCCTGCGCCGCCTCGGCAAGCCCGAGGATCTGCAGGGCGCGCTCGTCTACCTCGTCTGCAACGAGGCGTCGTTCACGGACGCCGAGATCTTCATGGTCGACGGCGCGATCGCGGTCCACGCGTAACGCCTCGACCGCGGTCGGACACCACACGGGGCGCCTTCGGGCGCCCCGTGGTCGTCTCGCGCGAGGTGTGCGCTACGACCACTGCTCCGGTGCGGTCGGGACGTACTGCAGGCTGCCGCACATCACGCACGCCAGGGTGATGTGATACTGGCTCACCTCGTACGGGCGAAGCTCACCACCGCAGCGCATGCACGACTGCAGCGTGAGCCGTTCAAGCAGCTGACCCACCATGCGATCCTCCTTCCGCGCGTCGCCATCGTGGCTCCGCTGGATCGAGGATCGAGGCGCGAGATGATCGCGCGCTCAACGCGCCGTGAACGTGCGATGAACGTCTGCGCCGAGCGATGACGCCCGTGCTGCGCCGCACACGGTCGCGCGGGACGCCGAGGTGATACGCGCCGGAGCGCGCTACGCTGGACGACGCCGCCGCGAGGCGTGCCGGTGGCGTGGACGGTCGGCGTCACCCCCTACCTTCGACGGCGAATCAGCTGCTACGGTCGGGGCGGCGGTGGCGGTGCAGCCGTCGGTGCGTGGTGCCGTGGTGGCGCGCACCGGCAGCGTCACGAGCCCCGCACCGCCGAGGTGCGCGAGCTCCGCAGGAACAGAGGGGAGCACCGCCGCCTCGATGATCGGGAGGGGCGTGGGCGGCGTCTCAGGCGCGGGCACGCGCACCGCCGCCGAGGTCGTAGCCATCGCGCTCGAGACCGTGCGCGTGAGGATCGTCACCGACATCGGCTCACCGCACACGTGGTTGTGATCGAGGTTGTTCGCGATGTACTGCACCAGCCAGAGCTGCCCGCCTCCGAACGCGTACCGAGGCGTGCACATGGTGGGCGCATCGGCCTTGTCGTGGGCGCCCGCGATCCACAGCGGCAGGCCCTCGGGGAGCGCCAGTCCGCCCGTGATCTGGTTCCATTGGGTGCGCGTGGAGTACACGCCGAACAGCACGCCCTGCTCCTTGAGGTATTCGATCGCGCCCCGCACGACCTCGGCGTTCGCGGCCTGATCCGTGCTCCAGTGGCTCATCGTCTCGATGTCGAGCCACCACATCGTGGAGGGCGGCGGCCCGGCCTGCTGCACCGCGTACGCGCGCGCCTCGCGGGCCGCGTGGTAGCCGTAGTTGCGCGCGATGCAGCGGGCATCCGAGGCCGCGCACACACCCGCGGGCCCCTCGAACCCTCGCGCGGCCGTTGCCCCCTGCGGTGAGCGCAGCGTGAAGTAGAGCGCCGGCAGCGTGCCCGTCGATCCCGCCCAGCGGTACTGCTCCGCGAAGCACGGGTTCGAGGTGAACGCCTTGCCGTTGTCGACGCCGACCACCGCGAACGCCAGCGGCGTCATCGGCAGCTGCTTGCCGCACTGGGGCCACGAGACGTCGAGCCCGGTGGGCGTTGCGGCGTGCGCGCTGGTGCGCACCGCGATCGAGGCGAGCAATGCCAGGGCCAGCGCGCCAAGCACGCTTGCGACGGGGATGCGCATGTGGGGTTCCTACGCCTGGGGAGCGGTGTCGCCGGGTTCATCGACGGCGGCGGACGCGCGAGTCCTGCCGGCCGTGTTGCTCGTGTCGTGGCGCCGAGTGTAGGGAGTGAGGGTGCCCCGCAACGAACCCGCATACGCGTGCCGAGCCCGCCTTACAGCGCTGTATCGGCGGAGGCATGCCGAGCACCGCTGCCGTTCGAAGAATCGCGCGAACTCTCGCTCGATTGATACGCGCACCGGTTCCGCGATGCGTCCGCGCGATGCCCGCGCGATACTCGAGGCGATGCCGTCGCTCGCTGCCGTCTCCGGCCTGTCGTGCCTCACCGCGCTCGCGTTGCTCGCGCTCGCGCTCACCGCGTGCGGGGAGTCGAGGCGCGTTGTCTCCACCGCCCCCGCGCCCACTGAGGACGTGGTGGTGACGGTGGATCGCAACCTCGGTGTGCAGCGCTTTGACGGGCCCCGTCGAGCGCTGGTGATCCTGGACGAGGGTGGCGGCTACCCGCTGGCACCTCGCTGGTCGCCGGACGGCCGCAGCGTCGCCTACGTGCAGCGCCGCTTCTTCACCGCCACCCCCGATGCCGACTGGGGCGACGATGTCATGCTGCAGCCGCTGGACGGCAGCGCCGGACGCACGCTGCGCATGCATCGCCAGCGCGGGCAGACCGTCGAGGGGCTCGCGTGGGCGCCCGATGGCCGCGCGCTGGTGCTGGGCGACGTGCGGTTGGGGGCGAACGGCAACCCGTTCGCCGTCGGCTCGGCGCGCGTGGTGCGCTTCGACCTGGCGTCGAGCACGGAGCGCGTGCTGGTCGAGGACGCGACCGACCCCTCGCTGAGCGCGGATGGGCAGCGGCTCGCGTTCGTGCGCGGCGCGCAGACGAAGCCCGCGCTCTTCGTCGCGGACGGCGACGGTGGACAGGCGGTCTCGATTGTGCCTGCCGGTGTCTTCGTCGTGATCCGCTCGCCACGCATCTCGCCGGACGGACGCAGCATTCTCTTTGCCGCGCCTGCCGAGGGTGCGACGGGAGCACTGGTGCCGATGCCCCCGACGTCGCTCACTCGGTCGCGGCTTGCCCGCCTCCTCGCCCTCCGCCGGGCCGAGGCGCATGGGCTGCCGTCGTACGTATGGACGGTCGACATCGCCAGCGGGCAGCGCCGGCGGCTCACCGACTTCGCGATGGATGACCCGGCGGTCGCGTGGACGGATGGCGGCCGCGCGGTGGTATTCCTCGCAGCGGACGGGCTCTATCGCGCGCTGGCCGACGGCAGCGCGATGCAGCGCGCGGAGGGTGGCGCGCTGGGTGCGATCGATGCGCGGTAGGGGTTTGCGAGGGAGCGACAGTCGAGGCTAGCGGGCCGGCTCCTCGCCGTCGCTGCGGTGCTGCCGCAGCAGCTCCTCGATGCCCTGCATCATCTCGTCGGCGGTTGGGAGATCGGCAACGGAGGGCGCCTCAGGCTCCGGCGCGTTCGCGTCATACTGGCGCTCCAGGCGGTCGACGTTCGCGCGCATCCCCGCGGGATCCTCGCTCGTCTCCACCACCTGGTCCTCGAAGCTGCGAATCTCGTCGCGGATCGGCTCCAGGTCGGTGGAGGTGCCCAGCGCGCGGTCGAGCCGCTCGATGAGCGAGATGATCGCGTGCGGGTTCGGCGCACCGGCGACGTAGTTCGGCACCAGCGCGCTGAGCCGTCCGGTCTCGATGCCGAGTGTGCGCAGGTGCGCGATCACGACGCTCTGGATGCCGGTCGGCCCCTCGTAGCGGCTGGTCTCGGAGGTCATCCCGAGCAGCTGCTCGAAGACCGGGTCGGCGTCGGTCAGCACCAGCGTCGCGGGTCGCGTGTGCGGCACCAGCGCCGGCCGCGTCCCCACTGCCAGGAACTGCCGTGCGCCGACCTCCTGCATGAACTCCGCGACCAGCTCGGCGTACTGCTGCCAGCGTAGCGACGGCTCGCGACCGACGAGGAATACGACATCGCGCGAGGCACCCGGGGCGCGCGCCACGTGGAAGCGCGTGCCCGGCCAGCGCACCGTGACCTCGCCGTCGCGGCGGCGGATCACCGGGCGCGCGACCGTCAGGTCGTAGAAGCGATCCGGGTCGATCGAGGCGAGCTCCGTCGCATCCCACTCGTTGCGCAGGTAGCGCGCGGTCGCCATCGCCGTGCCGGTGCCGTCGTTCCAGCCCCAGAACGCCGCGATCACCAGCGGATCGTCGAGCCGGGTGAGCTCGCGGACAGAGAGGCGGAGCGCATCGTGCATATGTCGAGGATACTCCGCAGCGCCGCGGCGGGCACTCGCGGGCGCGGTGCGTCTCCTAGTAGCGGAACAGCCGCCAGAGCAGGCCGGGCGCTGGGATCGCCTCAACCGCGCGCGCGGGCATGCTCACTCGCTGGCCGCCGACCTCCACGATCACGCTGCCCACCTCATCGCCCGCAGCGAGCGGTGCCGAGGGCGTCCCGAGCTCTGTGCGCGTCTGTGCCTGCGCCCCCGGCCAGAGCAGCAGCGTCACGTCCTGTGCCGGTCGCACCTCGGTCGTACGCCCCCACGTCGAGGTGACCGTGCCGACGCTCGCCCCGGCGCTCACGACGACGCCGGGGCGGATGCTCGCAGGCGCGGCATCGGCGAGGTGTGTGGAGGCCTCGAACGCGTCGCCGATGACCTTCTGGCCCAGCACAGCGCCGACCACCAATCGGCGCTGCCCGCCGATCGTCTGCATGCTCGCGAACACGAAGCAGCCCCCCGCCTCGTCCGTGGTGCCGGTCTTGATGCCCACCATCTCGGAGCGGCCCAGGATGCGGTTGGTGGTGTGGATCGTCCCCGCCACGGGCAGGTCGGCGCTCGGCATCGCCACGATCTGCGCGAAGGCCGGGTTTCGCATCGCCGCCAGCGCCAGTCGCACCTGGTCGGCGGCGGTGCCGGTCGAGGCGGGCGAGATGCCGCTGGGGTCCGCGTAGCGTGTCTGCGTCATCCCCAATGCTTGCGCCTTCGCGTTCATCCTCGTGACGAACGCCTCGGTCGACCCCGCGTCCCACCGTGCGAGGATCTCCGCCATGTTGTTGCCGGAGGCGATCAGCAGGCCCTCCAGCAGCTGGCGCTGCGTGATCGTCTCGCCCTCGGCGATCGGGACGACGGACTGATCCTCCCCTGCCTGGCGCAGGTACTCCGCGACATCGGCGTGGCTGATCGTCAGCGTCGGGCCCGACTCGCCCTCCTTGAGCGGGTGGCCATCGAGGATCACCAGCGCCGTCATCATCTTCGTGACGCTCGCCAGCGGTACCGGCTTCGCATCGTTCGAGGCGCCCAGCACCCCGACGTCTGCGAGGCCGATCGCGGCGGCGCCGGTCGCCGGCCAGGGGAACGGGGCCACGCCGCTGGTCGTGACGGGCGGCGCGGGCGCAGGAGTGGCGGAGAGCGCCGGGACACCTCGGCAGAGCTGACCGACGACGAGTGCCAGCAGCAGCACGAGCACGCCACCCAGCACCGGCAGCGAGAGGCCGCGACGCTGCGCCGGGCGACCGTAGCTCGACCGCATCCCGCCTCGTCCCATCTCATGGCCCAGTGCCCCGGGCGCGCGTGCTCCCGACTACGATGGGGGCAGCCCGCGCAACGTGCGAGCGGGCCGCACGCCGGCAACGAGGGCATATGACCGCCTTCCGCTATCGCGCATGGGACGGCTCACAACGCGTCGACGCGATCACCGCGACCGAGGCGCTGGAGCACATCGCCCGCGACGTGCTGGGCGGCGGCGATGCACGCCGCTCCGTCCGTCGCCTGACCGAGGAGGGCGCCGACCTCCCCGGCAACCGGCGGATCCCCGGCCTGCGCGAGTTGCTGGATCGCGTCCGCGACCGCCGCGCGGAGCACCTCGATCGCTACCACCTGGACGCGGTGTTCGAGGAGATCACGCGCGGCCTGGACGAGGTGGTGACGCGCGAGCGCGCCACCGTCGAGCGCCGCCTTGCGGAGGCGCGGACGGCGTCGACGTACGACACGACCGCCAAGGCCGATCCGGACGCCGAGCGTATGCGTGCCGCGCTGCGCGGCATCGCGGAGCAGCGCCTGAGCCAGTTGCGAGCGCTGCCACCCGACCCCGGCGGGCGCGTCGGCGCGCTGCGCGACTACGACTTCCTCGACCCCGCCGCGCGCGAGCGGTTCAACGAGCTGCTGGATGTGCTCCAGCGACAGCTCATGCAGCAGTACTTCGAGGGCATGCGCCGCCGCATCGGCGAGGTCGACGCCGACGACCTGCGCCGCAGCGCGGAGATGACGCGCGACCTGAACGAGCTGCTGCGTCGCCGCCTCGCCGGCCTCGATCCGGAGTTCGAGGCGTTCATGGCGAAGTGGGGCGCCGCGTTCCCGCCGGAGGTGCGCACGCTCGACGACCTCCTCGACCACCTGCAGGGGCGCGTCGCGCAGATGCAGTCGCTGCTGCGCTCCATGTCCGCCGACCAGCGCGAGCAGTTGCAGGAGCTGATGCAGGCGTTGTTGCAGGATCACCGCCTGCAGTGGGATCTCGTGGAACTCGCCGAGCTGATACAGCAGCTGCGCCCGTTCACGCAAGGCAGCGCCTATCCGTTCATGGGCGATGAGTCGCTCACGTTGCAGGAGGCCCTCCGCCTCATGGGCGACCTCAACGACCTGGAGGCGCTGGAGCGCCGCCTCCGCTTCGCACAGCGCACGAACGACGTCACCAGCCTCGACCTCGACGAGGTGCAGCGCCTGCTCGGCGAGGAATCGCGCTGGATGGCGGAGCGCATGCAGGAGATGGCGCGCGTGCTGGAGGACGCCGGCCTCGTCCGTCGCCGTGGCAACGAGCTGCTGCTCACCCCTCGTGCGATGCGACGGCTGGGCGAGCAGGCGCTGCGCGACATCTTCGGCACGCTCGATGCCGCGCCCGCAGGCGAGCACACGCTCACGAGACGTGGCGCGGGCCTCGAGCCTGCGGACGACACCAAGCGCTTCACGTGGGGCGACGCGTTCGGACTGGTCGACACCAGCCGCACGCTGATGAACGCCGTCCTGCGTGACGGCATCGCACCGCCGCTCCGCATCCAGCCTGACGACTTCGAGGTTCGCCCCTCGCTGGCGATGACCCAGTGCTCCACGGTGATCATGCTCGACATGAGCTACTCGATGATGCAGGGCGGTCGCTTCCAGGCCGGGCGTCGCATCGCCATCGCGCTCGACACGCTCATCCGCTCGAAGTACCCGAAGGATCACCTGTACGTGATCGCCTTCTCGTACGTGGTGGTCGCGCTGCAGCCGCAGCAGTTGCTCGACTCGCACTGGGTGCAGTACGGCGGTGGCACGAACTTCCAGCAGGCGTTGCGACAGGCGAGGCAGATGCTGGCGCGCCACCACATCGGCACGAAGCAGATCATCTTCATCACCGACGGCGAGCCGACCGCTGCCTACGCCTCCTGGGACGAGGATGAGGCGGTCATCGACCCCGAGACCGGCCTGCACCGCATCCCCGACGTGACGGAGGAGACCCTGCGCGAGGTCGTTCGCTGCACTCAGGACGGCATCACCATCAACACGTTCATCCTCGACAGCCACCCTCACACCGGCGAGTTCATGCGCCGCATCGCGCGCATCAACCACGGCCGCGCGTTCTTCGGATCCGCGCAGGAGGTCGGCCGCTACGTGCTGCTCGACTACGTGCATCACAGGCGCCGCACGATTCGCTAGCGACCGGACTCGCACTCCGACTTCGATACGCATCCGCAACCGCGTGCGCGCAACGCTCGACCGTGTGCGCGCCGCCGTGTCGCTACGGTCTCACTCCACCCAGTGATAGCAGGGAGCAACCTCGCATGCCGGATCGCACCGAGCAGACCACCGACCCGATCGCGATGCTCAAGGAGGACCACCAGGCCGTTCAGCAGCTCTTTGACGAGTTCGAGCAGACGAACAACAGCCGCAGTAAGGCGCGCATCGCTCGGGAGGCGCTGACGATGCTCGACGTGCACGCCGGCATCGAGGAGGAGATCTTCTACCCCGCGTTTCAGTCGGAGGCGGAGGACGCAGAGGACATCGTGCTGGAGGCGGAAGAGGAGCATCACGTCGTGCACGTGCTTATCGCGGAGCTGCACGAGCTGGAACCCTCCGACCCGCGGTATGAGGCGAAGTTCACCGTGCTCGCGGAGAACGTGCGGCACCACATCAAGGAGGAGGAGCAGGAGATGCTCCCGAAGGCCCGCAAGCTGGGCAAGGAACGCCTCGCGGATCTCGGTGAGCAGATGGCAACGCGCCGCCGTCAGTTGCAGCGCGAGATGGGCACCGATCGAAGTGCAGATCGCAAGGCTTCCTAGCGCCTGTCGCCGCGCATCCGCAACCGCGCACCCGCGCACCCGCGACGCAGGTGTAACCCCGCGCTGCCTATGGTCGCAGCACCCAGTGATCACACCATGAGGAGAGGAGCACACATGGCACGCGTCGAAAAGGACATCGAGGTCAATCTGCCCGTGCGCACCGTCTACAACCAGTGGACCCAGTTCGAAGAGTTCCCGCAGTTCATGGAGGGGGTCGAGGAGGTGCGTCAGCTCGATGAGAAGCGCCTCCACTGGCGCGCCTCGATCGGCGGCCGTGAGCAGGAGTGGGAAGCCGAGATCCGCGAGCAGGTGCCCGATGAGCGCGTGATCTGGCAGAACATCACCGGCGCCATGAACGCGGGTCAGGTCTCCTTCCTC
>Ga0172380_10009270_pt1 | contig 10531 bp, 9 predicted proteins | sample Leawe162metaG_FD_119747 | JGI IMG/M metagenome (GOLD analysis project Ga0172380, IMG submission 119747) | Leachate microbial communities from a municipal landfill in Southern Ontario, Canada - Leachate well 162 metaG | ecosystem: Engineered > Solid waste > Landfill > Unclassified | place...
GGGAGGCTTGACGCTATGGAAGGCTCAAGTCAGGGCATGGATACAGGGGGGTGTGAAGTGCCAATAGAGAGCTGCAATAAATAATGGCGACATCACCGTCAAACATAATCCTGATCGGCATGCCGGGAGCGGGCAAGAGCACGGTCGGCGTCATTCTTGCGAAGCTGACTTTGCGCGACTTCGTGGATACGGACGTGCTCATTCAAACAGTGCACAAACGGACATTGCAGAATATTGTCGATACAGATGGGTACACGGTTCTCAGGAGAATTGAAGAAGAGGTGCTGCTGGGACTTTCTGTGCAAAATTGCGTCATCGCCACGGGGGGCAGTGCGGTTTACAGTGACTCTGCCATGGCCCACCTCAAGTCCGACGGTCTTGTCATCTTCCTTGATGTGACGCTGCCCATGCTGGAATCAAGGATTCATGACTACAGCACAAGAGGTCTCGCAAAGAGACCGGACCAGGACCTGGCCGACCTGTTTCGCGAGCGCTGCACTCTTTATTCGAAGTACGCGGACATCACCATCAAGGACACCGGCCTGAGCCAGGAACAAGTGTGTGCTATAATCATCGACAGAGTGCAAGAATACACTCACCGCTAAGAGGTATGTATGAGTCGGCCCGACATGAAAATTCTTGTTGTTGAAGACGACCTGCTTTCTCAAGCCATCCTTAAAGATGCCCTTGAGCGGTTCGGCTATAAAGTCGTACTTGCGGGCAATGGCCGTGAAGCGCTTGAACTCTGCCAGCTGGAGCATTTCCCCGTCATCATAACCGACTGGATGATGCCGGAAATGGACGGTCTTGAATTCTGCCGGGCCATGCGTGCCGATCCTTCCGAACATTATTCCTTTATCATGCTGCTGACGTCACACGACAAAAAGGACGAACTGATAGCCGGACTCGGTGCGGGGGCGGACGAATACCTCGTCAAGCCTTTCCATGAAGTCGAACTGGCGGCGCGCCTGAAAGCCGCCCGTCGCATCCTCGATCTTGAAACATCACTGAAAGAGCTTGCCCTGCACGATCAGCTCACCGGCGCATACAATCGCGGCTATCTTGACCGGCAACTGTCGAAGGAAATCCAGCGCAGCTGGCGCTACGCCCACCCTATTTCGATCATCATCTGCGATATCGACCATTTCAAGGCGGTCAACGATTGTTATGGGCATCAGGCTGGTGATCAGGTTCTCAGGGAGTTTGTTGTCCGGATTAACCGCTCCATCCGTTTTGAAAACGACTGGGTGGCACGGTATGGCGGTGAGGAGTTTGTGATTGTCCTGCCCGAGACCCCTCCGGCAGGCTGCCTGATCGTTGCGGAGCGCATCAGGAATATTATCGCCAACACACCGGTAGTAGTTCAAGGAACGGATATTTCGGTAACGGTAAGTTTCGGGGCAATTACCATCGAGAACACCAACCGGATTGAAGAGATGACGATGAATGCGATTCTCGGCAAGGCGGATGAATGCCTCTACCGGGCAAAAGAGGCCGGCAGAAACCGGGTTGTTGCCGTGCAGTTTTAATCAGATTACGAAACGGAAATTGATGCAGGGTTGTTGAATCTCGCTGCACCATCAAGGCAAAATTCAATACAGAGACCGCAACCGGTGCAGTGGCCGGAATCGAAGCGGGGTGGTTCTTCGTGAGAGTCGCTCTGCAACGCCCCGGTCGGACAGATGGCAACACACCCCTGACAGGCGGTGCAATCAGCGGAAAAGGTAATCTGGTGGTCAAAACGGCTCCGCGCCCGTTTCTCAAGCACGGGTGAAAGTCGTTCGACAACCCGATTCAGCAGCTCCCGCCTCACCGGCACCCGTTTTTCCGCGTAGGCGGTGCGATGCTCGCCCTGCTCCGTGCTGCCGGATACAATCACCGCGGCGCTCTGAAACAGGGAACTGCGCAGCGACTTGAAAAACCCCCGCCGCCCAACCGCTTCATCACAAAAACGAAGTTCCGCAGCAGACTCCACCAAAGTTACAGCGCATCCCCCCTCAAGCAATCCGGCTTCGGCAAGTACGGCATGGCGCTGACGCACGTGCGGAATCATGGGACTGTTGGGACAATCGGCGCAGGCGCTCAGATTGATGTTCAGGGTTCCGGACAGGGAGTGGCAGAGAGCCAGCAAATGTTCTTCGGATAGCCCTCCCAGACAGGGGAGCACGGCATTTGAGCGCTCTTTCGTGCGGATGCACCCAAGAACGGGCTCCTGCACCCGGGAGAGCTGTGCCGGACAGGTGGAAAAATCGCTGTTCTGCTCCAGCGCGCCAACCGGGCAGACCGTGGTACAGAGCAGACAGCCACGGCATCGCTCAGGGTCAATAGCCAGGCCGCTGTCCAGATTCACGGTGCCGTGGGGGCAGACTTCAGCGCAACGGTGACAACTACTTGCGCTGAAGCGCGTCCGCAGGCAGCGGGATGATTCAATCCGCAGGTCATCCCGGCTGCCGATGGGGAGGGTTGCGTCAGCCATTATCCGCGCTGATAAAAGCGGCGGTGCAGCGGGCAACGGCCTGATAAAAGGGGGATTCGCCGTCATTGATGACGGCAGTGGTAAATGGCTCCAGCCACGGTTGCAGATACGTTGTCAGAAACTCCTGCTGAACCCCGTTCAAACGCTCGGCTTCGCCATGGTTCCCGGCTTCCCCAGCTTCGCGCTGCCGGTGGGCCAGATACGACAGGAATTCCAGTTCAACAGCAATATGATCCGGCAGTTCATGGAAGTCATCGGCCAGCTGCAGGCCGTTGGCGCGATAAAATGCTGATACACGGGCAGTCGATTCCCCCATGACGGTTTTGGCGTCGTCAAGGTAGATTGAGCCGTACGGAGGGGCAACCAGCTGAAAGGGGCCCATGAAGAGACGGGCATGTTCAACAGCAAGTTCTTCCAGCGAATTGTTTTTGATCAGATTCGCGGCATCGGCGGCATGACGGGCCGCCTCGGGAGCCGTCTCCGCCAGCAGGGTTGCCAGGGAATCGCAGCAGTTCTCTTCCAGAAAAGCTGCCGTGGGGGGATAGTAACAGGCCGCCAGGAGGCGGCAGGCATCTTCGTGCATTGCGCTGGTGGTGACAGGTGTCGGCATGGGTAGTGGTTCCTGGATTCTGCCCCCCTGCCCCCTCCTGAATCAGGAGGGGGCAGGGGGGTGGTATTCCCCTCCTAAGACAGGAGGGGTTAGGGGTGGTACGCTTTTGCTGAACTTACACCTTACTCCCGCCTTTAAAAGCGCGGATATAGGCAACATTGGGCTTGGTGCCCTTTTCTTCCTTGAGGCGGGTCGGCTTGTACTTCTTCAGCAGCTTGGCCGGTTCACTGGCGGCATCGTTGACATCGCCGAAAATACGCGCCTTGGCCGGACAGGCCGCCACGCAGTTGGGCTGTTCACCCTTGGCGACGCGGTGCGCGCAGAAGATACACTTTTCAACCACACCCTGCTTGCGGATGCTGTCGTAGTCAGGGCTGCTGAACTTGTTCTGGTTAGGAATAACCGCGCCTGCTGCCTTGGCTGTTGCGGCGCCCGAGGCGGTGCATCCCGTGATCATCTCGGCGGTGTCGCGTGAAGCGGCATGCGGGGTTTCTTTGCCGATATTGGCGCTGATGACCGAATAGGCCGCCTTGTCCTTGGCCACATCGGTGGCGCTGTAAGGACAGGCTTTCTGACAGCGACGGCAGCCGATGCAGCGCTCGTCGTTGTGCATGGTGATGCCGTCGGCGGTCTTAAACATAGCCTTGGGCTGCACCGGACAGGCTTTCACGCAGGGAGCATCGCTGCAGTGGTTGCAGAGCACCGGCAGTGCGCTAAACGATATGTTGGGAAATTTCCCCTCTTCCTTGTAGATGAAGTCGGCCCAGTTAAAGGTCTGGCCGTTGGCGCGAGCCTGGGTATTGTTTTCGGTCTTGCAAGCCAGGGCGCAGGCGCCGCAGCCGACACATTTTTGCAGGTCAATGACCATTCCGTATTGTTTTGACATTGTATGGTATCCCCCCTTTCCTAGGCTTTCTCAATCTTGACGCCGGTGAAACCGCCGTTACGTGCCGTTGCGCCGCTCAAACGATCATAGTTATCCGGCATCAGTTCGTTGTTATTGCCGCCACGCGGCTTCTTGCCGTATTCCTTGGCGGCAACCCGGCCATAGGCCCAATGCCCCTGACCGTAACATTTTGCCACGGTACCGGGGCGGACACCTTCCCACAGACGGATATTGCAGGTGATGGAACCGTTGACCGAGGTGAGACGGACGGCATCGCCATCCTTGATCCCCAGTTTTTTGGCATCAATCGGGTTGATTTTGGCCACGTCATCCCAGCTCTTGTCGCCAACGTCAACTTTCTTGAACTCCTGATACCAGACTGTGTTCTGGCTGCGACCTTCACGGTTGAGGCGCGATTTGTGGTCGATAAAGGTGAAGGGGTACTCTTTCTCGCTGCCGCGCCGGACCGGTGACTCATAATGCGGCACAAATGCCAGTTCGCCGCGAGCCTCGTACTCACTTGCCTTGAGAATATCATCGATAGAGCTCTTGTGCTTTGCCGCGAAGAGCGACAAGGTCTTTTTCAAGGTTTCGCTGTAGAACTCGAACTTGTGGGTAACGGTCTTGAACTTGCCCCAGTTCTTTTTGTACTTGTAGGTTTCGGTGTTGTAGATACCCTTTTTCTTGAAATCAGCCCAACCGGCAAGCTGGTCACCTTTCTGTTTCTCCTTGCCGTTCCACACCACGGAACTGGAGATCTTGGCGGCAATTTCGCAGAACTCGGCGGCATTGGCCGGTTTCTTCTTGGTTTCCGGATCTTCGAAGGATGCATAGTAATCGTACAGATTGGCAAAGCCCCTGGCTTTCAGCTTCTCCGCCAACAGCCACATCACTTCGGTTTCTTCGGCCTTGACGCCCCAGAGCGGCTTGGCAACCGGCTGCTGGATGGAAACATGCCCGTGCAGGTTGGCCATGTTGGTGATGATAGAGAGCTTCTCGGTCGGCGCAAATGTTGCCGGCAGCACGATATCGGCAAACTGGGTCATTTCCGACGCGTTGGTAACCATATGGACGAAGAACGGCACTGCCGCCATCGCCTTTTCCCAGCGCTGGGCGCCGGTAGCGGAGAAAGCAAAGTTGCTCCAGGTGCTGATAAAGACCTTGCAGGCATCGGGATTTTTCAGCATGCCGGTGGCAACGTAGTTGGTGACAACGTTTGCCTTCGGTTTTTCTTCCTTAACCTTGCCATCCTTGTCTTTGATGGTGTCAAAGCCCCCCATGATGGCCGGCATATCCTTGGAACCGCGGCCATCCAGCTTTTTACCGTGGCCATGATGTTCGGCAAGTTCATCGATGAATTTTTTCGCGTCGGGAAACTTGGCGGTTGGCGAACTGGACGACTGGAATACTCCCCCATCCGTTTCTATCGAACCAAGGATACCGTTCAGGGCATAGACCGACATGGCGGCATAGGTGCCGCGCACCTGCATGGCAGCCCCCGGCCCCATCCAGACGGCACAGGCGGAACCGGCCTTGCCCATGGCGCGGGCGACGCGGATAATCTGGTCAGCCGGAATCAGGCATTTTTTGGCAGCCCAGGCAGCTGTTTTGTCTTTCAGTTCCAGGTTCCAGTATTTGACAATGCCGTGGGTCTCTTTCTCGACAAACGCTGCTTCATCAATTGTTTTACCGGCGACAAACAGGTTCTTGCCCTCCTTGAAGTCACCGACAAACGCCTTGCTCCAGAGCCCTTCCGTCAGGAGAACATGGGCGATGGCCGATGCCAGCGCGCCATCCTCACCCGGCTTGATCGGCAGCCATTCATTTGCTTTGGCGCCGGAAGCGGAGAGTCGCGGGTCAACCACAATGACAGAACCTCGCTCGAAGATGTCGCCGAATTTGTTGATGGCATTCGGCACCTGGCGGTTGGAAGAGAGCGGATCACACCCCCAGATAACCAGGCATTTGGTCTTGGCCAGATCGTAGTCACGATAACCGAAGAACCCCTGGGTGTAGCCCGGTCCCATTTTTTCCGCCTCGGCACAGATGGCGCTGTGGGAGAAATAGTTCGGAGTGCCGAAAACCTTGGGCAGGGTGCCGTAGAGAAGTTCGGTGGATGTCGGAGAGTAGCGGCCGCGCATATATACCAGTTTTTCAGGTTCCTTGTTTGTGCGCAGTTCTATCATTTTGTCGGCGATGGTATCCAACGCCTCGTCCCAGCCGATCGGAACGAACTTGGGATCGATGCCGCGCCCTTTCTGGGGGTTGGTGCGCTTCATCGGCACCTTGATCCGGTCAGGATCATAGGTCTGCTGGATCATCAGGTGACCACGAGGACAGACATAACCGCTGTTGGCCTTTGAAAGCTGGTTACCGCGCACCTTGACGATACGCCCCTCCTGCACAAAAAACTCCACCGGGCACCAGGCGGTACACCCCTGGCAGGTGGATGGTATCCACTCACCCTTGGGCGCATCAGCGGTTGCCGGAGCATGTGCAGCGGCAAAAGCGTTCAGCTTCGGCAGCCCGACGGTCGCCACGGCGCCGGCCGCTGCGGTCAGTTTGAGAAAATCCCGACGTTTGATTTCCATGTACGTTCCTCCCTATTTTTTATGACACTTGGCGCAATCGCCTTTGACGGAAAATGCCTTCTTGCCGTTATGACAGGCGCCGCAGGATTTGCCTTTCTGCATATCCTTCATGGTCGCCTTTTTGTGCTGCCCCTTGCTCAAAAAGAGCTTGTCATGGCAGTCGGTGCAGGCCAAAGCCATCCCCTCCACATGGGTATCGTGACTGAAGACAACATCTCCCTTATTGTTCTTCAGGGTGATGTCGCCTCCCCCGACCGCTGCCAGGGCGTTGCCGATTCCCATCAGTACGATACAGGCCGTTACTGCTGCGATTCTTCTCATACGTCTGATCCTCCTTTCGTTGTGTGTGTGTTGTTACGTACGGGTAACACAACCGTGATATCACTTCATTCCTCATCCTGATGATCCTGCTCCCGCAGCCTCTCCCAAAGCGCCTTGCGGGAGATGCCAAGAATCCCGGCAGCCCGCCCTTTCTGGCCTCCGGCGGCGTTGAGCACCCGCTCGATGTAGCGCCGTTCAAACTCGGCGGTGGCTGTTTTAAGCGGCATACCGATGGTGAACTTCTCAAATTGCGTGCCAAGGTGCGGATCGGCTGCCGAGATGATCGGCAGGTGGCGTTCATGGATCGTCTGGCCGGGATACATGAGGGAAAGGTGTTCGATGATGTTGGACAGCTCCCGGACATTGCCGGGGTAAGGAAGGCGCAGCAGGGCGTCAAGGGCATCGGGAGCCAGAGTGATGCGTTTCTGTGCCTCGCGGACGTGACAATCGATGAAGTGGGCGATCAGAAGCGGAATATCCTCGCGCCGCTCCCGAAGCGGCGGGACGGTAAGGCAGATGACATTGAGACGGTAAAAGAGATCCTCCCGGAAGGTTCCTACCGCGATCATGGCGCGCAGGTCACGATTGGTGGCGCAGACCAGGCGGAAATCCAGGTTACGGGGAGTAACGCCGCCAACGCGGGTCGAAACCCGCTCTTGCAGTACCCGCAGCAGCTTAGCCTGCACGGCAAAGCTCAGTTCGCCGACCTCATCCAGAAACAGGGTGCCGCCACAGGCCGCTTCCAGATAACCGGGACGGCTCACATCAGCGCCGGTGTACGCTCCCTTCTCCACGCCAAACAGCTCGGCCTCGATGAGGGTTTCCGGAATGGCGGCGCAGTTGACCTTCACCAGCGGGCCATTGGCGCGGCAGCTGCCCGAATGGATCGCCTCGGCCAGCAGTTCCTTGCCGGTGCCGCTCTCGCCGGTCAGCAGCATGGTGGCTTCGCTGGCGGCGGCGATGCTGATCGTATCCAGCACCGCACGCATGGCCGGAGAGCGGGTCACGAAGCGGGAGCAGGCGGCGGACGATTCTCTGAGCAGCGCCAGCTGTTTTTCCAGGGAGCGGAACTCCAGCAGACGCTCCAGTTTCAACATCAGCACATCGACCGGGAACGGCTTGGTGATGAAATCAAAGGCCCCCATCTTCATGGCCCTGACCGCCATCTCCACCGTGGCCTGGCCGGTCATGACCAGCGCCTGGCAGCGTGGCTGGCGGGCCAGAAGCTCACTCAAAATGTCCAGGCCATCCGCATCCGGCAGCCTGACGTCCTGCAGCACCAGATCGAAGGATTCGTCGCTGCACGCGGAAAGCGCTTCCGCGCCGCTTGCGGCCAGACGGGTCTGATACCCTTTTTTACTCAGTGCCTCATGCAGAGATTCTCCCAGCAGCGGATCATCCTCAACCAATAGCAGCTGCACGTCTTTCATGAATCACCTCGCTGTGGCGACACCGGAATACTGACCGTAAAAGTCGTGTCACCCGGCCTGCTCTCAAAACACAAGGTGCCGCCGTGCATTTCGACAATGCTCTTGCAGATGGCCAGGCCGATGCCGGTTCCCTCGCCCGCCGGTTTGGTGGTGTAGAAAATATCGAAGATCTGCTCGCGCTGGCCGTCCGGAATACCGTTCCCCTGGTCATGAACCGAGATGAGGTAACGGCCGCACGCAACGGCAGTTGTCAGGCGCACCTCGCCGTTTTCCGGGGAGGCGTCGGCGGCATTGACCAGCAGATTGAGCACCACCTGATGAATTTTTCCCTTGTCGAAGCGCAGGTTGACCGGCGGCACGCACAGATCCTCCGCGACAAACCGTATGGGCCGGTTCTTGAGCGCCATCCGGCCGAATTCCCTGAACTCGTCAAAGATACAGCCGCTTTCAACCGGCTGGATTTCCAAGGCCCCCGCGCGGCTGAAATCGCTCAACTGGCGCACGATCCGCTCAATCCGCTCGGCCCCCTGTTTAAGGATTTCCAGGCTGCGATTCGGAGCCGCGTTGCTCTGTTCAATGTTGTAGATGCAGGTGGCGATGGTGGCCAGCGGGTTATTGACCTCATGGGCAACCCCGGCCACGATCTTGCCGATGGAGGCCATCTTCTCGCTCTTGATCAACTGGGCCACAACCCGCTCCCGTTCACCCTCGCTGCGGCGCAGGCGCTCCAGCATGGCGAGGAAGCTGTCCTGGAGCACGCCGATCTCGTCGGGACGGCGCGGAGGCAGCTCGATATCGAGATTGTCCGTCGATACCGCCGCCATCAGGGCGGTCAAGCGTTGCAGCGGACGGGCCATGCCGCGCCCGATCAGCCAGGAGAGCAGGACGCCGAACAGGAAGAACGCCAGGGAAACAACGACGATGCGCCTGGCCATGGCGTCCAGCTCCTGCTCCAGAGGCGCCGTGGAAATCCCCACCCTGAGCGCTCCCCAGCTTTTGCCGTAGATACGCAGCGGCATGGCCACGTCCAGCAGAGAGGCATGCCCTGCGTTTGCCGGTGTCAGTATGCTGGTATACTGCCCCTCGGCAAGAGCTGTTGTGGTGAGCGGATCGGTGTAGGTTTTGCCGTATTCCGAATAATTGTTGTGAGCCAGCACCTTGCCGCTCCGGTCGGTCACGTAGGCATACACCACCGGAAAGCCCGTGTTGTTCATGATCTCTTCGATGAAGTTGTCCAGCAGGCCGCCCTCTTCAATAACCCCCATCTCTTCATACACAAGGGCATTGATGATCGGCGAGGCCAGTGAGGTCACCATCTGGCGTCCCTCTCCCTCCAGGCTCTCAAAGAGCAGATGGCGCTCGTTCTTCCAGGACCACCATCCCCACAAGGCCGAAGAGACCGCCACCAGCAGCATGGCCAGCAGCACGAACTGTGTCTTGATGCTCACGGTTATGCGCGCCTTCATTTGTGGCACCCGATACCGCAACCGTGGGGAATGTCGCGGATCATGCGGAAAATGCCCTGGTAATCGTCCTTGGAAGCCGGGGCGAAGCCGTTGCGGAATTCATCGTCCCAGGTCTGCATCATCTTCTGGTGGGCCGGATTGGCGCGATCCAGCTTGAGGAGCGCCGCGGTAAGAGTTTTCACAACATCAGGAGGCGCATCCTTGCGCACCACCAGCGGCACCGCCGGTATCGGAGCCGACCAGGCCAGGATACGCAGGCCGTGGGACTTGTACTTCTCGGCCACCACATCCTTGACCGCCCCGGCATCGAACTGCCCCTTGAGGATCGCCTTGGCCACCGCATCGTGATGCTGCAGGTTGGTGAACGACTTCAGGTCGCGCAGACCGATCCCGTTGTCCCACAACAGATAGCGCGGGATCAGGTTACCCGAGGTGGAGTGCGGCGAGCCGAAGGCCATGGTCTTGCCGCGCAGTTCTTGTATATTCTTCAGGGGCGAGTCCGCCCGGACAATGATGGCGCTGCGATAGAAAGCGATGCCGTCCTTGTTGCGCGGCTTGAGGATCGGGATGGCGGCGTACTGGGTATTGGCTTCGGCAAAGGTCACATCCCCCAGCGAGCTGACCTGGGTTACCCCCTGCTGAAGGAAGCGCACCGCCTCGGGATAATCCTTGCTGATCTTCAGCTCAAAACGGTAGGGGGTATTCTCGGTGAGGTAATCCATGATCGGCTGGTAGCGTTTGTACATGACCA
>Ga0172380_10009271_pt1 | contig 10531 bp, 4 predicted proteins | sample Leawe162metaG_FD_119747 | JGI IMG/M metagenome (GOLD analysis project Ga0172380, IMG submission 119747) | Leachate microbial communities from a municipal landfill in Southern Ontario, Canada - Leachate well 162 metaG | ecosystem: Engineered > Solid waste > Landfill > Unclassified | place...
CAGCCGCCCGGCACGGGGCCGGTGCGCATGCTGGAGAAGACGCCGAAGAACGCCTTGCGCATTCCGTTCCTGATCGAGGCATTCCCGGATGCGCGCTTCATCTATCTCTACCGCGATCCGCGCCAGGTGCTGGCGAGCATGCTCGAGGCTTGGGAATCTGCTGGGTTCCGCACCTATCCGGATCTCCCGGGCTGGACCGGGCTGCCATGGTCATTGCTGCTGGTGCCCGGCTGGCGTGAACTGATCGACAAGCCGTTGGCCACGATCGTTGCCGCCCAGTGGGCGACGACAACGCGGACGATCCTTGATGATCTCGATGGATTGTCCGCCGAACGCTGGTGTGTCGCGCGCTACGACGCGCTGCTGGCCAATCCCGGCGAGGAGATCGCGCGGATCAGTGGGGCGATGGGGCTGCGCTGGGATCGACCGCTGGAGAACCTGTTGCCACTGGCGAACCATACCGTCTCGCAACCCCACGCCGATAAATGGCGTCGTCGCGAGAGTGAGATTCTGCCTGTTTTGGCCAGGATGGCCGAGTTGACAGGACGCGCCGAACAGGTTGCGGCACGCTGATCTTCCGCAGCAGCCGCTTGACCCGAGACGTTCCAAGCTCCATGACGGCGGTCGTCCTCATGTGTCCCTTCCGCACCTGCGTAATCGGAATCGCATCCGCCATGTTGCCTGCATCCGCTTCGCGAACAGGCTCGATCACGTGGCGAATGCTTGTCCGGAAAACAGGTGCGATCTGACCTCGGCTCGATCAAGGCCGAGATCACGTTCGCCATGGACGAGCATGTCGATCAAGGCTGGACTCGGCAGAAAGTCGCAAATCATGTGTATGCGTATCTGATCCGGATCGGCGTTCCAGACCGCGTGCACGATCGAATTGTTCAGTGCCCAGACTTCACCCGCTGCCATGTGGTAGCTGCGATCGCCGCAGTACATCCACATCTTCGGATGGGTGACGATCGGGACGTGTATGCGAATGGTCTGTCCAAAGTAGGGCGGCCTGTCCACGTGCGGAGCAATCACCGCGCCACCAGGCAGCATGGCCAGCAGGCAGCGCATCGGAGGTGCCTGCATACGCTCGTGAACCAGGGTGCGCAGGCTCGGCAGGGATTCAAGTGGCTCACGATCTTCAATGGGCAGGTCGCCTTCGGCAGGTGCGTAACCACGCAAGAACACGGCCTGGGCCGGTCGGTGCACACCGACGCGACCACCGCGGTTGCCCCAGAAATGCGCCGGCAATGCGGCTACCTCGGATTCCACCTTGGCGCTGTCCACGCTCAGGTTCAATCGCGTGCATGCACCGATGAGGCGCGTCTTGTCGAGCAAGGGCTGGCCGGGGATATTCAGCATACTGCCGCCTGTACGAGTCGTAAGCCCTACCGATGGCAGTCTATCGGATCCGCCGGGTTAAGGCACCGCTGCCCACGTGACACAAGGACCGGATGCTGCTTGTCGGCGCGGCGACAAAAGCTGGTTCGGCTTGACTGACGGGTAGCAATCGACCCGTGCGACATCGAAAGCTCCTCAGTCCTTGATACCTCTTCGTGCAAGTGCCTGTCGCAACGGATCCAGCAAGGCTGCGTAGCGCGGCAGGCGCGCCGTGCCGCCCTGCATGGGCTGGCGAACCTGGGCCGCACTGGCAGTGCGCACGCTACGCGAGGCTAGATGTGGGCTCAGGCAGGCAGCATCAAATGGCAATCCACAGGCATCCAGCAGGGCGCGGGTTTGATTTTCCGGTTCGGCCATAAGTTGCTCGTAGACCTGCACGTAAATGGCGCTGTCATGGCGCTCACACCAACGCTGCATGGCCGCGAGGTAGACGCGGCGATAGTCGGCGAGATCTTCAAGGTCGTAGCTGTATTCATGCCCATTCCAGAAGATCTGGCGGAAGCACGACCAACAGGTTTCAAGTGCATCGCGGCGGCAATCAACGATACGCGCCGCTGGAAGCATCGCCCGTATCGCGCCCACCAATATCCAGTTGCTTGGCGCCTTGTCGGTGAAGCGGGGGCAGCGGGTTCGCCATCGGGCGGTTCGTTCGAGATAGCGCTGACCGAGTCGTTGCCAATCATTCGGGGTGGCAGTGGCTACCCAGTGCGGGAATGGCTGCCCGAGTCGTCTTGATTCCTCGTTAAGGACAAGACCCATGTCGGGCAATTCGCTGCCACCCTCGACTTCGGCATGCGCGGCGAGAATCTGCTCGGTCAATGTCGAGGCGGAACGTGGCATGCCGATGACGAAGATGACTTCGGAACCCAGTTTCGAATCGATTGCGATAGCTGCTGTGCGCTCAAATGACGCCAGCAGCCCGTCCACCCAGGCGCTGAATCCTTGCGCATTCCAACCGAATCGGCGACGTGCCGTGGCATTGGCATCGACATAGGCGGCATACGATTCCGCCCTGAGATCCTGATCATCAAGCGCCTTGGCCAGCGAGAACGATGCTGCGATTCGCTCATCCACGGGCAAGTCGGTGCGCTGCAGCAACCGGCGCAGGCTGGTGATGTCGTCCTGGCTGAGTTGTATCGACTTCAGGTTTGCCAGGCCCCACCAGGCCAGCCCCGAGTTCGGTGTGTGGCGCAGCAGCTGGCGATACTGCCTGGCGGAATCCTCGATGCGGCCGAGCATCATCAAGGCCTCGGCCATCAGGAAATGAGCCGATTCCATGGTCGGGGCGATTTCCAGTGCACGCTGCAGGGCTGCCAGCGACTCTTCGAGGTGCGCATTGAGACGCAGCATCTTGCCGAGATTGAACCAGTTCGCTGCCGAATCGGGTGCCAATTCGCAGGCATGCTGCTGCGCCTGAAGCGCATTGACCAGATCGCCGGCATCGGCAAGTGCCATCCCAAGCTGACTGTGCAGGACGGCGTCCTTGGGCTGACGTTGCAGGGCGTGTTTCAAGGCTTGTGCCGCTTCTGAAGGTCGGCCAAGACACTGCAGTGCCTCGGCATGTGCTTGCAGCAAGCGGGGATCACCGGGCGCGGATTGCAATGCCTGCGCGAAGGACTGTTCGGCCTGCGCAAAGTCACCGCGTTGCAGACTTTGCCGTCCGAGCAGGGCAAGGCGTTGCAACGCAGCCAGCGCATTGGCCGACAACGGATCGGCCGGTCGACCTGGATAATTGCTCATCGGGTCATTCTTGCTGCGGTGGAAGGGCGAAGGTTGATGTTAGCCCGAACCATTCGCAAATGATGCGCGCCCCCAGCTGTCCATGGAATATATATGCCTCTCCGCTCATTCAACGAATGACACAAGCATCTTCCACGAACGGGCTTTCCACGAAAGATGTGCGCCGGGAAGGCATTCGTACCCGACGGGTTTTACAAAAAAGAACGGCCCCGTTTCCGGGGCCGTTCTTCAAACCGTTGAACTCAAGCCAAGGCTTAGAAGTTCTGGCTGTAACGCACGTAGTAGAAACGACCGATATCGAAACCGCCGTAGTATGAGTACTGCGAATTCGGTGCCGAGTACAAGTTCGGACCCACATGGCCGAACAAGTTGTTTGCACCGACCGACAGCGTGCCATTCCACGGTGCATTCCAACGAACCTGGAGGTCGTGGAAAGTGTTGGCACCGGTACGGTTGAGGCGGATTGGACCCGTATCCGGAGCGATATGATCCGGCATGTTGCACTCAGGACCGCCACCCGGAACATTATCCCACGAACACGTCTCCGAAATGCTGGAGTAGTAGCGGGTTGTCCAGGTCGCACCGAAATCGCCCAGATTCCACTCGAGTCCCAGATTGGAACGCGTACGGAAGTTGCCACCGTAGCCGGTGGAAGGCGAAACCACCGTAGTCGGCTCGTCGTCTTCCTTGCTGTTCAGGCCGGTGACGTAGGACGTGTTCCAATGCAACGCGAAGCGGCCAAACGAGAATTCCGGCAGGCGATAGTTGATGCCGAGGTCATAGCCTTCCGCATCGATCCAACCCGAGTTCTTGCCACCGCGCAGTGCATAGACGACAACACCGGAAGCCGGATCACGCTGGAACAGGGTGCTGGCGCAACGCGAAGCGATGCCGAGGACATAGCAGTCGCTGAGCTGGCCGCTGGTGGAGTCGCCACCAATCGCATTCTTGATGTGAATGCGGTACCAGTCGAGGCTCACATCCAGGCCTTCAACCCAGCTTGGGCTGTAGACCATACCGAAGGTCTTGCTGGTTGCCGTTTCCGGCTGCAGAGCCGGATTGGCACCGGCGAAGAACTGCGTACCGGTCTGGCATGGGAACGTGGAGCAAGGTGTGCCACCCTGACCGATCTGCTGGAAGCCGTCCGGGACGCCCGGCTGACCACCGAAGCCTGAAGCACAACGAGCGGCCACGGCGGGATTTTGTCCTGCTTCATTACGAATATCGCAAGGATCACGGTAGTAGTCGAACGTGCCGCTGATGCCGCCGTACAGATCACCGATCGTCGGAGCACGGAAACCCTCGGCATAGTTACCGCGAACCAGCAGGTCATCGATCGGACGCCAGGTCAGGCTGAACTTGCTGTTGGTGGTGTCACCGAACGACGTGTAATCCGAGTACCGGGTAGCGACGTTAATCGACAACTCCTTGGCGAGCGGAAGATCCTTCAGGATCGGCACATCAACTTCGAGATAGTACTCGTCGACACTGTACTTGCCGCCGGTCGGACCGGACGCAAGGTTGGTGCTGATGCCAGCCTGACTAAACGCATCCGGAACGAACTCACCAGACTCGATGCGGTGCTCGTAGCCTGCCGCGATACTCAGATCGCCCGCCGGCAAGGTAAAGATCGAACCGGTGATGTTCGCAGTGTAATCCACCGTGCGGGTATTACCCGTGTCGTGGTAGTACGGGAACATGTAGGCCTGCAGCGTTGGATCGGACAATGAGCCCGAACCGCCTTGGCCTGCAGGAATGAACGGGTTCCAGGGTACGCACGAACCGGGAGCACTGCCATAAGGAAGCGCATTGTCCGGGCCGGTACCGCAGGTGACGCGGCCAGTGGCTTCGTCGAAATACGACGGACCAAGGGCACCGGTCGCTGCGACTAGGCTGAAGTCGCCGTGTTGAACCTTGAGCAGGTCGTTGTTGTTGACAAAGCCGCCCACATCCCAAACCCAAGTGTGATCGCCAATTTCGAAGGAGCCTTCAAACGTGCCGGAGAAACGATAGGTCTGCAGATCGCTGCGCGTGGTGCGTGGCACTTCCCAGCCGCGGCGGTAGAAGTACACAAGCTCACCGGTCGGGTTGTAGTAGCTGTCCGGCGACAGGCCGATCGCCTGGATATCGTTCGGCAAGGTGAACGGCATGTAGAATGCGGGCTGGAATGGATAGCCTGCAACCTGCTGCAGGGTCGAGCGCTTGTTATACAGGAAGTCGGACGAGAAGCTGATGTTGTCCGTGATGTTGTAGTTGCCATTGACAAACAATGCATGGCGCTCGATGCCAGTATTCAGCATCATCTGGTAGTTCGGGTTGGAGCGGTCGTTGGTACCGCCACCTTCGCCTGTGTTGTGCCAGTCGTCCGGGTTGGCCGGATCACCACCCGGGTTCAGGGCGCACAGGCCGGACGAGCAATAGCCCGGCGGCATGAAGAAGTTGCCGTACTGCGAAACGATCGACCAGCCAGCAGTCGGATGGCGCGTGGTGCTGCCAAAGGCGCTGAAGTCGCGATCACGAGCCCAGACCGGATCTTCTTTCGAATATTCGGCGCTCATCGTGATCGATCCGCGGTCACTGCGCGTACCCAACGTCATACTGTAGGTCTGCTTCTTGCCGTCGTCTTCGTCGTACTGACCCATGTACACAGCGGCTTCGGCACCATCGTAATTCTTGCGCGTGATGATATTGACCACGCCCGCGATCGCGTCGGATCCGTAGATGGCCGATGCGCCGTCCTTCAGGACTTCGATGTGGTCGATGGCTGCCATAGGGACCTGGGACAGATCCTGCAGGCCATCGGTTGTCGTGCCGAGACGCTTGCCATTCAACAGAACCAGGGTACGGTTTGGGCCAAGGTTGCGCAGATCGACATAGTAGCCGCCCACGTTCTCGCCGGAGGCCAGCACGTCAGCACGGCTGATGGCCGGCGAACCGGATTCCGTCAGGTTCGACAGAATGTCGGCCACCGAATTGAAGCCTTGGCGCTCGATGGAGGCACGATCCAATACGATGATTGGCTGGGCCGTTTCCACTTCAGCTTTACGGATGCGCGAACCGGTAACCGTGATGGTTTCCAGGCGCTGCTCGGTATCAACAGTCGATTGGTCGGTGTTCTGCGCGAAAACCGGAGCGGCGGACAAACCCACCACTGCGGTGGTGCCCGCATACAATGCATAGCGCACGGCTTTGAAAAGCTCGTTGCTCGTTAATTTCATTTCACTCTCCAGCGTCAGAATTGTCACAGCTCGGGGCATGTGTGTTTTCCCATCCATGGGGGACGACCAAGACGATCCATCAAAATTCTTGGCAAGGCGCGATACTAACAAGATTATTACGCCATGGGAATCCCCGATCGCGATCTTAACGCCTTCAGTAATTACATTATAATCAAATACTTGCGAGATCTTCATGCGATGTTGCATTACAGCATGAATTGATCTGGGTTCGCATGACCTTGCCTTGCACCGGCTTGCCATGTTTTTCCCACTTCACGCGTTTGTACGGTTCATTCCCTGATATCCGGTGCGTGACATGGATCGAAACGTCAGTTCGTCTTGCGCCAGCTCCCGCCTTGAAAAATATTTTTCCAACGGCGTGTGGCCGGAACCGGGATCCCTTGGCCTGAGGCCTCGTCTGTGGCCAGCAAAGTGGAATACACCATGATCGGCGATACATTTCGATTGCTCGACAAGTCTCGCTTGCAGTGTTGCGCACCAGATGCAATCTCGTCTGGATCAACCGGCATGATGAAGAGATGGCCGCAGCAACTTCTGCTCCGGAGGTGTTGCCCCTGTTGTCCGCTACAAGCAGCCGCCTCGGCGAGAACTTGAATCTCGCTGATCACAAGCAGGACCTGCCCGCCCCACTCGGACTCAAATCCGATATCCACGATGGATGGCGACGATGCCAGCCGAGAGGTTGCGCACGTCGACCCGGGCCAGGCCCGCTTCCTCCATCATGGCTTTCAGCGTGGCCTGGTCGGGATGCTTGCGGATCGACTCGGCCAGATAGCGGTAGCTGGCTTCATCGCCGGCGATCAGGCGGCCGATGCGCGGCAAAATCGAAAACGAGTGGAAATCATAGAGCGGCTTCAGCAGCGGTTCGCGCACGGCCGAGAATTCCAGCACCAGGGCGCGTCCGCCAACCTTGAGCACGCGATGGATCTCGGCCAGCGCCTGCTCCTTGCGCGTGACGTTGCGCAAGCCAAAGGCCATGGTCACGCAGTCAAAGCTCTGATCGGGGAAAGGCAGCGCCTCGGCATCGACCTGGGAATAATCCAGGCCACGCAACAAGCCGCGATCGGTCAAGCGTTCGCGACCGACGCGCAGCATGTCGCCATTGATGTCGGCGATGACGATGCGTCCACTGGCGCCGACCCGCGGCAGCAGCAGCGCGGCTATGTCACCGGTGCCGCCGGCCAGATCGAGGACATGATCGCCTTCGCGCACGCCACTGGTGGCGACGAAATGCCGTTTCCACAGGCGATGCACGCCGAACGACATGAGGTCGTTCATGATGTCGTAGTTGCGTGCCACCGAGGTGAAGACCTCGCCGACCAGGCGCGCCTTGTCGCTCTCGGCGACATCGCGAAATCCGAAATGAGTGGTCATGGGTTCGTTCATGGGCACATGGTAATGGATCGTGGTGCAGGGAATCGGGAATTGGGAATCGGAAAGCCTGGAACGCGACGTGCGTTTTCCGGCGGCGATTGGAGGAAAAGTCGGGTGGCGCTGGAAACGCCAGGTGCCTCAAGCGCTCGCTTGGACCATTTCCCATTCCCAGCCGCAATCAATCCGTGACGCGCTTGCGCAAGGTCAGGCGCGCGCTGGGCGCGGCACTGCGCACGACACCAAGCTCGGCAGCGACGTCGGCGTAACCGAGCAAGGCGGCGACTTCCCCGGCGCTGCGCCCGAGCGTGTCGGTTTGTTCAATGCGCGCATTGTGTGATTTCAGCAGTCGCGCCACGCCCAGCAGGCCATGCATGGCGCAGGCATGCAGCGGGCTGACGCCGCGCTGGTCACGGCTGTTGACTGCCGCACCTCTGCCCAGCAGGATCTCGGCAAGTCGGGCGAGATGCTGGGCATCACAGGGCGCACCGGGTTCGGCGCGCGCTCCCAGCAGGAGCAGCAAGGCATCCTGTCCGTTCTGGTTGCACAGGTCGATGCGCGCACCGTGGCGCAGCAGCAGTTCCAGCAACTCGCTGGCCACGGCGGTATCGCGACTGTCGAAGGCGAACTGGGCGGCAGCCTGCAAGGCGGTGTTGCCGCGATCGTCGGCGGCGTTCGCATCGGCACCGTGTTCGAGCAGAGGCTGGGCCAGGCGTGGCAGGCCGAGCGCCGCGGCAATCATCAGCGGCGTGCCGCCACCGGGCAGGCGCTGGTCGGCATCCACTTCATGCTGCAACAAGGTGCGCACCACCGCTTCGCGCCGCGCCGCCACCGCAGCCGACAGGCAGGTCGCCCCCGAATAGGATGCCTGGCGTGGATTCGCGCCACTGTCGAGCAGGCGCACCACCAGCGCCGCATAGCCCGAACCCGCGGCACGGATCAGCGCGCTGGCACCCTGGTTGTCGATGCTGTCGACGGCAAAGCCAAGGTTCAGCAGCTTGTCGATGGCATCGATGTCGCCACTGGCAGCGGCGGCGGGAAGGTCCGAACCGCGCAAGGCACGACCAGGCAGGCGCCAGCGTGGCCAATTGAGCCAATAGACCAGGTCGCGGTCGGCACGGCTCAAGGCTAGGCCGAGCGGTGTCTCGCCGCTTTCCGTGGCGCGCTCGGGATCGGCACCGGCACCGACCAGGGCACGCACCACGGCGACCGCACGCGCACCGCTGGCCTTGAGCGCATGGTGCAAGGGCATGCGCCCGCGCGCGTCGCGTGCATTGGCATCGGCACCGCGCGCCAGGAGAAATTCAAGCAGGGGCGCTTCGCCTAGGGCGGCCGCCAGATGCAGGGCGCTGGTATCGCCCGGGCCGCGCCCGCACCAATCCGCGCCACGTTCGAGCAGGTCGACAACCAGGTCCACCAGCTCGCGATTGTCCGCGCCGACCGGCGCGCGGGCGAGCAGGTCGGCGACCAGGCCACCGCGGTCGAAGGCAATGGCATGGCTGAGCAATTGCCGCAATGCCGCGCAACTGGCCGGCAGGTTGGCGAGCAAGGCGTCGCTGAGCAATTTCCCGTTTTCCATCACGGCGTCGGCCAGGCCCAGATTGCAGACCCAATTGCGCGCGCGCTCGTGTTCGGCATCGAGCAAACCGAAATACAGCTGGGCCAGTTCGCCCGGGGAGCGCCTGCCGATGCTCTCGCGCATGCCGGCGGCGACATCCCAATGGCCGAAGCGCAGCGCATCGAGCAGATGCAGGATTTCCTCGGCGTCGGCGTCGGCGCTCTCTTCCGTTGCCAGATTGCTCGGCACGGTGAAGGCCGGATCGAGCCTGGCGACAATCGGCCAACGCCCGCTGGCCTGGGCATGGTCGATGGCACGCCGGCCATCATTGGCGGCCAGCGCCGGATCCGCGCCAAGCGAAAGCAGGGCACGCACGACTTCCTCGTTGGCCGTGCGCGAACCACAGGCGATGATCAGGGCGGTGCGGCCGAGCGAGTCGCGCCGGTTCGGATCGACCTTGCGCTTGCCCAGCGCCTGGATGATCGGCACCGAGCCGGCGCGCGCGGCTTCCATCAAGGCACTGGTGCCATTGCGATCGCACAGGTCGGCGTTGGCACCCAGTGCAAGCAAGGCCTCGGCAATCTGCGCATGACCATCCAGTGCCGCCACCATCAGCGCCGTGCGCTCGAGGCGGCCACGCACATCCAGATCCAGCTTGCGCTTGCCAAGCAGCTTGACGCCGGCGGCATCATCGTCGGCGACTCCGGCCGCCAGCAGCAAGGCCGGCTGGGCATGTTCGACGGTGGCCGCCGCGCCGTGCTCCAGCAGATAGCCGGCAAGGGTCCAGTTGCCGTTGGCACAGGCGTTGCCAAGCGCGGTCAGGCCTTCGCGGTTGACCGCATCGAGCGGCACCCCGGCATCGACCAGCAGGGCGGCGACGATGGGTTCGCCACACAGGGCGGCATGATGCAGGGCGGTATTGCCGGCGGCATCGAGGACTCCCGGATTGGCGCCGTTGGCAAGCAGGGTCATGACCGCATCGGGGCGGCCCTGGAAGCTGTCGCGGGTGGCGGCAATCAGCGGTGGCAGGCCGGCATGGCTGCGATTGACATCGACGCCCTTGGCGATCAGCGCGCGCAGCAGGCGCAGGTCGGGAAGGATTGCCGCATGCACGAGCACGCTGCGCTGATCGCGGTCGCGTTCGTGCGGCGCGGTATCCGGATTGGCGCCGAGCTGCAGCGCCTGCAATGCCATGTCGATCTGCGCCGAGCGCGCCGCGGCGAGC
>Ga0172380_10009272_pt1 | contig 10530 bp, 8 predicted proteins | sample Leawe162metaG_FD_119747 | JGI IMG/M metagenome (GOLD analysis project Ga0172380, IMG submission 119747) | Leachate microbial communities from a municipal landfill in Southern Ontario, Canada - Leachate well 162 metaG | ecosystem: Engineered > Solid waste > Landfill > Unclassified | place...
CGGGTGCAGGGCATACCCGACGGCCTTACGGCCTGGGCACAAGAGGCGCAACGACGAAGAATGGTTGTTCCATTCTGAGAAGTTGCAACGCCGCCATGCGCCCGGAAAACCGTGCAATCCAGCTCGTAGCGCTCTCACCAAACGGGTGAATGCAAAATAGATGACAAAGTTGTTTAGAGCAACCATGTTATACATATTGGCAAGCGGTCAACGGAGGTTTCTAGGTTAGTGCCGCGCATTTTCGCCCGGATGGCATTGTCGTCTCCTTGACCTACATCAAGGTTATGTCGCCGCCGTTCCAATACATTTCGTCCTGCCAACCTGAGCAGGGCAATGTACCTAATTATCCTGCGTTCAACAAGCAAAATGAAGGGAGGGTATGCATGAAAATGTGTACCTTAAGTGTATGTTTAGCGGTAATCATTCAGGAATGATTTTTCCTGGATTTTAATTTAGGAGGGAAATATGAGCCAAGCTTTTACCAAGTCAATGGCGAGGAACATCTTCTTCGGGGGAACGACATTCTTCTTCCTGTTGCTCGTCGCGTTGTCGTTTGACACCATGCAGGTGCTGCCTAAACGGGATCACCGTGAGAACATCACGGATTCCGTCGCCCGCGGCAAACATATCTGGGAAAAGAACGACTGCGTCGGTTGTCATACCATTTTGGGCGAGGGTGCTTACTTCGCGCCGGAACTGGGCAATGTATACAAGCGTCGCGGTGGGGAATTTATCAAGGCCTGGATCAAATCGCAGCCGACCCGCACCCCAGGACGCCGCCAAATGCCACAATTCAACCTGAACGATCAAGAATTGGATGATGTCGTCGCCTTCCTGAAGTTCACGGGCGAAATCAACACCGCCAACTGGCCGCCGAACATCGAGGGTTAATTCACCGTTCAACATTCTTGAGGCTTAGGAGGAAATATAATGCAATATCAATCTCAAAAGGTGGCGATGCCGTACTTCATCGCGGCCATAGGGCTGTTCGTCGGGCAAATCCTGTTCGGCCTGATTATGGGCCTGCAATATGTGATCGGCGACTTCCTGTTCCCGGTGATTCCCTTCAACGTGGCGCGCATGGTGCATACCAACCTGCTGATCGTGTGGCTGCTGTTCGGCTTCATGGGCGCGGCTTACTATATGATCCCGGAAGAGGCGGAAACCGAACTGTTTAGTCCGAAGCTGGCCTGGCTCATGTTCTGGGTGTTCCTAGTGGCCGGCGCGCTAACCGTTCTCGGTTACTTGCTGGTGCCTTACGCTACGCTGGCCAACCTGACCTTTAACAATGCCTGGCCGACCATGGGACGCGAGTTTCTGGAGCAGCCGCTGCCGACCAAGCTTGGCATTGTCGTGGTGGCGCTGGTATTCCTGTTCAACATTTCCATGACCGTGCTCAAGGGACGCAAGACCTCAATCTCGCTGGTGCTGCTGATGGGGCTGTGGGGCTTGGCGGTGTTCTTCCTATTTTCCTTCTACAATCCGTCCAATATCGCACTGGATAAATACTTCTGGTGGTGGACCGTGCATCTCTGGGTGGAAGGCGTGTGGGAACTGATCCTGGGTTCGTTGCTGGCCTATGTGTTGATCAAAGTAACCGGCGTGGATCGTGAAATCATCGAAAAATGGTTGTACATGATCATCGCGATGACCCTCATCACCGGCATCGTCGGCATGGGGCACCACTACTACTGGATAGGCACGCCGGAATACTGGCAGTGGCTCGGCTCGGTGTTCTCCGCGTTGGAACCGATCCCGTTCTTCATGATGACCATCTTCGCGTTCAACATGGTGAATCGCCGCCGCCGCGAGCATCCCAACAAGGCGGCCACGCTGTGGGCGCTGGGCACCGGCACGATGTCGTTCCTCGGAGCAGGCGTATGGGGCTTTCTGCACACCCTGGCGCCGGTCAACTTCTACACCCACGGCACGCAGATCACTGCCGCCCACGGTCATATGGCGTTTTACGGCGCTTACGTGATGGTGGTGCTGACCATGATCTCCTACGCGATGCCGATGATGCGCGGACGCACCGCCAACAGTGGCAAGTCGCAAGTCCTGGAAATGTGGAGCTTCTGGCTGATGACCGTATCCATCGTGTTCATCACGCTGTTCCTGACCGCCGCCGGCATCCTGCAAGTCTGGCTGCAACGCGTCAGCACCACGCCGATGTCCTTCATGGCGGCGCAAGACCAGGCAGCGCTGTTCTACTGGTGCCGCGAGTTGACCGGGGTGGTGTTCCTGATCGGTCTGGTCGTCTACATCCTGAGTTTCTTCGTGGGCGGCGAAACCAGGGAAGAAGCAAGAGCTTAACGGTATAAGCTTGTTTTGGAGGGGGCGGGTGCGTCCCCTCTTTTTTTGCGCACATACCATACAATATCTGTATGCTATAAACATTTCCATAGCCCGTTCAACGGAGGTTTCTAGGTTGAATGGTTTTACTCTTTTCGTTGATTTCTCGGCGTCTGAAGCGCCTCTGCGGTAAATAATTTTTTTCTGGGCGAGAACAAATTTACCTTGTGCTTCTCCAGTGTCATTGCGCAAGTGTTCTGCTACATCATTTTCTATATCGGGACGCGGAGCGTCCCTGGCTGCATTCCCACGCCGGAGCGCTCATCGGCGAATCAGCCTCAAAATTCAAAACAGCACCAAAAAGAGGCAAACTATCTCCTTCTTTTCGCTATTGGTGCATAGCTTCCCTTGCCGTCGCGCATCCCCTTTCCCGAATAAAAAGCACATTTTATATATCTTTCAAAGCGTAGCTCTCTAAGCGCGTTTCCTGGCACGGCTGTTGCAATAGCTTAAAGCAGTAAACGTTATCAATCTTTGCCATGGAGATAAATATGAGTGCGAACCGTTACACCCCCGATGAAACGAAAATATTGACGCTTGATTCCAGCCGTCGCGATTTTCTGAAGAAAAGCACCGGCTTGCTCGGCGGCGCCGCTTTGATGGCGCTGGCGCCGCCCGGTGTGCGCAACGCCGCTTGGGCCGCGGGCAGCGATGCGCCGGAAAAAACCGAGCTGAGGGTCGGCTTCATTCCGTTGACCGATTGCGCTTCGGTGGTGATGGCGGCGGTGCAGGGTTTCGATAAAAAATACGGCATCAAGATCGTTCCCACCAAGGAAGCATCCTGGGCAGCGGTGCGCGACAAGCTCACCAACGGCGAACTGGATGCCGCGCATGTGCTGTATGGGCTGATTTACGGCGTGCAACTGGGCATAGGCGGGCCGAAGAAGGATATGTCGGTGCTGATGAACCTGAACAACAACGGCCAGGCGATCACTCTGTCCAACCAGCTCAAGGACAAGGGCGTGACCGACGGCGCCGGCTTGCGCGCGCTGATCAGCAAGGAAAAGCGCGAATACACCTTTGCCCAGACTTTCCCCACCGGCACCCATGCGATGTGGCTGTATTACTGGCTGGCGGCCAACGGCATCAACCCCTTCACTGAGGCCAAGACGGTGGTGGTGCCGCCGCCGCAGATGGTCGCCAACATGCGCGTCGGCAATATGGACGGCTACTGCGTCGGCGAGCCGTGGAATGCGCGCGCCATTTTCGACAAGATCGGTTTTACCGTCGCCACCAGTCAGGACATCTGGAAAGACCACCCGGAAAAAGTGCTGGGAACCACCGCCGAATGGGTGCGGAAATATCCCAACACTGCACGTGCGCTGACCGCCGCGGTGCTGGATGCTTCGCGTTTTATCGACACTTCGTCCAACCGCCATCAGGTGGCGCAGACGATAGCCGACAAATCCTACGTCAACGCCCCGCTCGATGTTATCGAAGGGCGCTTTCTCGGCCACTACGACAACGGTATCGGCAAGAAATGGGAAGACCCCAATATGATGAAATTCTACAACGACGGCGCGGTGAATTTTCCCTATCTGTCCGACGGTATGTGGTTCCTCACCCAGCACAAACGCTGGGGGCTGCTCAAGGATGAGCCGGATTATCTGGGCGTGGCGAAAAAGGTCAACCAGATAGAGATATACAAGCAAGCCGCCACGCTGACCAAAACACCGCTGCCCAAGGACGCGATGCGCACCGGCAAGCTGATGGACGGTGTGGTGTGGGACGGCAAAGACCCGAAAGCTTATGCAGCCGGATTCAAAATAAAGGCTTGATTGCGTGATCTTTTGGGAATGAGCGATGGGTGATGGGGAATGGGTAAAACCAACTTGCCACGACATTTTATCGAAATCGTCCTATCAAAATTTAACCGAGTGTTAAAGAGGCGCGATGAACCGGGGTTTTACCATCACCCATTCCTCATCACCCATCACCAAATAAAGGATGGGAATGAGCGATGGGTGATGGGAAATGGGTAAAACCAACTTGCCACGACATTTCATCGAAATCGTCCTATCAAAATTTAACCGCATGTACCGAGTGTAAAGAGGCGCGATGAACCGGGGTTTTCCCATCACCCATTCCTCATCACCCATCACCAAAATAAAGGATTCGACATGAATAACATTTTCAAATCCCTGCTCCCGCCGTTGCTCGGCCTGCTGCTGTTCATCGGCATATGGGCGCTGGTGGCGCAATCCAGCCCGCAGTTGCCGGGGCCGGTGAAAACCTGGGCGTCGGCGGTGCAACTGTTCAGCGATCCGTTTTACCGCAAAGGCCCGAACGACCAGGGCATAGGCTGGAATATCCTGGCCTCGCTGCAACGGGTCGGCATCGGCTTTGGCATGGCGGCTGCCATCGGCATTCCGTTGGGTTTCATGATCGGGCGCTTTAAGTTTCTCGATGCCATGACCGCGCCCATCATCAGCCTGCTACGCCCGGTTTCGCCGCTTGCCTGGCTGCCCATCGGCCTGCTGGTATTCAAGGCGGCGAACCCGGCGGCGATCTGGGTGATCTTCATCTCCAGCATCTGGCCGATGATCATTAACACTGCCGCAGGGGTGAACCGCATCCCGCAGGACTACATGAACGTCGCGAAAGTGTTAAACCTGTCGGAATGGAAAATCTTCACCAAGATACTGTTCCCCGCCGTGCTGCCCTACATGATCACCGGCATCCGCCTATCCATCGGCGTCGCTTGGCTAGTGATCGTCGCCGCCGAAATGCTCACCGGCGGCGTCGGCATCGGCTTCTGGGTATGGGACGAATGGAACAACCTTAATGTCGAGCACATTATTATCGCCATCTTCGTAGTCGGCATCGTCGGCTTGCTGCTGGAACAGGCGCTGGTGATGTTGGCGAAACGGTTTTCATATGAGTGAGGGGTGAAGAGTTAGGAGTGAGGAGCACCTCCCCTCGTTCCTGGCTCCTCACCCCTCACTCCTAACTCCTCACTGGAACCAAACATGGAAAAATACGTTCAAGTCGAAAATGTGCAAATGCTTTTCGACACCAAAAAAGGCCCGTTCGTCGCGTTGCGCGACATCGATCTGACTATCGCCCAGGGGGAATTCGTCACCCTGATTGGCCACTCCGGCTGCGGCAAATCCACGCTGCTCAATTTGGTGGCGGGGCTGACCTTGCCCAGCAGCGGCGCGATGCTGTGCGCCGGGCGCGAAATCGTCGGACCCGGCCCGGAGCGCGGGGTGGTGTTCCAGAACCATAGCCTGTTACCGTGGCTGACCTGTTTCGAGAATGTCCACCTGGCGGTGGAGCGCGTGTTCGGCCAAACGGAAAACCGGTCTGCACTGAAAAAACGCACCCACGAAGCGCTGGCGCTGGTAGGACTCACCCATGCCGAACACAAACATCCGCACGAAATCTCCGGCGGCATGAAGCAACGCGTCGGCATCGCCCGCGCGCTGTCGATGCAGCCCAAGGTGCTGCTGATGGACGAGCCGTTCGGCGCGCTCGATGCGCTGACTCGCGCCCACTTGCAGGACGAGTTGATGAAAATCGCGCAGGCAACCCACAGCACGGTAGTTATGGTCACCCACGACGTGGACGAGGCGGTGCTGCTGTCCGACCGCATCGTGATGCTGACCAACGGCCCGGCGGCGACCATAGGCGAAATCCTGCACGTAACGCTGGAACGTCCGCGCAACCGACTGGCACTGGCAAACAACCCCCAGTACCACGAATACCGCGGCGCGGTGCTGGAATTCCTGTACCACAAGATGAAGTCCTGAGTTGATGAGTGCTGAGTGAAAAGCGCGAGGTTTGGCACTCAGAACTCAGCACTCAGGCACTCAGCACTCAGGCACTCAGCACTATTTTCTTAGGAGTTCATGCAATGACCGATTGGACAAAAATCTGCACCCTGGAAGACATCCCGCTTCAAGGCAGCCGCACGCTGGAAAGCGGCAAGGGGCGTATCGCGCTGTTCCGCGCGCACGACGGAACGGTATATGCGCTGAAAGACCACTGCCCGCATCGGGGCGGCCAGTTGGCGCAGGGCATGGTGTGCGGTCGGCACGTCACCTGCCCGATGCACGGCTGGAACATCGGCCTGGCCGACGGCGTGGCAGTCGCGCCGGACAGGGGCGCAACCCCGACTTTCCCGGTAAAAATCGAGGATGGCTTAGTGTTCGTGAAAATCGGTGATGAGTGATGGGGAATGGGTGGAAAGGTGGGGTTTTGCCCATCCCCCATCACTCATCACCCATCACCGCAAAGGAGAAAATCATGCAAAAATTAAAACTGGTGCTGGTCGGCAACGGCATGGCGGGGGTGCGCACGCTGGAGGAATTGCTAAAAATCGCGCCCGATTTCTACGACATCACGGTGTTCGGCGCCGAGCCGCACGCCAATTACAACCGCATCCTGCTTTCTCCGGTGCTGGTGGGCGAACAGACCCTGCCCGACATCATGCTCAACGATGTGGACTGGTATCGAGATAACGGCATCACACTGCACCTCAACCGGAAAATCGTCAAAATCGACCGCCGGGCGCGGACCGTGCATACGGAAGACGGCGTCGTTGCCGCTTACGACCGCCTGCTCATCGCCACCGGCTCGACGCCGGTCATACTGCCGATGCCCGGCAACGACCTGCCGGGCGTGGTGAGTTTCCGCGACATAAGCGATGTCGATGCGATGATAGCCGCCTCCAAGCTGCACCGTCATGCCGTGGTGATCGGCGGCGGGCTACTCGGGCTGGAAGCGGCGAATGGGCTGAAACAGCGCGGCATGGACGTAACGGTGGTGCATCTTGCCCCGTGGCTGATGGAGCGCCAGCTCGACCGCGCCGCCGCTAGGCTACTGCAAAAAAACCTGGAAGCCAAGGGGCTGAAATTCCTGCTGGAGAAACACACCGAACAACTGATCGGCAAGGACGGGCGCGTGTCCACCGTGCGTTTCAAGGATGGCGCTGAAATTCCCGCCGACTTGGTGGTCATGGCGGTGGGCATACGCCCCAACACCGCGCTGGCCGAATCGGCGGGCATACATTGCAATCGCGGCATCGTGGTGAACGACACCCTGCAAACCTACGACCCGCGCATATACGCAATCGGCGAATGCATTAACCATCGCGGCGTCACCTACGGATTGGTCGCGCCGTTGTTCGAAATGGCCAAGGTATGCGCAAACCATCTTGCTGAGATGGGCATAGGGCGCTATACCGGCTCCGTGACCTCGACCAAACTCAAAGTGACCGGCATTGATCTGTTTTCCGCGGGTGATTTCGCGGGCGACGATAAAAGCGAGGATATCCTGCTGTCCGACCCGATGGGCGGCGTATACAAAAAACTGGTGGTGCGCGACGACAAACTGGTGGGCGCAGTGCTGTACGGCGACACCGTAGACGGCGCGTGGTATTTCCAATTGCTGCGCGAAGGCCGCAACATCGCGGACATCCGCGACCATCTGCTGTTCGGCCATAGCCGCGGCGGCGACGCCGGCCACCAGGGGCACAACAAAGCCGCCGCCATGACCGACGAAATGGAAGTGTGCGGTTGCAACGGCGTGTGCAAGGGCGCCATCGTCCAGGCGATCAAGGCCAACGGCCTATTCACGCTGGACGACGTGAAAAAGCACACCAAGGCGGCATCCTCCTGCGGCTCCTGCACCGGACTGGTGGAACAGATACTCGCCTCCACGCTGGGCGGCGACTATTCCCCCGCGCCGCAAGCCAAACCGCTGTGCGGCTGCACCGACAGCACCCACGAAGAAGTGCGCGCCGCCATCCGCAGCCGCAAATTCCTGTCCATTCCCACCGTGATGGATTTTCTCGAATGGCGCACGCCCAACGGCTGCGCGACCTGTCGCCCGGCGCTCAACTATTACCTGCTTTCCACCTGGCCGGGCGAAGCCCAGGACGACCCGCAATCGCGCTTCATCAACGAACGCGCCCATGCCAACATCCAAAAAGACGGCTCCTATTCAGTGGTGCCGAGAATGTGGGGCGGCGTCACCACGGCTGCCGAATTGCGCCGCATCGCCGACGTGGCGGAAGAATTCAAAGTGCCGATGATACGCGTCACCGGCGGCCAGCGCATCGACCTGTTCGGCGTGAAAAAAGAAGACCTGCCGAAGATGTGGGAAAAGCTCGACATGCCTTCCGGCCACGCCTACGGCAAGGCGCTACGCACCGTGAAAACCTGCGTGGGCAGCGAATTCTGCCGCTTCGGCACGCAAAATTCGACCGACATGGGCATCCGCCTGGAAAAAACGCTGTGGAAAATGTGGGCGCCGCACAAAGTCAAGCTCGCCGTCTCCGGCTGCCCGCGCAACTGCGCCGAAGCCGCAATCAAAGATGTCGGCGTGATCGGCGTCGATTCCGGCTGGGAAATCTACGTCGCCGGCAACGGCGGCATCAAGACCGAAGTTGCGGAATTCCTGGTCAAGGCCAAAACTGCTGAAGAAGTGCTGGAATACAGCGGCGCTTTCCTGCAAATCTACCGCGAAGAAGCGCGCTACCTGGACCGCACCGTGCATTGGGTGCAACGTGTCGGCCTGGACTACGTAAAAGCAAAAGTAGTCGAAGACGCGGAAAACCGCAAAATGCTCTACCAACGCCTGCTCCACGCATTGCAAATCGAGCAGGACCCATGGGCGGAACGCGTTGCGTCACGCGAGGCAAGGAGGGAATTCGAGGTGTTGACGGTTTGAGCTAAAGGACAAACCAGACCGGCAATATTGGTAATGCTACGGTTTATTGCTCTTTTCGATTAGAAAACCGTATAGCCAAGCCCGGTGGGATGGGCACGTTTCTTGTGCCCACGCGGAATTTACCGCGTTAATCCGCATGGGTGCGGTAAAGCTGTGCCTACCCTACCCTACCCTACCCGGCTGTTAAATTTCCAGGGCGAATTTCGCTCAGTCGGACATATGAATATACTTTGCGCGGCCACAATTTACGGATTTAGCCGCGTCTCGCGGGATGCGATTGCTGCGCAAATTGCTTGCGTGGCATTACCACACAAGCAATTTGCAACGCGGAAGCCGCGCCCGCGAGACGATGGATAAATGCGCAAATCGTGGCCGCGCAAAGTATATATGCCTTACGTTCACCATACGTTTTCCAGGTTCAAGATTGGCAATCAAGGTATCGGCACGGCACGGATCAATTGCTCGCCGACGTTGGCGGCATCCAAACCGCGCAGGCGATGGCCGACCACGGCGGGAAGTATGGTCTGCACGTCTTCCGGCAGCGCGAAATCGCGCCCCGCCATCAGCGCCCAGGCTTTGGCGGCGTGTAGCAGCGCAAGGCCGGCGCGCGGCGATAGCCCGTAATCGAACTGCGGCGCCTGGCGCGAAAACACCAGCAACGCCAGGACGTAATCCACCAACGCGTCGGACGCATGCAGCGCCGCCACCGCGCCTTGCATCGCGATCAACTCTCCGGGTGCTAGGCAAGGCGGTAACTGCGCGATCATTTCGCGCCGGTCGCTGCCTTGCAGCAGCGCACGCTCCGCCTCGGCGGTGGGGTAGCCAAGCTCGATGCGCATCAGAAAACGGTCGAGCTGCGATTCCGGCAACGGGAAAGTGCCGATCTGATAAGCGGGATTCTGCGTGGCAATGACGAAAAAAGGCTCCGGCAACGGGCGGGTTTCGCCTTCCAGCGTGACTTGGCGCTCCTCCATCGCTTCCAACAGCGCGCTTTGGGTTTTTGGGGTGGCGCGGTTGATTTCGTCCGCGAGAATCAATTGCGCAAATATCGGGCCGGGATGAAACTTGAAAGCGCCGGTGGTGCGCTCATACACCGAAATGCCGAGGATGTCCGCCGGCAACAGGTCGCTGGTAAACTGAATGCGGTTGAAATTCAGCCCCAGGCTTTGCGCCAGCACATGCGCCAGCGTAGTTTTGCCGACGCCGGGCATGTCCTCAATCAGCAGGTGGCCACGCGCCAGTATGCAAGCCAGCGCGAGGCGTATCTGCCGTTCCTTGCCGAGAATGATTTGCCCGATCTGGGCGACGGTGCGATCTATGGTTGGACGCATGGTGGATGTGGTGGCGAGTGATATGGGCATTATAATCCTAGAAAGCTCGGTTGAACGGGCTGGAGTGTACGGTTTTCCGGGTGCAGGGCATACCCGACGGCCTTACGGCCTGGGCACAAGAGGCGCAACGACGCGCAATGGTCATTCCATTGCCTTCTCTTGTAGTTGCAAC
>Ga0172380_10009273_pt1 | contig 10528 bp, 6 predicted proteins | sample Leawe162metaG_FD_119747 | JGI IMG/M metagenome (GOLD analysis project Ga0172380, IMG submission 119747) | Leachate microbial communities from a municipal landfill in Southern Ontario, Canada - Leachate well 162 metaG | ecosystem: Engineered > Solid waste > Landfill > Unclassified | place...
AACGGCGGCAACGGCGGCAGCGGCGGCAGCGGCGGCAACGGCCAGCAGGGCGCACGCGGCGCCAATGGCGGCCCCGGCCAGGCCGGCAGCCCCGGCAGCCCCGGCGGTGATGGCGGGCGCGGTGGCACTGGCGGTGACGCCGGCAGCGGTGGCGACTCCGGCGATGGCGGCACCGGCGGCGACGGCGGCCGCGGCGGCAACGCCGGCATCGGCGGCGACGGCGGCGATGGACCGGTGCTGCGCGTGCTGGCAAGCGACGCCGCCGTGCTGGCGGCGGTCAAGACCTGGAAGATCGACGTCAATGGCGGTGACGGCGGCGATCCGGGGGCGGTCGGTGCCGGCGGCGCCGGCGGCGAGGCCGGCAAGGCGGGCAAACCGGGCAATCCCGGCCAGCCCGGCAACGGCGGTCCCGGCGGCGCCGGTGGCCCAGGCGGCTCCGGCGGCGCCGGCGGCCCGGTGCAGGTCAACGTCTACAACGACGGCAGCATGGCCGGCCTGTTCGCCAACGCTCTGGCCAGCGCGGCGGTGCAGAGCGCCATTGCCGGCTCGGATGGCCGCCAGGGTTCGGCCGGCGCGCCCGGCGCTCAGGGTCAGCGCGGCGAGGCCGGCCGTTCCGGCCAGAACGGCGAGCCTGGCCACTAAGGCCAGCCCGGCGAACCGGCAGCGTCAGGCAAACCGGGCAAATCCGGTACGATCGAGATGCCAGAACCGGTCGCCGCCGCACCGGCGCCGGCAGAACCGGCACCGGCACCGGCACCGACACCAGCACCAGCAAAGCCCTGATCACAGCAGCCAGCGGCCAGCGCTCTCTGCCGGGGGAGGGGCTCGGCGTCTCCGCGACGGGGCGTACGACGCTATTTTCCCGCCGCTCCAACGTTCGCCCCTTCCCTCGAAGACCCCCACCTTGCGGCTAACAGCGAGGCGCTGTTAGTGGGCAGCGGCCAGCGAATCCAGACAGGTGTGCTGGAAGCTGGAAGCTGGAAGCTGGAAGCTGGAAGCTGGAAGCTGGAAGCTGGAAGCTGATGACTGTGCCCCTGGCTCCAGCTACCCGTTCACACCCTCGTCGCCCAACGCCGGGCGAAATTGATATGCATCGCGAAAACGGCCAACGCCAGGCAGAGCAATGCGAGGACGAAAATGCCATCGCCGCCGCGCGTCAGGCTGGCGATGATGAAGAGCAGGATCCACATCAGCACCACCAGGATGATCGAGCCGGCGAGGGCGAAGCGCGGCCACTGCAAGGACAGCCAGGCGGCGCTGTGCCACCAGAACAGGATCACCGCCAGGAAGAACCAGCCGTAGATGTGGCTGAACAGGTCGCCAAGCACCTTGAAGAACGATTCCGGCGCCAAAACGACGCCAGACGCGAACCACAGCAGCGCTGGAGCCAGGGTCAGCGGCAGCGCGAGGAGCTTGGCGTAGGCAACGCCGGCACGCGCCTCCGGCAGCATGCACAGCAGCTCGGCGGTGCGGCCGCGCAGTTCACCCGACCACAGGCGGGCGCAGTGCACGCCGACTTCGATGACGATCCAGGCGAAGGCCGGCCACATCCACGACTCGCCGATGCTCTTGGCGGAACGCGTTCCGTCGGCGAGCCAGCCGGCGGTGAGCACGGCTCCAGCGACGGCGGCGAGACCTTTGAAGAGGAGCATGCGCCAACCGCCCAGCTCGACATGGAAGTCCTTCCAGGCGATGGCGCGCAGTCCGCTGCCCGGCCGGCCGATCGGCAGCCAGCGCCGTACCGCCCCGCCGGGCTCGCCGCCGCCATCGTGGCTGTCGCGCGCCAGGCGCGGGTAGAGCAGCAGCGCCGCCACCGTGCCGATCGCTCCCAGGCCGAAGTCGATGAGCGGCTGCCAGTTCCACCAGGCCTCGGGACCGCCGGAGGCGATGCTGTCGAGACGCACCCACACCGACAGCGCAAGCCATCCATGCAGAACGCGGGACAGGCCATGCGCTCCACCCTCCTCCGCGAGCATGGCGAGCAGCCAGGGCAGGCCATGCAGGGCGAACAGCGTCGCCACCAGCAGTGAACCGGCCCGCGCCGCGCTCGGGGCGATGGTCGAGACGAGCAGGCCGAGGCCGGCGAGAGCACAGAACCACGCGAGGATGGAGGCGTACAGCGCGGCGACCTGACCGAGGGCGACGCCACCGAGGGTCACCGCCAGCACCGCCACCGGCAGGGCGGTCGCCATCAGCAGGACCATATCCCACAACCGCGCCAGGCCGACGCCGACGAACAGACCGGCCGGGCCGAGGCCGGCCATGCGCAGCAGGCCGAGATTGCCCTCCTCCTTCTCCTCGGCGATGGCGCCGCCGAACTGGGTGATGCCGATGGCGGTACCTACCAGGAGCAAACACCAGCTGATCATCATCAGCACATAGCGCCCAGCCGCCCCGCCGATCCGCCACATGTCGCTGGAGGCGAACAGCAGCAGGCCGAGCAGCGCGATCAGCCCGACCCGCGCCAGATGCGGACCGGATGAGCGGGCCTGCAGGCGCAGCGAGCGGGCGAGGAGGGCGACCGTCGAATTCACGCGCTCACCCCCGGCGTGGTCAGCGCCAGGAAGGCCTCGTCGAGGCGGCGGCGCGCCGGATGCAGCTCGACCGGCTTGGCGCCGCAGGCCAGGGCGGCGGCGAGGATGGCGGCGGGGTCGCAGGCGGTCGGCTGGTAGGTGACGGTCAGGTGCAACGGCTGGCCCTCGGCGGCGGATACCGTGGTCACCCCGGGCACGGCGGCGAGAGCGGCGGAAAGGCCCTCGTGCGCCGCGGCGACGACCAGCTCCAGCCCCTCACCACCGACCGCGGCGGTGGTGCGCAGCACGCCCGCCAGCTCGCCGCTATAGCGCACCTGACCGCGATCGACGATGGTCACCCCGTCGCAGATGTCTGCCAGCTCGGAGAGGATATGCGAGCTGATGAACACCGTCTTGCCCATGCCGCGCAGTTCGCGCAGCACATCCATCAGTTCGAGGCGGGCGCGCGGGTCGAGGCCGCTGGCCGGCTCGTCGAGCAGCAGCACCGCCGGATCATGCACCAGCACGCGGGCCAGGGCGACGCGCTGCTGCATGCCGCGGCTGAGCCCGGCGAGCAGGTCGCCGCGCCGCGCCGCCATGTCGGTCAGTTCCAGCACCTCGCCGACGACGCGGGCGCGGCGCGCGCTGTCGAGGCCGTAGGCGGCGGCGAAGAAGTCGAGGTACTCGCCGACGGTCATGCGGCGGTAGCCGGCGACATGGTCGGGCATCCAGCCGATCAGCCGGCGCACGCGCTCGGGCCGCTGGCGCGCGTCCTCGCCGCACACCCGCACCATGCCGCCGTCGGGTTCGAGCAGGGTGGCGATGATCTTCAGCGACGTCGTCTTGCCGGCACCGTTGGGTCCGACGAAGCCGTGGATGGTGCGTTCCGGCACGCTGAAGGACACGCCATCGAGGGCGCGCCGCCCGGCGAAGGCGTGCACCAGTCCGCTGACATCGATGGCGGGATCGCTCATGGGTTCTCCGGCAGGTCGAGCTTCCACAGCGCCAAGCCACGATGCGGTTCGGCCAGACCCTCGCGCGGGGCGAGGGCCGGCGGGGCGGCGGTGAGGATGAAGAGGCAGGGACGGTCGGGACGCTGCACGCGCAGGTCGAGGGCGCGCAGGACGAGCAGCGGGAAGAGGGCCTTGCCGGCCCCCTCCAGGCTGGTCACCGGGGCATAACCGGCGCCTCGGCGGAGTTCCTCCGGGGTCTCGCGCTTGCCATCGACGCGCCAGTCATCACCGGCCGGGCCGAGGTAGGTAAGCGCACCGCCCTGCCACAGGGCGGCGATCGACACCGCACCGGCCTCGTGCAGGCGCAGGCGCTCTGGCAGTCCGGCCTTGCGCGCGACCACCTCGACGCGCGGCGAGGGCATGCCCAGCGTCCCGCGCCACAGCAGATGCCGGCTGCTGAACAGCGGGATCTCGGTCACCAGCGCTCCGCCACCGGCGGCGCCGCCCACCGGCAGCTCCTCGCCCGGGCAGGCGTAGAGGTTCATCGCCCCACCATGGCGGATGCGGCGGTTCGAGCCCTCGGTGACGAAGACGCTGGCACGCACCTCGGCCGCCACCTGCCCGCCGCAGGGCCGCAGGATGGCCAAGCTGGTCCACACCGAAGCCTCGCCGTAGCCGCGCCGGCCCAGCCACATCAGCAGCACGCTGGCCAGGGCGATGCTGCCGAGCAGGCCGAGATGCAGCAGGCGCCAGTCGAGCCCGCGCCGGCCGAACCACCAGGCTGCGCCGATGGCCAGGGCGAAGAGGACGAGCACGGTGCGGATGAGACCCCAGGGATGCTCGGGGCGGACCAGTTCGGCGAGGCGCCGCGCCGCTGCCGCGTCGAGATCCTCGCCATAGGTGCGTTCGCCCAGGGTCGGCATGCTCCAGCCGGCGGCAGCGAGTTCATCGACGCCGCAGACCTCCTGCGCCAAGCCGGTGCTGAGCACCCGGCCGCCCGCATTGGCGCCTGGCTGCAGCCCGGGCGCGAGGGTGCGCAGATCGGCGCCACGCAGCAGGGCGAGGGTCCCGCCGCTGCGCACCCAGGCGGCAAGGGCGGCGGCCTGGCTTGGCTCCCATGAGCCCGGCGTCTCGGCGGCGACGAGGCAGCCGAGGCCGTCGAGCAGGGCGGCGTCGCCGGGGAAGCGGTCGGCCGGCAGCAGCGGCAGGCGGGCGCGACGCGGCATCTCGCTGCCGTCGACCAGCACGACGTTGCTCGGACCGGCCAACGCCGGCTTGGGCAGCTTGCCGATCAGCCGGCCCGGGCCCCACGACAGCTCGAAATCCGGCTCGCCATCCTCGGCGCGGATGAACGGAGCGAAGCGCAGGCGCTGCTCACCGCCTGGTGGCAGCCACACCTCGGCCACCCACGGCACCCCGCCGATCGCCGCGGCGTCGCGCAGCTGCAGCCGGCCGCTGACCGGCTGGTCGAGCGGATTGACCAGATGCACCTCGCAGGGCGCGAAGGTCCCCGGCACCACCGTGCCAGCGAAGCCCCAGACCACGCCGCGCACCTCGACGGCGGCGAGGCCGAGGGCGAGCAGCAGCAGGACGATGGCGCGCAGCGGGCTCAGGTGCGCCTCAGCAGGGTGCCGACACGCCACAGGGCGTAGGTGCGCAGCAGGCCGATGCAGCCGAGCATGGAGAGGGCGTAGGCGATGGCCATCTCGTCGTGATGGCTGCTCCTGAAGGCACGGTGGTGATTGGCCATGCCAAGGATCGACGGCGACACGGCGGCGATCCACGCCTCCTCGTTGCGGATGCCGAAGACGGAATCCACCAGGGCCACGAGCAGGCCGCCGCCCACCGACCAGGCCACCGCCAGGCCGACGGCGGTGCCGACGGCACGGGTGCGGCTCCTGATGTGCAGACCGACGACCAGCCCCAACCATGCCATCACCACCGGCTGCAGAGCGAGGCTGAGCAGGGCGAGCCATACCGACCAGTTGCCGCTCCAGGTGTGCAGAGCGTCAGCGTTGACCAGCCAGCGCACCGCCAGCACCAGTCCGACAAGGATGGTGCCACCGAGGTGTACCCGGCGCAGACCGCTGACCTTCTGCAGCAGGATGTCGCGCGGGGTCAGCGGGGTGGTCAGCAGCACCTCCAGGCTCTGCGCGCTGCGCTCGGCCGAGAAGGCGGTGGCGCCGAGCACCAGCACGCACATGGTCAGCGCCACCTCGACCAGCAGGCCGGTCCACGCCGCGATGCCGATGCCATCGTCATAGGAGAGGCCGAAGCCGAGGACCATGCCGAACACCACCACCGCCCCGAGTGGCACGAGGATGCGCGCCAGATAGCGTGGATTGACCAGCGAGCGGCGGCTGGTCTCGCGCCAGGCCACCGGGCGATCGAGCGGCAGTTCGCGCCGGGTCCGGCGCCCGAGGACGCCCCGTTCGTGCTTGTCGAAGAAGGCATCGAGACGGCGGAACAGGGCGAGCAGGCGGTTGCCGCCCTCGCGATGCCGGCGGGTACGCAGGACGATGACCGCGAGCAGCACGGCGAAGCCGGTCGGCACCAGTGCGCCGAGCAGCGTCGCCTGTGCCGGGCCGCTGAGATCCGGTCCCCAGCCGCGCCGTTCGAGCAGCCAGGTCACGGCGATGGCCGGCGCATTGGCATGCAGCCACGGCTCTGGGGCGCGCGACTGGATGAGCAGGCTGCCGAGATAGCAGGCGAGCAGGAAACCATAGCCGAGGAACAGCGCGCCGACCGTGCCGCGGCACCAGGCGCTGGCGAGCACGGCCAGGGCGGTGGCGTGGGCCCCCGCGATGATCGCGCCGAGCAGGGTCCACCAGATGATCCCGTCAGAGACCCCGCCGCAGGCGTAGGCCAGGGCCAGCAACGGCACGGCGATCAGCTGCAGCGCCACCACCACGACCAGGCGCGACAGCCACTTCTCCAGCACGATGGTCATCGGCCCCAGCCGGGTCATCTGCAACAGCGGCAGCGAGCCGTCCTCGCGCTCGCCGGCGATGCAGCCCGCCGCCAGCGCCGGGGCGAAGACCACCGGCAGCCAGACGATGAGGATGGCGATCAGCTCGAAGATGCGCATGCCCTGGCCGACCAGCTGCTGGTGGTAGCGCTGCGCCTCGAACACGGTCATGGCGGCGGCCAGGGCGAGGGCCGCGCCGACCAGCACGCGCAGCACGTAGGTGCGCTTGCGCGCCGACTGCTCGGTCAGCTCCTTCATGGTCAACGGCAGACCGACCGCCGTCCTCATGCCGTCCGGCCCAACCAATGGTCCATACGCCGATGGCTCCAGGCGCGCAGCCCGATCCAGGCGGCCAACCAGAAGCCGATGGCGCCCAGCGCCGGCCAGACCTGCTCGAGGCTCTCGCCATGCACCGCGCTGGCGAAGCCGAACGGACTGAGCATCGCCAGCCACGGCGCCAGCGCCTCCTGCCCGACGGTCTCGGCGAGGCGCGAGGCCAGCCAGGGCAGCACGGCGACGGCGGCGACGGCGCCAAGGGCGATGGTGCCGGCAGCGAGCGGTTGGGCGAAGCGCGAACCGAGCACCAGACCGCCCCAGCGCGCCGCCCCGGCCAGGACGACGGCGAGGCCGGCCATCAGCATGGCCTCGAACATGCCTGCGAGGCGGAACTCGATCAGGGCGCAGACCGCCAGGGTGAGGGTGAATACGAGCAGGGTGCGGCGCAGCAGCAGCCAGGCGCCGGCACTGAGACCGCGCGCCACCTCGGCGCCGGAGAGCGGCATCGAGGCCAGCACCTCGCGGCTGCCGTTGGCGCGCTCGCGCGGCAGGGCGGCGGCGGCGGCGTGCACCGCCAGGACCAGGACGACGCCCATGGCGCAGTCGGCGATGCCGAGCACCCCGGACATCCGCCCATGGCTGGTGGTCAGCACGGCGATGGCGTTGAACAGCACGACGGTGGCGAAGATCGGGGTGAAGCAGCCGAACACCTTCAGGCGGGTCGATTGCAGGCGCTGGCCGAGCAGCGGCGCGTACAGCTCGCTGCGCCAGGCGAGGGCATCGTCAGCGGGGAGTTCGCCGCGGTCGAGGCCGTGCTGCAGGCGCCACTTGCGCACCTCCTTCTGCCAGCGCGCGCTGGGCTTCCAGCGCGCCATCAGGAAGGCCTGCGCCGGCGGCAGTTCGCTCGAACGACGGCGCATGCGCCGGGCGGCCTGGCGCAGGTGCCAGGCGATGCTGAGGGCGGCGGGCAGCAGGCCGCCGGCCACGGCCAGCCAGGGGCTGCCGCCGCTGAGCATGGCCTGGTAGAAGGTCCATGGCACGGAATAGGTGGAGAATCCCGACCAGCTCAGGAAGCCGCTGAACAGGGCGCTGGCGAAGGGCAGGACGATGATCAGGTGGACGATGACATCGCGGTAGGCGCTGAAGGCGGCGCGCGTGCTGGGCAGGCGGCGGGCGCCGACCGCGGCGGCGCAGGCCGCCACCTGGCAGGCGGCGACGGCCAGGCACAGTCCGGCGGCGAGCATGCGGCGGTCGGAGACGCCGCCGCAGGAATAGGCCAGGGCGGCGAGCGGCGCCGCGGCCAGGGCGAGGGTCGCGGCCATCGCCAGACGGGCGCCGGCGAGCTGGCCGATCAGCGCCAGCGGCCGGATGCCGGCGATGCGCAGCAGGTCGAGGGTGCCGCGCTCCTCCTCGGCGGCGACCGCCGGAGCCACCAGCGCCGGCAGGCCGAGGTAGATGGCGAGGACAGCGGCGACCATCAGGGCGTCGAACAGCGCCTTGCCGCTCCCCGACTCCAAACCCTCGCCGGAGAGCAGCCGGTTGCCGGCCACGCCCGAGGCCAGTACCAGCCCGCCGGCGATGAGCAGGCCGAACAGCGGCCGGACCCAGAAGGTGCGCCCGTGCGACGCCTCCAGGGCGAGCTGGCGCCAGAGCAGTGGCGCCGATGGGATCACGCCGTACGGCCTTCAGTCAGCTTCATGAACGCCGTCTCCATGTCCAAGGCCTCGGGCTGGAACATGCGCAGGCGGGCGCCGAGTCCGACCAGGGCGTCATGCAGGTTCTCGACCGCGCCAGCGTCCTCGCGCAGGCTGACGGCGATGCGGTCGGCCTGACGTTCGACCAGTTCGACCCCGGGCAGGGCGCGGATGCGCTCCAGCAGGGTGTCGCTCTCGTCGACCGCCTGGACATGGACGACGCGCATCAGGCGCAGGCGGCGGAAGATCTCGTCGAGCGGACCCTCGGCCATCATGCGGCCCTGCTCGATGATGCCGATGCGCGTGCACAGCTGCGCCAGCTCATGCAGGATGTGGCTGCTGATGATGATGGTCTTGCCCATGCGCTGCAGCTCCTTGAGCAGCTCGCGCAGTTCGATGCGGGCGCGCGGATCGAGGCCGCTGGCCGGCTCATCGAGCAGCAGCAGATCGGGCTCGTGCAGCAGCACGCGGGCCAGCGACAGGCGCTGCTTCATGCCGCGCGAGAGGCCGTCGACCGGGGCGTCCTCCTTGTGGTTGAGGTCGACCAGCGCCAGCACGTCGTGCAGCAGGCCATCGCGCTTGCCCCACGGGATGCGGTAGGCGGCTGCGAAGAAGTGCAGGTACTCGCGCACCGTCAGGTCCTCGTAGACGCCGAAGACGTCGGGGACGTAGCCGATCTTGCGGCGCACCTGCGCGGCATTGCGCATGACGTCATGGCCGCACACCCGGGCGCGACCGCGCGACGGCTGCACCAGCGTCGCCAGCACCTTGATGGTCGAGCTCTTGCCCGCCCCGTTCGGGCCGATGAAGCCGAAGATCTCGCCGGGTGGTATGGTGAACGAGATGCCGTTCACCGCGATGAAGCTGCCGTACTTGACGTGCAGATCCTCGATCTCGACGCAGTTGCTCACGGGGCCTTCCTCTCGACTTCGGGTTCGGGATCGCCGGGCGGACGCAGCGGCTGGCGCCAGACCACGATGTCGGCGCCATCGCGCCGCGCGACCAGCCGGCAGGAGCCGCCGCGGTCGAGATCGGCGAGCTGGCCGGAGAGCGGACCGCCGAGCAGCTGCTGGCGCAGGCCGTTCCATCCGTCACCGCCGCGCTGCTGGCGGCGCATGGCGTTGTCGGGGGTCTCGAAGATGCGCTGGTCGCCGCGCACATCGTTGTCGCTGGTCAGGGCGGCGTAGACCCAGCCGTCGCGGAGCAGGGCGTTCAGCCCCTGTTCAGCCTCGCCCGGATACGGCGCCGGGCCGAAGTCAGCGCGGGGACCATCGGTCGGCGCGCGCAGGCGCCAGCGGCGCAACAGCACCGGCGTCCACTGCGGCAGACCGATCTGCACCTCGCCGCCGGCGTGCCAGGTCCCGCGATGCACCGCCTCGATGCGGATCGGCGAGCCGTCGCCGCTGTAGCGGTCGCCGGAGGTCTGCAGCGGCAGCAGCAGCTCGCCGCGCGGCTGCTCGATCAGGGCGCGGTCGCCGCCGGCGAAGCGCTGCTCGAAGGTGGTGGTGCAGCGCGGCGCGCCGCCGAGGTCGCAGTCGACCACGACCAGGCGGCGGATGTGGTCGGAGCTGCCGAAGGCGCCGCGGGCGATCGCGGTCACCGCCCAGGTCGCGATGATGGCGGCGAGCGGGAAGGTCACCCAGGTCCAGCGCCGGCGGCGCAGCCGCCCGAGCACGAACCATTCGACCGGTCCGACCCACAGCAGGAAGCCGGCGAAGACCGTCAGCACCAGGGCCAGCGGCACGCGCCCGACCGCCTCCGGCCAGAGCAGCGCGCTGAGGTCGGATTCGGCGCGGTAATGGCGCTGGTGGTTGTCGTCGGTCAGACGCTGCTGGCCCCACAGCGCCGCCGCCACCGTCTCGGCCGGGGCGCCCTCGGCGCGCACCACCAGGCCGAGGCCGGTGCGCATCAGGCTCCAGCCCTCGCCGCTGCGCTGCCCGCAATCGGCCTTCGCGGCGGCGGCGAGCAGGGCCGTGACCTCCGGCCCGGGCCGGCCGGCCGGCAGGACGATCCGCCCGCCGGCGAGCAGCCACTCGAGCAGGGCGGCGCGCACCGGCTCGGACAGGGAGGCCTGCGGATGCAGCAGCACCGCGTCCCAGGCCAGCCAGGCCTCGGCCGAGGTGG
>Ga0172380_10009274_pt1 | contig 10528 bp, 8 predicted proteins | sample Leawe162metaG_FD_119747 | JGI IMG/M metagenome (GOLD analysis project Ga0172380, IMG submission 119747) | Leachate microbial communities from a municipal landfill in Southern Ontario, Canada - Leachate well 162 metaG | ecosystem: Engineered > Solid waste > Landfill > Unclassified | place...
CCATGGGATTCTCCGGGGTTTTGATGCAAGAGGCTTATTTTTGGAAGGCCTGGTGAGACTCGGTACCGGGTTTGTACATACCCTTCATAAAATCGCCGATACCCTGATCGATCCAGGCGCCTTTTTGGAGCAGGGTGAGTTCGCTTTGCTTGGCGGAGCTGTAATTGATGGCGGCTTCCCAAGGCATTTCGAGAGAGAACTTGTAAGCGTCCTTGGTGACGCGGAGGGCGAAGGCGTCCTTGGTGGCGATTTCTCTGGCCAGCGCCATGGTTTCGTCTTCGAGACGGGCGAGGGGGACGGAGTAGTTGACGAAGCCCATTTCGGCGGCGCGCTTGCCGTCGAAGGGACGGCCGGTGAGTCCGTAGAAGAGGGCATCGCGTGGTCGGAAGAGGTTGGCGAGGGACTTGGAGACCTGACCGCCGGGGAACAAGCCGAAGTTAATTTCGGAGAGGCCGAACTGAGCTTCGTCGGCGGCGATGGCGATATCGCAGCATTCGACGTTGGGGAAGGCGCCGCCGAAGCAGAAGCCGTTGACCATGGCGATGGTGGGTTTGGGGTAATAGCGCAAGGTTCGGCCGCGCCATTCCTGGAGGACGCGGAAGATATGATCGTATTCGGCGGGTTTTGACTGAAGGTCGTAGAAGAACTCCTTCAAGTCCATGCCGGCGCAAAACGAATTGCCGGCGCCGGTAAGCACCAGGACCTTGACGTCATCGTTGTAGCGCAAATCCTCGAGCACCTGAGCCATGTCGAGCACCAGCTGGGGATTCATGGCGTTCTTTTTTTCGGGGCGATTGAGGATGACCTTGGCGATGCTGTCCTTGATTTCCACCAGGACGGTTTTGTACGGCATTTTGTACTCCTTTCCACGTTGACCAAATGAGCGGTTCGACCGGATGGGATCGTGCCGCCTTGTTTTCCCGAAATGGCACGGCTGCTCCTGGCTGATCGGGTGCGCTGCGTAGACAGGGGCTGAATGGCAGGGGGTTTCGAGCCGAAGTCAGCGTGTCTTCCGGGGAGGATTATTGTACGGTATAATGGACATGTCAAGCGGAATATTGGGACAGTAGTTCACAACATATTGTTTTTAGGCAGTTGGTTGAAGTGGTGTTGGGACGTGGAGGGGGCGGTGAGCCCGGGTGCGCGGTGTCGAGATGGGGATGAAGAAATGCGCGACGAAGCGATGCGCGACGCGTTGCCGGTGAGGCGCGAGGACGAAGACAGTCGATTCATAATCAAGATTGACACCTGTTGGTGTAGGACATAGTCTTAATCGCCAATGGGGCGGCGGCGTAGAAGGCGGTAGTGCACGCATCGTGGCGTCTGTCAACAGCGATGACAGACGAGGGGGATCCGGGAGGGGGAGTGTTGTGCGGGAGGCCGGCCTTGAGTTGGTGGAGCGACAAGGGCGACGACATTGTGCTGGAGTTAATCGGCGAAATCAGGGAGACGGAGCGGTTCTAGGAGACGCCGGTGTGCAGGCGAAGCTTCCCGCAGTCTCAAACGGAGGGGCAAAATGAGCAAGCTGGAATCGCAGGGTTACCGTTGGCTTTCGTTGAAGGAGGCCTGGGAGTCGCTGCCGGAAATCGACACGCCGGATTTCAACGAGATGTGTCCGGGCTACGAAGGGGTGTGGTGCCGCTATCTGTGGACGACGACGTACTTTCAGCAGTTCGTCAATGATGTTGTGGTGGTGACGCATGGACCGCTGTCGTGCGTGGCGGCGGTGAAGAACTTCAAGCAGACGCACTATTCGCTGCACTCGGCCCTGCCGTTCGCGCACTCGCCGTGCACCAACATGGATGAAAACGCGGTGATCATGGGCGGCGGCGACATTCTTGCCGATACGCTGAGGCGGGTGGACCGCGAATACCGGCCGAAGCTGATCATTATCACCGACACCTGCGCGTCGAACATGATCAACGACGATGTGAACGCGGTGATCTCTGACCTGGAATCGGAGATCAAGGCGAAGGTGGTGTTTACGCCCAGCCCGGGATTTGCCGGCATTCAGGTGGGCAAGGCGGTGGAGGCGATGGGGCCGCAGGTGGCCTCGCTGATGGATCCGCCGAAGAAGATCGATCCGGACGGTGTGAACGTGCTGGGTTTTTACTACGACACGAACTTTCTGGAGTCTGAGGGACGCAAGCACGGCGGCAGCGCGGAGGCCTATATCCATCTGATCGAGGGGATCGGCTGCAAGGTTCACCGGATCATGAACGCGGGCAATTACGATGCGCTGCGCACGGCGCCGGAAGCGAAGGTGAATACGATCCACATGGCGATGTGGGGTTATCCGGTGGCCCGGGCGATGGAGGAGAGTTTCGGGACGCCGTGGCTGAAGCGTCAGCTGCCGATGGGACTTACCGGCACCCGCGACTGGGTGATGGAGCTGGCGCAGTTCATGGGACGGGAAGCGGAGGCGGAGAAGTTTGTGCGGGGCGAGGAGGGCAAGCTGGAGGCGCTGTTTGAAGAGACGAGGAAGCACGTCGAAGGGAAATCGCTGCTGATCGAGTGTTCGCGCAATTCGCAGGCCAAGTACGGTGAGATGCTGGCGTACGGTCGGCTGGCGAAGGAACTGGGCATGGAGATTTATCTGTACTGTCTTCATCCGCAGGAGTTCAAGTCTTCCCACGACGACTACATTGCGTTCACCGAGGTGGAGAAGCTGAATCCGCAACTGCTGATTGGTCCCTATCCGTATCATCAGCCGGTTAACGTGGAAGATGTGATGGCCGACCTGGGGCTCGACGAGGACCAGTGCGTGTATATCTACGACGATGTCTTTCCCTATGCCAAGAGCGGAAGCTTTGATCCGTCGAACGTGGCCCGCTACACCACGTCGGCGCAGATGAAGCGGGTCAAGGGCGCGTCGTTCCTGGGTGTGGGCTACTCGGGGACGGCGAATACCTATCGGGGCCTGATCGAAGCCGTGCAGGTTGCCAAGCGGAAATCCAAACCCACTTTCTTTGGCCGGGTCTGGTCGTCAACCCCCTACGAATTTCAGTATCGCCAAGGGAAGGAGAAAGTAACGACATGATGAAAGTTCTTTCACCGCAGGATGGCACGCAGATGCGCGACCAGTTCCAGCCGGGCGCATTTATCGGGTCTCTCATGATCACCAGCGGGATCACCGACATTGTCAATGTTTACCACGGTGTTTCGGGGTGCAACGCGATGGCGCAGCATTTCCGTGGCGACTTGGTTCCGAACGGCGCCTACGTTCCGATCTTGTCGACGGGGTTTCTGGAAAACGAAGCCATCATGGGCGGCGGCATCAAACTGGAGAGGACGCTGCGGGATGCGGTTGGGGCGCGCGTCAAGAATCCGCCCAAGTGCATATTTGTATCGCTCTCGGACTGCCCGGCTGTGGGCGGCGAGGACATCGAAGGCGTGTCGCGTGGGGTGATGGAGGAGACGGGGACCCAGATCATCGCCATCGAGAACGCTGGTTTCGTGGGGGGTGTGGCGCGGGGCGCGGAGCTGGCGCTGTGCAAGATACTCGATGAGATCGTCGAGCCATGGGAGGGGAAGCGGGAAGGGATCAACGTGATCGCGCCGTTCCTGATGGGCAGTGCGAACATGCCGTTCGATATCGACCATATGATCGAGATGTTGCAGGCAGCCGGGGTGAAGGTGAATCTCGTGCTTTCGCGCAACACCACGTATGACGAGCTGAAGCGTTTTTCGGCGGCCGAAGCGAACCTCATGCTCACCTATGAGGAGATGACGGACTTCGTCAGGAAGAGCGACGCGCTGGGTGTTCGCACACTGAGCGATGAGCCGGTGTTGCCCTACGGGGTTGGCAACACCGAGGAGTGGTTGCTCGGACTGGCGGAAGAGTTTGGTGATGCGGAGAAGGCGAAGAAGTATCTGGTGGAGGAGATGGAGAAGGTCAGAAAGGTTCTGTACCGGAATTACAACTTCAGCTGGATGTCCAGTTTTGTGAGCGACAAGTACGCTGCTGTTTGCGGGTATGCGCCGTTTGTCGCGGCGATGACGCGCTACCTGTTTCACGATCTGAACATTCGGGTCAAGGTGGTGGGTCTGTGGGGCGAGACGGACGCCTGCATGGAAAGGGCGCGGAAGATACTGGAGCCGCTGGGCGAGACGATGGACTTCACGGTTCTGGAAAACCCGACCTACTTCCAGTTGGGCGAGGCGGTACGGGAAGCGAATGTGGATTTCGTGGTGGGATCGATGCAGGACAAGCCGCTGTTCAAGGGTCTGGGCATTGCCCACCTGAACCTAGCCGGATTCTATTATTTCAACAACTACAACTTTGTTCCCTGGCCGCTGGTTGGCGTAAAGGGTTCGTTGCGGCTGATCTCGGAGATATCCAAGGTGGTCGACGAGGCTTTTTACGAGACAGAGGCATGGAAGAAGCTGAATTTCGTCGCTGGTCCAGAAACGGAATAGGAGAAGAGCATGGAAAAGATTGGCATCATTGGTTCGGGCCTCATGGGGACGGGGATTGCCTACGCGCTGGCCACGCGCATGGAGGTAGAGGTGGTGGTTGTGGACACGTCGGAGCAAGCGCTGAAGAAGAGCCGCGCGAGCGCTGAGGGGTTCGCCAACCGTGCGGTGGAGAAAGGCCAGGCGACGAAGGAGGAGGCGGCGAGCTGGATGCAGCGGATTCGGCATTCGACGCAGATGGGCGATGTCAAAGGCGCGAGCTTCGTCATTGAGGCGGTATTTGAGGATCTGGAACTGAAGCGCAAGGTTTTTGCCGAGCTGGAGGCGATCTGCGGGGAGGAGACGATACTGGCGAGCAATACCACGGGATTGCCGCTGACGCAGATTGCTGCGTCGACCCGTCATCCGCAGCGGGTCATCGGGATGCATTTCTTCAGTCCGGCGCATGTGATGAAGCTGGTGGAGATCATCCGTGGCTACGCCACCGACGCGGCGACGGTGAGCAAGACCAAGGAGCTATGTGCCCGCCTGGGAAAAGAGACGATCGTGGCGGAGAAGGACTATCCGGGGTTCATCACCACGCGGATCCTGAGCGGGATGCTGGACGCGGCCTTGCGCTGTTACGAGCAAGGGGTGGGGTCGATGGAGGACATCGACAAGGGCTGCAAGTTTGCCTACAACCATCCGATGGGTCCGTTCGAGCTGATGGACATGATCGGGCTGGATACGACGCTGAAGGTGTTTGAGTCGTTGTACGAGGCTTTCGGCGAACGCTTCCAGCCCAGTCCGGTGCTGCGCCAGGTCGTGGCGGCGGGCCGTCTTGGACGCAAGTCTGGTGCGGGTTTCTACGATTACCCGAAGAAGGGCTAGGGCCATGACAGCCGAAGCAGCAGTTAAAGCCGTGGCGCCGCAGGCGACGAAATCCCGTTATGTGACGGTCTATGGAAAAGGCGGCATCGGCAAGACGACGATCGCCACCAACCTGGGGGAGGCGCTGACGCACGAGATGAAGCGTAACGTCATGCTGGTCGGTTGTTCTCCGAAGACCAGCCTGATCGACATTTACGACCTGAGCGAAGACATGATCTCGATCCTCGATCTGAAGAAGAAAGAGGGCGTGACCGATCAGAACATCGGCAGGGCGGTGAAGCGGACGGCTGACGGGATATTGCTGGTCGAGACTGGCGGTCCGGATCCCGGTATTGGCTGTGCCGGGGTGGGGTTGCCGACCGCCTTTGGCGAACTGACGAAGCACAAGGGCCCGATCGTCGGCATCGACGATGTGGACTTCACCATCTACGACCTCATCGGGGACATCGTGTGTGGGGGGTTCTCGACGCCGCTCAGGGGTGGCGGGCGCGAGGTGCTGATCATCATCAGCGGCGAACTGATGGCCATCTATGCGGGCAACAACATTCTTCGCGCGGTGAAGGCGATCGGTGGCGACCTTAGCGTGCTGGGCTACGTGGTGAACCTGCGCGGCGTTCCGCGGGAACGCGAAGTGGTGGAGGCCTTCGCCGCCAGGACCAAGGTACCGATCTTGAGCTACGTCAACCGCGATCCGGCGACGTTCAAGGAGGCGGCGCGTCTCGGGGGTCCGATCGTGCGCACGCTGCCCGATTCCGAGATTGCCGTTTCGTTCCGGGAGCTGGCGAAGAAGGTGAACGACGGTGCGGACAAGACCCATCCCGATCCGATCCAGAGCTACGATGAGCTCTACGATCTGTTCATGAGTTTCCAGGCGAAGTCGAGCGAGACGGAGGTGCAAGCGCGGTCTTCCTACCAGACGAATATTCCGGCGGAGCCGATCAGCCGGGCCAAGCCGGTGAGGATATCCATCTACGGGAACGGCGGCATCGGCAAATCGACGGTATCGTCGAACATGAGTGCAGCGCTGGTGTTGATGGGGGAAAACATATTCCAGATCGGCTGCGACCCGAAGCACGATTCGATCGCCAATCTCTGCGGTGGTTTGCGGCCGACCATCCTCGACCGGATCATGAGCGAGGGGGGTGCGCGCACCATGAACGCCAGCCTGCTGAAGGAGCTGATCTTTCCGGGCGTGAACCACGGCAACCGGCTGTGGGGTTCGGAGTGTGGCGGTCCGGTGCCGGGCAAGGGCTGCGGCGGCAAGGGTGTGGATCTTGCGCTGAAGCTTCTCGAAGACTATGAGATCGTCGATGACTACAAGTTCACCTTTGTTCTCTACGACGTTCTGGGGGACACGGTATGCGGCGGCTTCTCCCGTCCGTTGAAGTACACGCCGCAGGCCTATATCGTCGCCAACGGGGAGATTTCCTGTCTGACGCAGGCGATGAAGATCGCGCAGAGCATCCAGGCGGCGGGCAAGCGCGGCGTCGATGTGGGCATTGGCGGGGTGATCAACAATATGCGCGGCGTTGCCAACGAGGAGGCCATCGTCGAGGAGGCGTTCAGTCTGGTGGGGGTTCCGGTGATCCACCACATTCCCCGCGACGAGACCGTGCAGAAGGCGGAGAACATGCGCACCACGGTGGTGGAGGCCTTTCCGGAGTCCAGCCAGGCGAAGCACTACATGGAGCTGGCGAGGAAGGTACGTGACAACAAGCAGAAATATTCGTTGACGCGCGAGATTCTCTCCAATCGGGAGATCATCGACATCGTGAACAAATACACCTAAGAAGAAAGCGGTTGCGGCATCCGGTCGGCACGGCCGGCGGGGATGCCAGCACCGGAGTTTCTGCGCAAATCGTTTCTGGACGCAGGGGACTAGGGGAGGAACAAACGTGAATAGCACAATCAGCAACAAGGCGATTGCGGGTGCGGCGAAGCAGGACCGGTCTGCGGTCAAACCGCTCTACAGTCGCGCAGCGCAGGCGAGCCCGTTCTGGAACGAGCCCTTGGAGACCATGCCGCGGCGGGAACTGGACGCCATGCATCTGCGCCGCCTGAAGGGGCTCATCGACCATGCCTATCGCCACATTCCCATGTACCGGGAGATCTATGACAAGGCGGGCGTCAAACCCGAGGACATCCAGAGCCTCGACGACTACGCGAAGAAGCTGCCCTCGATCGACAAGAGCGACGTGTCCTTTTACCAGAAGCAAGGCAAGGCCACGGTGCCGGGGAGCGAGGAACACACCACCTTCATGTACCAGACCTCCGGCACCAGCGGCAACATTCTGCTCGAGCCGGGGAACTATGCGGACAACGTCAACAACTGGGCCTCTCAATGGTGGGCGCATGGCATCCGGCCCAGCGACAGCTTTTATTTTGCGTTTGGGTTCGGCACCTTCATGGCGTTCTGGTCGGCCTATCAGGATGCGCTGCTGCTCGGTGGCCAGATCATCACCGGGGGTGGCGTAGACACCAAGACCCGGATCCTGCAAATCCAGCAATTCCGTCCAACCGTTCTGATCGCCACGCCCACCTATGCGCTGCGGCTGGCCGAGGTGGCGCGGGAGATCGGCGTGGATCCGCGGGCCAGTTCCGTGCGTATCGTCACGACCGCCGGCGAGCCCGGGGCGATCGTTCCGGCCATTCGCCGGGCCATCGAAGACGCTTGGGGGGCGACGGCGCTCGACCTGTACGGCATTTCCGAGCTTTGGGGCTCGACGAGCTGGGAGTGCCCGAAGCACCAGGACAGAATGCACCTGAGCGAGAACAGCGCTTACGGCATCGTGGTTGACGAAAGCGGGGGCCTGGTGCCCGATGGGGGCAAGGGGGAATTCGTGCTGACGAATTACGAGTCGACCGTACAGCCCCTGATCAAGTATCGCACCCACGACATCGTGGAATGGCACAAGGCGCCGTGCGATTGCGGCCGAACCTGGCTGTCGCTGCGGGGGGGCGTCCTGGCGCGCTCGGATCAGATGGTGACGGTGAAGGGGACCAATGTTTACCCGACGTCGGTACAGGTTCTCCTGGGAGAGGTGCGGGGCTTGTCCGAGCGGGTGGAGATCCACATCCATGGGGGTGATGGCGTGCCTGTCAGCGTCGAGGTGAAGGTGGAGCCCCGCGAGGGTGTCGAGGCGGCGAGTTTCCCGGCGCTGAAAGCGCAGGCGGAGAAGCAGTTGCACGACATGATCGGGGTGAGCATTCCGGTCGAGGTTGTACAGCCGCAAAGCCTGCCGCGCTATGAACTGAAAGCGAAGGTGGTATTCGATCATCGGCCGAAAAGGACTACCTGACATGAACGCAAAGGAGCTACAAGGGATCACGGAGGACTTGGCGAGTCTCACGGAAATCGCGCGCAGGCTGCGCGAGCGCTCGGGGATTCCCGTGGTGGAGAGCTGTGCGCGTTGGTGCGAGATGTACTCGCAGGTGGCGCTGTGGTCGCTGGGTGCGGGGGACCGCTTTCAGTTCATGGATACGGTGGCGCTGGGGGAAGAGAAGTAAGGAGAGCGTCCCGGCGCGCAGAAGAGGATGCGGATACCGAGATATCTGGGCGGCGCAGGCCCGCGAGATCTGCCTGAATACCCCGCCTGGCCCGTAACTGGCAGGTTTCCTGAATGAATTGCATGATGGATAAAGGAGCATCAAATGAAAGCGATTGACGTCCACGCCCACGTGAACACCGACGAGATGATGATGGGCTGCCTCGGAACCTACAACGAGGCGATGAAGAAGTATTACAAGTTTGAAACCAAGACCAAGACCCCGGAGGAGATGGCCAACGACTTCATCCAGGCCGATGTGCAAGGGATACTCATGGGTTGGAACGCCGAGGCCGGTAGTGGCTTGCCCCGGCTGAGCAATGATAACCTGGCCGATATCGTGAAGAAGCATCCCAAGGCCTTCATCGGTGCCTTTGCCGGCGTCGATCCCTGGGCCGGCAAGATGGCCCTTGTGGAAGCGGAGCGGGCGATCAAGGAACTGGGCATGATGGGGCTGAAGTTCCAGGCTGCGCTGCAGGCCTTCTATCCGAACGACCGCCAGTTCTACCCCCTCTGGGAGAAGTGCGTGGAGCTGAAAGTCCCGGTGCAGTTCCATACGGGAACGACGGGCATCGGCGCGGGACTTCCCGGCGGCATGGGGATCAAGCTCAAATACTGCCATCCGCTGCATCTGGACGACGTGGCCGCCGACTTCCCGGAACTGACGATCATCGCCTGCCATCCGTCCTGGCCTTGGCAGGAGGACATGATCGCCGTCCTGGGTCACAAGGCGAACGTGTACAACGAACTCTCGGGCTGGTCGCCGAAATACTTCAGCGACTCACTGAAGAAGGAGATCGGCGGCAGAATGCAGGACAAGTTCATGTTCGGCTCCGATTACCCGGCCCTCAGCCACGACCGACTCTTCAAGGATTGGGACTCCCTCAACCTCAAGCCCGAAGTCCTCGAAAAAATCTTCTTCAAAAACGCTCAGAGAGTCCTCAATCTGCCTGCCTGAGTGCGCGAGCAGAAACTATTTTCAAATCGAAACAATGGAGAAAACACAATGAACGCGGTATCGAATAAATCGAGCGGCAGGCCCGGCTTCAAGGACTTGCGCGAGGCACTGGACTGGTTTCGCAGCAAGGGTTACTTGATCGAGACGGACAAGGAAGTCAATCCGGATCTCGAGATCACCGGCCTGCAGAAGATCTTCGACGGTAGCCTGCCTATGCTCTTCAACAACGTCAAAGGCAAGCCGCATGCGCGAGCGATCACCAACCTGTTCGGTGATATCCGTGTCATCGAGGAACTGTTCGGCTGGACGGATTCCCTTGACCGCGTGAAGAAGGTGGCGCGTGCTATCGACCACCCGATCAAGCCCGTGATCATTTCGCAGGACGAGGCGCCGGTGCAGGAGGAAGTTCTCACCACCGACCTCGACGTGAACAAGTGGCTGACCGCCATCCGCCACACCCCGCTCGAAACGGAACTCACCATTGGCTCCGGCATTTCCTGCGTGGTCGGCCCCTACTTCGATGGCGGCAGCCATATCGGCTACAACCGCATGAACTTCCGCTGGAACAACGTCGGCACCTTCCAGATTTCACCCGGGTCCCACATGTGGCAGGTGATAACGGAGCACTACAAGGACGAGCAGCCGATTCCGCTCACCATGTGTTTCGGTGTGCCGCCATCATGCACCTTCGTCGCCGGTTCGGGCTTTGATTATGCGATCCTGCCCAAGGGCTGCGACG
>Ga0172380_10009275_pt1 | contig 10527 bp, 11 predicted proteins | sample Leawe162metaG_FD_119747 | JGI IMG/M metagenome (GOLD analysis project Ga0172380, IMG submission 119747) | Leachate microbial communities from a municipal landfill in Southern Ontario, Canada - Leachate well 162 metaG | ecosystem: Engineered > Solid waste > Landfill > Unclassified | place...
TCGCCGGCGGCAACATCTGGGAAATTCCCTGCCAGGTGGCGATGCCTTCGGCGACGCAGAACGAGATCAACGGCAAGGACGCCAAGACGCTGGTGAAGAACGGCTGCATCGCCGTCGGCGAAGGCGCCAACATGCCCACCACGCCAGAAGGCGTGCGCGTGTTCCTCGACGCCAAGATCGCCTACGGTCCCGGTAAGGCGGCCAACGCCGGCGGCGTGGCGACATCAGCCTTGGAAATGCAGCAGAATGCGGGCCGCGATTCCTGGACATTCGAGTTCACCGAGCAGAAGCTCGACAAGATCATGACCGGAATCCACCAGGCGACATGGGAAACCGCCGAGGAGTTCGGCGCGACCGGCAACTATGTGATCGGCGCGAATATCGCCGGTTTCATCAAGGTGGCGCAGGCGATGGTGCCTATGGGCCTGATCTAGCGGCAATCCGGTTCCGCTCTGCGGCATCGCCGGGGTAACGCCCGGCGATGCCGTATTTATTTTTGCATCCTGCTCAAGCAGAACCCATTGATTTAGAATTGAACCAATGATCGATGGGTGCGAGAGCAGCAGCATGAAGATTCGCTTCACCAAGATGCACGGACTGGGCAACGACTTCGTCGTCATCGATGCCGTGCGCCAGAATTTCGCCCTGACGCCTGCGCAGGCGAGCTTTCTGGCCGACCGCCACCGCGGCGTCGGTTGCGACCAGATCCTGGTGGTGGGGAAACCGTCCCGCCCCGGCGTGGATTTCGCTTACCGGATTTTCAACGCCGACGGCAGCGAGGTCGAGCAGTGCGGCAATGGCGCACGCTGTTTCGTGCGCTTCGTGTATGAGCAGGGCCTCAGCGAACGGCGCCAGATCCGCGTCGAGACACGTTCCGGCATCATCGTTCCGCGCCTCGAGGCGAACGGCGAAGTCAGCGTCGACATGGGCGCGCCCAGCTTCGAACCCGCTGCGCTTCCCTTCGTCAGCGACAGCCTCGCCGTGATCCAGCCCCTCGAGGTGGACGCCGGGGTTTTCGAGATCACCGCGGTCTCGATGGGCAATCCCCATGCGGTACAGGTCGTCGACCAGGTTGACGAGGCGCCGGTCGCGCGCCATGGCCCGCTGATCGAGTCCCACCCGCGCTTCCCGCGCCGCGTCAATGCCGGCTTCATGCAGGTGGTCGACCGCCATGCCATCCGTTTGCGCGTCTATGAGCGCGGCGCCGGCGAGACCCAGGCCTGCGGCAGCGGCGCCTGCGCCGCCGCCGTCGCCGGCATCCGCCGCGGACTGCTCGACAGCCCGGTGCGCGTGGCCATGCGCGGCGGCGATCTCATGATCGCCTGGGGGGGGGATAATACCCCGGTCATCATGACGGGGCCGGCCGTGACAGTATTTTCCGGTGAGATCGATTTACCCGAATAAAAGGAATGTTATGAAAGATGCATTAGAGGCCGGCGAAGTCGCCGCCTACTTGAAAAGCCACCCGGAATTCTTCGACCGTTATGCCGATCTGCTGGCGCAGGTGCAAATTCCCGATCCGCACGGTGGCCGCGCCATCTCCATCACCGAACGTCAACTCGGCGCGCTGCGCGACCGGAACAAGCAGCTCGAGGCCAAACTGGCCGAGCTGATCCGTTATGGCGAAGAAAACGACGCCATCTCCGAGAAGGTCCATCAAATGACTGTGGCATTGATTGCGGCGCCCGACTTCACCACGGTGGTGCGGGTACTGTATTCGCATCTCGGCGGCGCCTTTGCGGTACCGCATGTGGCGCTGAGACTGTGGGGCATTCCGGCAGCGGAAGGCAAGGCGGCCCAGGCGGAATTTTCTCCGGCCGACGAAACCACCAAAGCCCTCGCCAGCAGCCTCAAGCAGCCCTATTGCGGACCGAGCAGCGGTCTCGAAGCCCTCTCCTGGTTCAGCAGCGGCGTACGTTCGCTGGCGCTGGTGCCGCTACGGCGCAACCACGAGACCATCGGCCTGCTCGCCCTGGGCAGCGAGGAAGCCCACCGCTTCTATCCGGAGATGGGCACGCTGTTTCTTACGCGATTCGGCGGCATCGCCGCTGCCGCCCTGTTGCGTACCCTGACCTAGGGCAGCACGGGCACGGATCATGGCTGCGATATCCAAACTGCATGGTGCCGCAGCGCAAGCCGCGATCGACGCTTTCCTTGCCGCCCAGTCGCACGAGCGGCGCGCCAGTTCGCATACCATCGCAGCTTACCGGCGCGATCTCGCCATGCTGCTGCAACTCAGCGCAGCAAATTCCTCGGCTGCGCTGGATGCCTTGTCATCTCAGGACATCCGCCGCTGCGCCATGCAACTGCACAGCCGCGGCCGCTCGCCGCGCTCGATTGCCCGCACGCTGTCGGCCTGGCGCAGTTTTTATCACTGGCTTGGGCGTAGTGAGCAACTCACGGTGAACCCATGCGTGGGTGTCCGTCCCCCCAAACGCCGGCACGATTTGCCCAAATCGCTCTCGGTCGACCAGGCCGGGCTATTGCTGGATGGAGAGAAGCATGCAAACCAGCGCCTGGCACTTCTCGAATGCCGCGACCAGGCGATGTTCGAGCTGTTCTATTCCTCCGGCCTGCGCCTGGCCGAGCTCGTCTCTCTCGATGTCGGCGTCGGTCTCGATCTCGTCGCCGGCGAGGTCACCGTTACCGGCAAACGCAGCAAGACCCGTTGCGTGCCGGTGGGCAACAAGGCGCTGGCTGCCATCCGGATTTGGCTGATCCGGCGTAACGAACTGGCGGCACCCGACGAAGCCGCATTGTTCGTCAGCCGCCGCGGCACGCGTATCTCGCCGCGCATGGTGGAACTGCGCCTGGCACGCTGGACGCAACGCCAGGGCCTCGGCCTCAAGGTCAATCCGCACATGCTGCGCCATTCCTTCGCCACGCACCTGCTGCAATCCTCCGGCGATTTGCGTGCCGTACAGGAAATGCTTGGCCATGCCAGCATCGCCACGACACAAGTCTATACCCACCTTGATTTCCAGCACCTTGCCAAGGTGTACGATGCCGCTCATCCGCGCGCGCGCAAAAAGTAGGGCCGCAGTAAATCGCTGCCACACTCCTGTCGGGAGCACCACGAATGGAAAATAAAAGTGAATTTGTGGATATTGAGCTATTGTCCCGCTGCTGGCTTCTGAATGAACTTTCACGCGAATCCCTGTCGGAGATTCTGTCGGGAGGAAGCCGCCGGCGCGTGGGCGCCAAGGATGTCGTATTTAACCGGGGCGACCTCGGCGATGACATCTATTTCCTGCTTTCCGGCGGCGTGAAAGTCAGCACCCTGTCGCACGAAGGAAAGGAAATTATTTTTGACGTACTGGTCGCCGGCGACTTCTTCGGCGACATCTCGCTGTTTGACGACAAACCGCGTACAGGCACCGTCACCGCGCTGGTGCCGAGCGCGTTCCTGATCCTGGGGAAAAACAGATTCCTGGGTCTGCTGGAAAAATATCCTGGCGTGTCGATACGCTTGATCAAGACGCTCGCCGCCCGCCTGAGGCTGATGGACGGTTTTTTGGAAGACGTCTTGTTCCTGGATGCCGAGGCTCGTCTGGCCAAGCGCGTCGTGGCCCTCTCCCGCATCTTCGGGCAGGAAGGCGAGAACGGGCAAATCAAGATCGACCTGAAAATGTCCCAGCAGGAATTGGCCAACTTGGTCGGTATTACCCGAGAAAGCGTCAACAAGCAATTCAAGGGCTGGGAGAAATCCGGCGTGATCGGCCTTGAGAAAGGCTGCCTCATTCTGAGGCAGCCGGAATTGCTTGAATCGCTGCTCTTGCAGTTGTCCTGACAGCCGCTCTCAAGACAGCGCAGCGCCGGCAGCCTGCGCCAGCGCCGGATTGCGGTCGATGCCGCGCGCGACAAAACCTTTCATCTCCTGTGGCAGCGCCGCGTAAGCGGCACGGGCAGCGGCAGCTGTGGCAAATTCCACAAAAACACAAGCCCCGGAACCACTCATGCGTGCCTGGCCGAATTGGCGCAGCCAGGCCAGATATTGCGCGACAGCCGGATAGAGACGGCAGGCCACAGCTTCCAGGTCGTTGCTCCCCATGCCTGGCTGCCAGTCGGCGGCGGCGATGGCGGGAGTGTCCCGACGCAGTTCGGAAGAAGCGAATATTTCTGCCGTAGGCACTGCCACCGGCGGTATCAGCACCAGATACCAGGCCGGCGGCAGATGCAGATCGGTGAAGCGCTCGCCGACGCCTTCTGCGAAGGCGGCATGGCCATGGATGAAGATCGGCACGTCGGCGCCGAGTTCCAGTCCGAGCTGCTGCAATTCGGCGGATGACAACTGCAACCCCCACAGACGGTTCAGCGCCAACAATACCGTGGCGGCATCCGAACTGCCGCCGCCCAACCCGCCGCCCAGGGGCAGGCGCTTGTTGAGCCGAATCTCGACACCTTGGCGCAGGTTGGCTGCCTGTTGCTGCAACAGCTGCGCAGCGCGCACGGTGAGATCCTGTTGCGGCGCCACATTGGGCAACGGTGTGGCCAACAGAATGCGTCCGTCATCGCGCGGAACGAAACTCAAGCTGTCGCCGTAATCGAGGAAGCGGAACGCAGTCTGCAACAGGTGATAGCCATCGGCACGCCGGCCGACAACATGCAGGAACAAATTGAGCTTGGCCGGCGCCAGCCATTCGATTTGACAGCGAGTCATGGAGGCAGTTGCCAGTCGTCGATTTTCAAGCGGACTTCGATTTCCCCGCGGTTAAGCTCGATCAAGCTCGGCAGGGCATCCGCCGCCCCGCTCTCGTAACCGAGGAAATTCACCAGCCAGCCGTCTGCCACCCATTGTTGGGGCCGGCCCATCCCATCGTACTTCACGCCCAGCGCATCCGTCGGGACATCTCCTACCAGCCAGCGCGGCAAGTGCGCCAGGGGAAGATCCAAACCAAACATCCGGGTGCCCAGCGCTTGCCAATCAGGTGCGTTGTATTCGCGCCGGTCAGCCGCAATCAGGCGTGTTCCGGCAGCATTCCGGGTCAGTTCGGCGACACCTTGGCCGAGCGGTGTGGCAAGCATGATCTCGTCGCTCTCCGGGGTATGCTGCCAGGAGATGTTGACCGCATAATGACGCTGCTCCTGATGGATGGCGATGCGTCCCGCCAGCGTAAATGCATCGATGGCCATCCGCGTCGGGCGCGGCGCAATCCCGCTTCCAGTCGTACTGCCCGGCAGCTGCGCACAGCCCGTCAACATGACCATCAGAGCCAGCAGTGATTGCCGCAAACGGTAGGTCATGCCAGGGCGCGTTCTATTGCTTGAATTTCTTGATGGTCGCCGACAGCGCTTCGTTGGTCGGATTGGTCTTGACAGCCTCGCTCCAGGTTTTCTGCGCTTCTTCGCGACGCCCCATGACCCATAGTACTTCGCCGAGATGCGCGGCGATCTCGGGGTCGGGGCGCAAGGCCAGGGCCTTGTTCAGCAAAGCGTAGGCACCGTTCCGGTCGCCGCGGCGGTAAAGCAGCCACCCTTGGCTGTCGAGGATGAAAGGATCCTCCGGTGCCAGCTCAAGTGCTTTTTCGATCAATCGCTGCGCCTCGTCAAGACGTTCGCTACGGTCGGCAAGTGAATAGCCGAGCGCATTGTATGCATGGGCGTAATCGGGTTTGATTTGTATCAGCTTGCGCAGATTGCTCTCCAAGACTTCGTACTTGCCGAGCTTATCGGCCAGCAGCGCGGTTTCATAGAGCAGGTCGGGCTGCTCCGGCTGCTTGGCCAGGCTGGCGTCGAGCAGATCGAAGGCCTCGGCGAAGCGACCCGCGTCGCGCAGCAGCTGCGCTTCGGCGATCAACAACGCCACGCGCTCGTTCGATGATGGATTGGACTTGGTGGACAGGGCTTGTTGCAGCGACTGGCGCGCTTCGTCGAACCTTCCCTGCTGCGCCAGCAGTGCGGCGATACGCATTCTGGATAGCAGGAACTGCTCGCCTGCCGTTACCGCGGAATACCAATCCATGGCTTCTTGCGGCCGCTTGGTGCTTTCGGCGATCTGGCCTAGGTAATGGCGCAGGGGGTTAGGATCGCTGGCGCCGAGCTCCAGCAAGCGTTTCAAATGTTTCTCGGCCGGCACAAGATCGTTGAGTTGCAGGGATAGCAAGGCCACGGCATAAAGAATTTCCGGGTCGTTCGGGTTCTCGTCGAGCAGTGTGGCAAACTCGCGCCGCGCGGCTTCGTAGCTTTTGTCTCCAACCAGGGTTCGGGCGTAGGCGATGCGAACCTCGCGTGCCTTGGGGTAATCGCCGAGAAACCGGCTCAGCGTTGCCAGCGCCTGCTTGGTGCTGCTGCGCTGCTGCAGCTGCGCCTTGAACAATACGGCTTGGTCCCACTCCGGCCGCAGTGCCAGGGCGCGTTCGATGGCGGCCAGGGCACGTTCTTCCTGGTTGGCATTGGCGGCGGCCTGGGCTCGAGCCAATTGCGCTTCGGCCATGCCTTCATAGGGGGCGGTCAGCTGCTCGGTCAATTGCAGCGCCTGCGTTTTGTCGGCATAACGCGCAAGCAGGCGATTGAGGCCTGGCAAGGCTTCAGCAAGATTCGCCGGTTCCAGGGAAAGCAATTTGGCCAGATGGATTGCGGCTTCGTCGGGCCGCTGCGCGCCGAGCAGCAATCCGGCCAATATCTGGTGGGCTTGCGACGACTCGCTATCGGTCTCCGCCCAGAGACGCGCAGCTTCCAGTGCCTGATCGGGCTGGCGAGCATAAACAGAGAGTTGCGTGGCGCGCTTGGCAATGCGCGGGTCGCGCGTGGTCCTGGCAAGTTCGATATAGGTGCGAGTTGCCAGGGGAACATTGCTGCGAGCGCCAGCAATTTCGGCAAGCAGCAGTTGATAGAGCAACTGCGGCGTCAGCGCCAGCTTGGGCAGGTTGGCGGTGCTGGGAGTCTGTTCCACATCGTGCGGGTATGCGGCCAGCGCGTGAGGGGACATGCGCTGGCTGTCAGGCGCCTGCGCCCAGACGGTGGCACTGGTCGAAAAACCCAGGAGCAGGCCAAGCAACAAATGTGTCGAACAGGTCAATAAAGGATTCATGGGTTTGCGGGCTGGCTGTCTCAAGCTCGAATAGAATGTAGCCACCATGTTATCAGCTTCCCGCTGCGCGGTAACTCCCCTGCGCTATCCCACATGCGCCAAGGTTCGGCAGGCACGGTAAGCCATGCCCGAACTCCCCGAAGTCGAAGTCACTCGCCGCGGCATCGCAACCGAACTGGTCGGCCGTCGCGTCACCGGAGGCGTCACACGCACGGCGCGGCTGCGCTATCCGCTCAGCCCGGAACTGCCCGGCAGTCTCAAGGGCGAAACTCTGCGCGACATCGGGCGGCGCGGCAAATATCTGTTGCTGGATTTCGACCCAGGTTCCTTGCTCATCCATCTCGGCATGTCGGGCAGCCTGCGCCTGCTGCCCAGTGGAACCGCAGCGCAGAAACACGATCATCTCGACCTGGAGTTCGGCGAGCGCCTGCTCCGCTTGCGCGATCCGCGCCGCTTTGGCGCAGTGCTGTGGCTCGCCGCAGCGGATGACATTTACATGCACCCGCTGCTGGCCAGCCTGGGGATCGAACCGCTGGCGGATGATTTCACCCCGCGCTGGTTGTTCGCGGCGACGCGCGGCAGGAATGTTCCGATCAAACCGTTGTTGATGGATAGTCACCTGGTCGTTGGCATAGGCAACATCTACGCATCGGAAAGCTTGTATCGCGCCGGCATCGACCCCCGTACACCGGCTGGCCGGATTGCGTTAAAGCGCTACGAGCGTCTGGTCCCGGCAATACGGGCAACGCTACAAGCCGCCATCCGCGCAGGCGGCAGCAGTCTGCGCGACTTCATCCATTCCGACGGCAGCTCGGGCTATTTTCAGCAGCAGTATTTCGTCTATGGCCGGACCGGCGAGGCCTGCCGCGTCTGCGGCAAGCCCATTCGCAACTTACGCCAGGGACAACGCGCCACCTTCTTCTGTCCGCATTGCCAACGGCCTTAGCTTAGCAATGCTGACTCGCAACGTTTATTTTGCCGTCAGCTTTTGATACTTGGCCATCAACTGGTCTTTGCTCTCAACGCGGTCGGGGTTCTTCTGGATGCAGTCCACCGGGCAGACCTCCATGCACTGCGGCGTGTCGAAATGTCCGACGCACTCGGTGCACTTCTCGGGATCGATGATATAGGTCTCATCGCCCTGGGAGATCGCGCTATTGGGACATTCCGGCTCGCATACATCGCAGTTGATGCATTCGTCGGTGATTATCAGTGCCATTTTGTATTCCTCTTCAAATTTGTTGGTTAAGCTTTTCAGCCAGCCGCTGCACAACCAGCGGTTGGACGAATTTTCCCACATCTCCGCCAAATACGGCAATCTCGCGCACCATGGTGGCCGAGATAAACATGTACTGCTCGGAGGGAGTCAGAAAAATGGTTTCGACATCCGGGTAGAGATTGCGGTTCATCCCGGCCATCTGGAATTCATACTCGAAATCGGAAACTGCGCGCAATCCGCGCAGGATGATGTGCGCGTTCTGCTGGCGCATGAAATCCATCAGCAGGCAATCAAAACCGAGTACCTCGACATTCGGATATTCGGCGAGGAGGGTACGCGCGATATCGACGCGTTCTTCCATCGTAAAAAAAGGCTGCTTGCGGCGACTGTCGGCAACGCCGACAATGACGCGGTCAAACAGTTTTGAGGCACGCCTGACGAGGTCCTCGTGACCCCGCGTGAGAGGATCGAAAGTCCCGGAATAGACGGCGACACTTTGAATCATGCCTGCTCCATTAGGTGATAAAACACTTGTCCTGCACGATTCTGTTTGATGCTGCGCCATTCGCCCAGGGTTTCAATGACATGTTCCGCTTCGATGTAGAGTTTCGCCCCGGCAAGCACCAAACGCGGCAACAATGGCTCGATACGCTCAATCCAACCCTGTCGGTAGGGTGGGTCGAGGAAAATCAGGTCGTACCGCTGCGTCGTCGAGGCCGCGAATTTTACCGCATCCGAGCGGATCAACTGCAGCCGATCGCTTTCCAAGGACTGCGCATTCTGCCGCAATGCCGCGAACGCGTTTTGATCCTGCTCAACCAGTGTCACCAGCGCCGCGCCGCGCGAAGCCGCTTCGAAGCCCAGCACGCCGCTGCCGGCGAAGATATCCAGGCAGCTCAGTCCGGTCAGATCCTGGCCCAGCCAATTAAACAGCGTGACACGCACCCGGTCGGGTGTCGGTCGCAAATCCTTGACGGAGTCGGCGACCTTGATCAGGCGGCTGCGCCATTCGCCGCCGGTGATGCGGATGCGGGACATCAAACCTTGTCAGTCCGAGGCGACGACGACAGTCACCAGATGCTCGGGCTGAACATGCCGCGCAAAGGCCTCCTTGACCTGTTTCGCCGTGACCGCCCCGACGCGGTGGGGGAATTCATCCAGATAATTCAGCGGCAAGCCGTAGAAACCGATCAGGGAAAGCTGGCCCAGGATCTTGGCGTTGCTGTCGAGGCGCAGTGCCTGGCCGTCGATGAGGTTCTGCTTGGCAGCTTTGAGTTCCTTGGCGGTCGGGCCATCCTTGAGAAACTCCGTGAGCAGCGTTTCGATCAGCTTGATCGCATCCCCACTCTGCGTCCGCTTGGTTTGCAGGCCGATCTCGAACGGTCCTTCGAGCTTGCGCGGCGCAAAGTAGCTATACACGCTGTAGGCATAACCGCGTTTTTCGCGGACTTCCTGCATCAGCCGCGAGACAAAACCGCCACCGCCGAGCACGTAATTGCCCACCAGTAGCGGAAAGTAATCCGGATCACTCCGCATCACTGCCGGCATGCCAATGAAAATATGGCTCTGGGTGGCCGGATGCGGCAACCGGACGACCTGACGCTGGGGCAGTGTCACGGCCGGCAAGGGCGTCGCGGCGGAAGATGGGGCGGTTTGGGGCAAGGCATCGGTGAGCCGGTTGGCAATCGCTTCCGCCTCGGCACGCGTGACATCGCCGATGATGGAAACCACGGCGCCGCGCGCACCGAAATGATTGCGCCAGAAGGACAACAGATCATCGCGCACGATACGGCCGACACTGTCCACGCTGGCATTCACGCCGTAGGGATGATTCGGGTAGATGGCCCGCGCAAAGCGTTTGCCGGCAATGCTCTCCGGTTGCGTCTCGGCTTCCTGGATGGCGGCGATATGGCGCGCTTTTTCGCGTGCCAGCACGTCGTCCGGAAAACAGGGAGAGACGAGCACAGCACGCATCAATTCGATGGCCGCCTCCCGTTCCGGTTTGCTGGACAAGGTGCGCAGGCTCAGGCTGGCGCGGTCGTAGTCGTTCGAGTTGGACAAACGAGCGCCGATATCCGCCAGCCTTGCGGCAATCCGCTCCTCATCCCAAGTGATTTCCCCCACTTGGGCGCCGGCATCGAGCAGCCCCACGGTAAGGCCGGCCAGACCCGCTTTTTCGGCAGGGCCGTATGCCGAACCGGCGCTGAAGTCGACTTGCACGTCGAGCATAGGCAGGGTTGGGCTGGCGACATAGTAGACCCTTGCGCCGGAAGACGCA
>Ga0172380_10009276_pt1 | contig 10525 bp, 13 predicted proteins | sample Leawe162metaG_FD_119747 | JGI IMG/M metagenome (GOLD analysis project Ga0172380, IMG submission 119747) | Leachate microbial communities from a municipal landfill in Southern Ontario, Canada - Leachate well 162 metaG | ecosystem: Engineered > Solid waste > Landfill > Unclassified | place...
ATCTCACCGCCCGCCTGGCGACGATCGGCGCACAGCTCGGTCTCAAGGGCCCGAATACCCAAGTGACCCCGAACCCCGTAATGGAGGCGAAGCCAATGGTATCAGGCATCACCACGTTCCCGAAATCGATCGATCAGGCCATTGAGGATCGTTTAGTCGCCGATCCCGGTCCGAAGAAGCAATGGCAGGAGGTCACGACACGCTTTACCCAGGTCTTCGCCGAGCCGGAGACTGCGTTCAAGGCGGTCAATGTCGATGCCATGCTGAAAGATCCGGAAAGAGCGCAGAGCACGCTTGCGAAGATCGCAGCAGAGCCGGAAAGGTTTGGAGCGCTCAAAGGCAAGACCGGCCTCTTCGCCGGAGCGAACGAAAGGGCCGCGCGCGACACGGCGCTTGTCAACGCGCCTGCCCTGGCGCGAAACCTCGAGCGCTATCTTACCGCTCGGGCCGAAGCAGAGCGAAAGCATGAAGCGCAAGAGCGGGCAATCCGTCTCAAGGTCTCCGTCGACATCCCTGCCCTCTCTCCATCGGCCAGGCAGACGCTGGAGAGGATCCGCGATGCGATCGATCGCAACGATCTTCCCGCCGGTCTCGAATATGCGCTGGCCGACAGAAACGTCAAAGCGGAACTGGAGGGGTTTGCTAAGGCTGTGTCCGAGCGTTTCGGAGAACGCAGCTTGCTGCCGATCTCGGCAAAAGATGCAAACGGCGAGACCTTTCACAAATTAACGGCCGGGATGAACCCTTCGCAGAAAAGCGAAGTGCAGTCTGCCTGGAACAGCATGCGCACTGTGCAGCAACTCGCCGCGCACGAGCGCACCACGCTGGCGTTGAAGCAGGCTGAAACAGCGCGGCAAACCCAGACCAAGGGGCTTTCCCTGAAATGATCAAGACGATGCTTGAAGGTGGCACGATGCCTCGCCAACGACGCCGCGCCTGCCTCACGTTATCCGTCGCCGCCGGCCTGTTGGGCGTCCTCTTTGCTGCCGGTTGGATTGGTGGTCTGCGCATCAACACGACGCCGAGTGAGCCGCTCGGCCTGTGGCGCATCGTTCCACTCACCCGCTCCGTCTTGCCCGGCGAAACAGTTTTCGTGTGCCCGCCTGAAAATACCGCTATGCGCGTGGCGAGGCAGCGCGGATATCTCCGTCCGGGTCTTTGCCCCGGTGGGTTCGGACCGTTGATCAAGACCGTCATCGCGGTGGCGGGACAGCGCGTGGACGTCACCGATCGTGTCGCCATTGATGGCGTGCCGATCCCCGGATCCCGCATCATAAAGAAGGATGCACAGGGGCGATCTCTACGGCCCGATCAAAGCGGGATGGTGCGGCCCGGAGAGGTGTATTTGCACTCCGACTTCATGGGCTCATGGGATTCCAGGTATTTCGGGCCGGTACCTGTTTCAGGTGTGCTCGGTCTGGCGCAAGAGGTGTTGACCTATGCGCCGTGAGGTCATGATGACTGCCGTTCTCGTCTCGCTTGCCGTGGTCGCCGGGGCGGTCGGCTGGAGCGGCCGGGCGTCCCTTCTACCTGCGGCAACCTTCTTCCCGCTTCTGTGGGCGCGATCACCGACGCGGATCGCCGCGGCCCTCGTCGCAGCGGGCTATTTCCTGGCGGCGTCGCGAGGATTGCCTGCCGGCGTTGCCCAGTTCTTTTCCGCCGACCTCTGGGTTGGCCTCCTCTTCTGGATAGCGGCGGCATCGTCCTTCATTGCCGTCCATGCGGTATTCTGGACAGCACGATCGGGCTTGGTAAAAGCGGTGCGATATCTCCTCATCTTGGCTCTCACCGGTCTGCCCCCGCTCGGGATCACAGGCTGGGCGCATCCTTTGACGGCGGCGGGAATTCTGTTTCCTGGATGGGGATGGTGGGGGCTTCTCGTGTTGTCAGCCGACCTAATCGGTCTGGTAACCCGGATTGGGCCGGCGATCGCCATTGCCCTGTCAGGTTTATGGCTTTGGTCCGCCGCATCGGGGACAAATCAGATTCTACCGGAGGGGTGGCGTGGTATCGACCTTGAAATGGGCGCGAGTCTGGGCCGCGATCAATCCCTTCAACGTCAACGTGACCTGATAACCTTCGTTCGGGCGGCTGCGGGGGCCGGCGCAGCCGTCGTGGTTCTGCCTGAAAGCGCGCTGGGCTTCTGGACCCCAACGCTTGAACGTCTCTGGCGGGAGGAATTGCGAGGCACCGGCGTGACGGTAATTGCCGGTGCGGCCGTGGTCGATGCGAATGGCTACGACAATGTGATGATCGCTGTTGATGGGAGTGGCGGACGTGTTCTCTATCACGAGCGCATGCCCGTGCCGGTTTCGATGTGGCGCCCATGGGAGCGATGGACCGGAGAGACCGGAGGCGCCCATGCCAACTTTTTCGCCAATCCCGTCGTTGAACTCGCGGGCCGAAAGATAGCGCCGCTCATCTGTTATGAGCAGCTCGTACTTTGGCCCATTCTCCAATCGATGCTACATCGACCCGATGCGATCGTTTTGATCGGCAATGGCTGGTGGACCACAGGCGGCAACATCGTTGCCATCCAGCGCGCAAGCGCCAGAGCCTGGTCCGCCCTGTTCGGCGTCCCCCTTGTGATTTCCTTCAATACCTGAACTTTGGAGCCTTCGTCATGGATGCTGCCTTTATCGCGGAATGCGCCGATCCCTCGCTGAAACCCGCCATCGTCGAGCAGTTCGTAGCCGCTGTCTCTCCTGGCGATCCGCTGGCCGTCACGGTGAAAGCCGGTGGACGGCTCATCCTTGTACCAAAACCGAAGACCTCCGACGAGGCGATGGAGATCATACGCCATTATGTCGGACAGGCCGTCGTGCGTGTGGGCCTTACACAATTCCCGGCGGGTGTCGGCGTGAAGGACGCATCCGAGCTCAAAACAGATCTGGTCGACCCTTGCGAAAATCTTCGCATGGGGACGAAGATGTTTTCCAAGATCATGCGCATCGTTTCAAAGTGGTATGGCAACCCAACGAGCAGTGAGGTGCTTCCGCAGATCTTCGAAGATGCCGTTTACGCCTGGAACACCGGCCAGTTCGAGGGGCAAAGCGTGTTTCAGGCGCAGGATCCAGGAGGAACAATCGTTGATCGGAAGGAAGTTTCTTCGGATGCCGCGGACAAACCTGCGGATGCTAACCCCTCCCAGAGCGAAGGGGAGCCCCTAGACGAAAAAGAGGTTGGGACTGCGGGAATTCGGGTCGATCTGTCCCGGATCGGTGGGCAGAAGTAGTGCTGGATCCGACTTCGACGACAGGCAAATATCAGCGATCAGGTTCGACAATTGCGACATTGAGGTCGTTTAGTATATCAGCCAGACCCGGCGCGCGGATCAGCTTCGTCGTGCGGACCGCCTTCAGTTTTTCAATAGCTCGATCGAACAGTGCAAGGTTGGTGTGGCCGTTGAGCCGAGACGGGTAGATGATGCCGTCGACCTGGCTGTCGTGTTCATTGAAGGCGACCGCCCACTTCCGTGCGAGGGATTGCTTTGAGCCCTTCGCGACATCCGTCGGCACACCCATCTTGATCGGCCCGTCGTCTCGAAGATCGACCATCATCAGCGGATTGATGACCTCGATCTCTGCGAAATTGCGGTCGTACAATTCGGATTCAGCTATCGGCAGGTCGCCGAGGACCCCATCGCGTTGATCGCGCAAGACGGCTTCGAGAAAGCACACCTTCACCGTATCGCCCAAATAGAGCACCCCGAACCGGTTAGCGAATTTGCGCCGGCGTGGATCGCTGAAACGGCTCGGCGTTTTACCGAAGCCCAGTGGATCAGGGTAGGTGCCCAGATAGATGCGACCGAACCGAAGTCCGGCTGCGACCGTATGCAGGTGAAGGCTTGCATTTGCAAAGCCGGGAGGCGGCAGAGTACGTGCCATTCAGCGGAAATCTCGACCAATGCTCTCGACAACCTCGAGCGCTTGCTCGGTCCGTCCCCGCTCCAATGCCTCGCGACCTGTCAGTCCGTCCAGCTCTCCGTGGGGCTGGACCAGGAACCGGTAAACCGCCCAGGCTCCGCCCAGTCGCTCGTGGAGCGTTGCAAGCGCTGCAAACGGCTTGCCATCGGCATCGATCTGCCAATCCGGGAAGCGAAAGCCGCGTTTCGCGCCATCCAGCCCCAATACCAGTCCGGTCTGGCGCTTTGAATTCACCGTTACCCTTGTCGTGCCAAGCAGCTTGGCGAATTCGTCGGCATTCAGCATGTCAGTGCCGCTGAGGACCTCAGCAGCCTTTATGCGCCCCCGCGCCCGTGCGGCCACCAATGCCTGCTCCAACTCCGGATCCAGTGCATCGTTCTCCTCTACGACAGGCACCGTTGTCATTTCCACCGCCTCAACGGGAGTGACAACCATCTCACCTTCGGAATCGACTTCCACACGGAAGCTGACCGGGTGGCCAGCAGAACGGCTTTTTGCGATCGCCTGCCCGTATTCCTGGAGGAGCGCCTTGACGCGATTGGGATTACCGGTCAGCGCTTTTGATGCATTGTTCGGGATCTTGATCTTGAAGGCGGCTCTCCCCTTCGCCAGCGGGGCGGCGCCTGTGGTCAGGAAAAAAGCCATAGATTCAGCGCCAGGTTTGTCGCGCCCACTTGCACCGTCACGTATGCTGGTTTTCGACTTCAGAGATGCCATGTCTCACCCTCCGTTCGGAGAGCTATATATGGCAAGGTTGGTTAAGTTCGTCAAGTTGGTAAAGTAGCCAGTGCTGCTGATCTTCTGTGTCCTGATTGCGGCTACGTGGACGACTGCGGAGTGATTGACGACAATCATGGTTGATGCAGGTCGTCGAGGATTTCTTTCGGGGATGATGTATCAAGCAGCGGTAGGGCAGAAACCTTTTCCCCGATCGCTGTCATCTGTTCGACGGTCATGCGATGTCTCACAGGCAGGTCGCCGAAAACCCCGAGGGCCTGAGCTTCACGTTCGAGGGCAGCGCGTATGATATCGTCCGGTCTGCGCCCGACACGGGCCGCAATTTCCCGGGCAAGCTGTTCGGTGTCGTGGGTAAGCTGCAACATGGGTTCGCTCTAAATGACCCTGTCCATGTAGAGCATTTCTCGAAACAATGACAGATGTCCAGCTCAGAGGACATGAAGCTTAGATCGTTCGGCCTAATTGTGAGCTGACACGTTTTCCGCGAATACGCAAATTCCGAGGTTTTCAATCTCGCCGAAACGATTTAGAAAACCATTCCATGATCGTCAACTTACGCGATTGAATATGCTTCATTCTTTACCAGGTCACTGTTCGCGAGCGTCGCGGTCCTTCTGACTGCCGACGCATTTCGCCACCGCGGAACGGGTGCGATTTACAGGGAGAGTATGGATGTCAAACTGGGTCGAGAAGCTGCTGGATATCACGGTGATCGGAAACGATCAGTCCATGGTGAAGGGCGCACTGGCCAATCTTGCTGATCGGTTCGATTTTGTGGGCTATGCCTTCGTCAACATTCGTCCGGGGCAGACCTATGCGGTCTCCAATTACGATATCGACTGGCAGAACATCTATGACACGCTGGACTACCGGTTCATCGATCCGGTCATGCGGCAGGCCCAGCTGATCAGGCGCGCTTTCGCCTGGTCCGGCGAAGCCGACAAGAGCTCGCTGTCAAAAGAACAGAAAAACTTCTTTTCGAAAGCCGCTGATTTCAACATTCGCTCGGGCGTTTCCATCCCGGTCGCCACCGCCAACGGTGCCATGTCCATGCTGACCTTTGCATCGGCGAAGCCTTCTCTTGCCAGTGATATGGAGATTGATGCCATTATGGCTGCATCAGCGGTCGCTCAACTTCATGCCCGTCTTGAGCACTTGCGGGTCACGCCCTCCATCGAGGAAAAGATCGTCCTGACGCCGAAGCAGGTGAACTACATTCGCTGGCTGTCGCTTGGCAAAACCGTCGAGGTGATCGCTGAACTGGAGCAGGCAAAGTATGCTGGCGTCCGCTCTGCGATTGACGATGTCAGAACGCGCTACAATCTGGCCAATCATGCGCAGGTGGTGGCTTTGGCTATCCGACGCGGCCTGATTTAGGCTGATGTGGCGTTTGTCAGGCCTTGGGCGTATAGCCTAGAATGTGCAGCAGGGTGGTCAGCACCGACATTTGCGCGTGCATCCTGATGGTTGCTTCAAGATAGGCAATATGGGTATCGCCAACAAGCTCCTTACCGGCTTTAACGTCGGCCGGCAGTTCATTGAACAGATTTTCTGCCCGCTCCAACAGTTCGCGATGTTCGCGGATCGCATCGATCGTGAGACGCTCGACGAGCGGTGACGGAAGCCCATGCAGGAGGCCTACCAGCGGCTTCAGATCGACTGCCTCGCCATTCAATCGGTCGTCGGCGTCCATTTTCAACTCCCAAAACAGGAATGCGCGGTTCGCCCCCGCATAGTTCCTGACCCCTGGCGATCGGGGAGTTTGTAACCGAGCACACTCAGCCCATGGACCTTTAGTTCCGAGGAACCTGGACATACGTCCACGGCTCCCCGACCATAGGTCGAGGAATCTGGCGCCCTAACGGCGGGCACCAAACCGGTGTGCTTCGGGTTACAAAGCCCGGAGGCAGCGCGTACTGCCTCACCAGCGCTTATAGCGACCTAACCTCATCCGCGCTACCGCAGATTTGTTGGCGTCCGAGGTCGGCTCGCGGCCAGCGATTGAATAAGGAGACTGGAGTCGTTGTCGCTTTGGTGTCCAAAATGAAACGGGTGATCGTCCAATAGTCGAACGAAATTAACCTCGGCATTGCAACGCCTCTCTTCGCCGGGAAGTTGCGTTTGAACCACGAAAGCAATCAGGCTACAGCACGATCCCTTGAAGTTCTGCATCGCCGCCGAACTCGTTTGGCTGATTATTCGATCTCTGCGGCGGATTGTCAGTCCGCCGTGTTGGAAACGTGTATTGACTGGATCTTTCGCCGATTTTTCCGACGTTAAGGAGCGTCTTGCAAAGACGGGCTCGGTGGCCGAAGCGCTCCATTTGATACAGTCGGTTTATCGCGTCGATTTCATAACCTACCATCTCGCTTCGACGGTGATCGGTGATTTTGACGCCCCGTTCGTGCGCACGACCTACCCGGATGCGTGGGTCTCCACCTATCTGTTGAAGGGCTATGTCACCATCGATCCTGTCGCGCGGGAGGGCTTTTTGCGCCAGCTGCCATTCGATTGGCGAGAACTCGAAGTCGCGCCCGAGATGCTGATGTTTCTGGAAGACGCAATACGCCATGGGATCGGCCGTTTTGGTTTTTCCATCCCGATATCGGATAAAGCCGGCCGTCGCGCCATCCTCTCGTTCAATTCGAACGCCTCCGCCGAAGACTGGGAGGGTATGGTCGGTGCGCATCGGAGTGAATGGGTCGATCTCACGTATCTCGTCCACCAGATTGCCGTGTTCGAGCTCCATGGAGCGAGCGATCCGATACCGGCCTTGAGTCCGCGGGAGCGTGAGTGCCTCTACTGGAGCGCGCTCGGCAAGGATTACAAGGATATCGCGCTTATTCTCGGCCTTTCGCATCACACGACCCGCAGCTACATCAAGTCGGCAAGGACGAAACTTGGTTGCGGCACGATCTCGGCGGCGGCCACTCTTGCCCTGAAGCTGCGCATGATCACGATATGATCCAATCGCCCGCCAGCTTTGACAATACCCGCATATGGGTCTGACCATATGCGGGAATATCTGGCTCCTCCGCCAGGCGGCATCTTCCAGCCAAGATCAACAGCTGGAGATAAATCTTGTTCATTCTGGTTCAAGCGCATCAGTACACCCGTTATCAGGCTCTCATGGATCAGGCATTTCGCCTGCGCAAACGTGTGTTTCACGATCAACTCGGTTGGGCCGTGACAATCGACGGTGATTGCGAGCGCGACGAGTACGATGCTCTGCGGCCAGCTTACCTGATGTGGTGCAATGATCGCGCGGATCGCCTTTATGGAACGCTGCGGCTGATGCCAACCACCGGCCCGACGCTTCTTTACGACGTCTTCCGCGACACGTTTGCGGGTTCCAGCCTGATCGCACCCGGAATCTACGAAGGGACACGAATGTGCCTCGATGAGAAAATACTCTCCGAGGACTTTCCGAGCCTGGAAACGGGCAAGGCTTTCGGCATGCTGTTGCTGGCGTTGTGCGAATGCGGATTGTCGCACGGTATCGAGACGCTGGTCTCGAACTACGAGCCGCACCTGGCGCGCGTCTATCGTCGGGCGGGGCTCAGCGTTGAAGAGGTTGGCCGTGCGGACGGCTATGGTCGCTCTCCGGTTTGCTGCGGTATCTTCGAAGTTTCAGAGGAGGTTCGCACGCGCATTCAGCAGGCGCTCGGTGTCTCGGGGGCTCCCCTCTATGCAGGATATCGGCTGCATAAAAAGGCGGCCCGCGAGCCCGTGCGCATATCGGCTTGATCCAGGAATCGTTCCAAGAGTGGTTGCGGCAACATGTGCCTCAACCGCCATAATTTCCGGGAAAGACAATATCCTGGTCGACGAGAACGTTGAACTTGTAGCCCGGCCGGATTTGGATGGTGGGCTGAACATTCAAGTTCTTGGAAATCGTCTGCTCCGCGACGCGGCCGAAGGTCTCCGCAAAGTTCCGGCGTGCCGCGTCAGAGGCTGTATCCTTTGTGGCGAGGGTGGAACTCTCCGGAACCGCCATATCGATGCCAGTACCAATCAGTGCAACAAGCGCCGCCGAACCGAAGGTGCGGAAATAGTGATTATTGACCTTGTCAGAGAACCCGCCATAGCCCTGCGAGTCCGTTCCAGCCATGCCGCCGATCTGCAGTGTCGAGCCATTCGGGAAGATGACATCCGTCCAGACGACCAGAACGCGGCTTTGGCCAAACGAGACCTTGCTGTCATAGCGTCCGAGTAATTTGGTACCTTGCGGAATGAGAAGAAAATGCCCTGTGGCGCTGTCGTAGATGTGCTGGCTCACCTGCGCGGTAATCCGGCCCGGCAAATCGGAGATGATACCGGTGATCATCGTCGCAGGGATGACGGAGCCGCGTTTCAGTTCATAGCGTGACTGCTGAGGTACAACCTGGTTCGGCAGGTAGCCGAGATCCTTGATGTCGGCGTTGAAGAAATCTTCCTTCGAAGTCTGCCCGTTCGGATCGGCATTCTGGCCCATCAAACCCGATTTTATGGCCGCGGCATAGAGATCGGAGGCACCGTTATTGGTGGCCGGCTGCCGGTCTGTTGTCCTGGTGTCGTTGGAGATATTTCCCAGCTCCGAGATTTTGACCTTCAGCGGCGAGTCAAAGGCAGTCGCACGGGCCTGAAGGCTGGCCATGCGCTGTCGCTGCTGTTCACGCAGGACTTGTTCGCGCTGCTCGCGGCGAAGTCGGGCCAACCATTCTTCTTCCGACTCCGTTCGCGGTCGGCGCTCTTCCCGTGCCTGCTGCTTTATCTGCTCTTCTTCAATCGGCTTGGCCTGGACATTTGTCTGGGTTGTGGGCGTGGGCTGGAATACGGGCTGCTCTTCGCGATCCCCGATGATGCCGTCTTTCACCCCGCGCTTCATCTGATCAGCGAAGGTCGAGGCCGGGACGTTCGAGCCTGCTTCATCCGGAATGCTGTCGCCGAACCGCAGTCCCCGGGATGAGATGCCGTAGACAAGGACACAGGCGACGACGACTGCGATACCGATGCCAAAGAACACCGGCAGGCGATTAAGCCGTTTCATGCCCTTTTCCTGCGAGGCGCTGCTCGGATTGCCGAGCTGGAGCGACTGGACCATATCTGTCTCTCCTCAGTTTCGCTTCATCAATGAGAGCGGGCTTGCCGGCGTGGCGCCACCTGATGACACCGAATAGGCTCGCCCAAGCTCGAGTGTCTCGCTGGAAAGTCTTGCCAGCACCTGTCCGTCAACGTCGATCAACGAATATGCCAGCTCGATCGGTTTGGCGGTGTCTTTCAATGAGCGCGCCTTGTCATCCGTCACGACAGTGAAACCCCACCCCTTCAACGCGGCCTCGAGCGCGGTCGCGAAATCCGATGTGTCGTTGTGAAGCCTGATCGGCGTGGCGGTTGTCCCTGCCTGCTCCGCATAACGTCCAGCTATGTCACCAGCGATCGCGCTTGCGGCGGGGCCCGTTACAGTCGAAGGCGCGGCGCTCGTCGTGAGCGCGTCTGTTCCGGTCTGGCAACCAGAGAGAAGGACGCCAGCAACAAAAGGAAGAACGCAATGGCGCATCGATCAGCCTCCCCGCCGGATGGTGATTTTCTGCTGACGCCAGCCGACGCCCGAAACGAGGACAGCCTTGTCGATATTGTAGTCGACAATCATCATATTGTTCTTCATGCGGTAATTGACGATCCGGTTTTGCCCGCCAGAGACCACGAAGAGGACCGGCGCATCCTGACCGGAGAGTGCGCGCGGAAACTGAATGTAGGTCTTCTGCCCATCTGAATAGACGCGCTTCGGCTTCCAGGGCGCGCTGCCGCTCAGCGAATAGGCGAAGGCAAGTTGCTCTGGCGGCACGCCGCCGTCGGAATTGGTCATCGTCTGAATGCGA
>Ga0172380_10009277_pt1 | contig 10524 bp, 15 predicted proteins | sample Leawe162metaG_FD_119747 | JGI IMG/M metagenome (GOLD analysis project Ga0172380, IMG submission 119747) | Leachate microbial communities from a municipal landfill in Southern Ontario, Canada - Leachate well 162 metaG | ecosystem: Engineered > Solid waste > Landfill > Unclassified | place...
ATCGAGCATCGAGATCTCGTCGATGATGAGCACTTTCGCCGAAACAATGCGTAGCACCGTCTTCTCGCGGCTCATGATGGAGTCGAGGTCCCATTCGGAGAGATCGCGGCGCACGCCGATGCCGCTCCACGAATGGATGGTCATGCCGTTCACGTGCGTCGCCGCGATCCCCGTCGACGCAGTGACGCTCGGCTCCACACCATGCTCGCGCAGATATGCGATATAGCGATTGATCGTGTGGGTCTTTCCCGCTCCCGGCTCGCCGGTGAGGAATACGTTGGCTCCCGTTTTCAGTATGGTGAGTGCATCATCCTGCCGCATTCTGCGATGATACCAGAGTCGGGATATTTTCCCCCTTGTTCATTTCGTGAATGTTGTGCTGCTCGCGACGACGCCAAAGGCCGTCATGATGGGATCCTCCTTCGAAAGGTACATGACCGAGACGGCGTAGATCCGTTTCGGGCGCGCCCGCGCGATCGTTATGCCCTCATAGAGCCCCGACCAGCGGTACAGGAGCGCGGGCTCACCACCGAGCGTCGTGTTAATGAACGTTTTGTCGCCAAGATCGAAATTGGATTCGCGTGCCGTTCGTGCCCACGACGCGGTGCTTACCCCCTTTGTGTTCGGATAAATGTGTACGGTAATACTCGGCGGCGGCTCCGTCCCTTCCATCGTGCCGTTCACTATCGCGCGTGCGGTCGGCGTGTCCTCGAAGAGCGTCACGATATGTGTGACACCCGCGCTCGACGTGGCATCGCGCTCGACGACGAAATACGTTTTCGGATACAGAAAGATGATGCCGTAGTCCTGCGATGCGTATGTTTTGACCAATGGGTCGATCGTCCCCGATACGGTGCGCGGCGCACGCAACACGGAAAGACCCGCGGCGATGATCGCGATGATAATGACGACAAGCGCCACGAGAGGCAGGTATCGTGTATCGAAGGGTTTCATGTATGAGAGATGACGGGCGAGTCTTCCGCGTATGACCGCGCGGATGATCGGGCTTCAGGGTACATGCCCGCTCCGCAAGATGCGATGAATCCGACTCGTGGTCGTATCATACCAGCCTCCTTAGGCATGCGTAAAAACGATGTTCCGGAGCTCCGCACGACGCTTTTTGTGCTGCGGCACGCTCTCTGCCACCAGGTCCCAGAAGGCGCGAGAATGGTCCATGTGCGCAAGATGGCATATTTCGTGCACGATGATGTACTCGCGGAGCGCTGTCGGAAGCGCCGCGATCTTGTAATTGAAGCTGAGATTTCCGCTTTTCGAGCAGCTTCCCCATCTGCTTTTTTGCGCGCGTATGGTGATCGTGCGGTATGTCCGTCCGTAGAGACGCGCATATCTCGACGCCCCTTCATGCGCGAGTGCGAGCGCATCTTTCTTTAATTGCGCGACAGTCGAGCGCGGGACGCGTATCACGGTACGTTTTTTTGCGGCATCCACTTTGCGCTGCGCCCACGCCGCGTGCGTGACGAAGAATTTCTCGATGAGCGACAGTTCATACCGCTCGGGTGCCGTGATGACGATCGCACCGTCGGGATGGACTGCGAGACGGAGCGACCGCGCGCGCGTACTGCGCCTGAGCGTGTAGTGCATCGCATCAGTATACGCATGATGCGCGAATTATTTTCTCCCCTTTGTGTGAATATTCTGCGCTGAACGAGCGCGGTATACTTTGTAGTGACACGCTATGAGTGAATCGCTCCTCGGATATGAATATTTGTATGAACGCCACAAAGGGCCGCGCACGCTCGTCCTTTTGCACGGTTCGGGCGGCAACGAACGCGACATGCTCGGACTTGGTGAGGAATTCGACGGGGACGCGAACATGCTCAGCGTCCGCGGCAACGTATCGCAGAACGGCATCAACCGCTATTTCCGCCGGATCAGCGACGGCGTGATCGACCGTGAGGATCTCGCGAAGCGGAGTGCGGACCTCGGGGTCTTCATCGAGAGCGCCGCACGCAAACACTCGTTCGATATCGAGCAAGCCATCGGTGTGGGATTCTCCAACGGCGCGAGCATCCTTTTGCACCTCGTTTGTTCAAACCCGTCGCTCCTGAAAGCTGCGATGCTGCAGCGGCCGCATTCGACGGCACTTCCGGATTCGACGGCGCCGCTCGAAGGCTTGCCCATCTATATTGGCGCCGGAGCACAAGACTCCATGATCCCCACGAGCGACGCGAAGCGGCTCGAAACGGTATTGCGTGCCGCGGGCGCTTTTCCCACGCTGCACATGACACAAAGCGAGCACCGCCTCGAAGCCGAGGACGTGGCGCTCGCGCGCGAATGGCTCGCCACCATTCAATAACGTCGATCCCTCGTTCGACGTACCCGATCAGGCGGCGAGTGCCGCGCGTGTAAGCTCTCCCACATAGCCGGCTGCGGGCGCTATCGAATGTGCGATCTGGAACCGGATGACCGCCGCCTGGGTCGCCGCGCCAAAATATGCTGTTTCGTTCCCTGGTGAGCCCGCGCCGCTCGCCGCGACGGCGAAGCCATGAGTGTTGAGATGGCGCTGGAGTGCGAGCACATCCTGGCCGCTCACACCGATATACAAATTGCGCGTGAGCGCGAGAACGGTACCTCCTGTTGGAATGGGGGCGGGTGCGGCTGATGCGCTGACGAGAGCGCGCGTCGACGGTCCGTAGTAACCGTTCGCGGGCGTAATTCCGTTCGTCGTTTGGAACTCCATGAGTGCCGCCTGTGTCATGGAGCCGAAATAGCCTGTGGCTCCCGCGCTCGCGAGTCGCACGGCGGCCGGACCCGCCGCTTTTGTGATAAGAAACGTCTGCAATTGGATAACGGCAGTGCCGCTCGAACCGAGTTCAAGATCTCCTGCGGGAAGCGAAGCCACGTTGCCGGCGGGAAAAGAGGCCGCGACACTCGCGAGAGCCCCCGTAATAAGCGGTGGAAGCGTGATGCCCGCACTCGCGTCGAGAGTGAAAGAGGTTCGGAAATTCGTCACGAGAAATTGCGAAAGTGCGACGGGGTCGGACGTCTGTCCGAGTATCGTATTGAGGAATGATATTTTCTGCGGCAGCGTGAATTCCAGCGTGAGTCTTGGAAATGGGTCGATTGGCGCACCGGAACTATCGTGCACCTCAAAGTGCAGGTGCGCAGCGCCGCCCGAAGCGTTGCCGGTATTGCCGACATAGCCGATGAGCGAACCTTGTTGAAGCACGGTGCCCGGCACTACTCCTTCGCCGAAACGATCGAGATGCATGTAGACAAATGTCTCTCCGCCGGGATTCGCGGTTGATACATAATTTCCTTCGCCCGCTCCTACGCCGGTGCGCACCACGACGGCAGCGGTCGGAGAAACTATGGGAGTCCCCTTCACCGCCATGATGTCCTCACCTTCGTGCGTGCGTGCGCCGCCGTCGCGTGGATCGCCGAAGTTCGGAGAAATGGTATTGAGCGTCACTCCGAAAAGCACCGGCATGGGGAGCGACATAACGGCCGCGCTGCCGAGCGCTGCGATCTGCGCTTGCCACTGACCGCCGGTTCGCCAATTCCAATGCCGGTCCTGTAGATATATCTGTCCAATGGTTCCGCTCGCAGAGACGGTCTGTGCGCTCGCAAGCGCAGGGAGTGCACACAGTAACAAGAGCGACACTATTGCGCCGCGAATGTGGGGAGTATTCATATAGATGATGACGCTTCAGCGTCACGTTGGTTTCAGAAAGTATTCATGAAGATAGAAAAACAGCGGGTGTGCCGAAACGCTCGGCACACCCATAGGATCCATCAAAATTGCGCATAACGACGCCGACAGGCGAGATACGCGACCTGCAGCAGAACCAGGTCGATGCCCTGGAAGCACGTCCCGATGTAGTACGGCAGATTGCCGCACGAGAGTTCGGGATGCACGACCCGGGCAAGCGATCCCATGTCCTCACGTATGCGGTGACGGAAATAACGGCTTCCATTCTTATTCGGCCGCGCGCGCAGATAGTCGACAGCGATGGACATCAAACGAGCGTAGATGAGCGCAGAACAGGGATTCGCCTCGCGTACGCGATACCCCTCGATGTCCACCTCAAGCGTGATCCGTGCGAGCGTGTCTTTGTTCCATGCGCCGGAGTCCGGTGCACGGAGACTCTGTTCGAAAGCGCAGGCATGCATTTCCGCGTAAGAGTATGCCGACGCCGGTTTCAGCAACGGTTCCTTCGTAAGTAGCATAGTACCCCGATCCTTGTTCGTTTTTTCCCACGATCACTCTACACCGACATTCCCATGAATACCACTCAGGTCTTCATGCGTCCCTGCGCTCCACAACAATGGTGCATTTCGTGAGAAGCGCCGCGATGGCACCTATGGCGGCGAGGGCCGGGGCGACCAGCGCGCCGACCGCGCCGATGGTCATCGGAAATTCGACGACCGTGACTCCCGCTTCGTTCTTGATGATGATCCTACGGGCGTTACCCTCTTTGAGGAGTTTTTTCACCGTCGCGATGACGTCTTCGCCTGATACTTTGAACTCTTCGGTGCTCATGCGGCTAGTATAGCAAATCGCGTTGACAGCCTGAGGAAGTGGGGCTATAAAGCCCGCGGCAACCGCCGCACAGACTAACGACTAGGAGATGCTTCCATGAAGACGCTCACGATCGTGCAAGGACCCTCATTGCTCGAGATCCAGATGGCAGCCGTGGCTCACGCCGTGTCGGCCGACGGCAAACCGCCGTTGCTGCTGTTCAAGGTTCGGGACGATGCCGCCGAGGACGAGACCAAGGGGCTGGAAATCGAATGCGCCTATCCCATCGCCGGCTTCTTCCGGTACGACGGCGTGGGTTCGCCGTGGTCGCTCACCGCGCCGACTACCGGCGAGCACGCGCTCGAGAAATTGACCAAGCTGCATTTCTATCCGGTCGCGGGCAAGGGCCACGTCGAGATCTTCGACAACGACGAGTGAGTCGCCAGTGAGCAGATGTTCAAAGACCGCCGGATCTCGATCGATCCGGCGGCTTCGTTTTACATCGTTACGCTTCGACCGTGACGCGCTCGATCTCCATCGCTTCGAGCGGACGATCCGGCCCTCCCGTTTCTATACTTTCTATCGCTTTGACCACCTCCATACCGCTCACCACGGAGCCGAATACGGTGTGCTTGCCGTCGAGAAATGAGTTGTCGGCAGTGTTGATGAAGAATTGCGAGCCGTTCGTATTGGGCCCCGCATTCGCCATCGAAATGGTGCCGATGCTATTGCGATTGTTCGCATGTATCTCATCGGCGAATTTGTAGCCTGGCCCGCCCGTCCCCCATCGTTCGCTGAGCGACTCGTCTTTGGTGAACGGGTCGCCGCCCTGGATCATGAAATCCTTGATGACGCGATGGAATTTCGTCCCGTCATAGAATCCTTCTTCTGCGAGCTTCGTGAAATTCGCGACCGTATTCGGCGCGTCCTTTTCCATCAGTTCGATCGTAATATCCCCCTTGTTCGTATGCAGTGTTGTTTTCATATCGGACGAGTATAGCAGACTCGCCCTACGTGTGGCTGTTACTAACTCGCTAACGCAAAAGCGACGTCCCTGTCTCGAAGCTTGAACGGACCCATGGTATCTGCGCGAACCATGGGCCAAATATTCCGAGTGCGATGGTCGCGATGATGGCGGAGCCGATGAAAAATCCGATGCCGTAGACGATACCCACAAAGAACATCCGCGATACCGAATTCTGCCGCGCTATCTGCGCGTTGAGCTTTTCTAAATGTTTGATGACCTCGTCCTGGTCCTGGTCCTGTGGGGGCATGTTCGCAGTATACCAACCCCTTTGCCCGCACATAATGCGAAACTGTCCGGGCTCATACGGAGACCGGACAGGAGGTTTTGATATGGCGTACCAGCTCTGCGCAGCCGCACTCTGCATCGTAGATCATCTGGATCTCTTCGAGATTGAGCCACGACGTCCTTTCGGTCGCGCGCTTCGATCCGCCCATCGTTTTTTCGATCAGGTAGCACAGATCGCGCGCACGTTTCTGATCGGGCCGATCGCCAAGATATTCGACCGCAAGCGCGGCGTATCCCATGAACACAAGCGCCGCGAATGGCCCGCCGTCGGTGACGAGCGGCGCCTCGTTGCAGAGAGCTTCATAGATCTCGTCCCATGCAATTTTGCGCCATTGGCGCCCAACATGAAGTTCCTTGCGAAGCTTCTGTATGACGTTGCCAATGAGCCGGCCTGCGGCAGCTCTCGTAAGTGTGGGCATTGGTGCACCCCTTTCTGATTCCTTTCGTACTTAATCACCGTACCCCCGCCGCGTCAAACGCCTCATCCGCCAGCTGGCAGAGCGTTGAAGCGTTTTGGGTGGCTCTAATGCGGAGTTTTTCATACATTGACAACAGGTCTTATATGATGTAAAATAGGAATTGATTCGAAACAGGGGGTGCTCCATGTGGGACTTGTATCACCAAGCTGTACCGATCATCTTCCCGTACCTGATGCTGCTGACGGCCTTTCTCATGTCCGTCGAGTGGTGGAGGCGAAAGGGGCTGATGGCCACGATCTGTGGAACATTTGGCGTCATTTGCCTGTTCCTCGGCGTGGGCGATCTCGTCGGGCGGCCGGAGTTCATCTGGCTCGCTTCATTCTTCTAACCGCCATCTCGGCGAAACGAAACTTAGCCTTTCGTTCTCGACGAGGGGCGGTTTTGTTATTTCTTGAGAATATAGGAGACGCTCTTTCCCGTCTTCCCCACCTGCTTCAACTTCCCCTTCTGTTCGAGCTCATTCAAATACCGCTCCGCCGTCGCATCCGACACGCCAAGCAATTTCTCGATATCGTTATTCGTCACCGACTCTTTGCCGCGAGCATACGCAAGAATCTCGTCAAAATGTTTCCGCTTGGCCTCCACCTGCGCCGGATTCCCCTCTGCCACGGGCGCGCTTCCCACAGCGTCGGCGGGGGTGTCGTTGTGGTACCGATAGAAAGCGAGGCACGCGAGCACAACAATCGCAACAATACCCGATGTCCTCGTGTCCCATAACGCGATGAGAAAAACAAACACCGCAAGCCCAATCTCAATCCTCCCCTTTTTCATATCCGTATTATACCAAGCTTGATACCGCTATTGGATTTTTGCCCCTTTTTGCAGGTTATGTCTTGCACATAGAAGTTGTATATTTCGCACGTCTTCACTTCTTCCACCTCTAGAGAACGGAAGAATGTGGTCGTAGTGCAGGCCAGTGTCTGCGCCACATGTCGTGCATTTTCCCTTGTCGCGTCTCCAAACCTCTACTTTCACCACCGTTGGAATCATACGCTCATGCCGATAGTCGTTATCCTCTGTGAATACGCGAACCGTATCCGCAGGCTTGAGATGAAACTTGAAGACTTTTCTCCCACCCTCGTCGATATACTTAGCATCGATTAAATTAAAAATCCCTTTATCGAACCACACTCCCGTATCAAGCTTTTCATATACCTGTATCTGTAGCGGGAATTCTCTCGTCCCATCCTTATATGCCATTGCCTCTTTGTAGAATTTCCCGTTGTCGCTCAGTCGACCGTTCTCGCGCGTCATCGGTTGATCTACTGACTTTTTATCTTTGCCCGTAGCACTCACGTCGTGTCCTTCGTATATAAGGAGCTGTTTTTCTTCATGCCACTCATCCTTGTATGGTGCATTGCGTCGAGCAGACATCAAAAATACCGAAAGGCGCGTCTCGTCATTTCGAAAATTCATTCCCTTCTGCAGATTCTGTCGCTCACGCGTAATCAATTCAGTGTAGGAGATAATTGGTGAACTTCGGGTTTCCCCCAACAAGTCGCTCATTGCCGGATTAGATCACCGGAGTAGGTCCAGATCAAGCCCCTCTAATTCTCAAGGATGTCTTGTACTATTCCTTGCACACTATCCCCTTCGCTGGGCGTAATTGGCATATGAGACTTATTCGTACTTCTCGGCAAAAGTAAGCGGACCCCATCTACTCGTGGGCCATATTCTTTGATCGTCACATTTTCTCCGCCTAGCAGGGCGACAACCCTGTCACCAGTCTCGCCCTTCTCACCGAAACGGCAAAGCAACAGGTCGCCGTCCTGTATCTTGGCGAGGTTCATCGAATCACCCGCAGCACGAACGATGAAATATTTTACGCCCGTTCTGAGTTTTGCTTTAGGTACCTGAATGTATTCCTCGATATTTTCCTCTCCCATAAGCGGACTCCCGCACGGCGCCGAACCTACGAGCGGAACTCGTACCATCTCGACCGAGATCGGAGATTTCACGAGTCCGAACGAATCGGCCAACATCGCTCCGCCTAATCGCGACTTGAAGTACCTCTCGGTGTCCTTATCGACAAAATAAAGAAAGCACCCGCGCATGCCACGAGTCATGAGAGTTTTATAGATATTAATGATGTATCGTTCGAGTTCAGCCGGGTCACTAACTCCTCGCCAACCATTTCGGTCTTCATATCTTTCTTGGTTTACAACAAGACGACCTGTTCTCGAGTTGTATGCTAGCTCCGGTCCGACGATTACGCCCACGTAATTGAGGTCGTAGCCTTGAATTGTGTGAATGCAGCCAACTTCATTGACAGCATTCTTTGAATTGACCCAATTCGCTGTCGTGCTATTCCAACGCAGTTTCACTTCTCCAATTTCTATATCAAACACATTCGGGTCATCTCGACTAATCCAAGGCCATGCAAAACCCGCAACTACTCTACTGAGTCCAAGCTCAGCGTCTTTTCTCTTAATCTCCTCAACCATTTTCCCGACGTCATCAAATATCTGGAAATCGAAGTTCTGGAATTTTGTATCTAAATCTGTATGTCCTGCAAACAAGTCATTGATAAATTCAATGTACTTCTCTCCGCCCTTCACCCGTACCTGGCTTTTTAAATGATGATGAGATGCGCCAAGTGCTTGATATCGCGTAAAATGGACGTCCGCCGGGCGGATGCTCTGATTTTCGTCGTAAAACAGGATCTGATGTGGCGCACTCATCAGAATCCAGTCAAGCTCTGTTCCCTCATTGCCAAGTCCCAATCGCCTGTTCATCTGGTCGTGTGATCGATAGTTAGTAATATTCCGCCGTTGTCGAAGTCGGTGTGCCTCGTCTACGATGAGCAAATCGTACTTCTGATCTTGCACTTCACTCGGTCCGATGACCATACCGCTCGAGAGTCCCGGTACAGTGGCAAAAACATTTTGCAGTGATTTACGCAACGATGTCATCGGGACAACTAAACCAATCTTCAGGTGTTTCGTGTGCTTGTCTTCCGCCAGCAGTTTGGCGAGGTAAGTTGCCAATATCGTCTTACCCGTGCCCGGGCCGCCGTTGATTATATGCGTGCGGCGCTGCTCCGATTTAATCGCCTCGTAAAGTGTGTCCGCTATCGCCAACTGATCCGGCGTAAGTGCTTTATACGGCGAGTACTTAAATAGTTCGCTGTTCTCAATCTCCTCGAGACCTCGAGTCACTAGCATCATCTTCTTAAGCTGTTCCCATATGCTGGCCAACTTTGCACGGTACCGCGCTTTATCAAAAAAGTTATGATTTTCGAGACCTCTGTTCGCGTTTTGCAGCTTTAGTGAGCCCTCCGCAGAGAAATACTGAATAAGTTGCGCTTCAAGATCCAGTATTGCGGATTTATTGAACTCTTCATCAATAATGAGGTGGATGTCTGTTAATCGTGCACGATTCTCCTTAACAAAATGTTCCTTGCTACGATTAAATGCGCTCGTAGTTTCCCCGATGTAAACTTCCTTCTTATTTTCAATGATATACACAATCGGCCAGTCTTGGCCAAGCGGATGGTTCTTGATGTCTTCGAAACCCGCACTATCAAACTTAAAGCTCTGAATTTGAGTCATGCCTTAAAGCTGCGTGTACTTGGTATGTTTGCCTTTGGCTTTTGCTACCGGATACTTTTTGTCGTTTTTCTTTATCTTCTCTTCAAACGCAGGGGGCAAGTCGATATCAAGATCGCTGGCCATTACAGCAACCCAGTAGACGACGTCGGATAGTTCGTCGGCAATCTCTGCTTTGTGCGTTTTGACGTACTCATCCATTTCCTCTACGCTTTTCCATTGGAAATGCTCCATGACCTCTGCCGCCTCTAGAACAAGGGAAAGAGCAACGTCTTTGGGATTATGGAACTGTTTCCAGTCTCGCGCGTCCCGGAATTCGATTGCTTTTTTCTCAAAATCTTTCCAATCCGCCATATGAAAAGATCATCCCACGGATCTTCATTTTGGGGAACCTCGAACGCCTCAACGGCCGTTGAGGCGTTTGGCGGGGCTTGGTTTGGGGTTATTTCCAAAGGTCGAATTTCTTGGTCAACGCATTCACCTCTTCGGTCAGCCCAAAGACGCCGAGCCCAAGGAGTTCTACATCGGAATCGTTCTTTGTCTGCAGTGCAGCTTGCAGGAGCGCATCGTCCTCGAAATCAATCATCTCCCGGAAAAATTCTATGTGAAGAAGGCTGCTTGGCCGGACTTTCTCAAGCAGGTTCCGCAGCTGTTCGTTCCCATTGCTACTTTTCACGATAATCGGATATTGGGAGTTGCGCG
>Ga0172380_10009278_pt1 | contig 10523 bp, 8 predicted proteins | sample Leawe162metaG_FD_119747 | JGI IMG/M metagenome (GOLD analysis project Ga0172380, IMG submission 119747) | Leachate microbial communities from a municipal landfill in Southern Ontario, Canada - Leachate well 162 metaG | ecosystem: Engineered > Solid waste > Landfill > Unclassified | place...
CGCGTGATCAGCCTCTCGCTCATTACCTATTACTTCGGCGACGAGGCCGGCCAGGGCTTCCTGCACGGCTTCGCCGGCATGGTGCTCTTCGTCAGCGCACTGCTGCTGATCATGTCCCTCGACGCGCTGATCCAGTTCTTCCTCAGCCGCCGCGCGGGAAAAGTCAGTCCCCGCAACACGGCGGAAATTTCCATCCCCTCCTCTCGTCATTCCGGCGAAAGCCGGAATCCAGCAGCTGCCGTCATTCCAGCGCACGCTAACCTCTCCCCGACCGCGGAGCGGAACCAGGAAAAGGGCCAACCTACATGAACGCCCTCCTTCGCTCCGGCATCGCCATCGCCGCCCTGATGATGGCCGCCAGCGTTTTCGCCATCGCCCTGCGTCCCACGCACAAGCTCGCCGACGCCGGCCCCAAGGTCGACCTCGAAGCCATGATTCCGAAGCAGTTCGCCGACTGGCGCATCGACGACAGGATCGTTCCCGTCCTGCCCTCCCCCGACGTGCAGGAAAAGCTCGACAAGATCTACAACCAGACGCTCGCCCGCACCTACATCAACAGCCAGGGCCAGCGCATCATGCTGTCGATTGCCTACGGCGGCGACCAGAGCGATGCGATGCAGATACATCTGCCCGAAGTCTGCTACACCGCGCAGGGTTTCCAGGTAAACAAAACCAGCTTGAACCAGATCGCTACCCATTACGGCGAGCTGCCGGTCAAGCGCCTGGTGGCGACGCTGAGCAATCGCACCGAGCCCATCACCTACTGGATCACCGTCGGCGACGAGGTCGTCAACGCAGGCCACATGCGCAAGCTCGCACAACTCAAATACGGCATCACCGGCAGCGTGCCGGACGGCATCCTGGTACGCGCTTCGTCCATCGACCGCGACGAAAAGAACGCCTACGAGCTGCAGGCGAGCTTCCTGAGTGAAATGCTCACTGCCATGCCGCCGTCGGACCGCGCCAGAGTTGCCGGTCGTTCCGGCAACTAATCCGGAGCAATACAAATTTGATGAAACCCAATTTCATCGGGATTGGTGCACAAAAATGCGCATCAACATGGCTTTATGAAATCCTGGCCGACCACCCCGAGGTCTTGCTCAGCAGCAAGAAGGAACTTGACTTTTTCTCCTATCGCTACGAACTGGGTTATGGATGGTACGCAGGACAGTTTTCCGATAAATCCGATGTCAACGCGGTTGGGGAAATCTCGCCGTCCTATCTGAACGAATCTTCCGTGCCGGAACGCGTCAAGCTGTATTCGCCGGATATGCGAATTCTCTTATCGTTGCGCGATCCGGTAGAGAGGGCGCTCTCGCAGCACCGTCACCTCGTTCGCATCGGATATGTGCAGGGGCCCGATTACAGCTTTGAGAGTGCGTTGGCGGACAACCCCAGTTATGTCGAGCAAGGCCGTTATGCAGAGCATCTCGGCCGATGGCTGTCTTCCTTTCCGGACAACCAGATTCACGTGGTTTTGATGGAGGACATCAAAAAGGATCCCGAAGATGCCGCGCGGGGGGTTTATGCGTTTCTCGGCATCGCAACACAGCATCGCTCCACAGCGCTGCATGAACGCTCCAATCCGAGCTATGTGTCCCGCCATCGCGGGCTGGCGACGGCGGTAGATACCTTGCGCGGCATCGCCCATCGCACCGGGCTTGGTCCCGCCTGGCGAGGCATAGGGCGTTTGGGAGCGCAACGTTTGTATCGAAGGCTGAACAGAAAACCCAGCGAGGCAGTCATTCCTGCCCCCAGACCGGAAACGCTCAGACAACTCCGGGAAGCGTTTCGGGAAGATGTATTGGTCTTGGAGGGTCTGCTGGGAAGGAACCTGCGGGCATGGCTATGAATCATCAAGGGATGCATTCAGGTCATCACGACTACACCCCCCTGCTGATTGCCTTCCTTGCCGTTGCAGGCGGGGTCTTGCTCGGCATGATCGCAGCAATCGGCAATCCGATATTGCTGATCGGGACCATAGCCCTGTTTGCGATGGCAATCCTGGCCTTCGCCCCGAGACTGTTGTTCTGGGCCGTCTTGGCGGGGGGGTTGGTCGTGGCGGGACTGATCCGTCTTTACCTGCCGCAGTTACAGGCATTCAGATGGCTGGTTGCGGCAGGAGCGATCGCGCTGCCGTTCATGCTGGCATTTCATGCGATGTTTTCACACCGACAAGGCGAATCAACCAGTTTCCCCTCCTTTTTGATTTGGGCTGCTGCCTTTGTTGCCTACTCGGCGCTGTCCGCCTTCATTCTGTCTCATGGTTGGGCCAGCGCGATACTCGGCCTCAAGGATTACTTTCAGGTTTGGGGCCTGCTCCCGGCCTTTCTGCTCCTTCCCGCCAGACCGGATTTCCGGAAAACGCTGCTGACGTTAGTCCTCGCAATTGGCGTCATTCAGGTGCCTTTTGCCTTGCATCAATACTTCTTTCTCGCGCCGCTGCGTGCAGGAATTCCTAGCGTCATGCCCGCCGACATCGTGGCCGGCACATTCGGCGGCGACATGAACGGCGGCGGCAACAATGCCGCTATGGCCGCCTATCAGTTCTTTTGCATCGCCATCGTCCTCGGTCTGTGGAAAAACGGCCTGCTGGGTGTCCGGCGCATGCTGGCGCTGACAGCCTGTCTTGCTGTGCCGGTCTTCCTGAACGAAACGAAAGTTTCATTTGTTTTCGCCGTTCTTGTCTTCGTCGTGGTGTATTGGAATGAGATCAGGCAGAACCCCTTGCGCTTCATCCAGGCCGGCGTGATCTTCGTGGCGATACTCGCGACCTTTGTCATGTTCTATGTGTTCGTGGCCGAGAATACGGACCGGATTCACGGCCTCGACCAATACCTGGACTTGCTGGTTGAGCATAATCTGTTCAGGGGTTACGGCACGTATCAGTTGAACCGCGCCACCACGCTGACTTTCTGGTTTTCCGAGCATGTGCCACGCGATCTGTTTCATGCGCTGGTGGGCCACGGCCTGACTCAGACGCGCGAAGCCTCGGCTTTCGTCGACATCGGCACAACACTCGCCGCCAGGCGCTATGCGGGCATGGGCATCGGCGTCACGGCGCTGAGCGGCCTGCTCTGGGAAGTAGGGCTGATCGGCGCCGGACTGGTGATCGCGCTGTTCGTCAGCGCATTTCGCCTCGCCGGCAAACTGGCACGCGAATGCCGCGACGAGCCAATCCGCCAGGCCTTCATCAAGGGCACCCAGGCCGGCATCGCGGTGACGGTGTTAAGCCTGGCGCACAAGTCCCTTTTCATGTTCGAAGTCACTTATCAGGTATTCGTCATCCTGTTGCTGGGCTACCTGGCCTACGAGTTCAAGCAATTCCGGTCGGCGGAAACCCGCCAGCCTGCGGTAATAGGCTGATGGAGGCAGGAAAGAACGCGCCGGATCACTACAGCGCAGAGAGAGTCGCCGGTGGCCTCGCCCATTTTCTCGGGGGCAAGGCGCTGACGGCGGTCTCGACGGTGCTTGTCCTGTTGCTGCTTGCCCGCACGTTGAGCAAGGAGGAGTTCGGCGCATTCGCCACCTTCCAGGCTATCGTGAACATCGTCGGGCTCATGTCTTCGTTTGGCACCAATCAGGTACTGGTTCGTTTCGTTCCGGAACTGAGGGCGAACAACAACAACCGTACGCTTTACGGGTTCTCGGCTCGCATCTACGCCCGCCGCATCGCCATTTTCGCCGCTGCCCTGGGTGCAACGGGATTCGCCGGCACATGGCTTGCCGATTTCCTTGGCTTTCCGCAGTGGGTCGCCTTCTTGCATCTGTATCTCCTGGCCGGCTGGTTCGCCTTGAGCTGGTTTTTGCTGGCGCAGGTGATGGAGTCGCTGCTGTGGCAGAAATCATCGCAGTATCTCGTGGCCCTCACCGGCCTCGTCCGGCTGGGCATCCTGCTCGCGCTCGCCATGGCGGACTCACTCACGCTGCGCGAGGTCGTCCTCACGGAGATCGCCTGCGAAGCCCTGACCCTCCTTGTCCTGCTCGCGGCGGCAAGCCGCAACTACTTGCGCGATCCCCTGCGCGCGTTGGGCGACACCGCCTGGCTGGACGCGAACCGCGGACGTCTCCGGCGTTATGCGATGACCGGCTACCTGCAGGTGGCGACGAGCCTGCTGTACGGCAGTTCGCCGAACCGCGCGGCGGCGGCGCGCTTCCTGCCGCCGGCGGCGCTCGGTGAATTCGGCTTCGCCGATTCGATCGCGATCATGTTCCGGCGGCTGCTGCCGGCCAATGTCCTGGCAGGCTTTCTGAGGACGCTGTTCGTTGCCCGCTACACGAAGTCGTCCGACAGCCGCTCACTCGAAGGGATGGCGGACCTGTCTTTCCGCCTGAACCTGCTGCTGGTCAGTACGCTCGCGCTGCTTACCCTGCTGGCCGGTCGCCCCGTGCTCGACGCGCTGACGGACGGCAAGTATGGCGACGCCGCTCTGCTGGTGGCCGGCATGCTCTTCCTGCTGGCGATCGAGGGGCTGATGGTGCAGCTCGCGTTGATTTGCCAGACCCTCGAATACAACCTCCTCCTGGCCGCCTCGAACATCGTGCTGTCCCTCTCGCTGGTGGGGGCGTTGCCGCTTTTCCCGGCCTTCGGCGTCTGGGCCATCGTTTTCGCCAATGTCCTGGGAAATGTCGCCGCCATCCTCCTCATCCGCAGGCACCTTGCCGCGGACGGACATGTCTTCAGGCTCGACCTGCGGCTGACCGGCCGCATCGGCATGGCCTTCCTGCTCGGGCTCGGCGCCGGGCAGGGCGTCGCGGCCCTGCAGGGTGGGCCCTGGGCCGCCGGCATCGTAGGCGGAATCGCCTACGCATTGTTGCTCTGGCGCCTGCCGCCGTTCTCCGGCGCCGAGTCGTCCCTGTTGGTCGCCGGAATCAGGCGCAGGAGCGCCGGCCATGAATAGCCGAAAGCGTGTCGCCGTGTTGCTTTGCCGGCTGGCAGCCGCGGTGTGTGCGGCATTACTCTGCATCCTCGGCCCTGCGCGCGCCGAAGCGCTGCAGCCGCTGAGTGCCGCCGACTTCCAGATGCGTGTCTGGCGGGGCTTCACGCTCGACGAGCTTTCCGCGGTCACGCCAGAGAACTTCTCCGACATGGCGCGCTTCGGCGCCCGGCTCGTGCGCGTCGGCCTGCACCTGCACCGCTGCCCCGACTGCAATGCCTACGCCATCCCGCCGGCACGGCTCGACACGGTCGATCGGGCGCTTACGCTCGCCGAGCAGCACGACCTGTATGTCGTACTGGCGCTCGTACCGGAGAAGCCACAGGGCGCCGCCTACTGGACGCGCCGCGATCTGCAGGACAGCATCGTCGAGGTCTGGCAGTCGCTTGCCCGCCGCTACAAGGACCGGCCGGCGATGGCCGGCTTCGATCTCATCAACGAACCCAAGCCGCCCGGTTCCCTGCAGGCGCAGTCGGATGCGTTCGTGCAATTGGCGGGACGCATCATCGAGGGAATACGCGCGGTCGATCCGGCGCGCATGGTGATTTTCGAGCCGGCGCCCAGCGGCAACGCACATTTCGGTTTCAAGCCGCTCAGGGCGCCGTTGCCTTACAAGAACGTGCTGTATTCAGCGCATTTCTACAAGCCGGACGAGGTCACGCACCAGGGCGTCGGCGGCAAGGCGGCGGGTGAGCCGTACCCGGGCAGGAAGGGCGATCGCGGCGAGTTGCAGCGCTTCATCGAGCCGCTGCGCAATTTTGCCCGCCGGCACAACGTGCCCGTCTATGTCGGAGAGTTCAGCTGCATCCGATGGGCGCCAGGGCAAAGTACCGCCGAGTGGACGCGGGATACCCTCGAATTGTTCGAAGCCGAGCGCTGGTCATGGACCTTCCATGCCTTCCGAGGCTGGCACGGCTGGGATCCCGAACTCGGGCCGACCGATCCGAAACAGGCCTCCCCCGCCGAGGCGGCCCGTCTGCGGCGCGGCGACACGGCGGTCATGACCCTGCTGCGGCAATACCTTGGCAAGCGGTAACCCGATGCGCGTCCTGTTGTCCGCCTACGCCTGCCATCCCACCGCCGGTTCCGACGACGCGGTGGCCTGGGGCTGGGCGACCCAGCTCGCGCGACAGGGCGTCGAGGTGTGGGTGCTGACGCGCGAACTGAACCGGCCGGCGATAGAGGCTTATCTCGAACAAAGCGGAGACATGCCGGGACTGCACTTCGCCTACCATGAAAACCATGCGCTGATGCCCATCCTGCGACGCCTGCGCGCCCGCTTCCGCTACTTCTATTACTACGCCTGGCAATACGGGGCCTACCGCCACGCCGCCGGACTGCACCAAAAATTCCATTTCAACGTGGTCCATCACGTCACCTGGGTGCAGGGGCGCAGTCCGAGTTTCATGGGACGCCTCGGTATTCCGTTCATTCTCGGGCCGCTGGCCGGCGGCGAGGCGGCACCGTGGCCGCTGCGCGGCGTGCTGGGCCTGCGCCAGTGGACGGTCGACCTGATCCGGGACATCTGGACCCTGCTGGCCAGGGTCGACCCGCTGGTGCGGCGAACCTACCGGCAAGCAAGCCATATTTACGTGGCGACGCCCGACAGCCTGAGCCTCGTGCCGGCATTCGCCCGGCCACGCGCCCGGGTGCAACTGGCGATCGCCTTCGAGCCATCGGCGCGGATGCCCGTCCGCGTCGACGCGCCGGGGCCGGGCCTGAAGCTGCTCTACGTGGGCCGCTTTCTCGGATTGAAAGGCATGGAACTCGGGCTGGCGGCCTTCGCGCAACTGGCCCAGGCGCACCCGGCGTCGCGCCTCACGCTGGTCGGCAGCGGCCCCGAGGAGCAGCGCTGGCGGCGCCGGGCCGAGCGGCTCGGCATCGCGGACAAGCTGGAATGGATCGCCTGGCTGCCGCGCGAGGACGTCGAGACGCTGTACGCAAAATACGACGCGCTCCTGTTCCCAAGCCTGCACGACAGCGGCGGGCTGGTGATCCTGGAGGCGATGTCCGCCGGGCTGCCCGTCGTCTGCCTCGACCTCGGCGGGCCGGGGGTGATCGTCGATGAGACATGCGGCATAAAAATCAAAGTCAACAAGAGAAGTCAGGGAGAGGTCGAGACTGATTTGGGGAACGCGCTACTTCAGTTGTGTAAGGACGCTGATTTATTCAACCGGCTTAGTTCTGGAGCTATGAGCAGGTCGAGTCAGTACAGTTGGAATCAAATCTGCGCAAACGTATACGCCACCCATATTCCAATGGGGTTTACTGCTTAATGAGATGACGGCTATGAATACACCTTTACTCACTGGCGACGAGTTGAACGTAACCAAAGAATGTCGCCTATGCGGCCATCAAATATCAGTCGGCATATGGGGTGGTGGCGAGTGTGCATCCTGTGGTTCAGTGTCTGTTGAAAGAACACCAACAAGCGAAGAACTCACCGATTTTTATCGGAAGTTCAACGAGACCTACAAAGGCGGAGGAAGCTCCGAAGGAAAAAACTTAAATAGATATGCGCAGAAATATCTCGACATTGTTAGCAGGTTTTCAAAATCCGGATCGCTAATCGATATTGGAAGTTCGACAAATCCATTTCCCGATGTTGCATTTGCAAACGGATTTGATGTCACCGTTCTTGACTATATAAAACCCCGGAATTTGTCTGAATCGGTCAGGTATGTTTGCGGCAGTATTGATGATGAGACGATTCCAGGACAGATCGGGCGGCAGTTTGATGCCGTATCGGGCTGGGCAGTCATTGAACATCTTCCCAGACCGCTTGTGTCTGTAAAACTCATGGTGGAGCTATGCCGTCCAGGTGGCTTCATCTTTCTGTCGACACCAGAGATCGGTACTAATCTGACTCGCTTTTCTCTTGGCAGGTCCGGTTGGTTTTACCCTCCAGAGCACTTGAATCTTGTGTCGCCAAAAGCGGTAGAGACCGCATTTGCTGCTCATGAATGCGCTCTTGTTGAATGGGGGAGGCTGGAACTGTCTCTTCCAAGATTCGCGGTCAGATATGGAATCGGCGTCTTCGAAAGTCTTGTTGGGATGCCTGCATATGCATTCCTGAATGGCTATTGGCGCAAGCTCCGAGATACACGCAGGCATCTCTTTAAGGGCGTCACCTACTTCGTCTTAAGAAGAGGCGATGCTGGAAAGAGAAACAAAACTGCAGGTTAGTCATAGTGGACGGTAGCAAGACTAACTGCCAGAAACTTCATGAGGGAATCGATCTCTTTTACTCGGTTCCAGAATTCCTGCCGCCTTGGCGGCTGGACGTGGGGCATCTGTTCGGCGAACAGTTGCGCGGCCGTGGCATCGCGGTGACCTGGAGCATGTGGCGGCAGGAGGCCGGGCCGTGCGCCCGAGTGGGCTGGGATGGGCAGGAGGTCTTCGTGCCGCGCTCGTTCGGCCGGGACGGCCTGGTCGGGCGCCTGCTCAGCCGGGTGGCGCGTGCGGCCTGCGAGATTCCGCTGTTCTTCCGTCTGCTGTTCGGGCGGCGCCACACGGTCATTCAGGCGCGCGACGTGCGCTACCTGTTCGCCTTGCTTGGATGGCTGGCGGCGCGTCTGCGCGGCGCGAAGTTCGTCTATTGGCTCTCTTACCCGTTTCCCGAGCATTACCTCGACTGGGCCGCAAGAAGCCGCGGTCTCGGCCGGCTGGCGCGCTTGCTGGAAGGCCGGCTGACGTTCTGGTTCCTCTATCGCTGGCTGCTGCATCGCGCCGATCACGTGTTCGTCCAGAGCGAGCAGATGAAGAAAGATGTGGCGTCCTACGGCGTTCCGGTGGCGAAGATGACGCCGGTGCCGATGGGCGTGCCGCCGCGGCTGCTGGAGTGGAGGCGGAAGAACGAGGTGGAGTTGGTGCCCGGGCGCATCGTATATGTCGGCACGCTGGCGCGCGTGCGCCGGCTGGAAACGATCGTCGAAGCGTTCGCCGCGGTGGCCGCGAAACGGCCGGAAGCCACGCTGGTGATCGTCGGAGACGGCGACCTGCCCGGCGAAAAGGCATTCCTCGAAGAAGAGGCACGGCGCCTCGGCGTCGCCGAGCGCGTGCTGTTCACGGGGTTCGTGCCGATGGAGGAGGCCTGGCGCTACGCCGCCTCGGCGGCAGTCTGCCTGTCGCCGTTCTATCCGACCTTCGTGCTGCGCTCGACATCGCCGACCAAGATCAACGAATACCTCGCGCTGGGGCGGCCGGTGGTTGCCAACGACCACCCCGAGCAAAGCGTTGTGCTGGCGGAAAGCGGTGCCGGTTATTGCGTCGAGTGGAGCGCGCCACGGTTCGCGGATGCAATCCTGAAGCTGCTCGATGGTCCGGCGGGGGCCGAAGCGATGGGCGCACGCGGACCGGCGTGGGTGGCGAAAAACCGAACCTACGACCGGATCGCCGACGGCGTCATGGAAAAGTATCTGGAAATCATCGGCGCGAAATAATGAAAGTCCTCCTCGCCAACAAGTTCTTCTTCCGCAACGGCGGCTCGGAAGTGGTGATGTTCCAGGAGCGCGACTTCCTGCTGCGCGGGGGGCACGCGGTCGTCGACTTCTCCATGCAGGACGAGCGCAACTTCGACAGCGCTTATGCGGGCCACTTCGTCGCCCGGCAGGATTACCGCGGCGGCGGCAGGTTCGGCAAGCTGAAGTCGGCGCTCGCCTTCGTCCATTCGCCCGAGGCGGTGCGCAGGATCGGCGCGCTGATCGACACCACCCGGCCCGATCTGGTCCATTGCCACAACATCTACCACCAGCTCACGCCCTCCATCATCGGTGCGGCGAAGACGTGCGGCGTGCCGGTGGCGCTGACTTTGCACGACTACAAGCCGGTCTGCCCGGCCTACACCCGCTTGCAGAACGGCAAGCCCTGTTCGGAATGCCTCGACGGCAGCTTCGCGCCTGCGCTGAAGCATCTCTGCGCGGAGGGTTCGATCGGCAAGAGCGCCCTGCTCTATGCCGAGGCGGTGGTGCAGCGCCGGCTGGGCAATTATGAAAAAGTGGATCGCTTCATCGCGCCGAGCCGCTTCATGGCGGGCTCGGTGGCGCGCCGCTTTCCCGGCGAACGGGTGGCGCTGCTCTACAACGGGGTGGATACGGCGAATACCCCTGCGGCAGTCAGGGACGAGGGCTATGCGCTGTTCCTCGGCCGCCTGTCGCACGAGAAAGGCGTTGCCACCCTGCTGCGCGCGCATGCCGCAAGCGGGTCGCGCTGGCCGCTGGTGATCGCCGGCACCGGACCTTTGCGCGATGACTTAATGGCGCAATACAAACATGCGAAATTTGCCGGGCACCTTTCCGGCGATGCGCTGAAGCAGGCGCTGGCCGGAGCGGCGCTGGTGGTGGTGCCCTCGGAGTGGCACGAGAACTGCCCGATGTCGGTGCTGGAGGCGATGGCCTGCGGCAAGCCGGTGGTGGGCAGCCGCATGGGCGGCATCCCCGAGCTGGTGGCCGAGGGCGAGACGGGCCTGCTTTTCGAGGCGGGCAATGCCGGGGAACTGGGCGCCTGCCTCGACCGCCTGATGGGCGACGCAGCGCTGCGGCAGCGCATGGGGCGGGCGGCGCGCGGGCGGGCCGAGCGCGAGTTTTC
>Ga0172380_10009279_pt1 | contig 10523 bp, 14 predicted proteins | sample Leawe162metaG_FD_119747 | JGI IMG/M metagenome (GOLD analysis project Ga0172380, IMG submission 119747) | Leachate microbial communities from a municipal landfill in Southern Ontario, Canada - Leachate well 162 metaG | ecosystem: Engineered > Solid waste > Landfill > Unclassified | place...
AGCTGGCTGGCGGTGTAAGTCTTCACGATCTTCCCTCCGTCTTCACCAGGTAAGCCACCGGGTGCGCTCCAGCCCGCGCTGAGACAGTGCTGACATATGTAACCGCCGGCACCTCCAGCACCGCCCGCCGCGCCCCCTGTAGAGACAACCTTGCGGCCATCAGTTGCTAAACCCCCTCCCCCTCCTCCGCTCTCGGAACACAACGAGGTGTAGATGTTGCCGCCTCCGCATCCGCCTTTTCCGCCTTTTGCCGTGAGAGTGCCGAATGATACATCGCCGCCGTTGCCACCGTTGGAACCGGGATCGCCGATGCCGACTCCTCCGTTCTCGGGTTCGCCACCACCTTGCCCGCCGCCTCCGCCTCCTCCTCCACCCAAAAGCGTCACCGTGAGCGACCCCGTGTATTGCGGGACGGTGAATGTGTACGTGCCGGGAGTTGTGTATGTCTGTGAGCCGGCAAATGCAAGCGCCGGAAAGAGAAGCGCGAGGAGCGGAAGTGCGAGCGTGAGTTTGAGTGTGAGTGTGCGCATAGTACTTGTGGTGAATGTATCGAATCGTAGGACTATTTGATCGTCACGGTACCGAGGTGAGCGAGGGTTCCGTCCGAGAACGTGGCAACTCCCGTTTTGGTGAATGTGTATTCAAAGTATGCGCCACGGCCGAGCGACACGAGCGGAGTGTTAGCAATGAAGAGCCTGAGTGTCGTACCTGAGTTATTGGTGAAGCGAACAGTCTCAGCATTTTTTATACTGAATTGCGCCGGTATGAACCCGCTGTCGGTGTATGAGACGAGATACTGAAATCCGTTCTGTGCGGTGACATAGTCCTTTGGCATGGGAGGAGGCGCGTTCTTGGGAAACGCCTGTTGCACGGTGAATGGCGCCTGTTCCACCGAGGGCACCGGGGCTGCAACGCGCCATATCGTGTACACGATCGCAACGACGGCGAGCAGCGCGGCGAGGACAATAAGCAATACCCTTGTGGGGTGAGCGTGCATTCACTCTATTATAGAGCACGTAAAGAGCCGCCGGCGCTTCGCGCCGGCGGTGTGGGGAGAGTCTGTCCCTATGGGCTACATCATTTTTACATCAATGCTCACGCCCGATGGCAGATCGATGTTGGTGAGCGCTTCGATGACCTTCGCTTCAGGGTTGAGGATGTCGATCATGCGCTTATGGATGCGCATCTCGAATTGTTCGCGTGAATCCTTGTCGATGAAGGCGGCACGATTCACCGTATACTTCTTGATATCAATAGGGAGCGGAACAGGACCGACAATGGTCGCGTTGTGACGAGCAGCGACATCGATGATCTGCTTCACTGCGCCGTCTAAGACGCCGTGCTCATAGGCACGCACGCGAATGCGCAAGCGCGAAGGACCTTCTGCCTTTTTCGCGCGAGCGCGCGGCTTTTTCCCGCCGGAGGCGGGTCCGCCTTTGGCGGATGCTGTATTCGTTGTTTCTCCGCCGGAGGCGGATCCTCCCTTGGAGGACGCTGTTTTTTCTGTCATAGAACCCGCAGAGTATGCACCATCCGACCGGAAAACGCAATCCCGCCCTTTAGCGCACGAATATACCGAACCATCCGCCCGTGCCGAACATCCCCTGGAAAAGCGCTCCGACCCGAGCTCCGAACGTATTGTCGGCGGCGACGGCCACAGGCGCTTCCGCCGTAAATACTCCGAAGGTAGTCGCAGGCACTCGGCCGCCCGTTACGATGACGGCGTCGTCGGGACGTACATCGACATATATTCTGTCGGTATTGGAAGCGTCTCTTGCTTCGGTCACTCCGATGTCCTCGCACGAAAGATGGTATTGGCAGTCGAGACCGGGACGTATCACCGCGCCGTTCGGGCATTTCACATCGGGAGCCGCGCATGGTGCCGATGTCGTTGCATCGGGAGCAGGCTCGGTAACCGCCTTCACTTCATGGCCGGTGCAATCAAACGAGCAGTTCGCACCGGAGGGGCCGACAACGGTACCATCGGGACATCTTCGCGCATCGGCATTGCAGATCGTACCGAATGATCCCTCTATATTTCCAATGACTTGCGCTCGAGTCGCGGGAACGGCCGGCTCGACCGCCGGAGTGAATGCTTGCCTGAACATGTCCGTATACCAGCCAGCAAGCGGAAGACTGGGGACGATCGTCGTTCCGAACCCGATGTTCGCCGCTGGTGTTCGCGTACCGACGAGGGAGTCAGCATTAACCAACGGGAGAGCATTGGCGCCCGCACGCACGGCATCTGCAGACACAGCGGCACCGCCGAATATCCCGACCTGGGCCGCAGTTGTGACATCGGGTCTTTGCTGCACCGCGCCGGTGGCCGGAGCAAATATGCCGATATTCGCTGCGGTACCAGGTTGGTCCGCCAGTTGCCGTGTGAACGGAAGGGGCGCGAGCGTGCCAGGATTCGTGACAACGCCGCCGAATTCTACCGCCTGTCGGGTGATCGGAACATTGTTGGCATCAGCCGCGATAGTGCCGCCCTGCCTGACGGCCGCGAACGGTGTTTCAACAACGGTATTCGTCGTACCGTTCAAATTGAGCACTGGAGTACCATGGTCCCCGCAACTGAACGCACAATTCGAGCCCGCGCTCCGCACGAGCGCTCCATCGGCACACCGAACTGCGACGGGGCACGTCGCTTGCGCACGCGCAAAAAGAGGGCTCAGTGCGAACAGTATGAATAGAAGGACGCTGACCGAAAGGGGTATGTGTATACGCATATATGTCTAGACGAGAATAATAGGTGCTCCGATCATTATGACAGCCCTCAAGAGCGCGGCATCCTCTCCTGTGCACAACAAAAACCCGGCCACATGGCCGGGTTTTTGTCTTCTCTCAAAAGACCGAGATAAGGTCTTTTGGGTTACTGAGATCGGGAAGAATGTCCATCTCCGTACCGATGCCGCGCTCGTGCATCATGCGCAGCATCGAGAAGTCGGCGAGTGCGAAACCGACCGAGTCGAACACGATGATGCCGTCTTCTTTCGTGCGCCCCGGTTTTTGACCCTGCACGATCTCCCACATCTCGTCGCACGCGGTGTCGCCTTCGAGATTCTGTATCTCTCCCTCGTGCTTGGTCTGTTCGTAGAATTCGACCACGATGCGACTATGGCGCATGAGTTCGGGATCAAGCTCCGTCTTGCCCGGACAATCGCCGCCGATGGCATTTACGTACAATTGCTTGTTGTCCCTGACCGACGCATACCGGAAGAGCTGCACGCGCGCCTTCTCACAGATGCAGGTGGTGAGGATATCGACGCCGCGCACGACCTCGTCGCCGCTGCCGCACGCGACGAGCGTCACACCGCGGCCCGTCATGTTGTGCGCGAACTTTTCCATTGCCCGTGTGTCACGGTCAAAGTAGCGAATGGTGTCGATGGCGAACGTCTGTTGCATCGCATATGCCTGGAATTCCGATTGCGCACCGGTCCCGATGAGGCCGAGCACCCGTGAGTTTTTTCTTGCCAAGTGTTTGGCCGCGAGCGCCGACATCGCCGCCGTGCGAATGGCCGTGAGGATCGTCATGTCGCAGACAAGCTGTGGATAGCCCGTCGCCACGTCGGCGAGCATGCCGAGCGCCACGATCGACATCTTTCCGATATCGGGGTTGCCGGGATGTGCGTTCACGTATTTGTACGTGTAGTGCGTATCGTCAGCGCAAGGCATAAGCTCGAACACGCCGTGCGAATAATGTATGGCGTGGCGTGGACTCTTTTTGAACTCCTGCCAGCGGCCAAGATCTTCTTCGAGGAACCGGAGTGCGTCTTTGAATAATCTGTCGAGACCATACTGGCTGATCTCTTTTGCTGTGATGATCTTCATGTGTGATGTGTTTAGAACTAAAAAACCCGCTGCGTGCGGGGTGTAATGTCGTTGAGTAATGAGTGACTACTAAACGCCGCACGGCTCGTACATGGAATACGCCGGCGGGAACGGTACCACCATCACTTTGAGAATATGTATCTGGTGCTTTTTCATAGCAGTCTCTTGAAAATAGCACGCGCAGCTACGTCGTCAATGGCCGGTGAATTGTTTTATGTCTTCGACGTACCCGCCGAACGAAAGGATGAACTCATCGGGATGCTTTGTGAACCATTGCTCAAGCTCGCCTACAGATATCCATCTTACCGCTTCGACTTCTTCTTTCTGAATGCGGAAATCATCGAGCGCAAAGGCGCATTGTGCGAAGTAGAGTTGGCAAAAATATCGATGGTCCGTCTGAACGAATTTCTTAAGCCCAACCACAAGGTCTTCTGCGTGGAGTTCCACACCGAGCTCTTCTTTCGCTTCCTTCAGGATATTGGTCAGATACGTCTCCCCTTCTTCCACCGTACCCGCGGCTGATATCGCCCACTTACCCGGATCGTGGAATTTGTTCAGTGCCCGCTGTGCGATGAGTGCTTCGTGTTTGTCATTGACGAGCCAGAGTCCCGACACGCGAATGATGTCGGACTGATCCCTGTCATCGCGCTCTTTGTAACCGAGCACCTCGTCATTCTCGTTCACCACGATCAAACGCATATGTGCAGAATACCACCGGATGCCTCTATTTTTTAAAGAGATCGGCTCGAAGGGAAAGCGCGCCGAGTGCGAGAAAGAGTATGGCTTCCGGCCAGTTACTTTTTTGGATAGCTTCTATTAGTGCGATGCCGAAGAAGAGTGCAAATACTGCGAGATTCGTGAACGATGGCGTCCTCATGTGCCTCAGTATACGACACTGCACGACCGAAAAGCGGTCGCATACTCCCGAGCGCGGGAGCGTCACAGAACGAGACGTCGTTTGGTGAACTTCTCGAATTCCTCGCTAGAGTTGATGCCGATGCCCCTGCCGTCGAGCGAAAAGAGAGTGATATGCGGTACCGGGACCGTGAATGAGGTCGCCGCGAGCACATTGACGCTTGCATAAAAATCCAAGAGGTCCGGCAAGAGCACCTTCTGCACGATGGTGCGACGCAGGTGCTCGGGATGATCGATATCGCCGCTCTCGTTCAGGATCTCCTGGGTATAGAATCGCTCATGCAGAAAATATTCTTGGGTGAGCGTGTATTCCCACGCATACCTTTGAAAGAGCTCTTCTACTTTTTGCATGGGCGCGGCCGCGTCGCTTTGCGCACCGAGCGCGCGCCAGAGTGCTTGTGCGTTCTTAGTAACGAGCACGCTGATGTGCATCTCTGATTTTTCCACGAGTCCGTTCTCCGCGGCGACCGTACGCACGAGGTCAGGGATCGCCGGTTTCTCTATCGAGAGACCGATGTGTTTGTTCGCCACGAAGTCTTTCGACAGCGGCTTTGCCATATCTCTAACAATAGCATCTCTCCGCCCTCGGAGAACACACAGAATTCTCTAGGTAAAGACGAAGCGGTCACCGGACTCGGTGGCCGCTCATTCGTTCGCTCTGACGCTCATCGCTTCAGCATCAGATTGATCTCGTTGGTCCCGCCCTCCCTTCGTACCACGTAGGCGTCATCGTTGGACACAACATCCTCGTGAACGCGTTGCATATTGCCCGGGCGCGGAACCAAACCTGCGATCGCCATCATCATCATCGCCTGATCCGGGGCGACGAAGTGCGAAAAGCCATCCATGAAACGATGCGCCGTGCATTCGAGCGAAATCATCTGCTCCCCGGTGAAGAGCGTGAAGAATTGGGATGTTGGTTCGGCGAGCATTCGTTGCCTCGCCCGTTGCAACCCCTGTTGCTCGAGGATGGCGCTCACTCGGATAATTCCAGTCATGCGGATATTCTCATCGGTCCGAGAATAGGGCGGTGCATGCAGTTCCCCTCTCGGCACCGTGTGTATAGGCACCGTTGCAATCATTCGTTAGATACCGCGTGAAGTCAACGTTAACATAGCTAAACCCCGCCATGTGGCGGGGTCTTCATCGCGGGTCGCTGCTCGATCAGGATACGAACATGGCGACAGTATCGGGCGTGATCCACTTCTTGCTGATCACTTCCGCCTTCTTTGTCGACTGCGCGCCGGAGAACAATACGACGTTCAGCTTCGGATTCTTCTTCTTGATCTTGTCGGCTTCGTCGATCAGGGTCGCCGACACGAACGCCAGCGTTTTGGTGCCCGGAGAGTGCACCGATAGGTACACCAGCGCCTCGTCGATCGTCGTGAACACCGCCGCTTCGAACGCTTTGCGCGGCTCTTCGTCTCCATCCGAGGCCGATTGGAGTTTGTCGTTGAGCTGCTGCGCGTAGGTCTCGGCCTGCGAGACGTACCGTCCTGGCGAAGCTGCGGTTCCGGCTGCAACGAATGCGACGCGGGTCGGTGGCTGTGACATTGTGTTCCCTCGAGGAGTTTGATCCCGGCTAGTTGCCTGAACGGCAGGTTAATTTATTTGATCCGGTAAGTCTAGTCGCGACATTCGGAGCGATGTGAATGACAATTGTGCGCCGTTATGATATAGCTGCGGCAGGTCCCCTATCTGGGACGAGGGAGGTCATGATGAATGATAGTACGGTCACGACACCCGTCCTCATCAAAGGGGACGCGAAGCCGAAAGGGCCGAAAGGATATCGGTTCAAGTACAGCCTCAGCGACAACGACGTGTGCTGGTCGCCACAGAGCATCCACCTCTTCCAACCCGCCCGCGCCACAAACCCACTGATCCGGACGATGAACGGCGCGCAGTTCCTCGAATATGCTATCGCCGGCGAACACCTCGTGAACGCGAATGCGCTCAACTACGTGGTCGAACACCCGGAGCATTATTTCGAAGCCTGGAAGGGGCTGGTCGACGGAAAATTCCGCATCGTATTCTTCTGCGGCTCGATCTTCATCGACGAGTGTGGCACCCTTTGCGTTGCCGGATTGCAGTGGGACCCGGAGATGGAAAGGCTCGAGCGCGTGTGCCGTTCGGTGCTTGTCGATTTCGGCATCAACTGCTTCGCCGTATCGACACGGCCGCATTGATCCTGTCGTTCAAATGCGCGATGAATAAAAACCCCGGCTTTTCAGCCGGGTTCATCTTTTTTAATTAACGGTAGAAAGACCCGCCGAAGGCGGGGTTTTCCAAACGCCTCAACGGTCGTTGAGGCGTTTGGAATGGCTTTGTTGCAGGATTTACTGCATCTTCGGCATCGGGAGACATTCCATCACCTCGACGCGCTCTCCTGGGAATATCATAAAGTGCGGATGATTCTCAAAGAGTTTTGCGGCCTCTTCGGCCGACTCAGCTTGCACCACCGTCCACGCTCCCATCTCGTTGCTGCTATCCGAAATACCATCCTTGTCGACACGCCTGGTTTTGCCCAAGGGAGAACCCATATCGACAATGACTTTCGCATTGTCGGTCGCCCACTTACTCCACGCCTCCATTCCCTGCTTCATGGTCGCCTCGTCCGGCTTCCATTCCTGCATCTTTTTCGGTGTACCGAGAAACACCGCCATATATTTTTTCATATGTATATTCTTTAATAATTTCTAAATTAGAGTCCCTCGTGCGGAACCTCCATGATGTCGACGAACGATGTCGGGATGTCGAAATGCGGATTGTCTTTGAACATATCGACTACCGCGTCGGCAGATTCGGCTTCAACGATGCACATGTAATTGAGGTCGTTGGTCTCTGCCTTGGCACCGTCCTTTGTAACGCGCGTATTCTTTCCAAGCGGCAAAACCCTTATCAATAAGCGCCTTCTCATGCTTCTTGGTCCATGCCGTCATCTTCTCGCCCAATTCCTTGCCCTGCTTCATCATCTCTTCCTGCGATGTGTTCTTTTTCCACTCCTCCATCGTTTCTACCGGCACGCGATATATCACGACAAATTTTTTCATGCATTGGTCTACTATGTAAATAAGTCCCAGAAGTATACGACAGGATTATGAAGAATTCCTGAGCGAAAGATAAACCGCCGGGGCAATCCTGCCCCGGCGTTGTTCTTGATGACCTGCTAGCCTGCCACGAGACCGAGTCTCGCGCGGGTGTATCTACGCACGGCAACAGCGATCATCTCTTCCACTTCTCCCACGAGGGGGTTAGCGTTACGGCGCCGGTGTTCCCACAACCTGCACAACGTCTCCGCATCCTCATCAAGGTCGGCAGCGAGAATGTAGAACACATTCTCCTGATAGCTGACCGTGAGCGCGAGCACTTCGTGACCCTTGAGCTTGAAAACGCCGATCTGACGCATTTCTGTAACAGAACCCTTCGCGGCCTCGATCCACGAGGTCGTGAGGAATCCCTGATTACCCGGGACCCCAACATATAGCTCGACGGACTTCGGAAGCGTGAGGTTGAGTGACATTGCGACCTCCCCAAGTGCTTTGGCAAGGATATCCCAAAGCTGCAAATATCAAAATCAAAGGGACGGCCAGAGACCGTCCCTTTTCTTTCGCTTTCCCTGCAGTACGAGAGCGCTATGAAAAACTTCCTGTCGGCGCCTCGACGGTCCCGATGGGCGGAAGTTTACCTGCAGACTGTTGCTCCACGACCGACCACCAACATTGGAACCCGTAGACGGTCTCGCCGGAGTCCAGCACGATCCTCGGTGTCATCTGGTCATCTGCGGTCATGACCTTTGCCATTTCTTCGATGAACGCGCCGACTATGCCAGTGCGTTCCTCGGGCGGCGGAAGCGGCATCGTGGCCGACGGATCAGGATTTCTGATGACCTCACCGAACGACACCCTGCCCATGTAGGTGCCGAATCCGAGCTCTTTAATGCCGTCTGCGCTCATCACTTGCACGCGTGAACCGATTGCAGGCTCGGCCCGAGCTTTGTGTGCGCCTGTCATGGCGTACTCCCCTGTTGTGAACCGCTCCAACCCTATCACCGGGTATGCACACAATCAAACCAGCCCCGCTCGCCGCCCCATCGCAACAACCTTCTGTTCTCGTTTCGTATGAACCAGTCCTGATTCAGAAAACCCCGCCGTAAGGCGGGGTTTTCTACTGCAAACGAGAAGTCTGCGGGTTGGCTTGGCTTATGCTACGACCTTCGTAACAACTCCGGCTCCCACTGTCTTACCTCCTTCGCGGATCGCGAAGCGGGTCTGGTCTTCGAGGGCGATCGGGGCGACGAGCTTGACCTTGAAGGTCACGGTGTCACCCGGCATCACCATTTCGACGCCTTCCTTGAGGGTCACTTCACCGGTCACGTCCGTTGTGCGGACGTAGAACTGCGGCTTGTAGCCCGAGAAGAACGGCGTGTGGCGACCACCCTCCTCCTTGGTGAGGATGTATACCTCAGCCTCGAATTCGGTGTGCGGCTTCACTGAGCCCGGAGCGCAGAGAACCTGGCCGCGGTGCACATCTTCTTTCTTCGTTCCGCGCAAGAGCACGCCGGCGTTGTCGCCTGCCTGACCTTCCTGGAGCGATTTGTTGAACATTTCGATACCGGTCACGGTCGTCTTCGCGGCATCAACGATACCGACGATCTCGATCTCCTGACCGACCTTGATCTGACCGCGTTCGATGCGGCCGGTGACCACGGTGCCGCGTCCTTCGATCGAGAACACGTCTTCGATCGGCATGAGGAACGGCTTGGTGATATCGCGTTCCGGTGTCGGGATGTATTCATCGAGCGCCTTTACGAGCTCCATGACCTTATCCGACCACTCGTTGCCCGGTTCCGGATTCTCAAGGGCCTTGAGGCCTGAGCCGCGGATGATCGGGGTGTTCTTGCCGTCGAAGCCCTGCTTCTCGAGCAAGTCGCGAACCTCCTCTTCGACGAGGTCCACGAGGTCTTTGTCGTCCACCTGGTCGACTTTGTTGAGGAACACGATCATCTTCGGCACGCCGACCTGGCGAGCGAGGAGGACGTGTTCACGCGTCTGCGGCATGACGCCGTCAGAAGCTGCGATCACGAGAATGGCACCGTCCATCTGGGCGGCACCCGTGATCATGTTCTTGATGTAGTCGGCGTGACCAGGGGCGTCCACGTGCGCATAGTGGCGAGCCGGTGTCTCGTACTCGGAGTGCGAGAGCGAGATGGTAATACCGCGCGCCTTCTCTTCCGGCGCTTTGTCGATGTCATCGACTCCCTTGACGGTCGCCGAGTATCCCTGGCCGGCCTTCGAGAGGACGGTGAGGATCGCAGCGGTGAGCGTCGTCTTGCCGTGGTCGACGTGACCGATGGTACCAACGTTCACGTGCGGCTTCGTACGATTAAATTCTCCTGCCATACAAATAAATGTATTAGCTATTAAATAGGCTTTCGCCTAGTTACTATCGCCAACGCGAGTGAGGCTATGCCTCGGTGCTCCGGTATTTCTTGTCGTCCCCTCCCTCGTTTATACGCAGTTCGCTAGGCTGCACGGTGGAAAATCCTGACAAAAATATACGCACAGAGCGTGCGTCGGACAATACTACCAGAGCGCTCATGAGCGTCAAGTTAAGGGGCGCAAAACGCCTTATTGCTCCTGAAACACCGGAAGCAGATTCACTGTTGCGGAGGAAGAGGTCGCCGTGCCATCAACGCCGGTGCATGTGAGCGTGTAGGTGGTCCGCTGCTGAATGCGCGAGGTCGGATAGCCGTCGGGACCGGATGACACCATCCAGCC
>Ga0172380_10009280_pt1 | contig 10521 bp, 11 predicted proteins | sample Leawe162metaG_FD_119747 | JGI IMG/M metagenome (GOLD analysis project Ga0172380, IMG submission 119747) | Leachate microbial communities from a municipal landfill in Southern Ontario, Canada - Leachate well 162 metaG | ecosystem: Engineered > Solid waste > Landfill > Unclassified | place...
AATATCTGGACCGAGAGTGAGCGAGCTTCATCTATGCTTATTTCCATAGATATATTTTATCAGGTTCTCACGACCTAAACCGCTTCCAGAGGTGTTGGTGGTAACGGACTATCCATCGACAGGCTCAGGACTATAGCGTTAGAACCTGGTACATTTCACAACAGTATATTTATATGTGATTAAGAAGTTACTAATCACCACTGTTCATAATGCGATCCATTCTCCGGCATTTCTACTTTTGACCCTCTGTACTGGATTTCCCGTTGTGTCACGCTTCCCTTGCTGAGTTGTTCTCTCATCCATTCCCCCCCGACATCCATAGCATTGCAGTAAGCATCTGCACCCATAGTCAAAACGTGCTTTGTCCCGTCGGGATATTCACCAGAAACAACTATTAGTCTCACATGTTCTGCTTCTTCATGAATTGATCGCGCAATAAGATCTGGTGTTATTCCGTTTCCCCACTCCGAGGACACATGTTGCCCTAGATCTTTGTGAAGTACAACAACATCAACATTGCTTAATCCACGCTTAATTCTTTTTAAACATTCACTTGGTTTTTGGAAAAGAGATGCATTGAATCCATGAATATCAACTAGATTTCTAACAAATGCCTCTGGCCAATCAGTTCTATCATGAAAAACTAAAATATTATTTTTCGACTTGAATGTATTTTATCAGGTTCTGAAGAATTGAAATATGATCTATTATGATCTAGTGAAGTTGGCGGTAACGGACTATGTTAGAACCTACTTCATTAACTCTTCGTATGCTTCGGGTAGTTCTGTAATGCCTGCTTTTTCGTTGATGTGACCGTAGTCGTGGAGAGTTATATATTTGGCGGTTGGGAAGATTTGAGTAAAATAATCTTTGGTCTCTTCAAATGGGACATTGTGGTCATTGTCTGAAAGGATAAAAACAAACTCTTTCACATGCGACTTGATCAGGTCGAAGTTAAATTTTTGGTGAACGAAATTGCGGATGAATGTGGCCTCTGATTCATTCCCGGGACGATTATGTTCTGCGCCGTCAATATTATTTAATGGACATACTAGAACCATTCTATTTATTTGAATGTTAGTATTTTGTGCTAGATAGAAAGCGAAGGTAGTTCCACCACTATGTCCCACTACAGAGATTGGCTCTTTTAAGTCGACTTGATATTTTGAAAATTCGTTGTACCAGTCACTAATTGTTGTAGATCCCATAAACGGAAAAGTAGGATAAACAGTATTAATCCCTTCTTCTGCGAGTTTGTTGTTAAGCCAAGTGAGCCAGGAGTTTGCTTTATTACCGCCATAACCATGAAATATTGCAACAGTGTTTACCATGCATTAATATTATCAGGTTCGAACAGAGAATTGTGCTTTCAGATGTTGGGGGCATTATGTCTCGCTTCGCGATACACCGCCCCCACCAGGCTGGTGCAAAAAGAGATATAAAAAAGCGTCCATTTTGGACGCCTCTTTTTGCTTGATAGCCTGGGGTGGCTGTAACGGACTATGTTAGAACCTGGTATCAGAATAGTTACGTTAACTCACTCTCATTCTCATCGCCGTCACCTCGCCATTTGAGCCGTCTTTACCGAGAGCTTCCATAAATTCTGATTTAGACACAATTCTATTTTCTAGAGCAGGAGCTGAACCACCACCTGGGTCGTTGATAATGTAATTATCTTCTGTCCCCTGTTGAATAAGTACATAATGGAGTGAGAATCCTGGTTTCTTATTTAATACTCTAGAGTTAATTTCAGCACCTATGATATATGCATCTCCTAACAGTTGATCTATGTCTTCGATTGTTGCCTTTCTGGTTTCGTGTTGAACTAAGTTTAAAAATTCTGGAACTAGGTTTTGTACACTCATTAGATTACTATGTTCGAGATACCAGTTGAAAGTTTCTTCCGAAAAATTAGATTTGAGATAGTCGATACCATCGCTTGCAAATCTCTGATAATCAAATGGTTCGATATTTACTACTTCGACCCCCCTCTTGGCTAGTTCGATATAAACTGCCATTGTCCATGATCCCTTGCCTGGAATAGTTTTGGTTATCTTGTCTATCTCTTCCCAAGACAATTCTTCGTTGAAGAAGTAATTAAACACAGAGCGGAACACTGCCTGAGAACAGTGCATGTTGTCTGGATGATTTGGGTAGAATTTGATTTGTTTACTCATACGTTAGTCCACTAATGAACTGGGTGGGACACTTGAGAAATAACACATGACATCACAACCCTTTTCCTTAAGTTCAATCATTTCAAATTTGTCACGTACAATTAGGGTGAATTGATTTTTGTCTAGGTATTTTTCCTTGAACTCTAAGTATTTAGTGTTAAAGCCTACGTCTCCTAACTCTGGTTTGGTTATATCTGGTTTTCTAACTTTAACAACTCTTGGTAAACCAGCTTCTGTTTGTATCTGTTTATCCAATCTGTATATTGGCCCTGAATCGGTATCTTTAACTATATGCCCATAACCATCTGCTTTTTTTATGAGATCTTGATACTCCTCTTCTGATTGTGCAAAGAAACAAACCCAATCGGCGATTAGTTCTTTTTCTTCCACATATCTATTTTTGAGACTAATACATTTAGCTACGAGACTCTTTACCAAATCTTCAAAGTTATCAGCCATGAGAATATTCTGCCAGGTTCTGACGAATTGAAATATGATCTATTTTGATGTAGTAAAGTTGGCGGTAACGGACTATGTTAGAACCTGGTACTACGAAAATCTACTTCATTAAGTCGTGTACTGTGGTAACTCGTCGTGATCTCTAAATTTACATATTAGTATTGCATCTGTATTTAATCTACCTTTTTCTTGTAAAAAGTTTAAAACCCTCTTCGGATTATCTCGCAATATTTTTCTTGTATTCCCCGTTGGTTTCGGAATGTAATTTTCAACATCAATGATTGCAACCGCATCCACAGGAATTCTCTCTGTGGCTTTGTCGATTCCCGCAAATGCTATTTGAATAAATCTCTCTGCATTATCTGGATTACGAACAATAAGCTTAATTAGCTTGTCACATTCATTGGATGGTAGCTCACATGCGAGATGACAATAAAAAGTTCGCCTAGATCTAGAGTCGCCATTTCTTTCTGGCATTGAAATGAATAGATGACTGATAGATTCATTTCCTCCATCTCTGAAGTATGAAATCGCACAGGCATTAGAGTAGTTCTTCTCATTTAAAAATTGTCGAACAGAATCTGGCGCTTCCTTGCCCTTTCTTATTACCCATGTGACTGCAAATGCTCTAGCAGTTTCATCTACAGAGTCTAGATAGTCAAAGTGATTTCCCCCATGCGGATGCATCTCATAATCCTTCCTCTTGTCTAAATTATATTCTGGACTAGTGAAAGATACGCCATGTATATTTACCTCTCCAGAGAATTTTGATCCAACTTGCCTGTTTGTTACTGTTGCATCTATTTCTCCCAAGGATTCTTCGTCTGGAGTGACTATTTCAACTAATTTGCCCCATGGTTTAATGACTTCCAAGGCTGTTGGAAATTTTTCTGGCGCTATTTCCGGGGGAATTGCTGTAACATTAGCAGTCGATGGTGGACTGTCATTCTCAATAATTTCATCGACTACATCTCCATAATCTAATTCTCTTAACCCTGCAAATACATCATTTAGTGGATCTAACACAATCCCAATAGTAGATAAGTCGAGTGACTCTGGTTGTACGTTTCCGCCTACAGTTTTTATTATGTTTGTTAAAATTCTTGTTACGTTTGTTTTGCTAATTCCTTTTAGTAATAACTCGTCGACTATTTTTTTGCCAAATCCGTCTTCTCCTCTAAGCATTATCAACGATTCGGAAGAATTTTCGTTATTTGTTGCTGGGAGACGTACAAAAACTATGTTGTCTTTATTTTTTTTACTATTATTATTGATCCAAAATAATTGGAGTGCACATTTTTGCCCTTTGCTACCGAGAATTTCACTGATCTGAGATGAAATTGCTGTTGCCTTATCAACTAAACTTAACTCAGTATTAGTCAGTTCTTTTTTTTGTCTATTAGACAAACCATATCCTACTAGTTCGTCAGGTCCAACAATACTCCACTGTTTCACTGCTGAGAGATGCTGTTGGAAGTCCCAATTTTTCGGATCTGTGTCCAGCGAGTTTGTCATTATTTCATTATATACGGAAAGTGGATTGTGGTTGTCTATTATAGTTTAATCATGATCTATTTTGATCTATTGAAGTTGCCGAGCTAGTGTCCCAGAAGCTGCGCTTCTGGACGCATTTCTCAGGTGCTTCGCACTTGATGTGCAGGACTCTTCACCTGCGGTTCGAATCTATATCTACATTATACAGAAAAAGACGGGTTTATCCGTCTTTTTCTGTATGTTGCCGAGCTAGGATTCGAACCTAGAAATACGCCTTCAAAGGGCGCTGTGATACCATTTCACTACTCGGCAGAGTGTGGCCTAGACATTTTACTACAAAAAGCCCTGATAAATTAGAGCCAGCAATTGTTTTGCTCTTTGGCGTCGATGTAGGTATTGATAAACATACGCTTGAGAGTTTCTTCGAAAGTTACGCCGTACATATCGAGGATCATACTGTAGGTGGCATGAGTTTCTTTGGGTGGGCCAAAGAAGGGATTGGCGTTTGGATCGATAAAATAGTAGCGCCCGGCAGCGTCAATGCGGATATCAAAACGAGCGTAGTCGGACATTTTGAGTAGATTGAAAGCATTTTTGACATATTCCTTGAGTACGGGGTCATCATATTTGACGTAGGTCAGGTCGAGGTAATCTTTCCATTTTTTGTCAAAGGTAACGACATCCTCGATCCCCTCGCCTACTTTGCGCTGGACGGCATAAACCTTGGTGTTTAGACCGTCTAGTACAGAGGCAGTCACCTCAATCCCAGCGATAAACTCGTCGATGAGGACTGGCTGTTTAAAGGTGGTAAAGAGATCTTTTAGCTTGGATCGTAGTTCCTTTTCGTTGTGACAAATGCTGCCCTCGTCCACACCAATGCTGCTGTGTTCATAGTTGAGCTTGGGGAAGAGCGGGTAGCGTAGTTCAGGATCGATCATGTCACTAATACTTGTCACTAGCTGGTGAGTAGGTACGGGGATACCTGACGACTGCATGAGTTGGTACATGAGGAATTTGTTGGTACCTAGGGCCCAGCCGAGGGTGCCAGCACCGGTATATGGGATATGGAGTACTTCTAGGACGCCAGGAATAGAGGAACCAAGCGAACTCTGCCCTCTAACTGAATCGATCAGGTTCATGGCCATGTCGGGGGCAAACTTTTGGAGATTTTGGGCCATGTGATCGTCGCCGGCAATAGTTGTGACCTCGATGCCCATCTTGTCTACATACTTTGCTACCTCGGCGGCGTAAAGATCTGCGCCCTCTTCACTCACATAGGTTTCATCGGAAATAAAATATTCGCGTTTGACGTCGGAATATAAAATGGCCACTTTTTTTGGTAAAGGTAGAGGCTCTACTGGTTTATTTCCCTGGTCATCAGAAGACATACTGTTTAATAATAGAGTTTAGTGAAAATAAATCAATACCCCCACTCCCTCATGGTATTTTGGAGTAGTCGCTTGAGGAGAGTAATAAAGGGAACGCCATATTTGCCCATAGTTAGAGTCATTTCGCAGAGTTTTGGTGGGCCAAAGTGACAATTGGCATTGGCATCGATAACATAGTATTTACCGTTTTGGTCCATGCGGATATCAAACTTTCCGTAGCTAGCCATTTTGGTGATGACATAGGCTTTTTTGATCATTTCATTGAGGAGTGGATCATGGTATTTGACGTATTTGAGATGATTTGGATTGTCGGCATCTTCGCCCCAGCAGAGATCATAGTCCAAAAATTCGTGATGGGTCTTGTTGTCTTTTAGATGGATTTCGCGTTCAATGGCATAAACTTTTTTGTTGAGAGCTTGAAAAATAAAAGCGGCAAACTCTCGACCATCGATAAACTCGGAGACCAGAACATCTTGGTCATATTTGTTGATGAGATATCTGAGTTGGCGACGTAGCTCGGATACGTTTTCAACTACCGACTGGCGAGTTACCTCGACGTTACTATGTTCTTCGTTGAGTTTGAGGATGAGAGGAAACTTGAGTGTTGGATTGAGGGGGGTAGTAGTGGAGGTCATGAGCTGGAAAGGAGGCACGTTGATACCGTGGGAAGACAACATCTCGTAGATTAGGTGTTTGTTGCAGCCAATTGCAAAACCGAGAATGGAGGCACCAGTATATGGGATTTCTAAGAGCTCTAAGGTACTGGGAACTGTAGCACCGAGATAATCGTAACCCTTTACCGTTGTAATGAGATTGATGGCCATATCGGGCTTTTCTTTCTCTAGTCGTTTGGCGAGATCGGCATTACCGGCAATATAACAAGTTTTGATACCAAGTTTTTGAAAATATGGTTCAAAGTCTCTGGCTTCTTGTTCACTCCCATCTACGGTCCAAAATTGTTCGTCACTATAAAAATTTTCGCGCTTTTCTTCGGTATATAAAATAGCAACTTTTTTGGGAAGTGCCCCACCGTTGTGGTTGTGCTTGGCAATCAATGGACGAGTATGTGGTAGATTTATTATACTTGTGTTCACAAAGCTCTTTTATACAGGATATAGAAAGTTTTGCAATATATAGCAGTTAACTATGAATATATACCAGGTAAAGGGAACAACATTGGTAGATCAATATCACAATATAGGAGCTTTGTTTGGAGAAAGTATCAGAAAAACAGTTAAAAAAATTGCGAGGAGAACCGCAAGTAAAAGTTTGGTTCGTAAGCAAGTCGCGGAAAAGGTCCTCGCAAGTTTGCGCTGCAGGGAGCTGGCGAGTGAGTTTTTAGATTGTTTGGATGCATGGGCAAAAGGAGCTGAAATTTCGAGTGAGCAGGCAATGTGGTTGATGGCAGATAATTTGACTGGGTGCCAAACTGCAATATTTAAATATAAAACTGGGATGGCAATACTGCATACGGAAGAAGATTTTGATGACATGTCACTGCATATGACTGGTGAGAAAGTAGTGGCATTTAAGGAAAATGGAATTGTGAGTAACTGTTTGGTATATAACGATTTGATGCCAGGGGCTGGACTGTACGGATGGAAAAAGGATTTGATCATTGCAGTAGATACTTTGTTTTTAAAGGAAGGTGGCATCGAGCTTGTCGAACGTCCGATGTTGGCCAATGTAATAGCTTGGATGATGTGGAGGATGCAGCCGGCAGAGTGTGATCCGGAAAAAGTTTTGGCGTTGCTACATAAACTGGGTGAACTGGTCGATGGATATGCGATTAACGTGGTACGTAAGGTTGGGACAAAAGTTGAGGGATATAAACTGACGCTTGCTAGAACTGAGTCGCGGACCGAATATGTGGGAGATGCGATAGGCAGTTATCTGCGACAAGTAAATATCGTAGACCCCGGCTATCCCAAGATGAAATATGCCTCCCCTGCTAGAAATATTTGGCGCGGTGGGTATAAATATTTTTTGGCGAGACTAAAAAATATTGATGACGATGTAAGTAAGTATGGGCAGATCATGACGCAAGGTCTAGATGACCAACTGCTCCTAGGTGCTCATACTTCAATTCAGCGAACAATCTATACAGATCTACACGATACGTATATAAATGAAAATGTTGGGGCGGTATGTGTTGGTTTTGTAGATACTGAGGGCACCAGCGTAAGTTGTAAATTAAACGATGGTCAGCCGTTTAAGATAATTGAGTATATGGATATATGCGAGAAATAAATACAAACAAGGTATACGTAGCAAAATCAACTTTAGCCGAGGGGAACGGAGTATTTGCAGACTCTGATTTGCGAAAAGGTACCATAATTGAAGTGTGTCCCGCAATATTTATGCCTATGAAAGAGTTTGAACATATTAAGAAAACCAAACTCTACTACTATTTTTATGAATATTCGAACAAGGAGTTTGCCATAGTGCTTGGATATGGGAGTGTCTACAATCATTCGTATAGCCCAAATGCACAATATAAGTTTAATTATTTGCGACGTAATTACGAAGTAAAAGCGATAAAACCAATTAAAAAAGATGAAGAAATATTTATAAATTACAATTATTACCCTGAAGATAAGACTCCACTAGAAACTTGGTTTAGTGTGGGGGTAGACAAGAATCATGTAGGTTAGGTTAATTATAGGACTTTTTCTGTGGTAAAATGTCTGGATGATTTCGAGGGCTAATTACCGGTTGCGAGGGTTTGAACCAGAAAATATGGGGGATATTGAACGGGTCAATTTGATGTTTTATCATCCTGCTGTGATGAAGGCCAAGGGGTACTTTCGTCAGGGCTATGTTGTTCAGTCTCAGGCCGATTTGCATAGTACCCATGGCACCATGCTGTCAACTTCCTCGCACTTGACTAGAACTAGCAAAGATATTTCGTTGGCGGTAACAGATCTCGAGTCTGGAGTAGTCGGATGGATATGGTTTTATAAAGATGCTCGCCATCCTCTACCCAAGCGCGTCCAGAGTGATCTGGGGTTAACTAGGAATAATAGCCGGATATATCAGCTAAGTTACGAAAAATTGATATCTGTAGATTGGCCAGCTAAACTACTTAATTTGACCAAACATGTGACACATGAGTATTTGATGACCGAGCGAAAAGGTGTGATTGTAGAGGGTTTGCGCCTGGCCATTGTGAGAGTAAGGAGAGAATTTAGAGCGTTGTATGGCAAGGGGAAAAAGCTGGCGTTTTATGCTTTTGTCAGTTCTGACAATATCCCATCTCGAAAAGTGCTTATCCAGAATGATTTTGCGAAAATAGAGCGTAGATATAAATATGATGGCGCGTTGCAAGATTTGTGGGTGAAGATTAGCTGATCTGTGTAGTATAATTGTCTCTTAATTGCCGAGGTGGCGAAATGGTAGACGCGCACGCTTGAGGTGCGTGTGAAGTAATTCATGGAGGTTCAAGTCCTCTCCTCGGCACAAGAAGAGATAGGTTCAATGTAAACACGTGATCTTGCCTGGAATGGTTGGGTTAAGATTGTATTTTTACTCCCCATCTTGTCCTCCACTTATTTATTTTCCCACATTTAGCCTTGCAATCGGTTCAAGTCTCGTCTTCCTATTGTGCAACCATGTTTAAAACAATGTTGCATTTTTAATAGCTTTAATACTAAAGTATTGACATAATATAGTTTATGCCATAAACTATTTATTACATAAACAATATGAAAATACACATAAAGCTAATAGCTCAATTCCTAAGTAAAGCGATTAAGGTAAGGCGACTTATAGAGAGGGCAGGATCATTTGAGGATAGTGCCGCAACGCTATTACAAATCGAAGCTCTGAAATATATTCAGTCAAATTCAAATAGTACTGTGGGGTCTTTGGCGCGTGAGCTAACCATGTCATTATCCTCAACTACTCAACTAACCAACCGTTTAGTAGACAAAGAATGGATTGCCAGAGAAACTAACCAAAAAGATCGTCGCGTCATTGGACTAAGACTAACTAAATTGGGAATAGAACAAATACGAGTATGTATGGATCAAATGTTTTCATCTCACTTTAAAATACTTGCCAGCGTTCCAGAGAGTGATCTTAAGGAAATGATTCGAATATTCGAAAACATTGCTAATTCTCAAAAAGGAGTCAAGTAGTATGAAAATAAATAAAATCTACCTTATCGTTCCCATTCTAATCATCTTAGCTCTAGTCTTAAAGTTCACTGTTCTACAAAAACCAGATACTAGGCTTCTATATACCGTTCAGAATAATACTTTCCTAGAAACGGTCGAAGTCAGCGGAATATTTAATAAAACTGCCACTGATACCCAAAAAGCAGCAAGCTTTGCAACTTATCAAAACGCAGTGAGCAACCTTGCAACCTCCAGACAAAATAAGCAAGTAGCTGACGCCGCTATGTGGAGCAAGAGACAAGTGGTTTTAAACTCTGAAAATGGGATCAACTATAAAAATGACAATACGACGAATCCGACAACAAAAGAAGACTACACTGAATTAGAGAAATTAAGCATCGACTCTACTCTTACTCAAGCCGAAAAAGATTTCAGAGCTGCAGAGATCAAATACAAAGAGGCTGATGTAGCGATTGGAGCTGCTGCTGCACAAGTAAATGCAGCCAAAATCGATTATGAGGATACTCTTACGAATGAGCCCTTGTTGGTCGTTAATGTAAATGAAGTTTATTTACCAAAAATAAGCGTCGGGCAAAAAGTAACTGTCGTTTTTGACGCTATGAAAGATGATCATTTAACTGGAAAGGTTGAAAAAATTGAATCGGTAGGAACACTCACGGCAGGCGTAGTAACATTTGAGATAAAAGTATCAATTAACGACCTTCCCTTAGGAATTAAGCCCAATATGACTGCTGTTGCAGCAATCGAACTAATTAATAAGAAAAATACGCTGACTGTGCCCCGTAGCGCCCTTATAGATAAAGATGGCAAGACCTACGTACAATTAGCAGATGCAAAAAACAATATCCTGACAGAAGTCCAACT
>Ga0172380_10009281_pt1 | contig 10521 bp, 12 predicted proteins | sample Leawe162metaG_FD_119747 | JGI IMG/M metagenome (GOLD analysis project Ga0172380, IMG submission 119747) | Leachate microbial communities from a municipal landfill in Southern Ontario, Canada - Leachate well 162 metaG | ecosystem: Engineered > Solid waste > Landfill > Unclassified | place...
AGGTATTTTAATGGATAACGTTAATCAAGGCTCAGGCCAAGAGACGGCAGGCGACGTACTTAAAGAAGGTCGAACTAATTTAGAAAGCGTATCTCCTAATACCGCAGCTAAAATAGTTAAGGAACTTAACGTAGCCCAAGAATCTGCAAAGTTTAAAGCGGAGCTTAAAAAACTCTCGCACAATGAGCTAGCCCGTCAAGCGTGCGAGTTCTATACTAGACTAATTTTATGTTATGCAAAAATTGACCAGCTAGAATCGGAGCTAGGGAAGCTCAAGGAGAGCAAGTGAGATTTATATTAGCCATAATTATTTTGATATGCGGAGTAATAGCCTCTGCTCGTACCGTTGAATTGAATAGTAAAAATCACGTACTTATTAGTGGCAACATTAACGCAGAAAGTATCATAAGAGCAGCTGCTCGCCTAAGTATACTGCTTAATGATAGAGGCTCTTCTGATTATAAAATATATATAGTCTTAGATAGTCCAGGAGGCTCTATAGACCCTGGTGTTTTTTTCATAGATAAGTTTAAAAATGTCCCAAATATAGAGACTCTTACACTATATGCAGCTTCCATGGCATCAGCAATTGTAGAAGCCCTTCCAGGTAAGAGACTTTGTACACATTCACCAGCGTCTTACATGTTTCACGAGGCCTCTAATAACTACATGCGTATAACAATAACAAGAACTATTTTACAAGAATTGGTAAAAGATGCTACCAAAGATTTTGACGATTTTGATAGACTTGTGTACCCTCGTTTGAAAATTAGCAAAGAAGTGTATGAAGAAAAGATAAAAGGTAAAATATGGAGCCTAAGCTGTGACGAGGCTATAAAAACAAACGTTGCTGATGAAAAAGTAGTAATATCATGTTCAGGAATAGACGAATGCCCACTTAAATCTAAAATAATATTGGAGACAAAATGACAATCACAGCAGCAAAGTTTTATCAAGGGATTAAATTCGGAGCAGATACATTAACGTTTATAAATCTATCAACAGAAAATGGTAAAAAAGATTTAACAGGAGCTACCAGATATACTGTAGAAGAAGTTGAGCACGGTCTACTAATCAGACGCGGCAACCTAGCAACGCTAGCTACTTGGAATAACGTAGCATACGTAGAATATGACGGCTCTCCTAAAGATAATAATAAGCTTAAAAAACAAATTACATAATTATGGCTCTTAAACAGACTCGTATATTAAAGGAACTTAAAAGGCGTGCTGCAGCTGAGAAAGCTGCGGCAGAGCTTCCAAAGTTTGTCTTAAACGAGTTTTGTTTTCCAGAGCAACTTGCATTTGCACTAGAGAAAAAGATAATAAAAGTAGCATGTACCAGTCGTCGAGGCGGTAAGACTAATTCTATAATTGCAGACTTTGGTGATACGTGCTTAAAAGAAAACGGCGTTACTTGTCTTTATTTAACGTTAACCATGCGAAGCGCACGCTCTATTATATGGGGAGAGCTTAAAAAAGTCGCAGAGCAGTATATGTGGAACGTGACCACAGACGAGACTAGATTAGAAATGTTTTTCCTAGATACTAAATCTAAAATAGTCTGCGGCGGCGCTAAAGACGAAAGTGAAATAGAAAAGTACCGTGGTTGGAAATTAAGAAAAGCTTACATAGATGAAATGCAATCTTTCAGACCCTACGTCCGATTGCTTATAAATGATATTTTGATTCCTGCGCTCCGAGATTTGAATGGAGAGTTAGGGCTTACTGGTACTCCGGGACCTGTTATGGCTGGACCATTTTTTGATTATTGTCACTTACCTAACGTTCCAAACTATCACTGGAACGCTTTTAATAACCCGCATATGCACAATCCAGAAGGTTTGTACGGGCTCCCTGTTCGAGATTTGAACGTTCGACTAGCAGAGGAGCGTTCATTAAAAGGAATAGATGAGAACGACCCTTCTTACATTAGAGAGACCTTTGGAGAATGGGTAGAAGATAAAGATTCTTTAGTGTTCAAGTTCAATTCTGCAAAGAACGTGTTCCCAGTTCTACCAAAGTCTAATTACGATTATATATTTGGAATAGATATCGGCTGGAATGATTCAGATGCTATTGCAGTATTGGGCTATAATTATACAGACAAAAGAGTATATCTAGTTGAAGAACTTATAAAGAATAAATTAACTATTTCAGACCTTGTAGCAGAAATAAACATTCTTAAGGCTAAATATAGTCCTATAAAAATGGTTATGGACGCAGGTGCATTGGGTAAAAAAATCCAAGAAGAGATTAAACAGCGGCATGGTTTAAATATCGAAGCCGCTGAAAAGCATAGGAAGCTCGAATACATAGAACTACTAAACGATGACCTTAGAACTGGAAAGTTACTATCTAGAAACAATTCAAGATTTCAACAAGACTGCATGCTAGTAACATGGGAGCGCACCGAAGGCGGCACCCGCGTAGTATCAGACGCCTATCACTCAGACATTAATGATGCGGTCCTTTACGGATGGCGGGAATGCAAACATTACATAGGAAGCATGGCCGATAGCAGGCCCCCTGCTAGAAATACTAAAGAATACATGGACCAGATAGAAGCTAAAGAAGCTGAACAAATGGAGATGTCTAAAAATGGAGACGATGACATAGTGTCCGACGCAGACTTAGAATATATATTCGGAGATTCAAACGATAGCGACTGGAACTAAAACCACCAAGGAGTACGCATGGTTAACAATATAGAAGAACTGAAAAAACTGATTATTTGGGCTAAAGAGCAAAAAGTAAAAGTCCTTAAATTAGCAGATATTCACATTGAATTATCGGACCTTGCCCTATTAGAAAGTCTTGAAAATAACGAAAGTCAGCTCGATTCTGAGCAGTTACAACTTACTAGAAACACCGAAGATAAAAACTCGGCTAAAGAAGACGAAGAGGCTTTATTCTGGTCTTCGAGAAGCTAGTATTATCATATAGATAGGAATTTAAATGTCTGAAATTGCACAATATTATTGGTTTAAAGATAAGACTGAGCCTCACAAAAAGGTCTTTCCTTATGTAAAAATGCTATCAAATAAGCAGAATTACATTCAAGATGAGAATGTCCGAAACATGCGTTTATACGGCAATCAAGAGTATAATGGATTAAGTCTTTATAATTATAATAGAGTCGAAACAGGCTATTCTGTTCAAAACAGAGTAACGTTAAATATAGTCAAGGCCATGGTAGATACGGCTACTTCTAAAATTACAAAGAATAAGCCTAAGCCATACTTTCTAACTGATGATGGCGACTTTACTTTAAAGCGTAAAGCTGAGAAGCTTACAAAGTTCGCAGAAGGCCAGTTCTACAGTACTAAAATGTACAATATCATGCCTCGCATATTCTCAGACGCGTGCATATTCGGCACCGGAGCTTTAAAAATCTATAACGACGGTACTAAAATATGTATTGAGAGAACGTTCATTGATGAGCTAAAAGTAGACGATACTGAGGCTTTATATGGCCAACCTCGTCAAATGCATCAGACTAAGTGGATTCACAAAGACGTGCTTAAGGCAAACTTTCCAAAAAAAGCCGGAGCTATAGACGCTGCAGTAGACGAAGTAAATCCTCATTCGGACATTACTGTTAGAAATGGCGATATGCTTTTAGTTATAGAATCTTGGAAACTTCCAAGTTCTCAAGATGCTAAGGATGGCCGCCACACTATATGCATTAATAATGATACGCTATTGTCTGAAGAATGGAAAAAATGTTACTTTCCGTTTGTATTTGTAAAATGGAGTGAAAAGCCATTGGGCTTCTGGGGCTCCGGCATAGCTGAAGAACTAACAGGTATTCAAATTGAAATCAATAAAATTCTTAGAACTATTCAGACTTCAATGCATTTAGTAAGCGTTCCTAAGCTTTTGATTGAGGCGAGCTCAAAGATTTTAAGTACTCATTTAAATAATAAAATTGGTGGAATTATTAAGTATGCTGGAACTAAGCCAGAATTTAGTCCACTAGGTAGTATACCTACAGAGCTGTTTACTCAGTTAGACCGCTTATATCAGCGGGCATTTGAGATTGTGGGAATAAGCCAGTTAAGCGCTCAATCGGCTAAGCCTGCAGGATTAAACTCTGGCAAAGCTCTTCGAACATACAATGAAATCGAAACGGAGCGTTTCCAGGCTTGTGCTAAACGTTACGAACAGAGCTTTCTAGACGCTGCCGAAATAATGATTGATTACGCTAAGGATATTTCTGAGACTACAAAAAACTATTCTGTAAAAGTTCCAGGTTCTGACTTTTTGAAAACTATAAAATGGTCTGATGTTTCTATGGACAATGACCAGTATATGATGCAAATTTTTCCAACAAGCGCATTATCTAGCACTCCAGCGGCTAGAATGACTGAGGTACAAGAGCTTATGCAAGCGGGCTTAGTCTCTAAAGAAGACGGTATGAAACTTTTAGACTTTCCAGATTTGAAGGCTTACTACAATATGACTAATAGCGGGGTCGAAGATATTGAACGTCAAATTGAAAAAATGGTAGATACTGGCGAGTACGAATCTCCTGAGCCATTCCAGAACTTGACCTACGGCATTAAAAAGATGCAGCAGGCTTATCTTATGTACCGTTCTCAAAACGCTCCTGAAGAGACTTTAGAGCTTTTTAGACAGTGGATGTCAGATGCTAATGAGCTTATGGTTATGTCTCAACAGCCTCAAACTCCTCCGCAGCCTGCTCCAGCTCCTGAAATTGGAGCTGGAGAGCCTCTTCAGACTGGCCAAGCTGGTACCATGCCAGTAGCAGAGCTCTTGCCTAGAACTAACTAGTATAAGGGCTTTGTACATATATAAGCATACATAAAGCCCATTTATGTACATATATAAACATACATGATTTTATAAAACTACTGTGGACTTATGAGCATAACGCTCTTATAAAGCCACAGGAGTTTTCCATGTCAAATGAAGCAGCTGCACCTGCAGCACCCGTCGAATCAGTTCCAAATACCCAACAACCAGAAATTCAAAAAGCCCCGGAAAGCGTAGACAAATTTGCGTCTAAGTTCGCAGCTTTAACACGTAAAGAGCGTGAGTTTAATGAACGTCAAAAAGCTAAAGACTCAGAATATAGCGCTAAACTAAAAGAAATTGAAGACAAGCAGAAAAAGTACGGAGAGTACGAAAATCTAGACAAAGAGCTAAGTTCGGATAAGCGTAAGGCCTTAGAATTCTTGACTAAAAAAGGCATAACCTTGGACGATTTGAGTAATTTACTAGTTGATGAGCTTAATCCAGACCCGGAAACTAAAATTAAACGTTATCAATCTGAGTCTGAGAGTCGCTTGCTTAAAAAGATTGAAGATTTAGAGCTTAAACTATCTGCAGATGAGGAACGCAAAAGAACCGAGTCGGAGCAGTCCGCAAAGGCTCAACACGAGAAAGTGGTTCAAAAAGTCCTCTCAGACATTACCGAATTTGTAAACAGTGATGACAATGAGTATACCCTTATCAAAAACTACAACAACATTGAAATGGTTTATGAACTTATGTCCCAGCACTATCAAGAGCAGGTGGACAAGGGTACTCCAGACCAAATGATAAAACTATTAACGTATAAAGAAGCCTGTGATGCGGTTGAGTCCCATCTAGATGAAGAAGTAAGTAAGACTTATGAAGCAAAAAGAGCTAAACAAGCTCCAAAAAAAGAAGAAGTAAAAGAGAATAAGACAACGCAAACATTGTCGAACACTATGTCTTCAGAAGTGCCACAATCTGGAGAGGTTAAATATAAAAGCAATGAAGAAAGTATTAAGGAAGCAGCTAAACTGCTCAGGTTCTTAGAAACATAAAACGAACCAATTCGGTTCAACAAAAAAAACAAATCGAGCTTCGGCTCAGAAAAAAAGGAAATAAAAATGGCTTTAGATTTAGTATCTTTCGCAAGTGCGCTTAAGGCTCACTACACAAATGACAAGGTAAAGTAGTCTGCCTTGTATAAATCGGGTAAAAACGGTGAAAGCTGAGATGCCAATACCGTGCTAAGCTCATAATGTAATAATATGAGACAGTGTAACGCGTAGTACTTGAAACTCTTATAAAAAGAGAATATAATAGTACCAAGAGGACCCGAGACTTCAAATAGGAGTTAAAATGTACGCTGAACTTATGCAAAAAAGATGCAGTAAGTGTGAGAAGACTAAAGATAAGAGCGAGTTTTATTTTATAAAAAAGCTTAAAAGTTATAGAAGTAGATGCAGAGTATGTACAAATGAAGACCATAACTTGTACATGAAAACCGAAAAGGGCATAGAATCTAGAAACAAAGCTAATAGTAAAAAGAACTGGAAAAGCTCTTCTCAAATAGTTTACAAATCACACTGGAGCAGATTTAAAAAGTACGGTATAACCGACGTTGAGTTTAAAAGTCTATTAAATAAGCAAAATAATAGATGCTCGATTTGCGGAATACTTGATTATGACACTGGAAAAAGTTTGTGCGTGGACCACTGTCATACAACCGGGAATATAAGAGAGTTACTTTGTAATAAATGTAATTCAGCTATAGGAATGGTAAAAGAGTCTATTGATATTATTGATAGATTAAGAGAATACTTAGTGAAGCATAAGAAGTAAGGGATAAAAAGCCTTTACGATAACAGTTTGAGAAAACATGGTCTATGCTGATAATCCGTTATTAGCTATGATGCCTAAAATGGAAGATTTCGGTGGAAAAAATTTACCAATCCCGATTATTTACGGAAACCCACAAGGTCGCTCTGCAAATTTTCAAACAGCGCAAGCTAACAAGACTAATTCAAAGTTAAAAGACTTTGTACTAACTCGTGCAAAAGATTATTCTTTAGCATCTATCGATAATGAGACTATCGAAGCTTCTAAAGGTAATGCAAACGCTTTCATGGAAGCTGCAACAACTGAAATCGACGGAGCAATCCATTCAGCAGCACGTTCATTAGCAATCGCTATGTACGGTTCTGGTTCAGGTAAAATCGGTACAGTAGCTTCAACTACAGTATTGACTTCACAGCTTATCCAGTTAAACAACATCGAATCTGTTACAAATTTCGAAGTTGGGCAAACTTTAGAAGTATCTGCTACAGACGGTGGCGGTACTGTTAAAGCTGGAACTCTTACAGTTGACGGAGTTGACAGAGATTTAGGCCAAGTACACGTTACTGCGGTTCTTAACTCTGCAATTCCTTTGATTGCTTCTTTAGACTCTATCTTTATCGATGGTGACTATGACAGCAAAGTAAAAGGTTTAGCTGCATGGATTCCTGCAACCTCTCCTGGCCTTTCTGATAACTTCTTCTCTGTAAACCGTTCTGCTGATGCTACTCGTTTGGGTGGAATTCGTTTTGACGGTACTGCACAGCCTATCGAAGAAGCTTTAATCGGAGCTGCCTCTCGTGCTGCTCGTGAAGGCGCTAAGCCGACTCACGTTGCAATGTCTTACACTAAGTATGCTGCTCTTGAAAAAGAGTTGGGCGTAAAAGTTCGATACACAGACCTTAAAGTTACTAACTTTGTTGGTTTCCGTGGTATCCAAATTAACGGTCCTCGTGGCATTATCAACGTTTTTGCTGACCAAAACTGTCCGTCAGACGTTGCTTACATGTTACAAATGGACGTTTGGAAATTGTACTCTTTAGGAAAAGCTCCTAAAATCTTAGATACAGACGGTCTTAAGATGTTACGTGATTCTAGCGCGGATTCTGTTGAAATTCGTGTAGGTTACTATGCTCAAGTCGGTTGTCGCGCTCCAGGCTACAACGTTCGTATCCAGCTTTAATTACTACTAGTCTAGTAATAGTGGCCCTGAAGTTAATAGCTTCGGGGCTTTTTATTTGTAAAACTATAGTCGAAGTATATACATAGGAGTACTTATGCCAGGTTTAATGTCGCCAAAAAATAGACAGGCGGTCCAAGTTATAATGGGAAAGCTCTCTGGGGCCTCTACCTCAGAAAATAGCTCTGAAGCCCTTAAAAAGAAAAATGAAGATTCAATGGAAGAAGTCTCGTTAGAAAGCAAGGACGAAGTCAACAATGGAACGGCTATAGAAGCTGCTTCTAGTTCATTAATGAGTGCTCTAGATGCAAAAGATTCTAAGCAAATGGCTTCAGCTTTAATGGACCTTTTTGAGCTGTTTGACCTAGCTAAAGAATCAAGAGAAGTAGAGCCTAGCGGAGAAGCAGAGTAATGTCTATTTCACTTTTAGACCTAAGACTTAGAGCTCGTCAAAGAGCTGATAGAGAAAATTCTAACTTCGTAGAAGATGAAGAGCTTAACTTTTATATTAATGGTTCTATAGCCGAATTGCATGATTTGTTAGTTGGAGCTAATTCTGCCGACTACGCAATTAGTGACAGTACGTTTACGACTGTTAATGCTGTAGCAGATTATGCGCTCCCTGCTGATTTTTATAAATTAAAAGGTGTAGATGCCAAGATAACTGCAAGCGATTGGTTTTCACTAAGACCTTTTAACTTTAATGAGAGAAATAGAAATTTAGACCCTTCTTGGGGTTTATTGAACGTTCCTTCAGTTAGATATCGTTTACTTGGTTCAAATATTAGATTTAGTCCAGTTCCTGATGCTGGTATGACAGTACGACTTTGGTACACCCCCACAGCTCCGGTCTTAGTAGCAGACGGGGATGTACTAACTGATTTGAACTTTTACGCTGATTATGTGATTATTGATGCAGCTATTAAATACTTAAATAAAGAAGAGTCAGACGTATCTGTTCTAATGCAGCAAAAAGCTGAAATGAAACGAAGAATTGAAATAATGGCCAACAATAGAGACGAAGGCCAACCTGAAACAGTTTCTGATGTGTATGCTGAGAATAACGATTTTTGGATGACGAAATCCTAAATGGCTATTCAATCTTTTCGTAAACAAGGCGGCGGTACTGAGGAAGTTTTTAGAGCGCAGTCTAATTCAGAGAATGCATTTGGAATGTTGGGCCGAGCCCTAATTGTGGACGGAACGTTACTAGAGGGCATAACCATAGGCACTTCTAGTACTTCTATTGAACATAAATTAGGTAGAGATTATAGAGGCTATATAATTTGTAAGAACGATACATTTTGTTATGTTAAAGCGAATACTGATACCAATAAAAAATTATTTATAAATCTACAAGCTTCTGCGCAATGCGTAGTTTCTTTGTGGGTTTTCTAGGAGAGTAGAATGAGTACAACACCTAATATGAATTTAGTGCTGCCAGACCCAACGGTGACTCCGGGGCCAGAGTGGGCCGAAGAGCTTAATACAGCACTAGAAGTTGTAGACTCTCATGACCACACTAGCTCTTTTGGGACTAAAGTTCCAGTCGCAGGCCTGGACATTAATGAAGATTTATCTTTAGCGTCGCACAGGGCTACCGATGTCTACTCTAGTAAAATGGTTAATCAACCTACAGCATTAAGCGGAGCCTTAAACGCTAATAGTTTTCATACTGTGAATGGGGACGCTTACTTTACAAATTCTGGAGGAACCCCTGTTCAACTAACTGAGGGCAATTCTGTTAAAGCAAGCGTTATTATTCCCGCTAACCCTTTAATGCCTTCTGGTACGGTAATAGACTTTGCTGGGGGAACTGCTCCAGTTGGGTTTTTTGAATGTGACGGTTCCGCTGTTTCTAGAACTACCTATTCTGATTTATTTGCAGTACTAGGGGTTACATATGGAGTTGGTGATGGTACTACAACTTTCAATATTCCTGATGCTAGGGGCCGCACTATTGTAGCAAAGGGTACTTATACAGATTCTGTACTTGGAAGTGTCTCCCGTACTTTAAGTCAAATAATGGGCGCTGCTGCCCATGTTCTAACAATTGCACAAATGCCTACTCATACTCATATACAGACTCCGCACTCTCATCAAATAACTGGTGTTAATAGCGGCTCTAGCTTATTTGGAAAATATATAGACGGCTCAGCTGCAGATACTCAGTCATCTGAGGCCACTGCAGCTATAAATCAACCAGAAGGCGGCAGCACTTCTCATAATATTATGCAACCTTCTTTGGTTCTTACAAAAATGATTAAATACTAGGAGTCTACATGCCTCTACAAAAGCAGAAAATAGCTCTTCCTATTGTGGACGGGTTAGATACAAAAGGCGATGAAAAGACCGTTTTACCTACACGCTTTTTAGAATTAGAAAATGTAGTTTTTACTAATCCGGGTTCTATTCAGAAAAGATTTGGATACGCTCCTTTGTCTAATAAGGACTTGAGTGGTAATACCATTGCTACTGGCTCTGCTATTTCTAGTTTCAGGGATGAGCTACTTTTATACTCTAATTCGAGCTTATATGCTTTTAGTGATGGAGAGCAGGCATGGCAAGAAAAGGGCGACGTTAGATTTTGTAACTCTAGTTCGTTGCAAGTCTCTTCTGATAATCAGATTTTAGAAAATCCAAGTTCATTTACATATGAAGACGTTTCATGTTATGCATATGAAAAGCGTAATTATCAAGTTTCACACAATCCGTCATTGGGCCCTGATGTGTATACAGAGTACA
>Ga0172380_10009282_pt1 | contig 10520 bp, 12 predicted proteins | sample Leawe162metaG_FD_119747 | JGI IMG/M metagenome (GOLD analysis project Ga0172380, IMG submission 119747) | Leachate microbial communities from a municipal landfill in Southern Ontario, Canada - Leachate well 162 metaG | ecosystem: Engineered > Solid waste > Landfill > Unclassified | place...
GGTCACTACGCGCGCTCTGTTATCGACTTCGACGGCACAACGCGCCTGTTCAAAGGGGTCGATACTCAAAAGGATCAGAGTTATTTCTTGTGGACATTACCACAGGAGACCATTGCTCACGTGCTCTTTCCTGTTGGAGGATTCGTAAAGTCTCGAGTGCGGGAGCTCGCTGCTGAGTTTGGTTTGCCTGTTGCCAAAAAGAAAGACAGCCAGGGTATCTGTTTCTTGGGGGATGTGAGTATAGAAGCTTTTTTAAAGCGATTTGTTCCGGTTGCGCCTGGTGATGTTCTTGATGTTGATGGGGATATCATCGGTTCCCACGAAGGGGCGCTCATTTATACGTTTGGACAGCGCCACGGGTTTGATGTTCGAAAAAAGAAGCCCGATGACGGTCCGTGGTATGTCGTTGCAAAAGACATGGAGGCAAACACCATTACGGTATCGCAAGAAGGAAAGACAGACCCGCGTTTTGCAACTGCTAGCGTAAAACTTTCTGACACCAATTGGATTGGCGGGCCGTTTACTGACTCCGAAGAAAAACTTATGTGTCGTTTTCGCTATCGCCAGACGCTCGTTCCATGTTCGGTCACTACTGATCGTCATCACGGTGCTACGGTTCATTTCGATACACCGCAACCTGCTGTGACACCGGGGCAGTCGCTCGTCATCTACAAAGGAGAAGAGTGTCTTGGTGGAGGCGTGATCATCTAACACGTTGTGCGTGGGACAACTTGTTTTGTACGACACGACACGTGTCGTATACTTTTTACATAATGCTCGTCATAAAACTCGACGGAACACAGGAACCGTTTGATCCCGAGAAGTTGTTGCACTCACTTCAAAATGCAGGGGCGGAGCCGTCTATTGCGGACGGTATCCTCAAGCAGATTCAAGGGGAGATGAAAGACGGCGTGACGACATCGCACATCTATCGTCGCGCGCGCGAACTTCTTCGAAAACACACCGATCATCCGGTCGCTGCCCGCTATTCGCTTCGTCGAGCGGTTCTCGACATGGGTCCCTCGGGATACCCTTTTGAAAAGCTCTTGGGTGAGGTGTTCCGCAAGCGAGGGTACCAAGTGGAGGTGGGAAAGATGCTCAAAGGCAAGTGTGTCGAGCACGAAGTTGACGTTATTGCGCGCAACGACACCGAGCTTATTTTGGGAGAAGCTAAGTTCCACAACAACCAGAGTTTCAAGACCGATGTAAAAGTTGCACTCTATATACATGCTCGCATGCTCGATCTCGAGGCAAACGATTTTGATGGCTTGTGCCCCGTTGGAGGAAAGACACATTCATATCTCATCACCAACACTAAGTTCACCGATGCGGCGATTGCCTACGGCACCTGTGTTGGTCTCACAATGATTGGTTGGGGATACCCACACAAGGGGAATGTTGAGGATCTCATCGAGGAGGCGGGTCTCCATCCGCTTTCATGTCTCACAACAGTATCGCGGAAAGAAAAAGAAATATTCTATCAACAAGGTATCGTGCTTTGTCGAACGGTTGCCGACAATCCAAACCTACTTGAATCTGCGGGCATCACTGGCAAAAAGGTGGACGATGTTATTGCCGAAGCTAACCGACTGTGTGGTGTTGTATGATAAATCGTTTCGTACTTTCTAAAACCTAACCTCTAATCCATGAACGAACTTGCGCTTCTTCAGACAATGCTTCCTATCGTCGTCGCTCTTTTGCTTGGTATGCTCATCGGCGTCGAGCGTTCGCTTGCACACAAGACCGCAGGGCTCCGCACCTATGGGCTCGTTGCAATGGGTTCAGCACTCTTCATCGTTGTCGCGCGCATGGGGGGCGATCCAAACGCTGTTCAATATGCTGATAGCATCATGCGTATCACTGCTGCGGTTGTGACCGGTATTGGATTTCTCTGTGCAGGCGCCATCATCTTTCGTGACAAGATGGTTGTTGGTCTTACCACGGCAGCGGGCCTGTGGATTGCAGCGGGCATCGGTGTTGCAGCAGGATTCGAGCTCTATGCGCTTGCCGTTCTCACAACCTTTCTTACACTCCTCACGTTCACTATCTTTTGGTATCTCGAACGCGGCGTTCAAGAGATCGCCGACTAGTCTTACACAATGAAGGCGACCACGCTCGGGATTGAGTGTGGTCGGTTAGGCTGCGACGACCTGATAAGGTCGGCCGAGCGCGGTGAGTTGTGGGAGGAGATGCGCTATCTCTTCCCGAAGAACAAATGAATGGGTGACTGGTGGGACGTCGAGCGTTCCGACATCAATCCGCGCAATGGGGTTGATCGGAATCCACGCTGCGAGGCCACTTTCTGTTATGCCGAGCAGGTTGCGCATCTTCCGCGACCGATTCAAGCGGAGGAGGAGGAAGAGACAAGCCCCTCGAAGCTCGCGTGAAGGACCTCGGAGATCCATATTGAGGTTGACGATCGCTTTTGGCGACGATTCATCGATGATGTTGACGATGAGCGGTCGTAGATTAATCGCACGACGGTCCTTTCCTACAAAATAGACCTCCTCGTCGATCGAGCCTGAAATCTTGCCTCGGGCGCTATCCTTGATTGCTTTAGCAATCATCGCGAAATTCAGTGGCTTGAAGACGTCACTTAGTTCGCTGTGTGTGCGTTCAAAGATGTGCTGGCGCAACTTCGCGCTCGTGTTCGGAACACTATTCGTCCCTGCTTGCCCGCCCCCTGAACCAAAGGAGAGGGAAAGCTGGGACCCTGTCTCTGGGACAAGTATCTTTGCCATCTCGTTCTCCTTGTAGGGTAGGGGGGGTGGGGTTCGATTCGCTATGGTCTGTGGCTGACAGTAGCTTTATTTGAAGGCTGCTGTCAATTTTTCACACACTGATACTTGACTTATACGGGTAGTTGTGATATATAATGATACCAGAGTTGTACCCTAGTCCAACCGACCCCCCAACCAAGCCTCAAGGAGGCCTCATGGCTCAATTCAGTGACGAAGAAGGCATCGTTCTCGTAGAGATTCTCGGAGCGGACAACTGCACCTGGGAGGACTACAAGAAAAAGTGCTCCCGACATGGTCTGACTCCGTCCCGTCTTCTCGTTTGTGGCATGCTCCGAGTAACGGAGACGCACACAGATGGAGAGGACGATGAGGTCAGCGATGATTCTGTCGTCGCTCTGACCGAGCGCGGTAAGACCCTTGCCCAGCGAACGAAGCAGGTCCGGGACATCTTCTGTGACCCACCGGCTGCTTCCACCCCGCCTCGTCGGCATCATCGCAAGCGCGTCCGCCAGGGGGAGTTGTTTCCCCCGACGCATTGAACTCAGTACGGACTCGATTCGTCCATTACCCCACGCCGCTCCCTCCCAGGGATACCGGCGTGGTTTTGCGTCAGGATGCTCAGCGGGGTCATGGTAGAATTGAGTGATGCCGTACAAAATCTCTGACCGAAATATCTTTCGCCCGGACTCGTCGGAGCCTTTTCGTTTGTCACGTTCCAAGATTGATCTCTTTACCGAATGTCCGCGTTGTTTTTATCTCGACCGCCGATTTGGTGTTGGACGTCCCTCGATGCCAGGATTCACGCTCAACGTTGCTGTCGACCATTTGCTTAAAAAAGAATTTGATATTCATCGTGCAAAAGGTGAGCCACACCCGCTTATGAAGAAGCACGGACTCGATGCGGTACCGTTCGATCATCCACAACTTGATGTGTGGCGCGAGAACTTCAAAGGTGTTCAGTATGTCTATGAACCCGCGAACTTTTTAGTCACCGGAGCTGTCGATGATATCTGGGTATCACCCAATGGTGATTTGCACGTTGTTGACTACAAAGCGACAAGCAAAGAAGAAGACCCGAACTTGGATGGCATTTGGCAGCAAGGATATAAGCGTCAGATGGAAGTCTATCAGTGGCTTCTTCGCGGACTTGGGTTTCAAGTCTCAAACCGTGGGTACTTTGTGTATGTAAACGGAAAGAAAGATAGGGCAGCGTTTGATGCAAAGCTCGAGTTCGATGTTTTGCTTATTCCATATGACGGAAATTGTGATTGGATTGAACCAACGCTCATGAAAGCAAAAGCGTGTCTCGCATCTGATGAGCTCCCACCAAGCGGACCTGAGCGATGTGAATACTGTCCGTATCGCGATGCTGCAGGAAAGACGATTCGCGATATCGTTACCAAGGCAAAAAAGAAGGCAGATGAAAAAGAAAAACCAGCCAAGCTTTTCTAAGGGGGTCCAAAGCGACTTCGGACAAAAGATTTACGCGATCGTCTCAAAGATTCCAAGGGGCACAACAATGACGTACGTCGAAGTCGCCCGCAAGGCAGGGCGACCAAAAGCCTACCGCGCGGTCGGGAGCATCCTTGGTAAGAATCGCAACAAAGAAGTACCGTGCCACCGCGTCATCCGTTCGGACGGTGGTATGGGCGGTTATGCTTTTGGTGGAATCAAGAAGAAGGCGGAGATTTTGATGAGGGAAGCAATGGGTAAATAAATACTCCGCTCCCACCGTTCCTGCGGAAATGTCCCAGCCCGCCCCTCTCGCGTGCTCGCTCGGGGGCTCCCGCTCGGCCTCTTCGGCCTCCGCCTGGAACATTTCCTCGGAAGGTGGTCGCTTTGTTCTAAAAGCTAGTCGCTAGTCGCTAGAAGCTGATATACTCTCTCCATATGGCATATTCATTCAATACATTTAAAGAACAGCTTGCGGGGGTTCCCGAATGGCTCACCAAAGAGCTCGGCAACATCCAGACGGGTCGCGCGACCATCGCGTTTTTTGATGGTATTCGTGCCGAAAGCTACGGCGCACAGATGCCACTCAACCAGCTCGCTGGTATGACAATCGAAGATGCGCGGACAGTTCGCATTGCTCCATGGGCACAAGACACAACAACATCGATTGAGAAAGCAATCCGTGAAGCCAACCTCGGCGTGTCAGTTGTGAACGACGGTAAGGGTCTTCGTGCGATCTTCCCTGAGCTTACTGGTGAGACACGTGAAAAATACGCAAAGATCGTTGGTAAAAAGCTCGAAGAAGCACGCATCTCTGTGCGTGGTTATCGCGAAGAAGCTTGGACTGATATCCAAAAGCTTGAGAAAGACGGAGAGCTCTCCGAAGATGAGAAGTTCAAAGGAAAAGAAACAATGGAAGCCATGGTCAAAGAAACCAACGAAAAGCTCGACGCTATTGCCAAGCGTAAAGAAGAAGAAATCCTAAGCCTCTAATTAATGTCCATCGTCCTCTTCATCGTCATTCTCGCAGTCCTCATTCTCTTTCACGAGCTCGGTCACTTTTTGGCGGCTCGTTCTGTTGGTGCACGTGTCGATGAATTCGGAATCGGTTTTCCTCCACGCGCGTGGGCATTTCGTCCAAAGGGGAGCGAGACAGAATATTCCATCAACTGGATTCCGTTCGGTGGTTTTGTTCGCATCTTAGGCGAGAATGGCCTTGATGAAATTGCCGAAGCGGACAAATCACGTTCGCTCACGTCCAAGAATCGCTTGGCACAGGTGTGGGTCTTGTGCGCCGGTGTTCTCTTTAACGTTCTCATGGGATGGGTATTTCTGTCGATTGCATTCATGTCGGGTGTTGCGTCGTCAGTCACTCCTGAAACACACGGACTCGTTGGAACTCCGGAGATAACGATTCTTCAGGCGCTTGAAGAGACGCCCGCATCCGAGGCTGGTTTTGAATCCGGCGACGTTATCCGAGCGATGACGCGCGAGGGTGATGTTCAGGAGACTATTCCTCAGAGTGTCGAGCACGTGCAGGAATTTATCGCGGCATCTGCAGGTATTCCGCTTACGTTCACATTCGAACGTGGAGATGATGTTAAGTCGCTCACCGTTACGCCGGAAATCAACGATCAGCGCAAAGGTATCATCGGCGTATCGCTCGACCTCATCGGCACTGTAAAGCTTTCTCCGTTTGAGGCAGTTGTCGAAGGTGCACGTATGACAGGGAAGTTCCTCGTCTCGATTGCACAAGGCCTCGGTGGCTTCGTTCACGATGCCTTCTCGGGTACTGCCGATTACACTCAAGTTTCGGGTCCTATCGGTATTGTCGGCATGGTCGGCTCGGTCTCGAGCCAAGGCTTCATTGCACTTCTTTCATTTGCTGCGATTATCTCGCTCAACCTTGCGATCATCAATCTCGTGCCATTTCCGGCGCTCGACGGCGGACGCGTTCTTTTCATACTCATTGAAGGCATCACACGGAAGCCTCTCCCCATGAAGTTCACCCAGTGGGCCAACATCATCGGATTCGGCATCCTTATCCTTTTGATGGTCCTTATCACAGTGAATGACGTCATCAATCTTTTCTAAACACCCACCATGACCGTAACAAAACAATCACACCTATTCACCAAGACGCGCCGCGAAGCGCCTGCAGACGAAACAGCAAAGAACGCGCAGCTCCTCATTCGTGGAGGATTTGTCCACAAAGAGATGGCTGGCGTGTATGACCTCTTGCCACTCGGTGTCCGTGTACTCGATAAGATAAATACGATTATCCGCGAGGAAATGAACGCAGTCGGCGGACAGGAAGTGCACCTCTCCACTCTTCAAAATCCCGAGACGTGGAAGACAACGAACCGTTGGGACGATGAGATCGTCGATAACTGGTTCAAAACAGAGTTGAAGGCTGGCGGAATGCTTGGTCTGGGATTCACCCACGAAGAACCGCTCACAGAACTCATGAAGAATCACATTTCTTCATATCGCGATCTGCCACGGGCTGTTTATCAGATTCAAACGAAGTTCCGTAACGAGCTTCGCGCCAAGAGTGGCATCATGCGCGGACGGGAGTTCCTCATGAAGGATATGTACTCTTTCTCGTCCAACGAAGCAGAACATCTAGCTTTCTATGAAAAGGCAAAAGAGGCTTACTTCAACGTTTTTCGGCGTGTCGGCTTAGGTGAGACGACATATCTTACCTTTGCTTCAGGTGGCAGCTTCTCGAAGTTTTCGCACGAGTTCCAGACAGTAACAGAAGCTGGTGAAGATACCATCTATATCTCCAAGGAGAATAAGATCGCTATTAACAAAGAAGTCTTTACTGATGAAGTGAAGAAAGATCTTGGTTTGGGTGACGATTTCATCGAGGCAAAAGCTGTCGAGGTGGGGAACATCTTTACGCTCGCTACTAAATTCTCTGATGCGCTCGGGCTCACGTACAAAGACGAAACAGGGGAAGTGAAGCCAGTCTTCATGGGTTCATATGGTATCGGTCCTACACGTCTCATTGGAACGATTATTGAAACACTCGCGGATGACAAAGGTATTGTCTGGCCAAAATCAGTCGCCCCATACGATGTGCACCTTGTAGTGATTGGAAGCGAAAAACCGGATGTTGCTGCTCAGGCCGAAAAGATTGCTGCCGATTTCTCTGCACGGGGATTTGATGTGCTTCTGGATGACCGTGATGCCCGCACCGGCGAGAAGCTTGGCGACGCCGATCTCATTGGTATCCCGATGCGCGTGGTGATCTCCGAGAAAACGATGGCAGAAGGCAAATTGGAGGCAAAGGCACGCACTGCTGATGCCGCTTCATTCATGAGTTTTGACGAGGTTGTTGAGGTTCTCAAGAGCTAAGACACGAAGCTGCGTTATCCACAACTTTGTAGGGTGCGTGCTTTCATCTACAATAAGCCGGCACATGTGGGACAAACTCAAACAGAAGCTCCAGAGCTTCGTCTCTGATGACATTGGTATCGATCTCGGTACGGCGAATACGCTCGTCTATGTTCGCGGACGCGGCATCATCATCAATGAGCCAACTGTGGTGGCGGTCAACAACAAGACCGGTCAGGTGGTAGCAGTTGGTGCTGAAGCAAAGCGCATGCTCGGTCGCACGCCTGAACACATCGCAGCAATCCGCCCGCTCGAAGGCGGCGTCATTTCTGACTTCGAAGTCACCGAAGAATTCTTGGCGCACCTCGTTCGTCGCGCGCAGGGTGACAGCAAAAAACTTTTGGGTCCGCGCGTCGTGATTGGCGTGCCATTCGGCACGACCAACGTCGAGCGTCGCGCGGTGCGTGATGCTGCACGAAACGCCGGAGCGCGTGAGACGTACATCGTCGAACAACCAATGGCCGCTGCGCTTGGTATTCGTCTTCCCATCGACGATGCAAGCGGCAGCATGATTGTGGACATCGGTGGCGGTACAACCGATATCACCGTCATTTCGCTTTCGGGTGTCGTTAACGGCAAAAACATCAAGATTGCCGGCGATCGTTTCAATGCCGACATCATCAGCTACGTCCGTGACGAGTTCAAAATCCTCATTGGTGAGCGTACTGCCGAGGATCTCAAGATCACCGCGGGAGCGATTCTTGCTGAAGCAAAGCCAATCGAGGTAACCATCCGCGGCCGAGATCTCATTACGGGTCTTCCAAGGGAAGTGGTTGTTACCGATGCCGACGTCCGTGAAGCAATTGCAACATCGATCGACACGCTTGTTGAATCAATCAAAGAAGTGCTTGAGACGACGCCTCCTGAAGTGGTCTCGGACGTTATGCGTCGCGGTATCTACTTGGTCGGTGGCGGTGCACTCATCCGCGGTCTCGATGCATTCCTTTCCGAATGGCTTAAAGTTCCCGTATACGTTGCTGAAGATCCACTCACTGCTGTTGCCCGCGGAACCGGTCTCGTTGTCGAAGAGACCGAGCGTTATCGTGACATCATTGTTGATGAAGAACATGCACTTCCTCCTACCGCGTAGACATCGGACATTCCGTCCTTCATATCTGGCAACAACCGTAGCGATTATTGCTGCGGTTCTCATTGCTATTGTTCAACCCCATTGGCTCGATGCGCTCTTCCTCCAAGCTTCGGGTGGAATGTTTGCGGTGCACGCGGAGCTTGTGCAAGGATCAGATGGGGTTCAGGCGCGCCTTATGAGCAAACAAGACTTCGCAACAGAGAATCAGATGTTACGAGAAGAAAACACGCGCCTTGCGGTTCGTGCTACGTTGTACGACGAGGTGATCGCTGAGCGCGATCGCATCTTTCAGCGATTTGGGCGTGACCCTTTGATGACTGGTGTGCTTGCACGAGTCGTTGCGGCTCCGTCGCGTTCACCGTATGACGTCATCCTCATTGATGTGGGTACCGACGACGGGATTTCGGAAGGGGATGAGGCATGGTTTGATACTACCCTCATGCTCGGTACGGTCGAGAGTGTGAGCTCGGATGCAGCGCGTGTTCGTTTGTTCTCCTCACCAGGTGTCGAGACACCTGTGATGGCTGGTACGAGCACGGAAGCGCTCTTTACCGCGATAGGATCCGGTGGAGGTGCGTTCGAAGTGAGCATCCCAAAAGACATCCCCGTTACGGTTGGTGACGCGCTTATGCTTCCTACCGAAGGACATGGAACTCTTGGGTTCGTACGAGAAGTTACTTCTCATGACACCGATTCATTCCAGACAGTGCGAGCGATTCTTCCAATCAATCTCTTCGAAACCCGCGAAGTCCTCATTCGATCTGTTGGTCGCTAACCACCATGGGCATCCGACTCCTTACACTCCTCACCCTCATCATCGGGGCATTCATCGCCCCTTGGTGGGCTGTGGCAATCGGTATCGCCATTTGTGCTCTCGCATATCGGACATTTCTCGAAGCGTTGATCCCAGCCCTCATTCTCGATGTTCTCTACGGAGCGCACCCAATCTTTGGCATTCCAGGATTCATCACGCTCTCTACGGCAGCCTTGCTCGTCTTGTCGCTTCTCGCAGAGAGCTCTATTCGTGGCCATGTTCGCATTTAGACCATTCAAAAAAAAGACAGTACGCGAGATCGCCCCTGATGAGATTTTTCTCGACTCGCACAATTCGCCCAAATTCGATCGTCATCAGTTTGAAGGACGCATCGAACGTCCGATTGGCCGTACGGCTCTGTCGATCTTTTCTATATCGCTCATTGTTATAGCAGCCGGTCTTCTCTACAAGACATTTTCACTTCAAATTGTGAATGGTGATGAATACCGCGAACAAGCAGAGCAGAATCGTCTTGCACATTCGGTCCTCTTTCCTGATCGTGGTGTCATCTATGATCGAACAGGGGAGCTCTTGGCATGGAATGAACTCTTTGATGTGGCAACGACATCCGAAGAAGAGGTGCGGGAGTTTGCATATCGCGGATATTCTACGACAACCGGTATTGCGCACGTGATGGGATTCGTCTCATATCCCAAGAAGGACACCTCGGGATTCTACTTTCAAGAAGAGACGACTGGCGTTTCGGGAATTGAAAAAGTCTACGACCAGCTTCTTGCGGGCGTTCGTGGCACCAAAATCCTCGAAGAAGATGCACGTGGCACTATTCTCTCGGAGTCCATCATCAACCAGCCCGAAGCCGGAAAAGCACTAACACTCACCATCGATGCGGCGGTTGAACACCAGCTTGGCACGTATATCGCGGAGCTCGCAGCCAATGTTGGTTTTGATGGTGGTGCGAGCGTCATTCTTGATGTTCGCACCGGAGAGATCTTGGCGCTTGTGAGTATTCCTGACTACGATTCGAATGCGGTATCTGCAGGTGATCAGGAAGCGCTCGAAC
>Ga0172380_10009283_pt1 | contig 10520 bp, 10 predicted proteins | sample Leawe162metaG_FD_119747 | JGI IMG/M metagenome (GOLD analysis project Ga0172380, IMG submission 119747) | Leachate microbial communities from a municipal landfill in Southern Ontario, Canada - Leachate well 162 metaG | ecosystem: Engineered > Solid waste > Landfill > Unclassified | place...
AGAAGGACCCGGCCACTGGCGAACCGTTCGTGGACGCCTACACCGGCATGCCCGACTACCGCCAGACCAACTTCGAACTGGTGCAGGTCATGCGCAACGACGTAGTGGCCGCCACACCGTGGGCCGAGTTCGATCGTTACGGCAAGTACTACTACAAGGCCCAGGGCGTTGACATCGCCGAATTCGGCAGTCGCACCATCGCCTATATCGCCTACTCCCTGGGTGGCCTGGTGGCCGTGGACATCACCGGCTACCAAAGCGCCACCGCGGCAACCTTCCTCAATGCCCGTTACCTGGGCTATGTGCCGGCAGTGCCGGCCAACGGTCCGGACAAGATCACCGGCACCCAGTCCCAGAGCCTGCTCCCTTACTACGGGGCCGGCATGCTGAAGGACTCGGGGGTAGTCGATGTCAAGATCCGTGGCAATTACGCCTATATGACCGACCACTTTGCCGGCCTGGTCATCGTTGACCATGCCAACATCCCGGAAACCGTCTGGAAAGGGCCGAACGGCCAATACAACAACGATACCGACGGCATCCCGGGCAATCACTTCCCGGATACCGAGTTTATCACCTCCTACGACATGGCTGCCTATGATCCCCTGGACAACGAGTCCATGCCCAAGTGGATGTACCAGGCCCCCTGTCTCTTGACAACCGCGGAAATCGGCGGCCATGGCAACCGGATTCTGCTTATGGACAGCATGAACGTCAATGCTCCGGGCAATGTGGACCTGCTGGCCTGCGTCGGCGCCGGCGGTTTCAACTTCATCGATCTCGTCAACCTGAATGCATCCGCCATGGCGGACCGCTACACTATTCCGGCCTACTTCCCCACCACCGAAGAGATCGGGGCCAAGGTAGACACCACGCCGGGGCAGACCATCTCCATTGGCCACTCCGTGGGCATTGCCTCCTCCGACAAGTACATGTACCACTCCGACGGTCCCCATGGCGTTTCCGCCTGGCAGATCGTCGATAGCAACGGCTACCCGACCGATGACATCCACCTGGTGGCCAATACCCTGCAGGACGAGTATCCCGAAGTTTACAACGGCGTCACGGTCTATCCGCCGTCCCATGCCGCCAACGTGGTCTTTGATCCGGTCCACCAGGTTGCCTGGGCCAGCTGTTCCAGCAATGGCCTGCGCCGGGTGGATGTCGCCAGGGTCGAGGCCGGAGTGGGAGTAGTCGGTACTCCGCTGCTGCTGCCGCTCAAGCCGACCGACCTGTTTGAGCACAACGGCCTGTTCGGCACGGTCAAGGGTATTCAGTACCAGGATCATTCCTATGACGTGGAGATCAAGGGCAACTACGCCTATACCGCCGACGGCAGCAACGGCATTACCGTGTATGACATGACCAAGAACCCGACGGTCATGAACAGCGGCTTTGTGGTCGCCAACGTGGGCGCAATGACCAAGGAAAAGCCCCCTCTGGGCACCGCCTCGGGTATTGCCCTCTGGACCAACCCGGTTGACAACAAATCCTATGCCTTTGTGGCAGCCGGTCCCCGCGGCGTCGGCGTGGTCGATACCACCGATGTCCTGAACATGAAACTGGTCAAGGTCTTTGAACCGATCAAGCTGGAAGAAGGAAAAGTCGGCGCAGCAGACGGACAGTCCGTGGATGTCAAGGTTGCGGGCAACTACGCCTACTTCTCCTACGACAGCTTCGGGGTGGTCTGTTACAGTTTGGCTGACCTCATCGCACCGCTTCCCGCCGGTACCGACCCGACCGCGGTATGGAAGAAAAACACCACCGGCACCCTGGTATATGACTATCGCCCGGTGGCGACCAGCCGCTTCAAGCTGCAACTGGTTCCCGGTTATGAAGCCTGGGCCGGCGGCGCAGTGAAGATGGACTACACCCTGGTCAACAACAAGCTGGTCTTTTACGTGGCCTTTGCCGAGGCCGGCGTGCTGAAGATCGACTGGACCGATCCGCTGAATCCGGTCCTGGCGGGAATCGCACCAACCGTGGGCGAATGCTCGGCCGTCACCATCAGCAACGGCAGGCTCTATGTCGCCGACAGCAGTGCGGGAATGCTGTTCTTTAAGTAGATATCATCCTGAAAAACAGTTGCACCAACACCGAGCAACGGAGATGCCAGGCAGTTACGCCATCTCCGTTGCTTGGTGTTTAAAATGTAGAGGTCGGCGCAGTAAGCTGGTGACCGGCACTTGTAGGGACTTCGGGCATCTGTTTGGCAACGATATTGAAAGCGTGCTGGTGCTGAACCCGGCTGATACTCTTGCCAGATGTTGCTGGTAAGGAAGTAGCGGGAGGAAGGCAGGGACAGGAATCGAATCTGCGTCAATATCTGCGTCAACGAAGTAGTTGCGATAAGAAAAGGCACTTAGAAACTAATCTAAGTGCCTGTAATTTATGGAGGCGGCGAGCGGATTTGAACCGCTGGATAAAGGTTTTGCAGACCTCTGCCTTACCACTTGGCTACGCCGCCATTTATGTGAACAATTCTTATATAAAATTATCCACCCTTCTGTCAATCCCTATTTGAACTTGATGGCCACCCCTGTGGCACGATATTCTGTGGCCGGCACCATTAAAGTAGTTAAGGAGCGGCCCGTCACCTCGGGAAATATGACGGCATCGGCACCCATCTTTGCCGCTTCTTCGCGAACTGCCTGGATGCCCCATTCGCGGATGTCGGGTGTCACGGCCCAGTCAGTGACAAAGACTTCCCTGGTAATCTGAATCCTGCCCAGTTTGACGTAGGGGCGGATGAGTTCGTCCTGGGACAGGGCAGGGGGGAGTTCATGGGTCGGGGCAGGCCTGAAGGCGCTGCAACCGCTGGAAAGCAGCGCCAGCAGCATTGTAGCAACAATAAGAAACCTGTTCAATTTTATAGGCATAGTTGGTCCGCCTTTTGTGTGGCGTCTAATTTCCTTCTGGACAGTGCTTGGCCTACATGCTAATATTTGCCGCTTTTTAAGGCAACAAAAAAACACCTTCCATAACATTTATCTCAAAGGAGTGGGAAATATGTCAGGTCATAATAAATGGAGCACCATTAAACACAAAAAAGGGGCGGCTGACGCCAAGCGGGGCAAGGTCTTCACCAAGATGATCAAGGAGATTTCGGTGGCAGCCAAGCTTGGCGGTGGCGATCCGGCAGCCAATCCGCGCCTGCGAACAGCGATAGATAAGGCCAAGGCCGAAAACATGCCCAAGGACAACATCGAACGGGCCATCAAGAAGGGTACCGGCGGCATGGAAGGGGTCACCTACGAAGAGATTATCTACGAGGGTTATGGACCCGGTGGTGTGGCCGTGCTGGTGGAGGTGATGACCGACAACCGCAACCGTACGGTTTCGGATGTGCGCAGCATCTTTACCAAGAACAACGGCAACATGGGCGAGGCAGGCTGCGTTTCCTGGATCTTCAGCAAGAAGGGGTTGATCGCTTTTGACAAGGGGATCGACTTCGAGCAACTCTTCGAGGCCGCCATCGAGGCTGGCGCCGACGATGTGGCCGAAGAGGACGAACAGTTCGAGGTGCTGACCGATCCGTCCAGTTTTATCGAGGTGCGCGAGGCGCTGGAGTCGAAGGGCTTCAAATTCGCCAATGCCGAGGTTACCATGATACCACAGACCATGGTGGCATTGGAGGGCAAGCAGGCCGAGAGCATGCTCAAGCTTATGGACAAGTTGGAGGATAACGATGATGTCCAAAACGTCTACGCCAACTTCGATATCTCGGCCGACGAGATGGAAAAAATGATGTAACATGGATCGCAAGGGGAGCTTAGGCTCCCTTTCGTTTTTCGGAGGATGGGATGGAAAAGGCTACCTTTGCTGCTGGTTGTTTCTGGGGAGTCGAAGATGTCTTCATGGATGTTGACGGTGTTGTTGCCACGCGGGTAGGTTACACCGGTGGCCACACCGACCGCCCTACCTACCGGGATGTCTGCGGCCACGCCACCGGCCATGCCGAGGCGGTCGAAGTGATCTTTGATCCGGAACGCATCTCCTATGGCCGGTTGCTGGAGATCTTCTGGGAGTCCCACGATCCGACCCAACTCAACCGTCAGGGGCCGGATGTGGGCAGCCAGTATCGTTCGGCCATCTTCTATCATTCCGAGGAGCAGCAGCGCCAGGCACAAGAGGCATTGGAGCGCCTTGATTGCTCAGGGAAGCTGCGGAAAAGGATCGTGACCGAGATCGTCCCGGCCGCCACCTTCTGGGAGGCCGAGGAATACCACCAAAAGTACCACAAGAAGCATGGCGCCGGCTGCGGGTTCTAGATGAGGGTCCTCGGCATTGACCCCGGGTCGCGCATCACCGGTTACGGTTTAGTGGAACAGGTTGGCAACCGTCTTGTCCATGTGGACAACGGTGCCATCTTCACCGATAAGGCCACGGATTTTTCCGGCCGTCTGAAGCTGATCTTTGACGGGCTTTCCGCTGTCATCACCGAGTATGCTCCCGATGAAGTCGCTGTTGAGAACATCTTCTTTTCCACCAATGTGCAGAGTGCCCTCAAGCTGGGCCAGGCGCGGGGCGCAGCCATAGTGGCGGCCGTGCATGCCGGGCTGCCGGTGGCGGAATATACCGCGCTACAGGTCAAGCTGGCCGTGGTGGGGCGGGGCAGGGCGGAAAAGGGGCAGGTGCAGCAGATGCTCAAGGCCCTGTTGGGACTTCCCGAGACCGCCCAGGCCGATGCTTCCGATGCCCTGGCAGTGGCCATCTGCCATGTCAACTCCCGCGGGCTCGCACAAAAGACCGGTCCGGCGCCAGCAAAGCGGGCCACCTCCTGGAGGAATTTTAAACCATGATCGCACTTCTGACCGGCAGGATCGCCTATAAGTCACCTGACCACATCATCCTTGACGTGAATGGCGTCGGCTATCGGGTGCTGATCCCGTTTTCCACCTATTACGAGCTTCCTGAAGAGGGCGTAACCACCCTGCACATCCATACCTGCGTGCGCGAAGACGCCATCCAGTTGTACGGTTTCCGCACCATGCTCGAAAAGTCCTTTTTCCAGCTCCTCATCTCGGTTTCCGGCGTCGGTCCCAAGCTGGCCCGCGACATCCTCTCCAATATCCAGCCCGGCCCGCTGGCCCAAGCACTCAGCCAGAGCGATATCCACAAGTTGTCTGCTATCCCCGGCATCGGCAAAAAGACAGCCGAGCGGCTGATCCTGGAGTTGAAGGAGAAGGTGAAGAAACTGGATCTGGAGATCGCCCCTGCAAGCGAAGCACGCCAGGTCCCGGAGGAAGGGATGGTGGACGATGTGATCTCCGCGCTTTTGAACCTGGGTTACAAGGAGCAGCAGGTGCGCAAGGCGCTGGGCGGTTTGGATGCCTCAACAGGGGCTTCGCTGGAGGAACTGCTCAAACAGGCGCTGAAGGTGCTAATGAAATAGCCCGGGAAACTGAATGGAATAGACAAAAAAAGCGGGAAGGTCATGGGCCTCTCCCGCTTTTTACGTCCAGGGCAGGCTGGGATCACTCGTTGAGCCCATTTACTTTTGCCCGAACCTTGGCACCTTCCCTGACGGTGGCGCCGGATTTCTCGTAGCACTTGCCCGAGAGGGAGCCGTCCCCGATAACCAGTTCGGCGATCGTGGCCAAAACCTTGTTGTCGTCATCGATCACCTCCACGGCCTGTTGTTTCTTGGGCATCTTGAGCAGCCTGCTGGTATTGATCTGCACGTAGGCAATCCTTCCCGAAACCTTGCTGACAGTGCCCATCTCGTAGCTGGGGTTGAAGCCGTTGCCTAGTTGGTCGGCGGCCGAGCGGAAAGCGGTATTGATGGCCCTGCGGTAGTACTCTTGTTTCTGTTCGGCGGAGAGTTGCCCCTTGGCTGGAACGCGGTCTTCCAGTTTGCGGTCGTCGTAGAAGGACTTGACCAGCTCCTTCTGATTCTTCTGGTTGATGAAGAGCACATCCAGGCGCACCTTGGCCTTGGCTGTAAAGCGTTTGCGGGTCGGGTCGGACGGGATGTTGGCAATGGTTCCCTCGATACGCTCGATGCGGGGCTGGATGATGTAGGTGTCTCCCTCGGAGCTGTTCAGGAATACCTTGGTAAAGCGCCTGGTGTTGGCGATCTCGGTCTGGATCACGTTCATAAGGCTCTCGGTCGTGTCTGCTTCGGGCAGATACGCGGAAAACCTGGTCCTGATGTCGCTGTCCATTTCCGCCGACTCCAGCATGACCGGCTCCAGGGCCTGGGTGGTGACCTGTTCTGCCTCGACCGCGTATTTGACCTGGGGGGCTGCGGCGCAGCCGAACAGGGTTGCCGTTGCTATGAGTGCTACGATCAGTTTCCGTACTCTGGTCATGGTTCCTCCGTTTGGCGATAACTATTACTGTTGCAACGAAGCGGTAAACATGGCGGCCATCTCTTCCTGCGGGGGATAGGAGGCTGCCAGGCTTTCCCATTGCTGGGCCTCTTGGGTGCTAAACGCCACATTTCCCCCCCTGGCCACTATTTCCAGCTTGGGAGCCAGTTTCGCATAGGCGACCGAGAACCGCTCAACGCGGGCCTTGGCCTCCCTGGTTTTTTCGTCATCAGTGGTATCGTACTTCTGGTTCAGCTGTTTGTACATGGTCTTGTAGGCGGTGAACTGAGTTCCCAGTTGGGCCTTGTAGATGTCGATGGCCGAGAAGAGGTTTTTCAGTCGTGGCAGGATCATGGCGGTGTTGATCGCACCTTTCCAGCCGCTGAACTCCTCCTCGGCGTTCTTCACTGCCCGGGGGAATTTAATGATGGCAATGCTGATCTTGGTGACAGCCGCGGCTGTAAAGTCGGCGCCGGCAACAGAGGCCTGATAGATCCGTTTTGAAAGGCGGCCGTAATTTTTCTTGGCAGTCTCCAGTTCCTCCTTGGTGAGGTTGATCTGCATCGACCTTTCGACCTCGTCCTCCCTCAGTCCCATATCTTTGCAGGCCACCGGCACCACATCCCCTTCTTTGGATTTCCTGACCCAGGCATCGCACTCGCGGTAGCCTTGCGACATCAAGTCCACTTTCTGCTCCAGCCTGACCAGTTCGAGGCTGTTACCGGTGATGGTGCCGTAGGCCATCAAGGGATTGCGATAGGCGAATTCGTTGACGCAGTCCGGTTGTTTGTTGACGATGGAGCAGGTGATGTCATTGGGGTTTTGCTTGAAATAGATCAGATACTGATTATTGAGTTCCTTGTCCAGCATCTGGTTGCGGTCCTTGATCATGATGTAGAGTGGCGATGTCGGGCGCGGAAAGCCGGTTTCCGAGTCGAATTCCGTGGGTATGGTGACGTTGTAATAGGAACCGAGTCCTGCCATGGCCATCTTTATGGAGTTGGTAATGCTTGGTGCATGGTAGAGCTTCTCCGGCCAGGTTTCCTCCTCGGAGATCGGGGCGTGCAGCAGGATGCGGTTGGATATCTTGATGGCAAGTGCGGCGCTTTCGAAAGAATCCACGGTGTCGCTGATGGATGGCTTGTTCAGGGCGCTTTCCGTAAATGCCGTTACTGTGGCGCAACCATTGGCCAGCAGCAACCCCATGCCGGCCACAGCTATTCGCACGAAAAGCTTCATGTTGTTCGCAATGCTGAACATTCCTGTCCCCCATGATTACAAGTGTTGGAATAGAAAAAACGCCCCTTTCCGGCTCGAAAAGGGGCGTGATCGGTCATTTGAAAACGACCTTGTTGCCGTCTATCTCCGGGTTGAACTGCTTCAGCTGGGAATCTTTCTCGAAATTGTCCAGCAGGAGATCGACCAGGTCGCTGATCTTGCCGACATAGTAGAGGTCAACCACCATGTCGCCCTTGCCGCGGTTTTTCTGGCTGACGTTCTTGAGTCCTCTGATGTCGTCTTTCAACAGTTTGAGGATCTTGCGCTCCAGCTTGTAATCACCGCCTGACGCGAACACGACCTCAAAGCGTGCGCCGCGCCGTTCCTGGGTGATGGTCTTGGTATCTAGGGCGTTCAGCACTTCTTTGGCAAAGGATTTGCCGCCGTTGATGGCTGCCATGCGCAGGGCGGCCTTGGGCGATTCGCTGGCCTTGACCCTGGCAAGCCCGTCGATATTGCCTTCCCACATCAGGTCGCGGCTGGCGATACTGATGGTCTTGCCGGTCATCAGGGCATGGTAGGAGCGCATGCTGCCGTCCTGGGTGATGTCGATATCAACCTTGCCGATGACCACCCACTCCCCGAGGCCGTCAAGCTGTCCTGCCAGCTTGCTGTAGTCGGCCTCCTCGGTCAGCGATTCCAGGCGGTTGACCTGTTCCTCGGAATCGATCACGGTATATTCGGCAGCAGTCAGGTTCTTCCTGATCTCGGCCCGGACATTGTCCAGGATCGCCGGTGCGTCGCCGCTATCCATCTTGCCGGGGATCAGGACCACGAAGATGCGGCGCTCCTCGTTCTTGCCGGCTACGGCGCCCTGACGCTTGAGGTAGGCCCGCACCTCTTCTTCGTTGATGGTGACCCTGATCTTTGCCTTCAGCTCCTTGGAAAACATGCCGTCCACGCTGCTTTCGACCACCTCCAGATCCTGGATGTACCGGTCGTCGCCGCTCAGGTTGAGGGTGGCGGAGCGCTCCTTGTAGACATCGTTGAGATAGTTGCGCAGGGCCTGTTCCTTGGCCCGCTCCTTGGCCTTGTTGAGAGCCGTGTACTCATCGTCGTCCACCTTGACGGTGACCATCTCGGTATAGGTGCGGCTCTCTGCCAGGGCAATGAGCGGCGTAAGGACAAGCGCCATTGCGATAAAAATTAAAATGAACCGTTTCATCTAAAGGCCTCCTTTAATTCAGTGTTCTGAAAGACATTACTCATGCGGCATCGCAACGGCGCAACGAAAATCATCTAACACGTTGCGCAAGACTTCGGTATTGCAGGGCATATGCCAGGGTCATTGCTTTTTCCAGGTACTGCGGGCGCCTTCGGCCCGGACCTTCTTCATGGTCCAGCCCAGTTCCTTGGCAGCCCGGATCACATCCCGGTCGAGTTGGTCCCGTTTCCCTTTGTAGGTGGCTTCAAAGGTCGATTTGCCACCGCCCGATTCCACCTCCTTGGCGTCGTTGACCAAGGGGAACTTCTCGAACATGGCGGTGAAGTTGGCAATTTCCTCCGGGTCATCCACGCCGTCGATCACCACGGTATAGATATGGCCGTTCTGCTGCGCATCCATCCAGTTTTTGCGGATTACCTCGATCATCGGGGTGACGATCTTTTTGCCGCCGTAGTGGGCTGCCTTTTCCAGTGCGTTCTCCAGGGTCTGGCCGCTGCCGGTCTGTTCGATCACCTTGCTGGTAACGACCTGGGAGCGGGTGTTGTCGATCAGCTGAGCCTTGATGCGCAGCTTGACCGCTTTGGATACTACCCCTTCCTTGACGTCGCCGCTGACATTGTAGAGCAGCGTGTATTCGGCGTTGTACTTGAGGCCGAAGGCCGCGGCCTGGTTCAGGTCAACGTCGATTTCATGGGTGGCGGCCACCTGCTGCGCGAATCTCTCGGCCGATGATTTGTCCACCACGCGGAATTGCTTGTCGGTCAGGGCCTCGACAATGCCGTTGTAGATCTCTTCGATGAAGTCCTGGTTCTGCAAGGCTTTGGCCCCTTCGCCCTTTTTGCTGTAGGCAACCAGGATGCGGGGGTTCCCGACGCTCTTGCGCAGTATGGTAAGGGCGTCGATGTCGTCTTTAAGGACCCTGTTATCGACCTTGGCGTTAATGGTCACGGAGTAACCATCATCGGTCTTGTCCTCTTTGATGATCTTGTAGCTGGTGACATAGCCCCTGCTGTGGGACAGGATCTTGTCATCCACCAGTGCCGAGTCGATCACGGTGGTGGATGATTTGACGTACGTCCCCACCCCCTGCTCCACGGCCCGGCGCATGGCTGCTACCAGGGCCTGTTCCTTGCTGGGCCCTTCGCCGGTGGCCTCGACATCGGCCTGGGCAAATGTCGCACCCAACAACAGAAACGCAAACATTACAAAAAGAATTTTCTTCATGGGGCTCCCTCCTTAATTACATTATCCAAGTACTCCTGTTTCCTTCCATGCAAACTTTTGCCTTTGCCAGCCCAACTTTGCGGTCGAGTTGAGGGGGGCCGTGGTCCTGTTGATCCGGTAGAACAGGCTCTCCATTGCGGTTTTTTCCGCTTCTCCATCTTTTGGGGCAGGAGTGGCGAGGATGAGCAACAGTTGCTCGTTGATTGTTTTTATTGCCTTGGCAGCAGCAGGGTTGCTGACGCAGACGGCCAGGAAGCCTCCGGTTACGGCCAGGACTATCCAGCGTGTCATGCAACCCTCCAATTCTGGTGATGATCGTGGAACTGCCGGGGGAAAGAAAATGGCGGAAAATGTAACTGATGATCAAATTACAGGTAAATATGGCGGGATAATAACATTTTTGGAGATTTTGTAAACAGTCTGATGATGTCGGTTAGGCCCGAATTCAGACATAATTTGAGGTAGGAAGTGCTAATTGATAGGCACTAATAATCGTCCGAGGAACCGCCGCCATCAAAGCCCCCGCCACCGCCGGAAAA
>Ga0172380_10009284_pt1 | contig 10518 bp, 22 predicted proteins | sample Leawe162metaG_FD_119747 | JGI IMG/M metagenome (GOLD analysis project Ga0172380, IMG submission 119747) | Leachate microbial communities from a municipal landfill in Southern Ontario, Canada - Leachate well 162 metaG | ecosystem: Engineered > Solid waste > Landfill > Unclassified | place...
AAAGCCAGGACCAGCATCTGGATGAGGGATCATCTGGGGATGGTGCTGAGTAGCTGTGTGGTAGGAACGAACACTAGGAGAAGCGGCATGAAGTTCCCTGAAAATCAGATCCTCATCATGATTATGGACAAGATGATCGAGGACGTAAAGAGGGCCGCGGAGCGCCGTATCTGCGACGGTGACACCTACTTCGGGGACGCCTTCGAGTTCTGCCGCAGCCCTGACGGTGAGTACTACTGGAGCTACTGCCAGCTCAATGCGGCGGGGGATGAGGAGGTGGACAAGACGGCGCCGATGACCTACGAGGAGGAGACTGCCATGAGGCACCTGACCGACGCTCGTGTTGCCATCAATGCGATGCCCCGGTAAACACAGACAGGGCTAGGACCGAGGAAATCATCATGTGGTCACTCATCATGTTCCTGGTTATTGCCGCCGCCGTAACGGCGCTGGTCCTTTTCATGAAGAAGCGGGCCAAGTGCTGGGTCTTCGGCCATCAGTGGCATGAGGGTGAGGACACCTTCCATGTCCTGCATCAGTGGGGCAGTTTCAGGAACGGGGGATACATCTGGCGGTGTCAGCGGTGTGGGGCAGAGACCAAGGTAGGTGATCCCCCCCCGGAGGATCACCGTTGGGACCACACTTGGTGCAGTCCCATTGAAGATCGTTTCGGGAAAAAGGAACACTGTTTTAGGGTCTACAGGAAACGTCAACAGGAAACAGAGGGGGGCACTTCGAGGGCTTTTTTCGATTAGGGGCCTTTTCAGATGCCCCGATCATGTTCCTCGGGTGAGAAGTTCTATGATCAAGTCAGCGTCGGAGATTTTGGCGGCTATTGCGGAGGAAACTCCCGAGTTGCCTCGATTGGTACAGATTCACATGCTCCCCTTTGAGGAGGTCCGGCGGAAGCTTCTGGTGCACCCTTTGAAGAGGGGGCTGTTGGAATTGAAGCCCGAAGCATCATCGCTCTCGGACTCCAGCCGAGCCCCCCTCTGGGTGGTTCGTTTCCATCAGCACGAGACTCCGGGCCGTGGGGGCGGTGAGTCCCTTTGGGCTTTCTCGGCCAAGGGGGAGACTCAGGAGAAGGCGATGCAGAAGATGGCCGCCGCTCTCCCCGCGGAGCTGCGTCAGCGTCGAGAGCGCCTGGAGAAGGCGTTTCGCGAGTATGAGGCACTTACTGATCTGGCTGAGAAACTGGGTGTGACGGAGGAGATTTGAGATGTCCTATCCAACGGTCGCTGAGCTTTTTGAGACGGTGGTTCGGGAGAAGCCTTACAATCGGGAGATGTACATTCATGGGCTCTGCTTCGAGGAGCTGAGCTGGCGCAGGTACGGTTACCGTTTTGGGACCCATTTCATCGAGATCTACTGGGATCCCGGTAGGGAGCTTCCGGGACTCGGGTGGATTTGCAAGTTGTGGGTGGATGGTCGAAACCCACATGTGTGTCAGGTCCATGCCGCCTCCGCCTCGGATGCACTCAGCGCCTTGAAGGCTCAGACGTCCCATCTGATGGCTATGGAGCAGGCTCGGTTGCTGGAGGTGATTCGGTCGTACAACCAGACGGTGGAGATTGCTCATCTCCTGGACAAGATTTCGACCTGATGAAGGTCGTATTCCTGGACATTGACGGGGTACTGAATCGGGGTCTGGGGAAACGCGACCCCGTTTTGGTTGGTTACCTCAATGAGATCACGTTCAAGAGTGGGGCCATGATCGTGGTGCATTCCTCTTGGCGGTACGGGCACCCGCTGTGGCGTCTACAAGCGATGCTTCGTGCGGAAGGTGTACGGGGTCCAGTTTACGACGTGTGCCCCGTACCGCGCGACGTGGCCGTGAAGGACGGGCACTTCTTGGTGGGTGAGTCGGGTTGGTCGGTGTTTCGTGGGGCTATCAAGTCTCAGGATGAGCGCTGCATCGCAATTCAGCGTTGGTTGGACGAGCATGCCGTTGAGTCCTACGTCATTTTGGATGACTCTGGGGCGTTGGGTCACTTTGTTGGCACACGCAACTTTGTCCAGACCAGATCTTCGGTGGGACTAACGCCGGAGCATGTGCGGGTAGAGCTTCTCGTGTTGGGATGAAAAGCAAAAGGCCACCCGCATCAGGGTGGCCTTTTCTGCTTGCTGCATCGTGGCAAAGCACACGTCGTCTTGGACTTGACCCAGCCCGGTAGACAACCCCGCAAGGTGATTGGGTCACTGACCCTTGCGGATTGAGGGCAGCCTAGAGGGTCTGTGGTGTTGTGTCAACCTTTTTGAGCTGCTTTTCTTGTGCAAGACCCCAACCTCCGGGCCAACTGATGACTAAGCTATATCCGTAGGCAGGAACCTCCTGCACGGTTACGTGCGTTCCTGGTGTTGGCTGGGGCCACTCTTTGAGGCTACCCACCAATGGACCCTCGAGGAAGATGAGGACGTCCCCTACGTGAACGTCACTCACATGTTCGATCTCCTCCGGGGTGACAATGGGGAAATACGTTATCATCCTATTGCTTTGGAGGACGTAGCGATTGGTCTCGGTGAGGTGGGCCCTCACACGGTAGGTGGGTTGTGGTGCTTGGTTTGTTTCCGAGAGGCGGTAGACGCAGTCACCGGGGGCGTAGGTCATAGTTTAGTCCTAGGGGAGTTGTAGTTGGTCCACTGTTGGATGGCGGAGTCCAACTCCTCTTGGGTAGGGGGTGGGTCCACCGACGAGTAATACCCGTAGAGGGCTACATTTTGCCGTCTACGGGCTTCATTTTGGGCTTGTTGGGCTTTTTTCTCTCGCCTTTTTTCGGCGATGACACAACCGACCAAGAAGATGACTCCTGCAAGGACGAGGGTTAGGGTCACAGATAGATCATCCGCCGCAATCTTTCTTCTTGATCCATGAGATTGAGCCTCAGATCCTCTTGGCTTACTTTGTAGCTTTGGACCCTTTGTGGCAAGAGTTCTCGAAAAGACGTGAGGATCTCTTCTACACTTTTCAGGTCGGATAGAAAACGATGCACATCCTGATGAAACTTCGAGTTGACATTTTTCTCCGTCTGATAGTGCCCATTCAGATCATAGGTGAATCTCACCTCCTTGTTGGCCATGTCAATCTCCACGAGACCATAGAAGTCATGTGAAAAAATCTTATGGTGCAGGAGGTGTGTTTCCCCCTCAAAAGCAAGGTGGTAACGAACTTGACGGTCGGACAAGTCCCCGTAGGCTTTTTGTACCGAGGGGGCTCTCACGGAACCGAATACGACAACGTGCGTCACTTTGGGGATGAGAACCGGGACACTCAGATTTGAGAAGTGGGACTGACACCTCTCAAGCATGTCCTCGAGGGACCCAGAGTACGGCAGCAAGAACTCATGCAGTCTGTCCCACAGATAAAAGTTCAAACTCGGAGTCTCAGTGAATGGGACGAACAAACTCATGGTGTTTTCCTTTTAGGGGACGACTCCGTAGGGTTAGTGGGGTTCCACTGCTCAGCCGCTTCCTTCGCTTTTAGAAGGAGTTCTTTTCGTTTGTCAACGAGGACAATGAGCTCAAACGGTACAGGACGGGGCACGGGCGTGGGGGCTGGTCTCACCCTCGGCGTGGTGTCAGGACGGGGTCCTGCATCAGACCTCTTGTTCAAGTCCCTGTAGGCAAGCACAAAGCTGAGAAGGCCTGCCCCGGTAAGGACACCGACGAGAAACTCAAGCATGCTGCCTCACGGAGCGGAGAGCTTGAAAGGAATGTTGACGTAGCCCTCTGGGATTCGCTCGAAGCGAAGGACCTTGGTTATCACGTCGGTTCCTTCCTCAAAGTCAACCACGGCCCAGATGGCAGGTTTTCCATCACTACAGATTCCATTCAACAACCCCAAAACACCCATAGAGTCATGGTTGACACCTACAAGACAGATGATAGGGCTCTTCTGAACCAGATCTTGGTTGACGGGGACTCGGTGATTGAGAAGGGCTACCATAGCATCCGGGTCCAAGGCGGCTGCCTCGTTGAGGATGTGCAGCACCCGAGCGGTGACGTGTTCGTCGACCATGAATCTCTCCTGTTTCTACTCGTAACCAAAGGCGCATGGGTCTTCCCACTTGAGTAGCATAAACGTGTCAAGGGTCAAGGTTTGGCCTTCTCCACTCGGTGGGCCATTCATGATCCCTCGTTTCTCGGGCTCTATGAGGTAGGTCCGAATGAACGTCTTGACGTGTTCTGGGGTTGCTGGGTCTGCCGCAGTGCTGCGAAACATCTGGTTTATGCCGTACCAGGACCAAACGTTGAAAGTATGCTCTTTGCACTCAAACGCGGGTGCCTCGAGGAGAGCAAACAACTCTCGACGAGACGGACCAAAGCAAAGGGTGACTTGGACCTCATCCTTTACCGCTGTCCAAATGAACCACTTCGAAGTCCATTCCAGTTTGGGGAAATGTTCACGGGGATTCAGGTACGGCAGTTCCATGGTTTCCCTCAGCGAAGGACAACGTTGACCCAAGACATTACGTTGGTCACAATGAATTCAGGGTCCGATACGGGTTCCTCGCACAGGTCCCGGTCATGCTCCGTGTAGAAGGAGAGGACACCATCCTTTTTCTGGATCCCGCTCCCACCGAAGAATGGGCGCATACCGCTCCCATTCTTGGTCCAGCCCATTGAATGGGACACAAACGTGACAACGTTTTCCTGAACCCTGATCGTTCGGGCGTTGGTCTTATCCAAAATCGCGTCTGCTCGACGCTGAAAAACGTCGAGATCTACACCAAGGGGGGCTGCCAAGGCTTCTCGGAGTAGTTTTTCGATCAGAAAGTCAGGAGGGGAGGGTGCCAGGATGAGGTAGTCCTGGGGTTCTACTACCATGTTGGATTTAGCCAACCGCAAACTGCCGAGAGTGGTGATCTCCGCCACTACGTCTATCACCCCGGAGTACATCAGGAGGACAGAGCAGCCAACGGTGAAAGGAACTCCTCGCTCGTCACGCAAAACCATGTTCACACTCCCCGTTCCAGACGAATGCGTGCCTCCAGGAGGTTCCAGACGTCAAACAAAAAATCCTGGTGGGCTTTTTCGATGATGATTTCTTGCTCTACCGTTTTCATGTAGGCTTCAACCTCTACTGGGTGCGGAGTGTTGGGGTCCGTCACCACAAGGTCATTGAGGACCTGGAGAGACTCCAACCGTTTTTCTGAAGCCTCTTTGAGGTTTTTCAGAAGTCGTGAGTGGTGTCCCTCCAACTCAGCCAAAGTTGTCGTCTGGAGGGGACTGTTGGAGGAGAGGAGACGGTACATCTCTCCGAGGGGACTTAATTGACCTTGAATGAAATGGGCGTCGTCATCGAGATAGACAACGTCATTAGTTACTCCACGCAACTCAGCCATGAACGTACTCCTTTTGGTGACACTAGCCGATGAACCCCTGCTCATCGGGTTTACGGGCTCGGACAAAGGTTTGCAGTTCCTGCAGGGCCGTGATGTCTCGAATGGACATGGTGTACTTTTGCAGTACTGACGTGATCAGAGAGTCGATTTCGGCCCAAGGGGGTTGAAATCGAATGTCCACGTCGAATACCAGGGCCTCTTCCACCCAGGAGAGGGTTTGAGGCGTCACAGTGATCAAGTCAATAAGGTCCCCCTCCGGGGTCCATGCGGCAAAGTCCCAACTCATGTGCACCCTACCCTTGGATGTTGGCCCCAAACTCACTCTCGAAAACTCCGGGCTTGGAGTTTTCACGGTGTTCCCTCAAGTTTCGGAGGGAAATGTTGGGGTTCATCTCCCAGGTCGGGATCTGGAGGCAAAGCCCAAACCCCGTGTGGAACCTGTTCCAGTACTGCGACATGAAAAAGGGATTGCCCTCTGGATGTGGACTTCCGATCAGCAGAAGGTGGGAATCCAGTTTGTCTTGATCTTCAGCATTGAAGAAAGAGGTGGTACTGGGCATCAGGGTGTCATAGAGTACCTGGGCCCGGTCACCTTGGTAAAAAGCGGGTTCTTCAAGCACCACCAGGAGGTTCTTGCTGTCCTTGACTTGCTGGACCTCAGAGGACTGGAAATTCATCCGAACTTGTACCCGACTCGGATCCCGACCCTGCAAGTGCATGTCAGCCAGGGTTTGATAGCCAAAACCCGATCCTACATAAACACCCCGCTGAAGGAGACGTTCCGGTCTCGCCAACAGCGACTTTGTGCGGGCGAGAGTCGCTTGGGCGTTGTCCCGACTATCACTCACGTTCTGAAGGTGAATGTCAATCCCCGTAGGCATCCTGTAGTACCCTTGGGGGGAGACCTTGAACAGTACGCAGTACAACTCATAGGCATTGATGACGGAGATGAGGAACGTCTTGCCGGACAAGCGTCCCAGAGACAAGATAGCCTTGTTGAAACCGGTCTTAGTAGTGTTGGCCCGGCCTCTGTTGTAGAGGTACTCGACGTAGCTCTTCTCCGTCATGGGCAGGGTTTCCCCGTCCATATTCCTTCTCAGGGAAAAAACAGCAACGGAGTCCAGCTCAAGGCCATAGATCATCTTGAGGACGATCTGTTGTACGGGGTACAGGGAGAGTCCCAGCCCTTCCTTGCTGGTTGCGAACTGGATGATGTCCATTGGTACTGCCAGCGGCGGCAGAAAACTCATGTCCAGTACGAAATTACCCGTGCGGAGCTTCGATCCGAACAACATGTCGGGACGGAAGGTATGTCCCTTGACATCTCCGTCATCGAACCAGGTGCAATAGACCTCTTGGTCAGTGCAATTGACCACGGTCATGTCTGCGCCGCCGGACTTGAGGCGTACCACGTCTCCCGTCTGGAATGGGACTTTGGGCTCTGTCATGGGGTTACTCCTTATTCAGTAGTCGGGTCAGTTCTTGGAGACACTCTTTGATGTTTGCAATACAGCGGGTGGTGTCATTGCAGGCATACATGGCTCTTTTGATAGTGGCAGCTGAGTAGTAGTACCGCTTCTTGTCCGCTGATCGAGGATACCCATCCAGGTAGCATGAGCAAACCCTATTCAACATGTCCTTGTCCACTTTGGCAAGGAAACATGCTTCTCGAAAAGTATAGGAATCCCGGACCTTGTCCATCGACTGGGCCAGACGCAGCACACGGGTCTCATCCGAGTCAGCCAGTAGGGCAGTGGGGGGCACTCGGGTACGGGCGACTGGGCGGAAGAACTCACGCGCTCTGTCCTGTTGCTCCGGGGGTGTGTCGTGAGGGGCCTCCTCGATCTTGTTTTCCGGCGCTTGGGAAAACAGCTGAAAACAGGTACGATTCTCGTACAGGTACTGCTTCTGTTTTTGATCATCCAGCCAAACGGTTCCCACCATGTTGTCTTCGACAACACGCACCGTCATTTTGGGGCCACCGGATTTCAGTGTGACTACGTCACCAACCTCAAAAGAAGAATCACAAGACATTCGGAACCTCATCGCAAGGGGGGCCGCCACCATCTGAGTGATTACGTGTAAGGGAAGAGGTCGAGCAAGAAGTTTCTCTAGTTGCTGCCAATCGTCCATGGGGCTACCTCCTGGTCCTGTTCCACCAGATGAGGAGTAGAACACCCACGTTGAAAGCCATGAAGAGATAGAAGATGATCATGCTTGTTCCTTAGCTGTGACGAACAGATCCACCGGCGGAAACGGAGCCACCGACGTCATCACAATTGACCGAGCCACCGGCAAAGACCGAGCCCCCGACGTTGTCACAGTTGACGGAGCCACCTGACCGCACGTCACAGTTGACGTTGCCACAATCGACACTTCCCTCGGAAGTGACCGAACCATGAACGTTTCCTTTGATGGAGACGTTCATGTTGCTGCCATTGACCGTGAGACCCCCCACCGTGCCGTGGATCTCGATAGGAAGGGCGGCTTCCCCCTCCCTTGGGAACTGTTCGATCCCATCTACATAGACTCGCCCGTTGGCAACAACCACGTTGTTGCCAACGATGTTGTTGCCGTTGATGACTGTGCTATTACCCGTGTTGACGACGACTCTCATGACTGTTCCTTAATGTGCGGTGGTGGGGGGATGACCAAAATCCTGTCGAGGTAGATCCAAAGACTCAGCACGTCCCCTGGCTGAGGATCCCTACACTCAGGGGGGTACGTCACTTCGTAGGCGTCCAACCCGGGGTATTGGTTTTTGGCCTCCTCAAGGCTGAGGGACACACCATGAACCGTGACGGTTCCTTTACTCGTGGCTTCCCAGTAGGTGTCTTTGGTGGTGATCCACATGATCAGGCGTCCTTATCCGGGGCCATTGCCATGACGTATCTAGCCCCTACGCATGCGTAGGACCCGACGCAGGACGTGTTCCCAGAGCTGAGTACCCGCGGTTCCTGTTGCCGCATGGTAGGTAGCATCAGTCCCCTCCCACTTGATATGATTCGAGGAGTAGAGGAGGTGTCCCAAAGATTGGAGGTCGAAAGAGAGCCAGAAAGTTCCGGTCTCATGTTCCACCTCCCATTGAATGGGACTCACACCTTGCGCGGCACCAAGCTCCTTGTACACCACCTTATTGTGGGCCAGCCACTCCCGAAACCATGTCACGGCGGCATGGAACTGGAGATAGCCCATACCCGCCTGCTCCAGGCGAAATGTCTCTGTGTACTCGAACTTGTCATCCGTCATGGAGGACTCCTTTTGGTCTCTACTCCAGAAAAGCCAACATGATCGTGGTATCGTTACAATGTCCTGATCAGGAGATTTTCATGTTTGAACGTTTAACCCACAAGATTTCGGACCCTCTACGGCATGGTCTACGACTGAACACATCAGCAAATCTGCTGTCCCCTTGCCCTTGGCTCAAGTTTCTGACCCTAGGGTTTCGTGCTCCCAAGGGTGTGATCTTAGGGGACGTACAGGGGCGGTCCTCTTTTCTCCTGAGGCCAGGAGAAATCCTTTTCGTCCAATTGGATGGGACGGTCAAGCGGCCGGGACATCCTGAAATGTTGATCGATCTGATGTCCGCGGTTACAAAGGGAGTGATGGTTCCGGTGTTGCCCGTCACATTCCTGTTGGTCCGCTACTGGAAGAGGGAGCCCGCAGGAGTTATCCCACGCTGGTACTCAACCTTCGTCCAGTACGACACACCGCCACCGCATGTTCTCCCCCAGCAAGACCCTAAAGCCCTTGCACGAATGGACGCTGAGTTGCAAGCACACTTGGCCACTGAGGATCCAGGAGGGGAAGAGATCACAGATGCCCTATTGGCGGATCTCTTCCATGACCCGCAGTATGATGCACCCCATCCATGCCTAGCAGTCCCCTCCATCAAATGAACTGATCAGGTGTGTCCTCCTTGGAGTAGCATGGGCCACTTCCAAGGAGGACTCTCGTGCTTGTTTTTGCTGTCGTGTGGTTGATTCTGGTTTCCCTTGCGGCTGTGCTCCTCTTCTTGATCAGCCAGAAGCAGCTGATCAATCTTGAAGGTTTCCAGTCCCAGGTCATGAAGTTGGTGATGGCCAACAGTATTGATCGGGCGATCAAGCTCTGCAATGTGGTGCCCGAGGCGGTATACCCACAGGCGGTGAAGACGCTGCTGGTTAGGGCCAATCGGCCCCATGAGTTGCAGCTCTACTTTGAGATGGCAGCTTTTCGTCTTCGGACTCAGTACCAAAAGTGGACGACTGTCGGGGCTTGGGACAGGGTCATTTTCCTTGTGACAACGGGCCTCCTGTTCGGTGCTGTCCTGGTGATGACACCCGTCAAGGACCAGACTCTGATGGCCTGGCTCCTTGTGTCTATCTTCCTTATCCAAATGGTTGGACAAGGTCTGGCCATGACACTCGGCTCACACGGGCAAGAAGCCGAGATCAAGCTCATGGAAATGCGCAACATCCTATACCGAGAGGCCAAGGTGCTCCCAGCAACCTACCGCCCTCGGTCGCACAAGGACTTGACGGCGGAGGAGCTGAGTGCTTGGCAGGAGAGCATGGACAAGTTCAACACAAAGTACACGTCCAACAGGGAGACCTTTGTCAAGCAGGGGTCTATCCAAGAGGAATACGATGCAGCCGCTGACGATCAAGGTCGTCTCCTGCCCCCACTGTGAAGGAGCCTTGAAATGAGCGGTGCCATTTGCAACTTCATCTACGGGATCCCGGTTACACCCAAGATTTGGGACGCAGCCCGAGAAATCGAACGTGAACAAGGCAGCGACAACCCTAGGGCTCTCCTGACGGATCTGGGTTTTGTCTTCGAGTACACGGCCTATGACGGTCCGCCCCCAGGGTACCTTGGGTTTCTCTTGTACCGCAAGTGGGAGGGAAACACCTTCTCCCTCGAGGAGCCCTTTGTGCCGGAAATTGACAAGGTCAAGGTCCTGCGTCTGCTCGATGCCTTGCCCCCTGAACTGAGAACTATTTGCGGCCCAGTGAAAGTCTGGTGCGTCTGGAGTAACAGCTGATGGTTGACGAGTACATCATCCCCTTGAAGCGACTGAAGCAGTACAACCCCTTCAAGTCCACCGTGTGGGACGGATTGAAGACCCCCATCACCAAGAAGGAGGTGCAGGAGGCCATTCGAGAAAGCAACTGCCTAGAGACACCCCTTGTAC
>Ga0172380_10009286_pt1 | contig 10517 bp, 14 predicted proteins | sample Leawe162metaG_FD_119747 | JGI IMG/M metagenome (GOLD analysis project Ga0172380, IMG submission 119747) | Leachate microbial communities from a municipal landfill in Southern Ontario, Canada - Leachate well 162 metaG | ecosystem: Engineered > Solid waste > Landfill > Unclassified | place...
AAAATGAGGAAAAAATAAAACCTCTTTGTCGTCCACTTCCAATAACATAGGATTATGCAAAACTATATTTATTCTTTTTCCTTCACATACGTGCAACACCGGCTCCAACGCCGACCACACAGAGTCGTTATCGTGATTCCCTGAAATTATTATAAATCTAACACCTTTGTCTTCTGCATATTTCATTAACCTAACAATCAGCGTATGAACATAAGACTTAGGATTTACTGAGTCAGACATATCTCCTGCAAACACCAACAATTCACTTCTTTTCGCCGCTAAGTCAACTATTTCAACTGCTCGATTAAAAGCATCCTGGCACTTTGTCGGAATTTCTCCATTCGGCGCTATATTGTCGGATGATAGTCCTAAGTGTAAATCTGAAAACACTAACATTTTTATTTTTCTCCTTTCTCTTAAAATAAGTTAGCTGCCAATTATTCCAGACAGCTAACTTCACTCAATTACTGTGGGTTATTCTAAACCGTCGGTACACCCCTGATTCATAGGTTATTCTTGTCTTTTGGTACACTCTTACTAAACAGGTTATTCCCTCATTCCGGTACACTTTCCTATTCTGGTTTATTCGTATTTATCGGTGATGCGCTCTCCCTAAATACTCTTCTTCATAAGGTACTCTTACCTCAAGACCTTCTAACGTCCGCCAAGCAACATACAAGTCTTTTAAAAATGCTTTGATCATGTAACGCCTAGCAGCACGGTCTCTGTGCCCTTTACTTTTCCCCCACTCTGCTTGTTCTTTTCTATTTTTATAATCGTCATAAAACTTTCTGTAGGGAGAATTAGACTTAATAAAACTATCAGCTAACACACCGCACATCCTGGTTCTTAACCAGGAATTAAAACAAGACGTTTGACCTTTGACAAGCTTATCCTTTCCGGGAACTAACCCGGTAAACGCACACATCTTGCTAACAGTTGTCGCTCGTTCAATATCGTACTCTGATAAAATTACAGCCGCTAACATCGGGCCAACGCCTTTAACGTTAACCAGGAATTCTTTCCAGAGAGGCGTAACACTTACCATTTTCTTTATTGATTTTTGTATTGTCTCTTCTGTCTCTCTGGCAGTGTTAGACCACACATCGATCAAACTATAAGCGTCTGACAACATCGTGTAATCGTCACCGACTAACTTTTGTTTGGTGCCGTCTTTTTTTCTTTTCAGCCGGTTATCACTTAACGTCCTCACGGCCTGCACGTCGTAATAAGTCTTTACAAGCAACCTTAAATGATGATAAGGTCTCGGTCTGAATTCTTTCTGTTCTTTTACAACTTCGACAGAATTCTCTTCCTTAATTTTGCGAGTTCTTTTTACCGCTGACTTTTTCGGCACCTTTTTTACTGATTTTTTCACTGTATTTTTTACCGGCTTTTTTTCCGGTAATGCTGACTTGGTTTTTAACTCCATTTAATTTTTCTCCTTTCGTTTTATTTTGGTTCAAACCCTCAATATAATTATCGACTTTTTCTGTCAAATTCTTTAGTGCATTTATCACATTTTCCGAATTATCCAAAGTGCCGTTCTTTAAATGTAATAGAATCTGGTTGATATGAAAAACAATCGCCTGCCCTGAATAATGCTTGTCTATGTCCTCGTGCACTGCCGCTGTAATAGTAGTTCCCTGTAAATGTCGGACACTGGCTTTTAATGATTTCTTTTCTCCTTCTTTTTTACTGTCACCGGATTCATTAACCATTACGAACTGCTCTGTCCAGGAACCTGCTAACTCCTTTGTTATTCGGATAGCGGCACTCGCAACATCTAACGACACACCTAAGTCAATCATACGCAACAAAAAAGACTTTTGCTCGTTAGGCGCTAATGGCAATCCGTGATGGCTGTTTTCCCTGGCAGCATCCAACACCATTTCGATGTGCGACCTGTACGTTCTAAAAACGACGGGCACCTCTTTTGACATGTTATTTTTATAAAACTTTTCATACGCACGTTTCCGGTGATAACCACTAACCAGTGTTTTTGTTTTTTCATCTAACACTAACGGTTCTAATCCGTCACCCACGGACAACACTTGAAATAATCTGGAAACGTTCATAATACATATTCTGCGCACCATGACAGTTTCATCTTCGTTAATTTTACCTAATGGAAATTTTACAATTTGCTCTTTTGACATTTTCACTTTCTCCTTTCTTTTCAAAAATAAGTTAGCTGCCAATTGTTCCAGACAGCTAACTTCACACACTTATACTATGTTATTCCACACATCCGGTACACTCTGCTTCGTTGACTTATTCTTCGCCTTTAGTACACTCTACGGAACTCGGTTTATTCTCTTCTCCTGGTGCACTCATTTTACCTGGTTTATTCTTTTTTTCTGGTACACTCGCTAAACGTGGTTTATTCACTTGCAATGGTTCGCTCTTTACAGACAACCTAACACCGTCTGTATAAAATCAGGCTCATCTTGCAATTTTTTTTGCAGAGCCTTTTTTGTAAAGGACACACCTTTGATTTTCAAAATCTCAGCTGTACTTCCTTTATCTTTCTTAAATGCACCAAACTCATTAGCATAATTAAAAAAGTCTTTTTCTTTATCGATACCTTTTCCATACTCGATAAAATAAGAAGCTAATTTAAAAGGGGGATAAAGTTTATTTTTTACCACCTTTACGTTAGACTCTATCCCCGTCTCAACCTGTTTGTCAGTCAATAAATCTTTTTCTTTTTTTGCACCTCCTCTTGGAGACCTTACTTCCAATCGGTAAGAAGCATAGAACTTTAACGCTGCCCCCCCAGGTGTCGTTTCATTAGAGCCAAACATTACACCCATTTTAAAACGTATTTGATTTATAAAAATTATAACCGCCTTCGATTTACTCACTCTAGCGTTTAACTTTCGCATAGCTTGAGACATCATACGTGCCTGAGCACCCATTTGCGCCTTCCCAAACTCGCCGTCTATTTCAGACTGAGGTGTGAGAGCCGCCACTGAGTCTACAACGATAAAAGGAATTCCCCCTTTTAACATTTCTTCAACTACGGACAAACCCTGCTCCCCACTATCAGGCTGATTAAAAGACATAGCTTGAAAATCCACACCCATCTTCTTAAAATACTTAGGGTCTAACGCATGTTCAGCGTCCACATACCCACAAGGCCAGCCAAGCTTTTGTGCTTCCACCAAACAACTCGTCGCTAAAGTAGTCTTCCCTGATTGCTCCGGGCCAAATATCTCCACAATCCGCCCACGCTCAAAACCGATTTTAGGCGAACCACTCAGCGCCATATTCAACATAACACTGCCAGATGACACACCGTCAATATTCCCGGCTTTTTTGTTGTCGTCTAACACCATTACCGTATTAGCGCCTAGTTCTTTATTTATTTTCGCATTTATATCTTTGATGAAATCTTGGGCGGATTGCTTTGACATTTATTTTCCTTTTTTCCCTCTAGCGTAAGTAGTTGCTTTCGGAGCTGGTTTTTTAACAGTAGATTTAGCTACGGGCTTTGAAACCGTCTTACCTTTAACAACAGGGTTACTTCCTGGCTTACTCACCGGAGCGCTTGTTTTCTTTTTAGGGGTAGGCTCTACAAACGGGATATCGTCAACAAAATCGTCGTCTGTCGCTTCTTCATTTTCTTCAACAGTATCAGACAGGTCATTAATCGTGTCTTCTGTCACTTCTTCTACATCCGGCTCACTCCCACCAACGTCTGACGTATCCATATTTTCGTATTCCAAATCAGCTTCTCCACCTAACACGGTATCCTGTAGCAAAGTCATTACAGACTCAATCTTTTCCAGATCAACTTCAAAATCAGAATCGAGATTAAATTCGTCTTCATTATATTCAATTTTTGGTTTCGGTGAAGTGTTAGCCGACGGAATAAACTTCGTTGTGGGATACAGAGCTTTCTTACCTGCTTTCTCCCTTTTTCTCTTGTCAACTATAATCGCACGATTAAATAAATCAGCAAACGATTTCATGTAAGGATATTCTGCGGAATTAACCAAACCTGTAAAATCCTGAAACTGAGCTTCTGACAAAGAAAGAATTCCAACTTCACCATCTTCAAAATCAGCTACCTCTGTTTTCTTTCCTGTCTTCGAGTCTTTAGTTGTGATCATCTCACCCTTAACTGCAATAAACTCCGCAGCAAACACACGACGCATCTTATTAGTTGCGTCCCTCAATCTCTTACCTGCTACCGGGTCACCGTCTGATTCAAGTCTTTTTGCTTCCCTATAATTTTCTAAACATATACCGTCTAACTTACAACTAGTAGGATCAAACTTCTCTGACGCACAAACAATTCTCTGACAGCCTCCCCCAGGTAATTCCACATAATGAACATGTCCTGATTGGTATCTAGAACACATAAGAAAAACAGGCGTGTGTTTATTTTCGTCAAACTTAAACACCTTCGATGTACTCCCCCCCATACTGTCTATAGTACTTTGTACATCCTCTTCACTTAATAAATTTTTAGGCATTTTCCTCTGCTCCTTTATTCTATCTATTTACCAGATTTCCGCCACCGGACATATCGGGCATTTCCTTTTCCAAAATAGACTTTAACGAACGCAGATTCTGACTCTGCATTTCGTAAGAATCTATTATTACTCTTGCTTTATTTTTTGCAAACTCCAAACCAGCTAACAAAATATAATGATCCTTTGTCGCCTGCGGATTGTCTAACGCAATCTGATTTTTCTTTGCCGTCTCTGTTGCCCCCTTTTCCATCGACCGACTAACTGCGGCATATTCCCCGACAAAAAAATCATTGTAATCTTTAGACAGATCGCTAATCTCTCTCACAATTTCAGCGTGAATATTTGACCAATAAGCAAACTTAGCCGACACTTCATTCAAAGCGTCTTTCAAGTCCTCAACACACACTTCACGCAGCTTAAAAGAAACAATTTCCTCTTGAAAAGGTTTTCCCCGCCATTCAAACTGAATGACGTTACCGTCAAACTTTGCGTTATTCGGCTTAAATAGACTTTTCAAATCTTTAGTCTTTATGTTCTTTTCGTCTTTAGGTGTTTCATCCATTTCAATATTTCGGAATGGTTTTTTAACGCTCTCAATCTTTGCCATATTTTATAACTCCTTACAAATTAAATTCTCTTCTATCTTTTTTCTTTTCTATTGCACATCTTTCATCTAATACACCGTAACCTATAAGAGTTACAAGACCTTTACAATCTTGACGAACATTAATTATAGCGTATTGAATGCCCGCATTTTGTGTTCGCCAATCAGACACACAACTCGTTAGTTGATCTATAGTAGTCACACCTAAATCAAAATACTGGACATCGCCAAAAGGCGTTTGTACGTCTATTTCAATCTGACTTCTATTTTTTTTCAGCTGCAATAAAACTACCCGGAATAAAATGCCAAATTACGTTTACACCTTTAAAACATCTAACGTCTGTAAATTTATCTTGCTCTCCTTCTTTCTTTTCCATAACGTCAATTAAACGAAATAACTCTTTACAAAAATATTTAATCAAAACAATTAAAACTTTCATTTTCCTTCTTCTCTGTTTTACACCACATCAATTAAGCAAACCACTTTGGTAAATCTTCGTATGCATCTACCAAAGCCTTATACCCCTCAGCTATCAGAATTTCACACAACAACGCATCCGCTTTAGCGTGTCTCTTTTCTTGATCTAAGTCTTTCCCTATACACTTCATATTTTTTAAAAATGTGTTTAATCGTTCTTTTTTTCGTGTGCTAAACATTTTCCTTTTCTCCTTATTCAATTTGACTATAATTACATTATCGTAATTTCTCACTCAAAACTTTAGCCCTTTCTTATTTTCTCCAACCACTTAACCCACTCAGGATTTTTTAATAACTCTTCATAATCCTGAAACTGAATCATAAAATTCCAAAATAAATATCTAAAAAAAAAGAAAATAAACTTAGGTATCTTAAAACAAACGACGTACACCGAATCAAAAATAGGTTTAAGTATTTCGTCTAACACACTGACGTGCGGAATCACCTCCGTATATGCTTTAGGGACAACATGCCTTACTTCACACACCGGACAATAACTCTCTAAATTAGAATCTGAATGATTTAAATACATAGTCCCACCTGCACACCTGTAAGAATTACAACCCAACTTTATCAAATCAGTTGAAGGTTCTAAACTCTTTCTTAATTGGCCTGTGACAACTTTATTCATAAATTTAATTCCCTTTCTTATTCATTTTAAAAATATGCATCTTTCCTTTATCCTCAAATTTTTTTTCATCCCCTCTAGTCTGCGCAATCAGTTTTTCCAACCCTTTACCCTCAGTCAAACCAGACAACATAATCATAATTCGGGCATTATCTAAACGCTTAGAATAAAAACTAGACCTCAAAACATAAGTCGTTTTTGTCATCCTAGCCACCGCAGTCAAAACATCATCTACAAACGTATTGGTGCAATCGTGAGTCTTCCACCGATCTGGCAATGCTATAGAAATAACGTAAGCTTTACATGTCGAAGTATCTAATAAATTCGAGAGCTTTCCACTTTCTTTTATTTTACTGACAATCTTCTCACTGTCTGGGTATTCAATTTCAAAATCTTTAATATCTGTAAACCCGCCACCAAAAAACATGACTCGCTTTAACTCGTTTAAATCTACGGCACCTATCCCAGACGCCGTATCAATATGATCGTATCGGTCTAACTGTGTTAGGTCATAAAATGTTTTTATCGTCTTCACCACACCACGATTTACTTTTACCCAATAAGCAAAATCAGTGTCTACACCGTCACCACTGTACAGCTTTAGACAAAAATCATTATCGACTAACAACAAAGACACACTCTCTGACTTGTTCAAACACTTTATAATTAATAAATTCAGATACTTGAACGCCTGAGGCTTAGCAGGAAGACCTTCAATCTTTCTAGGCAGAGTGTAAAACACTACTATTTTTATTCCTTCTTTCATTTCAAGTAACAACTCGACAACCGGAATAAGCATACCCGTCCCCGATCCCCCACCTCCACCTACACACAAACAAACCGTTTCCAATTTACTTACGTTCGTTAATCCAGAAATGAACGCTCTTATCTTTCCTATATTTTCTACAGCCCACTTTTCACCTAACGCTGCATTCCTTCCTGTCCCTTCATTTTTTATAACCAACTTGGAAGTGAGAGAAACGTCAAAATTAGCAAAATCAACATCCGCTAAATTAACATAACACCCCTGAATCTTAAACTGATCTGCGAACTCTTTAGCAAGCCTGCCACCCCCCTGGCCTAAACCAATAACAATATCAAACATTAAATCACCTCACTCAATAAATTTTTTAATTCTTTCCCTGTAAAATCAGAAGGCTCTTTTCCTTCCACACTTATATTATAAACTTGAAAATATTTTTCCAATTGTTTTTTTGTTTTTTCTGCTGCCACTATACCCGACTTATCCCCATCATAAAAAATAATAATTTTATTCGTTAAACCTAACAAATAACTTATCTGATTCCCCGTTAATAAATTAGTCCCTAATCTTCCTATAGTGTAATAATCTAACGACTGCAATTTAAAAGTATCGAACACGCCCTCTACCAAAATAACATAAGGAACTCTCTGATCTCTAAAAACATTTACCTTAAACCAAGAGACCCCTAACAAGGCGTCTACCATAGCGCCCTCATATGCCCGTAAAGTCTTAAACCTCAATTGCACTTTAGGATTTATAGACCGACCGGTATACCCTAACATTCTTCCTTCAAAATCAACAACCGGAATAATGACTCTATCAAACCAATCACCTTCTACCCCACAGCGTATATTGTAAGTCTGCGCCATAATCAGATCAACTCCCCGTGACCTGAGATACTTAACAAAATCTTTTTTACTCTCGCTCGGCAAACTAAATTTATCATTAAACGATTTAACCTTTATAAACCTTTTTACTGTCTTTTCTTTTTCCATATTCAAATTTCCACTTATTTCTTTTATCACACTTTCCATGTTAGACGAATCTCTTAACATTAAAGTAGCTGTCTGTTCATCCACATTGGCTACTTTAGAAAGCAACTTATAAAACGCGCCGTGTTCGTGGCAACCTAAACAATTCCACCCACCTGTAACAAGATGCACACCGCACGAAGGAACACTTTCGATATGAAAAGGACAGCAAATAAAAACACGGTCTTTACCAGAAGGGACGCACTCAACACCATTACTCTCCAACAACTGCAAATAATCGATCATTTTCTTTTCCTCGCGTTAGTTGTTTTGCGCTTCTCTATTGCTTCTTTTCTTTCGTTGTCAATACTTTCTTCCTCTAACAAATCCTTACACCTCGTCGCAACTTGATTGTTCATTCGCATAACATCTAAATTAGGATAAAGAATTATCGGCTCTCTCGGCACTTTAACATTTCTCATTTTTATCATCTGTAATTGCATCGTGTTAAATAAAATGTCCTCTTGTGTCTGTACGAGACCCATCAATATTTGAGCGGTCTCAGAAATTGAACCTGCATATTTCGACGAACCTTCATTCAACGTGTCTGCATACAAATCTTCATTCTTCACCTGACAAGGAGTCCACACACCAATACCGTTATTGAATGTCTGAGACAAAGTCTTTAAATCCCACATCGTATCTGTCTGAGATTGCCAACCTTGCTTGTCTTCTTTTCTCTTCACCGCTTCCATAATATTGACGTAATCAACAAATAACACGTGCACTTGCTTCCCGTGTTTATCCTGAATTCTGTTCAACCAATCGGTTATGTTGTCCGTATTGAACCCACGAGTAAAAGGTGCCACTTCCAAAAAACTCTGCTGCATCAATCTCAAACTTTCGATCTGTACTTTCCACGTATTTAAATCAACGTCTTCAAAATTAACAAGTCTAAATTTATTTCCTGATATGCCTGTCAAATTGGAATCAATTCGATACTCTATAGCAGCTGTAGACATTTCACCTGTAGCGAAGGCTACATTAAACCCAGCTAACCACGCATAGACAGCCATACAAACCATCATAGCAGTTTTTCCTAACCCTGTTCTCCCTAAAATAACACCTAACTCCCCCGGCATTATCCCCCCTATCTGCCAGTCAAGTTTTGATATCCCTGTTTTAATACAAAAATCTGTCCCTTGTTTGTTTAACAGATCGTCTCTTCTTGTTTCAAAATCATCAAGATAATTTCCAGTTAACGCTTCTACACCTGCAAACTCGTCCCGAATCAAAGGCTTTAATTTTTTTCTTGCTTTCTCAACGTTAAACGAATCTACATTAGACACAATATCTTTAATCACAAAAAACATTTTACGACTAGAAGATAAATCATACAGTTGCTTTACCATCAAACGGATGTTATCTTTAGTAACATTCGTTAAAGAAATTTTATAAACTTGTTTCAAAAAATGCAAATAGATGTCTTTTATATTTTTCTCTTTAAAAATTCCTAATTTCTCCAACTCATGCAACACACTGGAATAAGTCAAAGTCACTCGATTAAACTTCGACACTTTCCAAATGTCGCGTAAAGGAAAAATAGAAAACCAATCTTCTTTAATCGACAAAGATAACTGCGCGTCCACTCTTAACATATACGCAGCTATACGGATTTCTAAAATTGGATTTTTAAATTTCTCTTCTATTCCACTATCTTGCTTTTTTGGTTCTTGCATAAAAATATTATCGTAAATTCCTTTATTTTTATTTAGTCTTAAATGTAATAACCGGCAACATACAAATTTCCATCGTCACATTTTACGACATAAGCGCGTGTATTTTCTACATCAGAAAACCAAACATCCAATAAAACATACGGAGCCAAAGAATGAAACGTACCTACAACAAAATATAGATCACAATCTTTATTTTCAGTAAACCCCTGTTCATACAAATTACCGTCTGTGCCAACTACGTTAGGTGACCCAGAACTTTTAATTTCCTCAAACACACATTGACAAAATGCATTATTGAAAACTTCACGCTGGTACTTATGCGCTTGTGCCCCACATAAACGGTTAGGAAATTCTCCACCTAACTTATTAAACACGCCGGTTAAAATTTCTCTATCGTATTTGCACATACAACATTTAGGATACACTTTTTGATCTATTAATTTTCCTTTTTTCATTTTACTTTTCCTCCTTCACCTTAAACCAAGACTCTATAGTCAAACGTTCTATCTCCAACCAACCGTCCCAAGACAATATTTCATTTTTCTTTTCTTCACTTAACAAACAACACTTTCTTTGAATGTCGTCATAACAGTCTGACTCTAAAATAGAAAAAGAAAACTTAGAAAGTCTGGCCGTATAATGTTTTTTCAAAAATTCAGAAGGGATAAATTTACACACTTCTAAATTTAAAGGTACATACATAAACCCCCAAACAATCGAATCTGCTTTACACCATTCACCGAATGAGCACCGTTCACCGAATGAGCACCGTTCACCGAATGAGCACCGTTCACCGAATGAGCACCGTTCACCGAATGAGCACCGTTCACCGAATGAGCAACCTTTAACG
>Ga0172380_10009287_pt1 | contig 10517 bp, 6 predicted proteins | sample Leawe162metaG_FD_119747 | JGI IMG/M metagenome (GOLD analysis project Ga0172380, IMG submission 119747) | Leachate microbial communities from a municipal landfill in Southern Ontario, Canada - Leachate well 162 metaG | ecosystem: Engineered > Solid waste > Landfill > Unclassified | place...
CTTCCATGGCCTTTTTAACATCCTCGACAGCATCATAAATGATGCTGTACAGGCGGATATCGACACCCTCTTTCTCGGCAAGGCTCTGGGCCTTTACTTCCGGCCGGACACTGAAGCCGATGATTATGGCGTTGGATGCTGCCGCAAGATTGACATCGGTCTCGGTTATTGCGCCGACCGCGGAGTGGATGACGTTCAGGCGGACAGCTTCGGTGGAGAGCTTGCGCAGGGATTCGCTTACGGCCTCGACTGATCCCTGCACGTCACCTTTCACAATGACATTCAGGTCCTTGACTTCGCCGCTCTGGATCCGCTTGTAAAGGTCCTCCAGCGACAGTTTGGTGTGCTTGGCCAACTCTATCTCGCGCTGCTTGATCTGGCGCAGGGTGGCAATCTCTCTGGCCTGCTTCTCATCTTTCATTGAGACGAATATGTCACCGGCATCGGGCACACCGGAAAGACCAACCAACTCCACCGGCATGGAAGGGCCGGCCTCAAGGACCTTTTCGCCCCGGTCGTTCTGCATGGCCCTGACACGGCCGGAATGGATGCCGACAACGCAGTAATCGCCGTTTTTAAGGGTTCCCTCCTGAATCAGTACGGTAGCAACTGGGCCTCGCCCTTTATCCAGCCTGGCCTCTACGACCGTTCCCTTGGCCTGTTTGTCCGGATTGGCCATCAGGTCCATCATATCGGCCTGCAGAAGCACCATCTCCAAAAGTTCTTCCAGGTTAAGGCGTTTTTTAGCAGAGACTTCCACCATGGTGGTATCGCCGCCCCATTCGGAAGAAACCAACCCGTACTCCATCAACTCGCGTTTGACCTGGTCAGGCCTGGAGTCGGGTTTGTCAATTTTATTCACGGCCACAATAATGGGGACTCCGGCCGCCTTGGAGTGATTAATGGCCTCGCGGGTTTGGGGCATGACCCCATCGTCCGCAGCAACCACCAGAATAACGATGTCGGTTACCTTGGCGCCACGGGCACGCATTGCGGTGAAAGCCTCGTGGCCCGGCGTATCGAGGAAGGTGATCTTCCGGCCGTTCAGTTCCACGTCATAGGCGCCAATGTGCTGGGTTATACCGCCAGCTTCGCCGGCAATAACATTTGCCTCTCGTATGGCATCCAGGAGCGAGGTTTTACCATGGTCAACATGGCCCATGATGGTGACAACAGGTGGTCTTTTCAGCAAGGACTCCGGTGCATCCGGAGTTGATTCGAGAATTTCGTCAAGGTCAACCGCAACGTTTTCAACCTCGTAGCCATACTCTGACGCTAGGATAACAGCTGTATCGATATCAAGCGTATGATTGATCGTCACCATCATGCCCATCTTCATCAGGGATTTGATCAGGTCGGTGGCCTTGATGCCCATCCGTTTGGCCAGTTCGCCGACGCTGATGGTTTCCGAGATTTTGATTATGCGCTTGATAGCCTTGGGGACAGTGATTTCGGTCTTGCGGGTTTCAACAACCCGCTCCTTGCCTTTTTTCTTGGAACCTTTATACGGAAGATCGAAAACCCGCTCACGTTTCTCAATCACCTCGTTTTTGCGAGGTTGCTCTTTTTTCTTGGCAGGAGGTCCGCCTTTCTTACCCCCCTTGCCGACGTCGGTGTATCCGCCGGCAGGCTTGCCGCCGGCCTTACGACGGTCCTCTGCGGAAGGCGGCGCAGCCGGCGCGAGCTGCACCTGCTTCATGCGGCCACGATCCGGCTCCGTAGTAGCCGCCCCAGTCGGGGCGGGCCTTCTTTGCCCGCTATCAGCCGGACGCTGCCCGGCAGGGCGGGAATCGGACTGACGTGGCGAGGCAGGACGTGCGTCCGCGGTTCGGTGCTCTGTAGGCCGTGGTGAGGCAGTACGGGGTTGGGCGGCAGGAACCTCTGGATTAACCACACGGGACGGCCTGGTGGTTACACCGGGAATCTCCATCCTGCCGAGTATACGGGCTTGGTTTGGACTCCGTTTTTCCGGTTCAACCGGCTCCTTGGGCTTTTCGACCGGCAAAGGTTCAGGCTTGATTTCCACCTTGGCAACCTCTTCCACCACCACCGGCGGTTCCTGTTCAACAACTGGTGCGATCACTTGCGCAGGCTTCTCAATGACCGGCTCTTCCTGAACAACCGGGGCATCTTCAACAACAGGAGCGACAACGACCTTGGCGCGCCGTCGAATGATGTTCGTGGTAACCCGCACCTCGTCAGCATTCGTTTCTTTGACCTGTGGTGGTGTCAGTCTATTGATTACATCTTCATCTATCAAAGAGGTAGCTGTTTTGGCCTCAACACCGATATCCTTGAGTCGGGCCAGCACCTCTCGGGTCTCAAGCCCCAATCGTTCAGCCAGATTGCTAACACGTATCTTGCTCATAAAAACTACACCTCCCCCAGGAAGTTTCTGTATCGTTGAATTACATTGGCAAGCTGTTTCGCAAACCCGCCAGGCCTGATCGCAACCGCGCTGCGTGGCGCCTTGCCAAGTATGGCGCCAAAGTCATCTTTAGTCATGATATATATACACGGAACGCGATGGACATCGGCAAGCACTTCAATCCGCTTGCCAATAGCCTCGGAGACATCTCTCGCCACCAGGATCAGTCCTGGTTTATTGGCGCCACGAATCGCATCACTTACAAGGGAACCTCCCGAGACGATTTTGCCGGCTCGATTGGCCAACCCGAGAAAACCTGTTATCCGATCCCGCATCAGGTTTGAAACCAAAGTAACCATCTCATCAGGAGACGGCACGACAACCTCATGCTTAAAGGCCCTGCCGAACTGACGCTGCTTGCAGGCCAACGCCAGGCAGGTTGCACTGATGCAGGTATATGCCCCCCTGCCGGGCAATTTCATATCAAGGTCGGTGACAACTTCGTTCTGCGGTGAAAGGACAAAACGAATCAGTCTTTCCTTGTCGCGCGATTCGCGACAGCCGAGACAACTCCTTTGAGGCGCTTCCTGTTGGGACTGTCGCGACATTTACGGAGTCGGTTCCTCTGTTGTTTCGACGGCAGAATTGGCGGATGGCTCCACACCCTCCACACTCAGCTCGGATGATTCGGAACTTTCTTCGTCTTCGGCCTGGGTTCCGTCGAAGGAGGCATACTCCTGCAATTCGGCTTCCGCAGCCTTGGACTCGCTCTTTATATCGATACGGCAGCCGGTCAGGCGCGCTGCCAGACTGACGTTTTGGCCACGTTTGCCAATGGCCAGAGAAAGTTGATCGTCAGCAACAACAACCTCCAGGGCGCGATTGTCCTCGTCCACGAACACCTTGGAAACCTGTGCCGGCGAGAGGGCATTGCAGGCAAAGCGGGCAATATCCTCGGACCAGGGAATTATGTCGATTTTCTCACCGCGCAACTCGGAGACCACATTCTGGACACGAGCGCCGCGCATGCCGACGCAAGCACCAACGGGATCAACGTCCGAGTCATTGGATGACACGGCCACCTTGGCGCGGCTGCCAGGATCACGCACAATGGCGTTGATTTCCACGATCCCCTCGGCAATCTCCGGGACCTCGGCCTCGAACAACTTGGCCAGCATGCTGGGATGGGTTCGGGAGAGAATGATCTGCGGCCCCTTTGTGGTCATGCGAATTTCGGTGATTATTGCGCGGATACGGTCGCCGGGACGGTAGACCTCGCGCGGCATCTGCTCCTTGGATGGAAGCACCGCCTCGGCCCGCCCCAGGTCAACCAGCAGATCACCCTTTTCAAAACGCCGAACCATGCCGGTAATGATTTCCCATTGGCGATCGCTGTATTCGTTGAAGATGGTTTCCCGCTCGGCCTCACGCACTTTCTGGATGATCACCTGCTTTGCGGTCTGGGCGGCAATGCGGCTGAAACCGCTGGCGTCCAGCTTTTCCCCCAACGAATCGCCGATCTCCACATCCGGGTCGATCTCGCGCGCCTCATCCAGACTGATCTCCTTGTAGGAATCCTGCACTTCATCCACAACAGTCACAAACTCAAACAGCTCCACTTCGCCAGTATCAAGGTTATAACGAGCCTCAAGATCGCGGGTATTGCGGTATTTCTTGTTAGCCGCGCTCAAGACCGCCTGCTCCATAGCTTCCAAAACCACCTGCCGTTCAATCCCCTTCTCTTTGACAATCTGCTCGATGGCGTGCTTGATGGTGATATTCGTTTCCACGGTTGCATCTCCTTGCTGATTCTATAAAATCAGGTCAATCTGTTTCCTGTGATGTTAGAACTCGAACTCCAGATTTGCCTTTGCTATCCTCTCCATGGGGATGGAAGCGGTCTGACCTTCCGTAAGCTTCATCCTGACGACGCCATCCTCCAATACTTCCAGTGTACCGAGAAATGTTTTACGCCGGTTGCCATCATCATCCGGAAAAGGCTCATAAGTCCTTATCTTGATCAGCCTGCCGGCAAAACGCTCATAATCCGCCGTGCTTTTCAGAGGCCGGTCAAGCCCTGGCGACGACACCTCCAGATTATACTGACAGGGGATAAACTCCTCCACATCAAGGACAGCCGATAATTCGTGACTGACCTCGGCACAGTCATCGATGGTAACGCCGCCTTCCTTGTCGATAAAGAGACGCAATACTGCTTCCCGGCCGCTACGCTTAAACTCCAAGTCCGCCAGTTCCAGGCCAAGGGATTCGAGAATCGGAAGCAAAATGGCGGTTACCCGTTCACAGATGTCATCTTTGTGTGCTGTCATGAGCCCTTTTACAAACAAAAAAAGTGAGCTTTGCGAGCTCACTTTCCAAGTGAACATAAATTTTATCTTCAAATACCATGAAAGGCCGGTTAATGCAAGCGTTTTTTAGGTGCGAAAGCCCGTGTAAATTCTTTCCCGAGCGCGTTTATGCAATTTTATTTTATACAGACCCGCCGAATTTCATGAATGTCCGTCAGTCCCTGGAACACCTTGAGGATGCCGTCCTGTTTAAGGGTAGTCATGCCGTCGAGCGCAGCTTGTTCCCGTACAGCATCGGTATCCGCCCGACGCTTGATGAGGCTCTTCAATTTATGGCTGCATTCCAGGACTTCGTGTATACCGAGTCGGCCGCGATAACCGCTATGGCCACAACGCTCACACCCCACTGCCCTGTTCATCTTCAGATCAGACCTGCCCAGTCCGGTATTGGCAAAATCGTCGCGGCCATATTCCTCGATTATCTCTTCGATCTCCTGTTCACTTGGGAAATAGCTTTCCATGCAGTCTTTGCAAAGACGGCGCCCAAGGCGCTGGGCCAGGATGCAGAGCAGCGAATCCGAAAAACTGTAAGGGTCCAGCCCCATCTCCAGAAGCCTGGTGACGGTTTCGGGAGCCGAATTGGTGTGCAGGGTGGAAAAAACCAGGTGACCGGTAAGAGATGCCTCCACGGCAATACTGGAGGTCTCTTCGTCGCGCATCTCGCCCACCATGATCACATCCGGGTCCAGACGCAGGAACGAGCGCAATGCAGCTGCAAAGGTAAATCCGATACGGGGGTTTATCTGTACCTGCCGCAGTCCCGGCTGGGTGATCTCAACCGGGTCTTCGGCCGTCCATATCTTGCGGTTTGTGGTATTGATCATTGCCAGCCCCGAGTGGAGCGTTGTGGTCTTGCCGGAACCAGTGGGTCCAACCACGAGTATGAGCCCATGGGGGCTGTTGATGGACTCGTTAAAAACGCGCATATTGCGCTCGGTAAGCCCTAACTCTGCGAATTGCATGGGTTCGCCACCGGCCAACACCCTGATAACCACATCCTCCAATCCCCCGACAGTAGGCATAGTCGCAACGCGGAGTTCAGTATCCAGCGGCCCGAATTTTTTGAAATCGATTTTGCCGTCCTGGGGTTTGCGGCGTTCAGCTATATCCAGATCTGCCATGATTTTGATACGGGAAGGGATGGCGAACTTGTATTTGTAAGGAATTTTCTGATAGATGGAACAATGGCCGTCCACTCTCGTGCGAACAACGACATCCTTCTTTCCGGGATAGGGCTCAACGTGAATATCCGAAGCTTTGTTCATATAGGCGTCATAAATGATCTTGTTGACCAGTTTTACTATGACGCTATCCTTCTCCGTTACCTTCTTGGTTTCCTCCTCAACTTCCGGTTCGTCGGAGCCCGAGGTTTTGCTGAGCAAATCTACGATACTGTCGGGAACAATGTCAAGATTGACCTCATCGTTGGCGCTGATCGTACTGACGACATCTATATTGTAAAGGCGCTTGAGCACCTTATGAATATCGGCTTCGGTTGCGATTGCCGAGATAATCTTTAGCCGGATGCTGTCTTCCAGCTCCCTGATGTCATGATGTTTAAGAGGATAGGCCATCGCCAGGGTAAGGGTGTTGCCGATCTTGGAGATAGGTGCTATGCGCTGTTTCTGGGCATAGACGGCACTGATATAACGCGAAAGAGAGGCATCAAGCTCCATGGAGTTGATCTTGACACATGGGAGATCGTGCTGGCTGGCAATCGCCTGCGCAAGCTGTTCCTCATCAATGTAGCGCAGCTTCAGCAGAGCCTTGTCGAAAGTTATGTCGCTCTGTTTGCTGATTTCTCGGGCATGGGAGATTTTCTGCTGGTCAACAATGCCGTTCTTCAACAGAATGTCGGACAGCTTGCGACGTTTGTTTTTTTGGTCAAGGACAAAACTGAGATCACTTTCCTTAATGAACCCCAACTTGCATAACAGCTGCCCGATTGGTTGTTCCGGAAAAACCTTCTGCAATTCCAGGGCCTCGCCCAGTTGCTCCTGGGTGATCAAATTCTGCTCGACCAAAAGTTCGCCAACCCTCTTTATGCTCATGGTCCTCTCGGTTCGCTACTGAAACAGGCTAAAAAAAACGCCCGCATACCGTGACACGAGCGTTTATAGCAGAAATCGGCCAAAAGTAAATATGCTTTCACTTCACATGGACGCTGTAACCGTTTTCCTTGAGCAGATCACGAATGATTTTGTCCAACGCGAGGTTTGTCAGAAATATTGAGCCGCCCGGTACGCCGGTGCCCTCCAGCTTGAATCCGGACATCTGCAGTGAATAATCGGAGACATTCCCCGGCCCGAGATTATGCTGGGCATACCCGCCTTTAATATGTAACCGCGCCAGGATCTTTTCAGAGACCTTACGAAAATCGTCTTGCTTCTCAAGCATAATTACCTTGTACCCCTTGGTTTCCAAGATCCGGAATAAAGTATAGGTAACTGGATCTCCGTCAAAATTGGTGATCACAATCCGCTGGCCATCCCTTTCAAAATAACGCTCGGCTTTTACTGACAAGGTAATGCCATTATTATCTGCTGCGAAGACGTCTATGTGGCGATCGTTGTGACAGGAAATTTCCAGCGCACTGAGAACTTCATCCGCCATTCCGGACTGGTCGTTGCTGACTATCTGGAAGATACGTTGCGCCGGATTGGGCGCCGGAAAGGTTCTTGCCGAGGCAAAAGGCTCGTAAACCGTAAATCCCTCGTTCTTCAAAAACTCGTCCAATTGCGGCGGAAGAACAGCTTGGGAACAGCTTAACAGGACGACATCTTGCTTAATAAGACTTTCCGGGGTCTTCTCAATTTTAAAATCCGCATACACTGTCAGCTTGGGATCAGTGCCGAATTGCAAGTTGAAATTATCTTCAACAGAATAAAAACCCGCCGCCCCCAGCATGGAGGCAAGGAAACTCTTAACATTGGCTGGCGATTCGGAAACTATTCGTACTGTAGGGTCTTTTTCCTCGATCAGTGATTTGACCAACGGCGGGATGGAAGCATGTTGATCAAGGAGTATCCTGGCGCCATCCATGGTCGGGAAAAGCGGATAACGGCTTGGGTCAAGAGTCAGCGAAAAAGTCGGGGATTGGATCGTGAGTGGTTTTGACACCGAGTTTTGTGACGGCACAATATTATCCCAGGTTTCTTTGAGCCTGGTGACTATCTCTTGCTCCGGGATGGCAGCAACCGGTGCTTCGAGCCGAAAGGCCTGACCGGCAGCGGGAACGTCTATATGCTCCATAGACACAATGTTTTTTTTCACTACCCTGGTAAGTCCGGGTTTCGCATCTTCTTTTTTGCGTAATTGTGGGATGACGATCTTTTGACCGACTTTCAACCGCCTGATATCGTGGATATTGTTTTCATGTCGAATCTTATCGATCAAGGTATCGGCTTCATCGTTAGTAAGACCGTAATCACGCATCAGAATCTTGAAAAGGTGGTCGCCCTGCTTGACGGTATAGACCGACTCTTGTCTGCCAGAATCTTCTGGTGACTTAATTACGTGTGTCCGAACAGCCCGCCTTTCGCTTTTTCGGATTTGTTTCGCAGGTGGTTTGTGGCCATCAAGTGCCTGAGTATCCAACTCAAAGCGCGAGTCCATCACAGCATGTCCGACTGTAGCGGAAAACACCGCCAGGATAGCAACGCAGAACGAAAAGACATTGTGTTCGGTGAAAAGGGACATTGTATCTCCACATGCAGGCAACTAACCAGGTGAACAAGATGAGGTTTCAGTTAATACAAATTACAAAAGCACGAATTGCACCGGATGTTTTCTTGCGATAAATCAGCAAATCCGCTTTTTTGTCCAGCGCACTTGCGCGCTGGATGAGATAGCCATGTTTCTGTTCGGTGGAATCCACATTAAAGCTGCTTTTTCCCGTAACCCCTTCAAGAACGGAATGCATGAAAGCGTCACTGATTGTCTGGCTGGAATTGGCCAGGACCTGCAGAGCCTTGATCTGTCCGTTTGAGCGGAACAATCGGCATTCGTACGCTTTATTGACATAGCGCTCCCAACCGGGCTTCCTGGCTGCAAACGAGTCGTCGCGAGTACCATTGGTGACCAAAGCAGACAAGGCTGAATCTGCTGTTGTGGGCGGCTTCCGTGAAGACGGCGCCTTTGGGGTGGCCACCGGAGGTTTGTCTGCTAAAACATTGCGTTGTTTTTGGGTCGCGGTAGTTGCAGCCTGGTTCGGCGCCAACTGGGTGCTCACGGAACGAGGCTTCTGCCGCAACAGCAACCAACCGGCCACGCCAAACACAGCAATCAGTACAAATGCGAGGCCAAGGCGCTTCCGGAGGCTCGCTTGGGCATGATAATTCTTTTCAAAAGCAAGCAAAAGATCTTCCGGAATCTCTTCCTGGTTTTCGTCCGAAGAAACCGGTAGTTTGAAGTCGGCGGCAAAGGGCGGTGATTTACTGGCTTCAGCTCCATTTTCGGGGCAGGTCTTATTTTCATTTTCAGGGGCAGATAAGGTCAAATCCACCGGTTCAGGTATTTTCGAGCTCGAAAGCACCGTATCCCCAGGAACGGAAGAATTCATGTCTGCAGGCGCAGGAGTGGGTGTTGCAATTTTCGGTAGGACTCCAGAAGTTGTTGTTTCGGAAGGTGGTTTGCGTGGCGTATGCTCCCCACTCATTACAGGCAGCTCCTCTTGTCCAGACAGATGTAGCGACGCCTCACTAAACACGTCCGGTGGACTTGGTTGTTCGGGTGCTACCGATTCCGCGCGAGATTTGTCACTATTGGCAGTTTCAACAAGTAACCGGGCCAACTTATCGGTTGCGGATTCGGCTTGGGAAAATTGCCTGGAGCCATCTTCTTTACCGCTATTATGGGTATTTTCCAGATCGGTGAGAAAATCATCCACCAGCTTGTCGGCACTACCTCTGTTCTCCTCAGGAACCGCAATTGAAGCGGCAATTGCAGCAGGGTCCAGCTTTGGGGTTATGATGGCTTTATCCCATTCGGGACCAAGCATTGATTTGAGTATTACCAGGATATCTTCAACGAGCTTGGCATCAGGCTGTGTTAAATCGATCAGATGTTCAAACAGCCCCTTGATCGGCATTATCCGCGCATTGCCTTCATGAATCATGATAAACGAGGGCGCTCCGCTGCCAAGCAGCATCTGTATGTGCCTGGCCACACTCTCACCGGTAACGCCTGCTATTTGATCCTGAATAATGACTGTTGCCGGTCGTTTTTCAAACACAGCCTTCAAGCCGTGATCAAAGTCGGCAACAGAATCAATCTTGACCTTTAGTTGTGGCTGAAGGGCATTAATAATGAATTCAGACTTGGGACTATTTGATATGAATAGGAGGTTTAGCATGAAATCCCTTTAAGGCAATTGTTGCATTAATTACACAGGTTGGAACATCTTGTCAACCGTATTAGTCCGGGGTTTCTCCCACGGTTTACCCATCGAAAGCCATTTTTATGAGCGTTGCCTGCTCCTTGTTATGAAGATGGTGTGAGCCGACAGCCGGACAGCAGTCTTCGCTTCGCCCAATGACGCGGACATTATTGTACCGCTCTGAAAGCGTTGTTTTGACAAAATGCCAAGCCCCCATGTTTACAGGTTCCTCCTGTACCCAGATCAAATCCACCGCCACAGGAAACCGACCGAGAACCTCTGCAATCATGTCGAGTGGGAACGGGTATATTTGCTCTATCCTGACAATTGCGGCCGAACTGTCTCTTCGTTTCTCACGTTCTTCAATCAAGTCATAATAAATCTTGCCGCTGCAAATCAGTAC
>Ga0172380_10009288_pt1 | contig 10517 bp, 8 predicted proteins | sample Leawe162metaG_FD_119747 | JGI IMG/M metagenome (GOLD analysis project Ga0172380, IMG submission 119747) | Leachate microbial communities from a municipal landfill in Southern Ontario, Canada - Leachate well 162 metaG | ecosystem: Engineered > Solid waste > Landfill > Unclassified | place...
CCTGGCCAATTTGCTGCGGCGCACTGCAGGGGGGTTGTTCATCGGGCGCCACGGCGCCGTTTTTCACTGCGCCTGCGTGGTGCGCCCGGAAGGCGCCTGCCTCCTTTTCGGCAAGTCAGGCGTGGGCAAGTCCACCGCCTGCACCCTTTCGGGCGGGGATTTTATAGCCAGCGACGATCTGACCTTTGTCAGGATGCTTGGCCGGAAAGTCCTGGCGTGGGGGCTGCCGGCCTGGGGCGGCGCCGCCGCCGCACCGCGCCGCCTGAGTAACGGCCCCTTCCGGGTCGCCGCGGCCTTCAAGCTTGTCAAGGACAGGCGGATATATGCAAGGCCGCTCGCGCCGGCGGAGGCCGTCGCCTCTCTGCTGGTTTTCCCATCCGACCTGCGCGACGCCGGCCAGGCCGGGAAAATCGTTGATCTCGTCGCGGGCATGGTCCATAATATACCTTGCTTGGAATTGCATTTCAGGAAGGACCGCGCCTTCTGGGATGAGATTGACGCGCGCTATCAACAATGAACCCCGACACGACCATCCCGGTTAAATCAGATAATTCCGTGTTCCGCATTGTCGACGGCGAGGCCGTCGTTGTGGATGTTTCCGGCGGCATGGTAAGCGTCATCAACCGGGTCGGCACGCGGATATGGGAGCTGGTTGACGGCAGCCGGACCGTGCGCGAAATCGCCGGGCTGATTGCCGCCGAATACAACATTGCAGTCCAGACGGCCCTGGAAGACACGCTGGGCTTCCTGCAGGAATTGAGCCGGAACGAGCTGGCGGTCCTGCGGCCGGCCGCCCATGGCGGGCCCGGAAGAAAAAATGAAAAAAAAACCAACGCAGCCGCTCCAGGATCCCTTCCAGAGGGTTCTTGAGAAAACATATGCCGCGCGCGTCCCCTTCATGGCGCACTGGGAGCTTACCTACCGCTGCAACCTTGAATGCGTGCACTGCTACGCCACGAAGCGGCGGGCCCCGGGCGAGCTGTCCCTGCCGGAAATAAAAAAAATCCTCGACCAGCTGGCGGAGGCCAACTGCCTCTTCCTGTGCTTCACCGGCGGGGAGGTATTCTGCCGCAGGGATCTGATGGGCATCCTGCGCGCCGCAAGGGAGCGCGGATTTGCCCTGCGCCTGCTCACGAACGGCACCCTGCTTACGGAACAACTGGCCGATGAGCTGGCGGTCATTAATCCATTGAGCGTCGAGATGAGCCTTTACGCCATGACGCCCCCTGTGCACGACCGCATCACGGGGGTGCCGGGCTCGCATTCCAAAACCGTGGCGGCCATCCGCCTGTGCCGGGAAAGGGGAATACGCACTGCCGTCAAGACCATCTTCCTCAAATACAACCTGGGCGAGTACCGCGCCCTGGCGGATTTTGCCCGCGCAACAAAATCGCGCTTTGTTTTTGATTACCTGCTCTCGCCGGCCGATGACGGCCGCCGGCCGATGGACGAGCACGGGCTGGGCGAGGATGAAATCTACCGCTTCCTGGTCCTGCACTCCGGCCGGCCCGGGGCGCGCCGCGAACGCGAAGGGGCAAAAAACCGCGCTCTCAGCCCCGGGCCGGCCGGTTCCGAGCCCGTCTGCGGCCTGGGGTGCAACACGGTTGCCGTCACGCCCCGCGGCGATGTTCTGCCCTGCCTGGCGGTCAGGCAAAGCGTCGGCAACCTGCGCGCGCGCTCCTTCAAATCCATCTGGACAGATTCAGCGCTTGACAAAATACGGGACGCCAGGTATGCTGCCCTCAAAGATTGCATGGGTTGTGAATATATTGAATACTGCGCCAGGTGCCCGGGCGTGGCGCTGGCCGAGTGCGGGAATATACTGGGCCGTTCATACACCGCCTGCCGCGCGGCGCGCGCAGCCATGCGGGCAAGGAAAGAGTTGAATCGAAGGGGAAACTGAAATGGGCATGGATAAAAGAGATGCTGGTAAGAGCGCGGGCCTCTATCAAAGGCCCAAAATCCTGTCCCGCGGCGCGGTCGACAGGGCGGCCGTATGCAATTCCAGCTGGGTTCCCGGCCAGGTCTGCCGGACCGTAGGCAGTCCCGGCTGCAGGAAAACCAGGACTTGATTGCCGGGCCTCTGAAAATCCGGCGGCGGTCAGCCGCCCGCCAGCCTTAAAGGCTTTCGCCGTCCTGTTCAGGTCAGCCACGTACGAATGCCGGTTGCATATTACTGATCCTATGCGCCCGCTCTAATGCCGGCCTCAGCGCCATGACAGATCACCCTTCGAGCCTGGATGATTTACTGCTGAAATGCTCCCTGGAGAAGCATGACAATCTGCCGCGTTTATTTGCTGCCGTTGCCGCCGGGGTGGGGTGGGAGCAGTTCCTGCAGGCGGCTTTAAAAGAGGGCCTGGCCGGCCTCATATATTACAAGGGCCGGGAGGCGGCGCCCGGCGCCTCGATTCCGGCGCGGGTCTGGCGGGATTTCGAGGGCGCCTATATTGCCACGCTGGCGCGCAACACCATCTTCCTGGCGGAGCTCGAGCGCCTGGGACGGATTTTTAGCGGGATTGACTATGTTGTCCTGAAGGGCGCCTTCCTTGCCGCGCGGGTCTACCCGAGCCCGGGCGTGCGCGGTTTTTCCGACATTGACATCCTCGTCCGGCACTCCGATCTCGCCGAAGCCGGAGGGCGCCTCGCCCGCGCCGGATACCGGTGCGAAAATACCGCTGCCCTGCGCCAGGGTCAGAATGGCTGTTTAAAGAGCGTAATGTTCGGCGCCGGCGAGCACGCCGCGGGCATTGACCTCCACTGGCACCTTCTCAATTCGACCGCCGCCGCCATCCTCAAGCCCGCCATGGACATGGCGGAAATATGGAAGGCGGCCGGACCGTTGCCGCCATTGCCCGGGGGGGATGTCGCGCCCTCGGGCCTCTGCCCCGAGCACTTTCTCATTCACCTCGCCGAACACGCCCTGCACCATTCCTTCGACCGGCTCATTCTTCTGCGGGACATGGCGGAATTAATCGGCAGGTGTGCTGCAGATTTCGACTGGCAGCGGCTTGCGGATGATGCCCGCCGGTTCAATCTTGAGCGCTCCGTATATTACTCCCTGTTCATCTTGAGGCACAAAACCGGCCTGGCCGTGCCCGATGAGGTTCTCGCCGGCCTCGGCTGCGGCGAGACGGGACGGGCCGGGAAACTTTTCCTCAACATGGTCATGAGCGGACGGCGCGTCCCGGATCTTTGCTACCTGGCCTATTTCGCCGGCCTCAGTTCATTCCGGGCCCGGGCCGGATTTCTCCTGCGCCTCGCCTTACCGCCCCGGGAGCTCATGGCGTCCATCTGCGCCCGGCCGGTGGAAGATATTACCCCGGGTGTTTATTTGCTGAGATGGCGGCGCCTCATCGGCTATTTAATCCGCGCCCTGTCCGGCTTGCCGGCCTTTGGCGTTATTTCCTGCCGGCGGATGGGAGCGCGCTCGCCACGGGAAAACAGGACAGGTTGGCGATAAATGCCGTTTGCAGCCTGAACCGCCTGGGTGTATCATTCCCGCTGTGGTTTCCTGATGAATAATGCGGAAAATTTTACCGGCCCCTTTCTGCGCCGTCCCTTGAGGCTGGGTCGGGCCGTGCGTCTTGTCTGGGAAAGTGCGCCGCGCTGGACGGCCGCCGGCCTCGGCCTGATCCTTATACAGGGCCTGGTGCCGCTGGGCGTGCTCTACGCCACCCGGCAGATCGTGGACGGAGTCGCCGCCGGCATCGCCGCGGCCGGCAAGGCCGAGGCGTTCCACCAGGTGCTTTTCTGGGTCGCAGCCGCAGTCGCCCTGGCGCTCGTGTCCATCCTCTGCCGTTCCCTGTCGGAGCTGATCGAGGAGGGCCAGTCCCTGGCCGTGACCGATGCCGTCTCCGACCGCCTGCATTCGCAGTCCGTCGCGGTTGACCTTGCTTACTACGAAAATCCTCTGTATTTCGACACCCTGCACCAGGCGCAGGCCGAGGCCCCTTACCGCCCCACGCGCATCGTCAACGGCCTCATCATGCTCTTCCAAAACGGCATATCCGTCGCCGGGATAGTTGCGCTCCTCTTTTCTTACAACTGGTGGCTGGCGCTGGTCATGTTCCTCGTCGCCGTGCCGGGATTGCTTGTGCGGGTTGTCTTCTCGCACAAGTTCTACGGCTTGAGGCAGGGGCAGATCGAGGCGGAGCGCAAGGCATGGTATTACAGCGACGTCCTCACCGGCGCCAGTCATGCCAAGGAGCTGCGCCTGTTCAACTACGGGGGGCTGTTCCGGGAAAAATTCCGCCTCATCCGGCGGGACCTGAGAAAGGATATCCTCTCCCTGTCGCGCCGGCGCTCGCTAATGGAATTCCTGGCGCAGGCCGCCGCCGCGGCGAGCATTTTTATTCCGTTCGCCTACATCGCCTGGCAGGCCATCATGGGTTCTATCACTCTGGGCGGGCTGGTGATGTATTTTCAGGGCTTCCATGCCGGCCTGGGATTCATCCAGTCGTTTTTCCAGGGCCTGGCCGCGTTGTATGAGGACAATCTTTTCCTGGAGCACTATTACCGTTTCCTGGAAATAAAGCCCGCGGTTACGGCCCCGCCCGACCCGCAGCCCGTCCCGGACCCGGGGAAAGGCGGCCTCCGCTTCGAGCATGTTTATTTCGCCTATCCCGGCTGCTCCGGCATGGTCCTGGAAGACATCAACTTGAATATCGCGCCCGGGCAGGTCATCGCCCTCGTGGGCGGGAACGGCTCCGGCAAAACCACCCTCGTCAAGCTCCTCTGCCGCCTTTACGATCCAGATGAAGGCCGGATCACGGCTGGGGGGGTAGATTTGTGCCGGCTTGATCCCGTGCAATGGCGGCGGGAAATCAGCGTCATTTTCCAGGATTATCTCCATTATCATTTGAAGGCCTGGGAAAACATCTGGCTCGGGGACACAGAGCGGGCGCCGGATTTGGAGCGCGTTGCGGCTGCCGCCCGTTTTTCGGGGGCGGATTCCGCCATCCGCGCCCTGCCGCGGGGCTACGAAAACATCCTTGGGCGCATGTTCCAGGATGGCAACGAGCTCAGCGCGGGCGAATGGCAGAAGGTGGCACTGGCGCGCGCTTTCATGCGCGCAGCGCGCGTCATGGTCATGGATGAGCCTGCCAGCTCCCTGGACCCGCTTGCGGAAGAGAGGGTTTTCCGTGATTTCCGGCGCCTGGTGGAGGGGCGCAGCGCCGTCCTGGTCAGCCACAGGTTTACAGCGGTGCAGATGGCCGACTGCATCTATGTGCTGGACAAGGGACGTATTGTCGAGGAAGGAGCGCACCGGGACTTGCTCGCCCGCGGCGGACTTTATGCGCGCCTGTTCAACGCCCAGGCCGCGCCCTGCCGCGGATGAACAAAAGGCTTGGCGCGGCGCATTATGGCTGGCGGACGCCCGCGCCGCGTTTTGGCGAGAGCCGGCGCCAGACAAAGCGGCGCACGAGGTAATAAACAAGCATCAGCGCCGCCAGCGCCAGCGCGAGCGGCTTTTCGTGCTGCTTGATATCCTCGATCAGGAGCTCGATCGAATGGCCGAAAACGTATCCGAGTATCATGAAAACCGCCACGTAGATGACGCCCCCGGCCGCGTTCATCGCAGAAAAATATCCCGGGCGAATCCGGCCGATGCCGATTGCCATCGCAGAGATCACCTGGGCCCCGTGGATGAAGCGGAAGCCGAGCATGAATAGAGCGCGATGCTTTGTCAGCAGTTCCGAAAACCGGCTCAGCTTCAAGCGCCAGGCCGGCCGGCGCGCCAGCAGGTACTGCCCGCCCGCCAGCCCGGCCAGGTAGCTGGCTTCCACCAGGATGAAGGTTCCCGCAAAGGCCGCCGCGCCGGCGGCGGCGGCGTTCAGGTAGCCCTGGTGGACGAGAAAACCGGCCAGGGCCAGCACGACCGGGCCCTCGATGAAAATGCCCAGGAAAACCGCCCAGCACCCGTATTGTTCCAGCCAAAGTTCCATGTTCATGGTGCTTGAAGTATAGGTTCTCTTTAAAAGAGCGCAGCGCAGCGATTGTAAAAAGGAGTTTGCATGATAAGCTTCGCCGGGTCGGAAGGGAAGGAAATTAATGCAGCCCCGTCATTCCCGGGCCACCCCGCACTACCCCCCTGTCATTCCCGGTCTACCCGTTGCGGGTGGAAACGAAAGACTGACTGAAATCATTGCGGAAACGTTCAACTTCTCCGCCACTGGCGGATCCGCCCAAGGCGGACAACTTCCAACACCGGACGTTTCCGGGGCTACATGATGCTGGGAAACAAACCACCGTCATTCCCGGGCCGGGCGCTTCGGCCGGAACCGGGCCTGCCCGGGCGTCGGCCAGGGAATCCAGTCTCCGGCCGAATTAAAATGAACAAGGTCCTGGAGGCTTTTCTGCGCCCGGCATGGCAATATTTCTTTTTTGCCGGAATAATCAAAAAAAGGCTTGAAAAGCGCCGGCTTTGTTTATAATCTTTGTCCCAAGAGCGATGGGTGTAATGCCTGGTTTTTATTTGTATATTGAAAGGGTCATGCAATGACAAAACGAGATTTGGCTCTGCGTATTTCCAGGGAAACGGGAATGGTCCAGCACGACGTTCTCACGGTCATCCAGAAAACCCTTGATTACATGGTTGAAGCACTGGCCGCCGGCCAGAACATAGAGTTCCGCAATTTCGGCGTGTTTTCGATCCAGGTCCGCAAGGCGCGCATCGGGCGCAATCCCAAGAAAACCTCCCAGGTGGTGACCATTCCCTCAAGGAAAGTCGTCAAGTTCAAGATGGGCCGGATCATGAAATCCCGGGTAATGAAAAACGTCTGAGAATGCCCGGGACATCATTCCATTTTGATCCGCCGCGCGGTATGCGCGATTTCTATCCCGAGGACATGGCTGTCCGCAACGCCGTCTTCTCGGCCTGGGTGAATGCCGCCAGGAAGTTCGGCTTTGAGCAGTATGACGCGTGCGTGGTGGAGTCGCTCGAGCTTTTAAAGCGCAAGGGCGGCGAAGAAATAGCCGACCAGATCTACGCCTTCAAGGATAAAAGCGACCGCGACCTCGCCCTTCGCCCCGAAATGACCCCGACTCTGGCAAGGATGATTGCCGCCCGGCAGGGGCAGCTGGCCTTTCCCCTTAAATGGTTTGCGATTGCCCAGTGCTTCCGCTACGAGCGCACCACGCGCGGGCGCAAGCGCGAGCATTACCAGTGGAACCTGGATGTGGTCGGCGAGGAATCGGCCGGAGCCGAGGCGGAGATTCTTGCCTGCGCCCTTGAAGCCCTTGCCGGACTTGGGCTGGCCGAAGGCGACGTTCAGGTCCATTACAACAACCGCGCTCTCCTGGCCGAACTCTTCGCCAGGGCTGGCATACCCGCCGAGCGTCACCCGCCCACTTTCCTGGCCCTCGACAAGCGCGGCAAGATTCCGGATGCTGAAATAATCGCCCTCCTGCAGCAGGCCGGCCTGGAAGCGCCGGCGGTGGAGGCGGTCATGAAAATCATGGCGATCAATTCGCTCGACGAGGCGCGTGCTTTCCTGGGCGACGCCACCCCGGCCATGGAAGCGGCCGCCGCCCTGCCGCTCCGGATGGCCGAATATGGCCTGGATAAACTCCTGCGCTTCGACATGGGCGTAGTGCGCGGGCTCGGTTATTACACCGGAATCGTTTTCGAGGCCTATGCCGTCCGCCATAAAATGCGGGCTGTCTTCGGCGGCGGGCGCTATGACCGCCTGTTGAGCGACCTGGGCGGGAGCAGCATGACGGCCGTCGGCCTGGGATTCGGCGACGTGGTCATCGCCGATTTACTGGCAGAAAGCGGACGCCTTCCGGCGCTGGCCGGCGCAAATAAAATCGACCTGGCAGTCGGGTTCATGGAGGATGCCCAGCGCCCGGCGGCGGTGCGGATTGCATCGGCGTGGCGCGCGGCGGGTAAAAAGGTGGATTTGGGCCTGGGCGCGGAAAAAGCCAAACGCTTTTTCACACGCGTCGGCAAGGGCGGAGTGTCCGAGGCGGTTTTCCTTGGCCCGGACGACGTCGCTTCCGGCAGCGTGCGCCTCAAGAACCTTCTGAGCCGCGAGGAAAAGCGACTGGAGCTTGAAACCCTCTGCGCCGTTTCCGGTCCGGGCTAATGTGCTGTTCTGGTGCTTGTGACCTGAGTTGAGCGATTCATGTTGTAGCGCCGAACTATCCTGTTCGGCGGCAAACACGAATTTTGCACTGGGAAAAATCCGCCCAAAGGGGTCGCGTGCGCATCAAGATGCCCGGTTCCGGGCCGATCCTAATCCGTTCCCTCATTCCCGGCCGCCTCTATCACGGCGTCGGCCAGCGCCCCGGCGGCGTCGCGGTCGGCCCTCTTGCGCGCCGCCGCGCGCATTTTATCAAGGCGCCCGGAGTCGCTCATCATGCCCCGGATGTAATCGGCCAGGCGGCCGGCGGAGCAGTTGTTTTCCTCGATGACGTCGGCCGCCCCGCCCTCTTCCAGCGCGCGCGCGTTGAAAAGCTGGTGGTTGGCCGCCGCATGGGGATATGGCACCAGGAGGGCCGGCAGGCCGAATTGTGCCAGCTCCGCGCAGGTTGAGCCGCCGGCGCGGCAGATAACGAACGAGGCGCGGTTGAAGGCGGAGGCCATCCCGTGCAGGAAGGCGAAGACCGCGTGCGCCACGCCCGCTTCCAGGTAGGCTTGCCGGATTGCGGATTCGTTTTCGGATCCAGCGAGGTGGATCACTTGCAGCTCATTTCCGGCGCGGTGAAGGCTTATTACCGCCCGAGCCGTGATTTCATTGAGAGACCGCGCGCCGCGGCTGCCGCCGGTGACAAGAATCGTGAACACTCCCGGCTTCAGGGCATTCCACGCGCCGCCTTCTTCTGCCGCGGGCCGGCGCAGGGGTATGCCTGTGTAAATCATTTTGCGGTGGGAGAGCCTGCCGCGCGTCTCTTCGAAGCCGAGCGCGAAAACCTGCGCGAAGCGGCTGAGAAAGAGGTTGGCCTTGCCCGGGATCACGTTGGCTTCGTGCAGCACCACCGGCACTGAAAGCGCGCGCGCGGCCATGACCGGAGCAAGCGAGGCGTAACCGCCCATGGCCAGCAGCGCCGCCGGCGGAGAGGCGCGCATCCGGCGCAGGGCCCGGCCGAAAGCCTTAATGTTCACGAGAAAAGCCGCCAGACATTCCGGCCCCGGGCGCGCCGGCCAGCCCCTGGCTTCAATGGTTACCGTCGCGCCGTCCCATCCGGCCAGGGCTTTCTTTTCAATATCCTTGCCGCCCAGCCAGAGCGTCACCGCGTGCCCGCGCGCGCGCAAAATATCGGCCGTGGCCAGGCCCGGGAATATGTGGCCGCCTGTCCCCCCGCATGCGATTGCGATTTTCATCCTTGATCAATCAAGCCTGTTAAAAGGTTCCCGGCTCGGGGCTGTTATTGACTGACATGATGCTAAATTATTCAAACTGTGAACTGTGAGCCGTGAACTGATAACCTTGAATCTCAGAACCGGTGCACCTTGTCCTTGATTATTTTGACCTCGACGGCCTTGTCCGGATCCTGCTCGTGCTGGGCGATGTTGACAAGGACCCCGATCCCGACCAGCGACATGATCAGGCTCGACCCGCCGAAACTTATGAAGGGCAGGGGCAGGCCTTTGGTCGGCAGGCAGCCGGTCACGACGCCGATGTTGATCGCCGCCTGGAGGGTGGTCATGAGCGTGAGGCCGAAGGCCAGCAGGCGGCCGAAAACGTCGGGAGAACGGTAGCTTATTTTCAACCCGCAGAAGAATATCCCGGCAAAGAGCACAACCACCGCGACGGTGGCGAAAATTCCAAGCTCCTCGCCGATTATGGCGAAGATGAAGTCGGTGTGGGCCTCCGGCAGGTAATACTGCTTCTGCATGCTCTGGCCCAGCCCGACCCCGCTCAGGCCCCCGGCGATGAACGCGTTGATGGCGCTTACGAGCTGGAAGGAATAGGTCTGGGAATATTTGTCCGGATCCAGGAAAGCAAGGATGCGTTTCATGCGGACGCTGTCGTGCATGACAGCCAGCGCGAACATCCCCAGCCCGCCGGTGGCGAAAATTAGCAGGTAAACCAGCCTCGTCCCGCCGGCGAACATTATGCCCAGGCCAACCACCGCCGAGAGCAGGGTGGTGCCGAAATCGGGTTCCAGGAAAATCAGGCCGGTCGCCACTCCCATCAGGCCGGCCGGGATCAATGCGCCCCGCAGGAAACCCGAGGCGTAGCGCTGTTCGCGCGCCATCCACCAGGCCATGATAATGATCAGCGCGAACTTGGCGAACTCGGAGGGCTGCAGGCCGAATGAGCCGATGTGCAGCCAGCGCCGGCTGCCCCCGATCTTGACTCCGATGCCGGGCACGAAAACGAGCGCCAGCAGGACGACCGCGATCCCGAAGACCGGCACCGCCAGGAAACGCCAGTAATGGTAGTCAACCCGCGCGGCGATCGCACCGGCCAGGAGGGCCAGGATGCCCCAGATGACCTGGCGCTTGACGAAATATTGCGGGTCGCCGTAGAGGGCCTGTGCCTTGATGCCGCTCGTGCTGGCCAGCATCA
>Ga0172380_10009289_pt1 | contig 10516 bp, 15 predicted proteins | sample Leawe162metaG_FD_119747 | JGI IMG/M metagenome (GOLD analysis project Ga0172380, IMG submission 119747) | Leachate microbial communities from a municipal landfill in Southern Ontario, Canada - Leachate well 162 metaG | ecosystem: Engineered > Solid waste > Landfill > Unclassified | place...
CTCGGCCATTACGAGCGCTACACCGGCCAGCCCACCTCGAAAAAGAGCAATATCACCGCCGGACGTATTTACTGGGACGTCCTCCACAAAGAGCGCAAGGGAGACTATCTCGGCGGTACCGTGCAGATGATTCCGCACATCTCCAACGAAATTAAATCCAAAATCCGCGCACTCGAATCCGAAAATCCCGATGTCATTGTCATTGAGCTGGGCGGAACCGTCGGCGATATCGAAGGTCTCATTTTTCTCGAAGCATTGCGCCAGCTCGGCACCGATGTCGGCCGGGACAACTCCATGTACATTCACCTCACCTACGTTCCGTACATCAAAGCGGCTAAAGAGGTGAAAACCAAACCCACCCAGCAGAGCGTCGCCAAGCTGCGCGAAATCGGGATTATGCCGCACATCCTCGTTTGCCGTACTGAAGTGGATCTGACTGAAGAACACCTCGATAAACTGGCCATGTTCTGTAACGTGCCTAAAGAGTGTGTCATTGTCGAAAAAGACGTTGAAACTTCCATCTACGAAATTCCGCTTGTTCTGGCCGAACAGGGTGTCGATGAACTCATTCTCAACCACTTCCGTATCGCCAGACCGACCAAACCGCTCAAAAACTGGCAGAAACTCATTTCCGTCATCAAGAATCCGAAAGGAACGATCCGCATCGGTGTTGTCGGAAAATACTCCGAACTGCAGGATGCCTATAAATCCATTTACGAAGCACTCTACCACGGCGGATACGCCGCGGAATACAAAGTGGATATCGTTAAAATCGCGGCAGAAGACATTGAGAAAAACCCCGACATTCTAAAAACTGTCGCGGGCATTCTCATCCCCGGCGGTTTCGGCTCACGCGGCATGGAAGGCAAAATCCGCGCGGCGCAATACGCCCGCGAAAATAAAATTCCATTCCTCGGGATCTGCCTTGGCCTGCAATGCGCTGTTATTGAATTCGCCCGCAATGTGTGCGGACTGGCCTGCGCGCACACCACGGAGTTCGACGAGGAACGTGGCGTCAAAACTGAACATCCGGTCGTCTGTCTGCTCGAAGAACAGCGCGCTGTCACCGAAAAAGGCGGCACCATGCGCCTTGGCGCCTGCCCCTGCATACTCGAAAAAGGGACGAAATCCTTCGCGGCCTACGGCGAAAAGAAAATTTCCGAACGTCACCGCCACCGCTATGAAGTGAACAACAACTACCGCAAGCAACTCGAAGAAAATGGACTGATTGTTTCCGGAACCAATCCCGACATCGGCGTAGTCGAAATGATCGAACTGCCGGATCATCCGTGGTTCGTCGCTACGCAGGCGCATCCGGAACTCAAGAGCCAGCCCGTGCTGCCGCATCCGCTTTTCCGCGACTTTGTTGCCGCCGCCATTAAGAACAGTTTATGAAACGGTTCTTTGCCACCGTATGCAATCTGACAGCTCCGGCAGAAACGTCTGATCCGCTTATCCTGAGCCGCAGAACACAGCGGCTTGCGATCTGGGAAGGTTCTCTGTGGGCCGTCATGTGGGGATTTGGCGAAACATATATTGCTCCGTTTGCCGTTTTTTTGAATGCCAGCAATCTTGTCATGGCGTTTATCGGAGCCGGACCGGTACTGATTGCTGCAATTGCCCAGCTGGTCGGAGCAGGTCTGCTCGACCGGGTCGGCCGCCGTATGCCGATCATTTTGACAGGCGCAGCCATACAGGCCGTCTCATATCTGCCCCTTTTTATTCTGCCCGTCCTGCTGCCTTCAGGCGGCATACCGGCGCTGCTAACCGCTTTAATCATTTGCTTTTTCTTTTTCGGGATATCCGTTCCGTCCTGGATGAGCCTGATGGGCGATGTCGTCGATCCGGCTGACCGCGGACACTATTTTTCAAACCGGACGCGCATCATCATGTACACTATGCTGGCCGCAATGCTACTGGCCGGTGTAATGATCAACCGATGGAAAAACGTTGGACACCCCGCCATTGGATTTGGATTCCTATTCGGAACCGCCTGTCTGACCCGCCTGATCAGCTTGTTCTTCATGCGCCGACACTATGACGCTCCGCTCCAAAAACCGCAGGAGAACACCTACTTTTCATTCCTGGACTTTATTCGAGCCACCCCCAGATCCAACTTCGCAAAATTCACCTTCACCGTCGCACTTATGAACGGAACCGCACAAATTGCCAGGCCGTTTTTTGCTGTGTACATGCTCCGGGATCTTCATTGGTCCTACCTTCAATTTACTGCGAACATGGCTGCCTTTCTGCTTTCACAGACGCTATTCGTGCGCTGGTGGGGCTCTCTCGGCGACCGGCATGGCAACCGGGCGGTTCTGATTGCCACCAGTTGCCTGATGCCCCTGCTGCCGCTGGTCTGGGTTTTTTCAACCAACTATTTCGTTCTGCTGCTGGCGCAGGTCCTCTCCGGCGCATGCTGGTCCGGATTCAATCTGTCCGCATCAAACTTCGTGTACGATTCGGTCTCTCAAGTAAAACGAGCCCGCGCCTTCAGCTATTATAATCTGCTCAACGGTCTGTTCTGCGTAGCTGCCGCAATGCTTATCGGCGCGCCCATCGCTGAACACGTTCCGGCAGAGTTCAGGCTGGGCGCCATGCAAATTACATTTCTATCATCTCTGCCCGTCGTCTTTATAGTTTCGAGCCTCGCACGGGTGATCGCGGCTGCAATTATGTTTCCGCAGTTCCGCGAAGTACGCGCCGTCGAACCGATTTCAACCGTACGTATTTTATGGCGTCTGGGTTCCGGCCAACCGCTGCTTGCTCAGGTTGGAGAATTCATTCCGCTCATCCGCAAAATCTACACATCAACCGCCCACAACAACGGGAAATGATCAGCACAGGGTTTCCAATGTTTGGAAAAAAGGAACGGAGATTTTCCAACCATTGGAAAGTCAGGGAAGCGTGAGGATTTCGGGGGCGGCAATACCTACAGCAACGGTATGTTCAAAGTGCGCAGAGACGCTGCCATCGCAAGTGACGGCGGTCCAGTTGTCGTCAAGTACTTTGACTTTCGGCCCGCCGATATTGACCATGGGTTCAATCGCGAGCGTCATGCCTGGTTTGAGTTTCGGGCCGTGGCCGGGTTTCCCAAAGTTTGGAATCTGCGGGTCTTCGTGCATATCGCGCCCGATACCGTGACCGACGAATTCGCGAACGACTGAAAATCCGGCGGCTTCCACAACGGTCTGAATAGCATATGAGATATCGCCAAGCCGGTTGCCGGAGACGGCTTTGGCAATTCCCGCATCCAGAGCCGCCCGGGTGACTTCGAGAAGTTTTTTCTTCTCATCGCTGATTTCACCGGCAGCAACCGTAATGGCGGTATCGCCGATAAACCCGCCAAAGGTAATGCCCGCATCAATGCTGACGACATCCCCTTCTTTGATGACGCGTTTCCCAGGAATACCGTGGACGACTTCTTCATTAACAGAAACACAAATTTGGCCGGGAAAGCCATGATAGCCGTAAAAAGCGCTGGTTCCGCCGAATTCGCGAATGAGTTCGAAGGCTGTATTTCCGAGTTCGAGGGTGCTAATGCCGGGGCGAACCATGGCGGCAAGTTCGTCGCGAACGCGAGCAGTCATGCGGTTAACGCAACGCATAGCGTCGATTTCAAGGGGCGTTTTGATCACAATCATGAAAAACCTTACGCGTTGAGTACGCTGAGGACGAGTGTGTCAGTTTCCGCCGCCTTGCCGCCGGCGGCGATGTCGCGAAGAAGCCCCTGCTGCCGATAATAGGTGATCAGCGGCGCAGTTTGCTTTTCGTAGACTTCAAGACGGTTGAGTATGGTGGCTTCGCTGTCGTCGGCGCGTTGATAGAGTTCGCCGGCATCCACATCGCATACACCTTCTTTTTTCGGTGGACGGCTGATGATGTGATAAACAGAACCGCAGCTTTTGCAGACACGGCGTCCGGTGAGACGCTTCAAAAGGATTTCGCGTTCAACAACGAGGTTAAAAACGTGACTGACGGTTCCGTTTTTATTTTTAAAGAGAAGATCCAGTCCTCCGGCCTGATCAATAGTGCGCGGAAAGCCATCAAACATAAAGCGGGCGGAGGCCGCTTCGCTGGAAATTCGTTCTTCGATAATACGTAGAATAACTGAGTCGGGAACAAGCTGTCCGGATTCCATGAAGACTTTGGCTTCGAGGCCGACAGGCGATCCCGATTGAAGGGCAGCGCGGAGCATATCACCGGTGGAAATGTGGATGTAATCCGTCTGTTTCTTGAGAAATTCAGCCAAAGTTCCTTTTCCTGCACCGGGGCCGCCGAGAAGAATAATTGCTTCCATCGCCTACCTTCTTCCGGATTTAAGTTTCCCTTTTTTCAGAAATCCATCGTAATGGCGCATAAGCAGGTGGGATTCAATCTGGCGCATGGTGTCGAGCATAACTCCCACGATAATGAGCAGGCTGGTTCCCCCGAAGAAAGAGGCAACCATGTACGGAATGCCGAACTGGTTGCCTAAGATGGTCGGCAGGACGGCAATCAGAGTCAGGAAGACTGCGCCAGCGAGTGTGATGCGGGTCATGGTACGGTCGAGGAAGTCCGCGGTGGATTTCCCAGGACGGATGCCAGGGATGTAGCCGCCACCCTTTTTTAAATCATCCGCGATCTGGACAGGGTTGAACTGCGTGGCGACCCAGAAATAGGAGAAGAAGAGGATCATGAGACCGAAGCAGATCATGTAGAGGCTGGTGCCGTAACCCAGAGCGGCGCCGATGTGTTTGGCAGCAGGCCAGGGAAGCATGTTAAACAGCTTGGCGGGAAACATCAGGATGGCCTGAGCAAAAATAATGGGCATAACACCGGCATAGTTAACGCGAAGCGGCATAAAGGTGTGTTGTCCGCCGTAGACTTTGTTGCCGATAACCCGTTTGGCGTACTGCACCGGAATTTTCTGCTGGGCCTGTGTGACCGCAACTACCAGTGCAATTACGGCCAGAACCATGATGAGCATGGCTGCGGCCATGAAGGGAGACTGACGTACCACTCCGTCAACCGGCTTGAACATACTGATCATTGCACCTACCGCAGCCGGCATACGGCTGACAATGTTGACGGTGATGATCATGGAAATGCCGTTACCGATGCCGCGTTCGGTGATCTGTTCGCCGAGCCACATCATCATGAGCGTTCCGGTGACTAGAGTCATGGCGGTGAGCAGTTCAAATCCGAAACCGGGAATGCGAACGACATCGGCCGGAAAGTAGAGCTGGCCGCTTTCAAGCGCACGGGCGATCAGGAAGCCCTGAAAGGCGCAGAGCGCGACGGTGAGGTAGCGGGTGTACTGGGTGATTTTCGCGCGGCCGGATTCGCCTTCGCGAGCCAGTTTTTCAAGTGCAGGAACCACCGCAGTCATCAGCTGGATGATGATCGATGCGCTGATGTAGGGCATGATCCCCAAAGCACCGACGGCGCAGTTTTTGACCGCACCGCCGCTGAACAAGTTGAACATGTCTAGAAATCCCCCGCCCTGCCCGGAGGTCTTGATGTAGTTGGTGATCATGCCGAAGTCCACACCCGCAATCGGGATGTCGGAGATCAAACGGCACAGAAAAACCACGCCCAAGGTGAAGAGTATCCGCTGGCGAAGCTCCTGGATCTTAAAGCTGTTGACGAAGGCGGAAAGCATCGTTTAACCCCGCTGAATTTATAAATCAGACTGTTTCGCAACTGCCACCGGCAGCTTCGATCTTTTCTTTGGCCGCAGCGCTGAAGGCGTTGGCTTTGACCGCGATTTTTTTCGCAATCTCACCGTTGCCAAGCACTTTGATGCCGTCCCAATTGCCTTTGACCATTCCGGTCTGACGAAGCAGATCCATGGTGACTTCGGTTCCGGCTTCAAAGGCGTTAAGCGCGGCGACATTGATCGGCGCAAAGACCTGACGGTTGACGTTGCTGAAGCCGCGCTTGGGAATACGGCGGGCCATGGGCATCTGACCGCCCTCGAAGAGCGGCTTATGCTTGTGACCGGAGCGGGCGTAGGCCCCTTTATGTCCGCGTCCGGAGGTTTTACCTTTACCGGACGCCCGGCCGCGACCTACGCGCATTTTCCGGTGAGTCGAACCTTTTGCAGGCTGTAATGAATGCAGTTCCATCTTAAAAACCTCTTACTTTATTTTCCGCGGGCCGCCATCACAGATTCGCGCGAGCGCAGGCTGGCGAGAGCCTCCATGGTAGCTTTGGTTACGTTCAATCGGTTGCTGCTGCCAAGCGATTTGGCAAGCACGTCGCGCACACCGGCAAGTTCAAGTACCGCACGGCAGGAGCCGCCGGCAATAACACCGGTACCTTCGGATGCCGGACGCAGGAGAACCTGCGCGCCGCCGAATTCGCCGTGTGCTTCATGAGGGATGGTGGTGCCTTTCAATACAACGGGTTTCATGGCGCGTTTGGCGCTTTCGCCGCCTTTGCGAATTGCATCGGCCACTTCGTTGGCTTTACCGAGGCCGTAACCGACCCGTCCGGCTCCGTCGCCGACGATAACCAGCGCTCCGAAGCTGAAACGACGCCCACCTTTGACCACTTTTGAATTGCGGTTAATGTGAACTACGCGTTCTTCGAACTCCGATTTCACTTTTTTTTCTGCTGATTTTTCAGTCACTTCAAGCAACTCCTAATTTAAAACTAAAACTGAAGGCCGGCTTCGCGAGCACTGTCGGCCAGCGCACGCAGACGCGAACCGAAAGCAAAGCCGCCGCGGTCGAAAACAACCTTGGACACACCCTGAGCCTTGGCCGCTTCGGCCGCTTTGGTTCCAAGCGCTTTGGCGATATCGACGGTGCACTTGTCGCCCACCGATGAAGCCGAACAAATGGTTTTCTGCGCGTCGTCGTCGATGACCTGCACGTAAATATAACGGTTGGAAACATACACAGCCATGCGCGGACGCTCGGCGGTTCCCTGAACCTTGTTCCGCAGACGGAGGTGTCTGCGCTTCCGATAATCTGATTTGTTTTTGAGCTTCATGATTAAGCCACTGCCTTACCTTCTTTACGCCGGACCTGTTCGCCTTTGTAACGCACCCCTTTGCCCTTGTAGGGTTCTGCGGGAGCGTACGCGCGGATGCGCGCGGCGACCTGACCGACCAGAGCCTTGTCGTGCCCTGATATTTTTACTTCCGTTGTCCCGGTGACTTCGACTTTGATGCCTTCGGGGATTGCATATTTGATTTCATGCGAGAAGCCGAGCGAAAGAACCAGGACTTTGCCCTGCAACACCGCTTTGTAACCGACGCCCTGAATTTCAAGTTCTTTGACGTAGCCGTTCTGCACGCCCAGAACCATGTTCTTGAGCGTATTGCGAATGGTTCCATGTAGCGCGCGGGATCCCTTGGTTTCATCTTTACGATCAACCACTACCTGACCACCGCCAACCGCCACGGTGATCTGCGGAGGAATCTTCAGTGTGCTCTGCCCTTTGGCACCTTTAACCGTTGCGACATTCCCGCTGAGCGAGACTTCCACGCCCGCCGGAACTGTCAAAGGCAATTTTCCTATTCTAGACATCGTTACAACCTCAATTTGAAATTACCATACATAGCAAAGGACTTCGCCGCCCACATGGGCTTTGCGAGCCTGACTGTCGCTGAGCATACCGGATGAGGTGCTCAGAATCGCGGTGCCGATACCTCCCAGCACGCGCGGAATATCTTCGGCTCCCACATAATGGTGGCAGCTCGGACGGCTGACACGACGCAGACCCTGAATCACCGGTTTCTGATCATCCTGATATTTAAGATGCAGCACCAGGGTCGGCTTACCTTCCACTTTTTCCGTGGTGTAGTCCTTGATGTACCCTTCCTGCTTCAGGATACGGGCCAGCTCACTCTTCATTTTCGAGTGGGGCATCTGCACCTTGACGTGTTTCGCTATAGTGGCGTTACGGATACGAGTCAGCATATCAGAAATGGGATCGCACAATATCATTGCTGTTCACCTTTGTTTTTGGCGTTTTCAAACGGCATTCCCATCAGGCTGAGCAGCTCATAGGCTTCCGCGTTGGTTTTTGCCGTCGTGACAAATGTCACATCCATACCATGTACTTTACGAACATGATCCGGATTGATTTCCGGGAAAATGGTTTGTTCCTTAAGGCCGAGAGAATAGTTCCCGCGTCCATCAAATGATTTGGGCGAAATTCCGCGGAAGTCGCGAATACGCGGCAGGGCGATGTTGATCAGCCTGTCAAGAAATTCGTACATCCGTGCACCGCGCAACGTGACTTTACCAGCCAGCGAAACGCCTTCACGCAGCTTGAAGTTCGAGACGCTTTTACGCGCCTTGATCGTCACCGGGCGTTGACCGGTAATTTTTCCCAAGTCGTCCAGAACCGCCTGCAACGCATCGCGGTCGTGCTGCATGCCGACCGATACGTTGATGTTGATTTTGGAAAGCGACGGAATCTGCATGCGGTTGCCGTAGTTGAACTTCTTCTGAAGTTCCGGCACCACCAGTTCACGATATTTTTTCTTCATTGCCGGTATCATGGATACCCACCCCTCTGGATAAATGGATTAAGTTACTCTGCTTTCTTCAAATTCGAAATGTGAATTGAAGCTTCTTTATCGAACACGCCGCCCTGCGGATTGTCCTGCGTTTTACGCATGTGCTTCTTCACAAAATTCAGCCCTTCAACCAGCGCCCGCTGGTTGCCCGGAAGCACCTGCAGAACCTTGCCGGTCTTGCCCTTGTCATCGCCACTGATGGCTTTGACCAAATCACCTTTTTTAATACACGTTGCCATACAAAATGTCCCTCTCCTTAAAGCACTTCCGGCGCCAGCGAGACAACCTTCATAAAGTTGCCGTCACGCAGCTCGCGGGCCACCGGGCCGAAGATGCGCGTTCCGCGCGGATTTTTCTGGGCGTCAATGATGACGGCCGCGTTATGATCGAAACGCAGGACGGAGCCGTCACGGCGGCGGATCGGAGCCGTGGTGCGAACTACAACCGCCTCGCACACATCGCCTTTTTTGACGACGCCGCCGGGCTGGGCTTCTTTCACGGCCACTTTGATTACTTCGCCGACTTTGGCGTAGCTGCGTTTTGTTTTTAACACCCGGATACACATCACGCTGCGCGCGCCGGTGTTATCCGCGACATCCAGTCTGGTCTGTACTGAAATCATTTACTTACCCTGCCTTATTTGGACAAAACTTCTATGAGCCGCCAGCGTTTGAGCCGGCTGATCGGACGGGTTTCCATTACACGTACCACATTCCCGATTTTGGCTTCGTTATTTTCATCATGCGCATGAATTTTTTTCGTCATGCGAAGCTCCTTGCCCAGCAATGGATGCCGAACCCGACGCTCGACGAGTACCGCAATGGTTTTATTTCCCACCGCACTGCAGACGCGACCTTCGCGCACTTTCCGATGACCTCTTGACTCCATCTTTTACCCCTCGGCTTTTGCAGCCTGATTCATAACAGTTTTGATGCGCGCTACCGAACGCCGAAGGGCGCGGATGCGGAGCGGATTTTCCAGCTGACCGGAAACCTGCTGAAGACGCATGGTGAACAGCTCCTTCTTCGCATCATCAAGCTGCTGCTGCAGTTCGACAGTTGTCAGATCCGTAAGTTGTTTTACTTTTTTCATTCCGATACTCTCAATTATTTACCGATATGACGGGTGACAAAGCGTACACGGATCGGCAGCTTGGTAGCTGCGAGCCGCATGGCAATGCGCGCCTGCTGCTCGGTGACTCCGTCGAGCTCAAAGAGCATCCGTCCGGGACGAACCACTGCGACCCAGCCTTCGACGCCGCCTTTTCCTTTACCCATTCGGACTTCCAGCGGTTTCTTCGTAAACGGCTTATCCGGGTAAATTCGAAGCCAAAGTTTTCCTTTGCGTTTCAGATTGCGGTTGATCGCCACACGGCAGGCCTCAATCTGAATGTTTGTGATCCATGCGCGCTCCAGCGCCTGCAGGCCGTACTCACCGAAGGCCAGCGTGGTGCCGGCTTTGGCCATACCGCCGCGGGAGCCCTTCTGGACTTTCCGATACTTAACTCGTTTGGGCATTAAAGGCATTGGTCAATACTCCTAAGCTTGCGCCTTCTCATCCTTCTTACAAATCCACACCTTGATACCGATGGCTCCGGCCACAGTTCGAGCAGTTGCCGTTCCGTAGTCAATGTCGGCCCGTAGCGTATGAAGCGGAACTTTGCCTTCTTTGTAGCTTTCCGTACGGGAAATCTCGGCTCCGCCCAAACGTCCGCCAGCCAGCACCTTAATGCCGTCCGCGCCGGTATCCATGGCCATCTGAATTGCACGTTTCATCGCCCGGCGGTAGGAAACACGTCGTTCCAACTGCAAAGCAATTCCTTCGGCCACCAGTTTGGCATCAATATCAGGGTTCTTTACTTCATCAATTTCAATGTAAACTTCTTTTTTGGTCATCTTACTGAGCTGCTCACGCAGCTTTTCGATGTCTCCGTCCTTGCGGCCAATCACCAAACCCGGACGGGCTGTGCGAATGGTCACGCGGACGCGGTTGGCATAA
>Ga0172380_10009290_pt1 | contig 10516 bp, 6 predicted proteins | sample Leawe162metaG_FD_119747 | JGI IMG/M metagenome (GOLD analysis project Ga0172380, IMG submission 119747) | Leachate microbial communities from a municipal landfill in Southern Ontario, Canada - Leachate well 162 metaG | ecosystem: Engineered > Solid waste > Landfill > Unclassified | place...
CAGAGATTGGCGTGGCCGTTGAGCAGAGTGGATGCTAGCTTGAGGCGCGTTCGCGGCAGAATATCGCGGGCCTTGACGTAGGGCGGATTGCCTATGATGGAGTCGAACTTCTCCTCTTCCGGGTAGGCGAAGAAATCCATGTTCAGCGCGCCCGGGGGGCAATACTTGGCATCCAGTTCGATGGCCACCGCAGCGGCGATGTGTTGTGAAAATGCCCCATCGCCGCAGGCCGGATCGAGCACGCGGCCGCGGTTCCTCAGCAGACCGAGCATGCGCAGGACGATGTCGGGGGGGGTGAACACTTGGCCGAGGACAGCGACGTCGAGAAGCGTTTGCGACATGGGCATGGGCAGAGGGGAGATTTGGCGTTAGTGTACCGGTGTCGGCAAGGCATAGGGAAGCGGCCGGCGCCAGGTCGATACCGCGAGGCGCTGGCAAGATGAGTAAGCCCTATCGCAGCCCGTATAATTATTTGCTCCGATCCTGGACCCGCGCATGAGTTCATTGACCAGCAGACTCGCCCGCCGGCTTCTCGCCCTGGCCGGTTGGAAGGTGATCTACCGGGCACCAGCCATGAAGAAGGCGGTAATCGTTTTCTATCCGCACACCTCCAACTGGGATTTCGTCATCGGCATACTGGCGCGCTTCGCCATTGCACTGCCGGTGAAGTTTGCGGCCAAGGATAGCCTCTTCGTCGGGCCGCTGGGCGCGGCCTTTCGCCGCCTCGGTGGCATTCCGGTCAATCGCCGCGAGCGCACCGGCTTCGTGACACAAATGGCGGCGGAGTTCCGGCGGCGCGAGGAGTTCTACCTGGCCATCACCCCCGAGGGCACGCGGCGCCTGACATCCGGCTGGAAGAGCGGCTTCTATCGCCTGGCCCTGGAAGCCGGGGTCCCACTGGGCTTGGCCCTGATCGATTACGCCCGGCGCGAAATCGGCGTGGTCGACTATCTGGCTCTGGTCGGCGAGGAAGCCGCCGATTTCCAGCGTATCCGCCAGTACTACGCCGGGAGGCAGGGCCGGCATCCGGCGCAGCAGGGGCCGGTGGCGTTGCTGGCGACGGAGAAACCGGATCGTGTTTGATAGCTGGTAAAATTGCGGGTTTTTCCGGCTTGGCCCGAATAATCCCAAACGGGGCTTGAAGCGAGCCGGCGCAATTTAGGAAACCAGATGCTCGTCGCCTCAAATATCGCCATCCAGTTCGGGGCCAAGCCGCTGTTCCAGAACATATCCGTCAAATTCGGCGATGGCAACCGCTACGGCCTTATCGGCGCCAACGGTTCGGGCAAGACCACGCTCATGAAGATCCTGGCCGGCGTGCTCGATCCGTCCGCAGGCAACGTCTCGCTCGATGCCCACGAGCGCAGGTCCTTCCTCAAGCAGGACCAGTTTGCCTACGAGGATGTCCGCGTGCTCGACGTGGTGCTGAGGGGCCACGAACAGATGTGGTCCTGCATGCAGGAAAAGGATGCCATCTACGCCAATCCCGAGGCAAGTGAGGAGGATTACCTTCACGCCTCCGAACTCGAGTCCAGGTTCGCCGAGTATGGTGGCTACACCGCTGAGTCGCGCGCCGGGGAGATCCTGCTCGGCGCCGGCATCCCGACCGAGCAACATGGCGGTCCGATGAGCGCCGTGGCGCCGGGCTGGAAGCTGCGCGTGCTGCTGGCCCAGGCGCTGTTCTCCAATCCGGACATCCTGCTGCTCGACGAGCCGACCAACAACCTCGACATCAACACCATCCGCTGGCTGGAAGACATGCTGAACCAGCGCGATAGCACCATGATCATCATCTCCCACGACCGCCACTTCCTGAACCAGGTGTGCACCCACATGGCGGACCTGGACTACGGCACCCTCAAGGTCTATCCGGGCAACTACGACGATTACATGGAAGCCTCGACCCAGGCGCGCGCGCGCCTGCTCTCGGCTAACGCCAAGGCCAAGGAGCGGGTCACCGAGTTGCAGGACTTCGTGCGGCGTTTCTCGGCCAACAAGTCGAAGGCGCGCCAGGCCACTTCACGCGCCAAGTTGATCGAGAAGATCAAGGTCGAGGACGTGAAGCCGTCCAGCCGCCAGTATCCGTGGATACGCTTCGAGGTCGATGACAAGGAGAAGCTGCACCGCCATGCGGTAGAAATCACCAAGCTCTCCCATGGCTACGACCGGGTGCTGTTCAATGACTTTTCCACTTTCATCGAGGCTGGCGACAAGGTCGCGATCATCGGCGAGAACGGCGTCGGCAAGACGACGCTGCTGCGCTGCCTGGCTGGCGAGAAGCTGGGCGGATTGACGCCCAAGTTCGGCACAGTCAAGTGGGCCGAGAAGGCGCGCCCCGGCTACTTCGCCCAGGACCACGCCGATGATTTCGCCGTCGACATGACGCTGTTCGACTGGATAGCCCGGTGGACACGAGAGGGCGACGACGAGCAGGTCGTGCGCAGCACCCTCGGGCGCCTGCTGTTTTCCGGCGACGACGCGAAGAAATCGGTCAAGGTGATCTCCGGCGGCGAGCAGGGCCGCATGCTCTTCGGCAAGCTGATCCTGGCCAAGCCGAACGTGCTCCTGATGGACGAGCCGACCAACCACCTCGACATGGAATCGATCGAGTCGCTCAACACCGCGCTCGACAAATACCGCGGCACCCTGGTCTTCGTCTCCCACGACCGCGAGTTCGTCTCCTCCATCGCCACGCGCATATTCGAGATCAAGGACGGCACCATCATCGACTACAAGGGCAACTACGAAGACTATCTCGCCAGTCTGGGGATCGCGTGACCAGGTCCATCAGCCAGCGGGGACGAATCTGCCTTGCCGCGGTCGGCATTAGGAACAAGGCATGATCCTCCTGCGCAATCTTTGCTTCGGACGCAACGGTGCGACCCTGGTCGAGGACGCCACCCTGCAATTGCATCCCGGTTGGAAGATTGGCCTGATCGGCGCCAACGGCAGCGGCAAATCCTCCTTCCTCGCCCTGTTGCGCAACGAACTGCACGCCGAGTCGGGCGACCTGGAGTTGCCGCGTTCCTGGGTGATGGCCCACGTCGCGCAGGAGACCCCGGCGCTGCCCGACGCCGCCCTCGACTTCACGCTCGACGGCGACACGGAGCTGCGCGCCGTCGAGCGTGAGCTGGCGGCGGCCGAAGCCGCCCCCGAGGGTACCCACGACGGCCACCTGATCGGCGAGCTGCACGCCCGTTACGGCGAGATCGGCGGCTATGCGGCGCGCGCGCGCGCCGCGGAACTCCTCTACGGCCTCGGCTTTTCCGACGCCGATCATGCCCGCCCGGTCGCGGACTTCTCGGGCGGCTGGCGCGTGCGCCTCAACCTGGCCCGGGCGCTGATGTGCCGCTCCGACCTGCTGCTGCTCGACGAGCCGACCAACCACCTGGACCTCGACGCCGTGCTCTGGTTGGAAAACTGGCTAAAGAGCTACCCGGGTACGTTGCTCCTGATCTCGCACGACCGCGACTTCCTCGACGCCATCGCCGACCACATCCTGCATCTCGAACAGCAGAAGCTCAAGCTCTACAGCGGCGGCTACAGCGACTTCGAGCGCCAGCGCGGGGCGCAGCTGGCCCTGCAGCAGGCGATGCACGAGAAACAGGTGCGCGAACGCGATCATCTGCACAGCTTCATCGAGCGCTTCCGCGCCAAGGCCACCAAGGCGCGCCAGGCGCAGAGCCGCATCAAGGCACTGGCGCGGATGGAGGAGGTGACGGCGGCCCACGTCGACACCCAATTCACCTTCCGCTTTCGCGATGCCGGTGCCGCCCCCGATCCGCTGCTGGTGGTGCACGAGGGCGCTGCCGGTTATGGCGACAAGGTGATCCTCTCGGACGTCAAGCTGACGCTGCGGCCGGGCCAGCGCTTGGCGCTCCTGGGCCGTAACGGCGCCGGCAAATCGACCCTGGTCAAGCTCCTGGCGGGAGCGATACAGCCCATGTTCGGAGAGCGGGTGGAGGGCAAGGGGCTGACCATCGGCTACTTCGCCCAGCACCAGCTGGAACAGCTGCGCCCGGACGAGTCGCCGATACAGCACCTGATCCGCCTCAATCCCCGGGTGCGCGAGCAGGAGCTGCGCACCTATCTCGGCACCTTCGATTTCCGCGGCGACATGGCCACCGCCCCCTGCGGCCGCTTCTCTGGCGGCGAGAAATCGCGCTTGGCGCTGGCCCTGTTGATCTGGCAAAAGCCCAACCTGCTGCTGCTCGATGAACCGACCAACCACCTCGACCTGGAGATGCGCGAGGCGCTGAATCTTGCCCTGCAGGAATACGAGGGCGGCGTGGTGCTGGTCTCGCACGACAGGCACCTGCTGCGCACTACCGCGGACGAACTGTGGCTAGTCGCCGACGGTCGGGTGCAGGTTTTCGACGGCGACCTCGACGACTATTCGGCTTGGCTGGCGACCCAGCGCTCGGCCGCCGCAGCCCCGTCGGCCGGGAAACAGGCGAGGCGCGAGGATAGAGCCCAGCTTGAGGCCGCCCGCCAGGCCCAGCTTCTGGAGCGCCGTTCCCTGCAGAAAGAAACCGCAAAGATGGAAAAGCAGATCGCCAATTGGCAGAGCGAACTGTCCTTGCTCGAGGCGCGCCTTGCCGATCCAGCGCTCTACACCGATCCCGACCAGACGCTGTTGCGCACGGCTCAGGAAAGGCGCGAAGGAATAAAGCAGCGGCTCGAGACGGCGGAAGAGCGCTGGCTCAGCCTGCATGCCGAACTCGAAAACCTGCCGTCCCCATGATCGCCCATGTAAAATCAAGGGCTTCATCAGCGGCCATGGCGGGGAAGTAAAGTGCAGATCGTTTGTCTCGACCTCGAAGGCGTCCTCGTTCCGGAAATCTGGATCGAATTCTCCAAGCGCACCGGTATACCCGAGTTGCGTCGTACCACCCGCGATGAGCCGAATTACGACAAGCTGATGAAGGGCCGTCTCGCCCTGCTCGCCGAGCACAAGCTCGGCCTGTCCGACATCCAGGAAGTGATCGCCGACATGGGGCCGATGCCGGGCGCCAAGGAATTTCTCGACGATTTGCGCCAGCGTTTCCAGGTGATCATCCTCTCCGACACCTTCTACGAATTTGCCATGCCGCTGATGCGGCAGCTGGGCTTGCCGACCCTGTTCTGCCACAGGCTGGAAGCCGGTGCCAATGGCATGCTGATCAACTATCACCTGCGCATGCCGGAACAGAAGCGGGAGGCGGTGAGAGCGTTCAAGGGGCTCAATTTCAAGGTGATCGCCGCGGGCGACTCCTACAACGATACGGCCATGCTCGGCGAGGCCCACGCCGGTATCCTCTTCCGCCCGCCGGAGAGCGTCATCCGCGAGTTCCCCCAGTATCCGGTGAGCATGGATTACGGTCAACTCGCCGACGAAATCGACAAGGCCAGCGCCAGAATCTGACATGGAACGGCCCCCACGCTCACTTTGTTCGCTGCCCCCCGCGGGGGCGCAGGCCTCCCTTGGGGCGGCCCGGCAGGAGGCCTGATGCACAGCGAGCGCTGCTACACCCTCACGGCCTCCTGTCCCGATCGCGTCGGCATCATCGCCCGGGTCTCCGGCTTTATCGCCGAGCACCAGGGCTGGATACTCGAGTCCAGCTACCACGCCGACCCGGGCGTCGGCGACGGCAACCGCTACTTCATGCGCATCGAGGTCAAGGCAGACTCGCTGCCCTTCTCCCTGGGCGAGTTCGAAGAGAGATTCACTCCCCTCGCAGAAGAACTGCAGATGGACTGGAAGCTGTCCGATTCCTCGGTGAAGAAGCGCGTCGTGGTGCTGGTGAGCAAGCAGGAGCATTGCCTCTACGATCTCTTGGCGCGCTGGCAGTCGGGCGAACTCGGCATCGATATTCCCTGCGTGATTTCCAACCACGAAACGCTAAGGGGTTTCGTCGAGTGGCATGGCATCTCCTTCCGCCACCTGCCTTCGGTGACCGATGACAAGCAGGCGGCCAACGCCGCGATCGGGGAAATCTTTGAAGAAGTTCGCGGCGACACCATGGTGCTGGCGCGCTACATGCAGATCCTCTCGCCCGAACTGTGCAGGGCTTATCCGGGGCGGATCATCAACATCCACCATTCCTTCCTGCCCAGCTTCGTCGGCGCCAAACCGTACCACCAGGCCTATCAACGCGGGGTCAAGCTGATCGGCGCCACCTGCCACTACGTCACGGCGGATCTTGACCAGGGTCCCATCATCGAACAGGACGTGATCCGCATCGACCATTCCGACTCGGTGGAAGACATGGTGCGCTACGGCAAAGACATCGAGAAGGCCGTACTGGCGCGCGGCTTGCGCTATCACATCGAGGATCGCGTCCTCACCCACGGCAACAAGACCGTCGTCTTCCGCTAATGAAAATATCAGTATTTCTTGTTGTGCGGTGACGCGACCTGCGTTGCCCAGCTATTTCTGTCGACTTGCGACTCACAGCTTTATGGCGTTACCCTGGTGTTACTTGACGGCATGGGGTACCCAATTATGTCCACCACGTCATTGAGGCTTTCTGACGAACTCCAGCAACGGGCTGTTGCGGCCACCCAAAAGCCAGGGGTGTCGCCACAAGCATTCATGGTCCATGCGATCGAGCAGGCGGCCATCTCAGCAGAGCGGCGAGCCAGTTTCGTTACCGAAGCTCAGTCGGCACTGACCAGGATTGACAGGGTCGATAAGGAGAAGACATGGCAGAAGCGCTTGCCGAAGAAGCCCGACTAAGACAAGTCGACGTACTACAGACCATTATCGACTTTCTGCCAAGCGGCGTGACCCTGTTCGATCCCGATCTGAAGATGATCGCCTGCAATGAACAGTTAAAGCGCCTGCTCGATTTTCCCGCTGCGATGTTCGACGGCGGACTGCCGACAATGCAAGACCTGGCAATTTTCAATGCACGCCGCGGCGACTATGGCACCGGCGATCCGGAAGTGCTGGCGCAAGAGGTGGTGGAACGGGCCCGCGGCATGCAGGCGCACGTCTATGAGCGCACTCGACCAAACGGCACGGTGCTGGAAATTCGCGGCGCGCCCCTGCCCGACGGTCGCGGTTTCGTCACCATCTACACCGACATCACTGAAAGGAAGCGTGCTGAACAGGAAGCGAAGCGCTACGCAACCTATCTTGACACGGTTTTGAACGCACTGCCGCAGGGCGTCACCGTGATAGACGAAAATCTTGAGGTCGTCCTGTGGAACCAACGATTCTTGGGGATTCTGGGGTTACCGCCCGATCTTATGCACGCTGGTGTTCGCCTTGAGGATGTGATCCGCTATAACGCCGAACAGGGCGAGTACGGCGCAGTGGATCCCGAGGAGAAAGTGCGACAGGTGGTCGATCTTGCCTTGCGTTTCGAGCCACATCGCATCGAACGTACCCGGCCGCAGGGCCAGACCGTCGAGGTTGAAGGGCGGGCGATGAAGGTGGACGGCAAAGTGGCCGGCTTCATCACGACGTACACCGACATCACTGAGCGCAAGCAAGTTGGCCGGTACGAACAGTTTCGCAGCCATACGCTGGAAATGCTGGCCGGTGGTGAGCCGCTCCTCGCGATTCTTGACGCCATTGTGCGTGGCATGGAGCAACTCAATCCTGCGATGTTTTGCAGTATCTCGTTGCTGGATAGCGAAGGCAGGCATCTTGCGATCGGATCTGCTCCCAGCCTGCCTGACTTCTATAACGCAGCCATTGACGGTATTGAAATTGGCATGGGTGTTGTTTCGTGCGGTACAGCCGCCTTTACCGGCAAGCGCGTCATCGTTCACGACATAGCGACGCATCCCTATTGGGCGTCCCACAAAGAACTCGCAGCCAGCGCTGAATTAGGCGCATGCTGGTCGCAGCCTATCCTCTCATCATTGGGTCAAGTTCTGGGCACACTGGCAATCTATCATCATGAAGCGCACACACCTGCAGAATATGACATATCCATCATCGAGCAATCCGCCCATTTGGCCAGCATCGCCATTGAGCGCAGTGTGGCTGCTGAAAAGATTCTTTCCAGCGAGGGTCTCTATCGCCTGTTGACGGAGGATGCAGCAGATGTGGTCTGGAAGACAGACGGCGATCTTCGTTTCACCTATATAAGCCCGGCGGACGAGCGGCTGCGAGGCTACAGGGCTGACGAGGTGATCGGCCACCATGTTTTTGAATTGTTCACCGAAGAGGGCGTTGCCGTCGTCACGGAAAAATTGCGGCAGAGGCAGCAGGCCGAACAGGACCGATCTCAGACAGACTTTGTAACCTTCGAGGTACAACATCGCTGCAAAGACGGCAGGCTGATATGGGGGGAGGTTCTCTCCAAACCTGAGCGCGATGCGGATGGTACGATTACCGGGTACCACGGCATTACCAGGGAAATCACCGAGCGCAAACAGATGCAAGACGAGGTGCGTCAACTAGCCTTCTATGACCCGCTCACCAAACTGCCAAACCGTCGCCTGCTCCATGACCGCCTGAGCCAGGCCATGGCGGCCAGCAAGCGAAGTGGTTGCTTTGGCGCGCTGATGTTCCTTGATCTGGACCACTTCAAGCCGCTTAATGACACGCATGGGCATGAGGTTGGCGATTTACTGTTGATTGAGGCTGCGGATCGGCTGAAAGGTTGTGTGCGCGAGATGGACACAGTAGCGCGCTTCGGCGGCGATGAGTTCGTGGTAATGCTGAGCGATTTGAATGCGGACAAAGGCAAATCGGCATCAGAGGCCGAGATCGTGGCAGAAAAGATTCGTAACGCATTATCGGGACCCTATCTGCTGCAAGTCAGGCGCGAAGGGAAGGCCGATACCACCGTCGAACATCATTGCTCGGCGAGCATTGGCGTGGCGTTGTTTATCAATCATGAAGCGAGCCAGGATGACATCCTCAAGTGGGCTGATACAGCCATGTATCAAGCCAAGGAAACAGGGCGAAATTCAATTTGTTTTTATGATCTCGAAACGGGAGTGACGGGATAGGGCCCCAAGCGCACGGACGGCAAGCCGGTTCCCGGATGTCGCAATTAGGTCGGGGCCGGAAGCTCACCTTTTCTTACGAAAAACTACAGGCCCGCATGTTTGCGCGTCGCACCCCGCTATTTGTATATCAATCACGGAATCCGGGTAGCCAAAAGAAACGGGCGCTGCACTCTAAGTGCGGCGCCCGTCAGTCCATCTCGATGGAGAGGGGGAAGAGAACTCAATTGTAGTGGTAGGCCGTCTCGCCGTGGCTGGTGATGTCCAGGCCCTCGCGCTCTTCGTCCTCAGGCACGCGCAGACCGATGATCATGTCCACCAGTTTGTAGGCGACCAGGGCGACGATGCCCGACCAGAGTATGGTGACGCCGACGCCGGTTGCCTGAATGACCAACTGATCGTAGATCGAGTAGCTGTCCGCAACCTTGTTGGCGACGTAGTCGTAGATGCCGCTGCCGCCGAGGCTGGGTGCGGCGAAGACACCGGTGAGCAAGGAACCGAGGGTACCGCCGACGCCATGCACGCCGAAGACGTCGAGGGAGTCGTCGGCACCCAGCAGGCGCTTCAGTCCATTGACGCCCCAGAGGCAGACGACACCAGCGAGCAGGCCGATGACCAGTGCACCGCCGACGCCGACAAAACCGCAGGCCGGCGTGATGGCGACCAGGCCGGCGACCGCACCGGAAGCCGCACCGAGCATCGAAGGCTTGCCCTTGACCAGCCATTCCACCAGCATCCAGGACATGGTTGCCGCAGCGGTCGCCAGCCAGGTGTTGACGAAGGCGAGAGCGGCCGTGCCGTTGGCTTCGAGCGCCGAACCGGCGTTGAAGCCGAACCAGCCGAACCAGAGCAGCGAGGCACCCATCATGGTCATGGTCAGGCTGTGGGGCGCCATCGAGTCCTTGCCATAGCCGACGCGCTTGCCGATCATGAAGGCACCGACGATGCCCGCCATGGCGGCGTCGATATGCACCACCGTGCCGCCGGCGAAGTCCAGCGCACCCTTCTGGAACAGCCAGCCGGCCGTGGCGTTGAGCTTGTCTGCAGCAGCGGCGGACAGGTAACCGTCGGGTCCGGCCCAGTACCACACCATGTGGGCGATCGGCAGGTAGCTGAAGGTAAACCACAGCACGGAGAACAGCAGCACCGCCGAGAACTTGATGCGTTCGGCGAAGGAGCCGATCACCAGCGCCACGGTGATGGCCGCGAAGGCACCCTGGAAGGCGACGTAGATGAACTCCGGTATGACGATCCCCTTGCTGAAGGTGGCGGCAACGCTGTCCGGCGTGATGCCCTTGAGGAACAGCTTGTCTAAGCCGCCGAAGAATGCGTTGCCCTCAGAGAAGGCGACGCTGTAGCCATACAAGGCCCAGAGCACGCTGATCAGCGAGAAGATGACGAAGACCTGCATCAGCACCGAGAGCATGTTCTTGCTGCGCACCAGCCCACCGTAGAACAGCCCCAGGCCGGGTATCGACATGAGGATGACGAAGGCGGTTGCGACGATCATCCAGGCGGTGTCGCCCTTGTTCGGCACCGGCGTCGGCGTCGCCGCCGGCGCGGCAAC
>Ga0172380_10009291_pt1 | contig 10516 bp, 7 predicted proteins | sample Leawe162metaG_FD_119747 | JGI IMG/M metagenome (GOLD analysis project Ga0172380, IMG submission 119747) | Leachate microbial communities from a municipal landfill in Southern Ontario, Canada - Leachate well 162 metaG | ecosystem: Engineered > Solid waste > Landfill > Unclassified | place...
AGATAGAATTGGAATCAGCATTAAGTCCACTCGGCGATTGCCAGGTTCCGTTATCCTGCATTCCCCCTATATATTCATTGAAGCCCGGTTTCTTGTCGGCGCCGTAGAATTGAGTTGTATTATATCCGCCGTTGCCCGCGGTATTATTTACGGAATTTCCGAACCAGTGCAGTCCTCCGTCGGGAGAATAGGACACTCCTCCGTCGTTGCCGTTTACAATCCAGAATGTGCCGGATGTGGATGAGATGGGAACCATAATAAGGTTGTGATGATCCACGTGAACATACGGCTTGCTATATTGACCATATCCGTCCGTGACGTGTAAGAAGTCGGCGTTGCGTGTTGTTGATGTTCCCCCGTCCGGGGAGATCACGGCTTTCCAAATATCTATGCCGCCGAAGAAAACAATCTTTTCGTTAAAAGGATGAACAGCGATTGTATTATCATACCATCCCTGACTGCCGAGCCAATTCTGTGTTACTCCGTTGGAAGAATTAACTTGAAGCCATGATCCGCCTTTGTCTTCGGAGAGATACAAAGCGGAACCGGAAGTTGTCTGCGCGCTTGCGTAGATATAATTTGGATTTTTAGACGAGATCGCGATTTCAATTCTTCCGCTGGTTGTAAGACCGTCTCCGGTTTTAAACCAGTTAATACCGCCGTCGGTTGATTTAAAAATCCCCTCATTGTTTACGGAGCAATATTGAATTGAAAAATCGAGCGGATCAGCTTTTAAATCCTGTATCCTTCCGGAAGTGACTTTGTCTGAAAATATTCCCGGGGGGACCGCCCACGTTGTTCCCCCGTCTGTTGAGCGCTGAACAGTGCTTTGATTTGTACACGCCAGAACAATGGAGGGATTAGTCGGGTGAACAATAATTCTATTAATATTTCTGAAATCAAAATTTGCGGTTGAGGCTAATTGTGTCCAGGATTCGCCGTGATCGATGGATTTAAAAATTCCCGCGCCGTTAACCGCGTCTATATTATTAAATCCCTCTCCGGTGCCGCAGTAAATAATATCCGGATCAGATTGCGCTTGAACCAGAACGGTAGTTGCAAGATTCGGCAGACTTCCTGTTTTGTTTATCCACGTCGCCCCGGCATCCGTTGTTCTCCAGATTCCGCCGCCTACCGATCCGGCGAACCAGGTTCTGTGTGTCGCGTCCGATTGATCAACTATTATTCCGCGGGTTCTGCCGCTCACATTTCCGGGACCCCTCTCAAACCAATTTAAATCGGCGGATTTAGAAAGACGGCTCCGGGCCTTAGACTTAGTCAGTTCCTCCATTAAATAATTTGCCGGATATTCCGGGGCGGATTTTCCGGCTCGCGTCCTTATCTCATTCTGGAACTGAGCGAACATATTCGGCTCATCAAATTTCTCGCCCCCCTTTATCCTTTTTTTCTTTTCGGAAACAGCTCCGCCGGTTTTTTTGTGAGCCCCTCCTTTCTGATAATAGTGCATCCGGAAAACATTAGGGCTTTTATCCTGGGCAAAAATATTTTGCGCCAAGAACGCTGAAACGAAAAAAGAGATTAACGAAATACCGAAAAATCTGGATCTATTCATTTTCTATTTGACCTTTTCATTGGATTTTATCTTTGTGAAGCCGGCTTTAGTGCCGACCTGGTTCCGGAGCTTACATCATAAATGTAGCCGGAGATGTTATCGTCATCTTCAGCGGAAACAATGCCGTGTGTGACCGTTACTTCAATGTGAGATTTGTCTTTCCAAAATACGCGCCCCGAGGAGAATCCATCTTCGATTACTATTACTTCCCCTTTAATATCATAGACAAAGAATCGAAGAACCGGATTGGGATTAAGCGAGGTTGATTTGGATTGTCCGACTATCAGCGCGTACGTTGAATCGGAATTGTAAAACGTTTCGGATGAAGCGCCGAATCTATCCGCCGAAAACTTTTTTAGAATTACCTCTTTTTCCGCCGAGGTTTTTTGAGAAGCCGCGCACCCGGTTAATAAAATAATCATAATTAAAGAGACGAAAGACTTTTTCAACATATCATCACGCAATTTTTCTCGAATAAGTTTGACGGCGTTCTTTGATATTCAAGATAAAACAGTGGGTCTAAATTGGCAAGGTATATTGCTGTTCGTCCACAAAGAATGCTATGAATTCAATTTGCTGATAAAAGGCGAATCGCACCGCAGCAGATAAATCCAAAAAAAACCGGCCATTAAAAAGCCGGACTTTATTTATAATCATTTAAATGTTAATTACATATCCAGCCAATATGAAAATTTGACCATGAAGATATCGTCTCCTTCGGAATTCCAAAGATTTTTGAAATCCCTCGTTAAATTAAAATCCCCGGCGTCGTCAAAACTGGTTTGATTATGCGACCAGACGAAATAAAATATCGAACCCGGCAGAACTTCCCACCTTAATACCGCATTGCCTCTAAGTGATTTGAAGTTAAAATCAGGATTCCCGAGCCTGAACTGTGCCGCGGGTCCGGTTCCGTCTGGATCAACCGCGTATTCATTTTTGTTTTTATCAAACATAATAGAGGATCCGTTCTCGCCGTAATAATTCATCTCTATTGATTTCGGTTTTGCAACTTCTTTGAACTCGCTGTATTTGCCGACGGCAATGAAAGGTTGCATAAACAGCTGCAGGCTGAGAGCGGGAGTAAAAGTCCAGTTAAGTCTAATGTTGGCTGAAACGGAATTCTGTTTTATTCTGGCAAGCACATAACGGGTTTTAAATGTGTTAACCGCAAAAGCATCGGAAAAATTTCCAATCCATTGTCTTTTTTCGCTATTGTTATCATACTGGGGTCCAATGCTGAAAGTGAGCCGAGTATTAGGTTTCCATTGAATCTCGGTTCCGATCGATTTATAAACTCCGCCGATCGCGTCCTTTGCGTAAGTGCCCATTATTTCAAAGACAATATTTTTCCGGCTGTCTGAATTAATCTCAAAATTAACCTGATACTCGGAAGGCTGAATCACAAGAGGGCCGCCGCGGGTTATGTTTTTGTTTATCGATTCAAAATTGTAACTGGCGACAAGTCCAAGGTCCCAATAATTCGTAAAAGTAAAACTTGTCCTCGTCCACAAAAAATTGTTTAGCAGATTACCTTCAAAATCATAATTGCGCGCGATGGTAATGTAGATCTGCTTGCTTCTGAATAAACTGTCCGGCTCAAACCAGCGGTAGCCGAGGACCAGGTGACCGTTCAATTTATCGGCATTGAATTGAAAACCAAGATCGTTGTTTTCAAAACCGGGGGAGACGGCGCCCAAAGCGGCGTTAAAATAAAACGCCCCGCTCTGTTTGTTTAGCATAACCCTTCCGTACCATCCGCCAAGCGAAGTTCTTTCCGGATCGAACGTAGCGTATGTAGCATCAGGTCTTTGAAAATATCTGTACGGTTGTTTCTGCAGTCTTTGCATAAATTCTTTTGTGCCGTTAATGTACGAACCGGCAAAAGCGCCGGCGAGCGCAAATCCCTTCTCTTCTCCCAGCATAGTCCAACCGTCAAAACCGAATGAGTATGCATTTTGGGCTAGTCTGTTTTTAAGAGGATTGTCATTTAAACTTCTGTTGACGGCTGTCATCATAAATCCGAGAGCCTGATCTCCGCCGTTAAATTCTTTTCTAGTCCTTAGAACGCCATAATGTGTTAACGGTTCAACTTCTTCTTCTGTTTTTATTCCATTATTAAAAAGTGATGCGTAAGTTCTCTCCGTAACGGCGCTTATAGCGCCTATAGTTGTGGTTTCATCCAATTTGCCGGTCAATTTAGCCGCCCCGAGAATTCTCGACTCCGTAGGATAGTCTGTATACTGAGCGGAAGATACAGTTCCCTGGGGCGCGTGTCCTATCCTTCTTGAATAAAAAAGTTCGGGCCAGCCGAAATTAAATCCCCAGTTATTGTTAATTCCGCCGATTCCGAAATAAAACGTATTTGATCCTTCTATAAAGAACGGTCTCTTCTCTTCAAAGTAGGATTCAAAAGCCGAAAGATTTAATACCGCCGGATCAACTTCAACCTGTCCAAAATCGGGATTAAGTGTTGCGTCAATATTTAAATTGCTGCCAAGTCCCACTTTTATATCTGCTCCGAGCGTGGTTCTGTATTGATTCGACTTATAGAACGGATCATTCGGATCATGAGCCAGAAATTGTGATTTCTGTACGACATAAGGAAGCACTTCGAATCTCTGTTTTGGTTTTACTCCGGCCAATCCCTCCAGCGAGGCAAAGCGCGAAACAAAACCGCTCTCCTTTTTGGGGACCATAACCAAAAACGATTTTTCATTATTACGTTTTATTTCTCTTGTGAAATTTACGCCCCAGGTCATCTGTCCAACTTCTTTAAATCTAAGTTGGGAAAAAGGAATTTTCATCTCGACGAACCAGCCGGTTTCATCTATAAAAGTCTTAGCCTCCCAGACCCCGTCCCAGGTTTCGTCATCCCAGCTGTCGTTGAAGAGAACGCCGTCTACCATTGTGCCCCCGGCATTAACGCCGAAATAATTACCCGTGCTCTTATCGTTAAACGGATCAACATAAAATCCAAACCAGTCAGAATTTGTATAACCATCGCGTCTTGCGAGACTGGCATCGATAAATTGGGGTTGTGTATCGTGAAGATAAGCGGCGACGTAAAGATTGTCCTCGTCGTAGGCAATCCACACTTCGGTTTTCTCGGTTGCCGGCGCCCCTTCTACCGGGTCTTTCTGAATGAAATCTTTTATAGACTCACTCTGCCAGATTGACTCGGTAAGCTTTCCGTCCAGGTTTATAGGAAGATCTTTAATTTTATATGCAAAGACTGCTTTTTGTGATCCCGGTTTTACCTGGCGGTAAATGGGTTTACCCGAAGCAAAAGCTATTACCGGAATGGATAGTAATAATAGATGTTTCAGATATCTATTCATGAGTTCTCTTTCATTAAATGAATGTGACAACGGGTATTTAGACTAACGAGAGATGAAAAGGTTGGATTTTCTGTCTCGGAAAATTTTTTGCCGGCAAAACAAAAAAGCCCGGTTCGTCTCCGGACCGGGCTCCCGAATCTTGAATAAAAGTCTGTTTTATTCTTCTTCTTTTTCTTTCTTCTCTTTCCCCTTCATTTTTTCCATTCCGGGAAGATTAAATTCTTTGGCGAGCTTTCCGATCTTGCTCATATCAATTTTACCTACAATGTTAACGCATGAAACTTTCCCGTACGACTCTGCGGATTCCTGATCCTTGTGGTTTTTAGATAATGAAAGAATCGTCAATCCGGCAAATTCGCCGTCCGGGGATTTCATGACATAGATATTTGTCAGGTTGCTGTGACTGTTTGTTCTTACTATCCGGTCCCATTTTTTCCCCAGGAGATTTTTATCCATATTATCTAACGCTCCCTCCATGTTCTCCACACTGCCTTTGTCAATCTTATACTCGTTTACCTGAACGAGCTTTAATCCGCCGATAAGATCGCCGGCATCATCGCTCTCCCCTTCGGCCATTCCCGACACCATCTTCAAGAGAGTTTCCTCAAGATAGACTTCGGAAAGCGAGACCGCGTTTTTAAAACCGGCGATATCTTTGTAATTGAAATAGCCGGGATATTTTGAATAATCCTCTTTCTGCTGGGCGGACAGACTAACGCCGAACAGAACGAATAATACGAGAAGTGCTTTAATTGGTTTCATTTTTATCTCCTTCTAATAAGTTATTTACAATTCCAGCGCTTTGATGAAATGGCTTTGCCACCGCATTGCCAAGAACTTCTTTCTCCAAAGTTGTGTGTGTTTCTTTAAATATTTTTCCTACAAGCGCAAGCGCGTATTTAGCCTGTTTGTCTGCGGCGGCGATTTCGCCCGGACTGTAATTATATTGAATCGGTTTGTTGATTATAAGCGAGGCGACAATTGCTGCGATTAGTATCACGCTTGCGGAGGCTGTAATCAGCGGTCTTGCTAAAGCCACATAAAGCAGATCATATAAAAATCCGGGTTTGCCGCCGGATTCCGCCGCCGCCCCGATCTCGATGGATTTTAAAAGTTCGCGCGGAACTTCTTCCTCCCCCAGCGCTCTAACTTCACCGGCGGTTTTTTTATACTTATTCAGAATTTCTCTGACCTCGCGGTTGCGGTAGGCCGCCCCCATTACTTTAATTCTATCGGCAAGGGAAGCGTCTCCATATGCGACCGAAATTATCTTGTCCAGCAGCTCTTCCGATATTTCAAACGACTTCTTGCGGTTCATAATCTTTTAATTCCTCTTGTAATTTCTTTCTTGCCCTTAGCAGATTAACTTTTACCGAATTTAACGGCAGATCAAGTGCGGTTCCTATCTCTCTGTATTTAAGTCCCTCAATTTCATAAAGAACAAAAACGCTTCTCAGATTTTCCGGCAGCCTTTGAATCGCCTCTTTTACTTTCGATGCCATCATTTTAAAATGTGTTGTTAAATATGGATTATCTTTATTGCTGTTGGTGCTGTATGTCTCTTCAAAAATTTCATCTATCTCATCCTCGCGTTTAAAAGCAACCGAACGCCGCCTCAGGTAATCGATGCATAAATTGTTGGTTGTTCTCAGTATCCAGGTTTTTGCCGCAAGTATGTTGAATTTGTCTATGTTCTGCCATATTCTTATCATAACTTCCTGGGTGACGTCATCCGCGTCCATCCTGTTTCTCAGCATGTATAATGAATATGTATAAATTTTGTTTTTATACTGCTGAATTAAAAAACGATATCGTTGTTCTTCTAGCATATTTGTTTTTCTACATTACAGACGAAACCGGATACTCTATTGTTACATAGTTTATTAAGAATTATTTTTAAACGAAATTTAGAAAGGAATTTACAATGTCTGACAGTAAACCGGAACCGGGCACAATCGGGTGGACAGACCTTACGGTCCAAAACGCCGACGAGATCCGCGATTTTTACAGCAAAGTAACGGGATGGAAGCCAAAACCGCTGTCGATGGGGCAATATAACGACTATGTGATGAATACCCCTCAAACTGAGACCAGCGTGGCGGGGATTTGTCACGCCCGGGGCGTTAATGCCTCGCTGCCGCCTCAGTGGCTTATCTATATTACCGTGGCCGATATAATGGAAAGTGTTTCAAGGTGCAATGCCCTCGGAGGCAAAGTGCTGGCGGAGCCTAAAAATTACGGGGGAATGGGGAGATACTGCGTAATTGAAGATCCGGCGGGAGCCGTCTGCGCCCTGTTTGAGCCGAAAGAATAAACCGGATGGAACTGAGCATAAGATTGAATAAATTGGCATCCTGAAAGAAAAATCGTTTTTTCTAAATAAACTTGATCCTGGATAAGTGTGAATTCGGAAGAAGTAAAAAAAATAGAAAATATTTTCCGGAGCTCGGAATCGCACGATGAATTGTTTGATGCTTTTCAGGGCGCGCTAAGAATCAATCTGACGGATCCGGAAATATATAAAATACTGATTGCCAATCAGGCGCTTTCCACGGATGAAATTAAAATGTTCGCCGAAAAACTTATAAAGGAATTTCCGGAAATAGCTTTCGATCTTTTAATGTGGACCGGAAAAATTCTTGAAAACAAATCGGGCAATTACAATCATCTGGAAGAGTCCTTTAATTATTACAGACGCGCCGGCTCTTCTAAGCCCGAATCCGGGATTCCCCTTCTCAATATTCTTAACTTATATAATTACGATATCGATCTACCCGCCAACGGGATAATCATAGAATTGTGTGAAAAATCCATGGATGCGGTAAGCCGGAAAAGCGAAGTTTATTATGCTTTGTCCGCCCACTATAAAAGATGCGGAGACCGGCTGCGGGAGATAAAATATTTTGCCCTGGCGGAAAAATCACTGGCTAAAGAGGGAGAATAAATCTAAATCGGGAGCCCGCGCTCCGAAAAAGCGTTCTCAGAAACCGAAAATTTTTCATCTCCCCTAGTAATAATATCCTATTGTGAAATAAAAGTAGGTCGGGCTCCACACAATTGCGTTATTCGGCAATGTATTTATAAAATAGAAGCTTTTTCCCACGGAAAAGTCGGCCGGTCCGAGCGGAGTGTTGAATGAGATGGTGGCACCGACGCCATGCTTCAAATCCTTAAAGCGTATATGACCTCTCTCTTCCCAGATAGATCCAAGATCATACCTTGCTTTAACATATGTGTCGAAAAATATTTTGAACGGTATCTTGTACCGGTATTCCAGAGATGTTAGAAAAATCTGTCTGCCGCGGAATTCATTCTCCCTTAAACCAAAAAATGAATTCTGGCCCCCTAGCGAGAACTGCTGGCTCAATGGAAGTGTATTGTCGGCGGTTCCTATCGCGGCCCTGATGCTTAAAGTGTTTATGCTTCTGTAGCTGATTATGTTTTTGTAATCCAAATAAAATTTAGTGTAGCCTATGTCGCCGCCCAGAGCGGTCTGCGCCGTTTCATATGATCCCTTTACGAGAAAGCCGACCGTCGGATACGGATAATCATTCTGAGAATCTATCGAAAGAGAAAAGCGCAGACTCGAAATATCTTTTTTGTAAACCGTACCGGTATAATCGAACTTGTTCTTTATCTCATCCCTCTGATAGCGGGCTTCTATCAGGATGTTTCCGAATTTCTCAACCTGTGCTCCAACGCCAAATGAGCCTCCGTAATAGATCTGGCGGTATTCGCCGGTTTTGCTTCTTGAGGATCTGTTTGCATTCCTGTTCAAATCTTCTTTGTAAACATTTACGTCGTTGAATTCATGAAAAGCCCTGACTTTATATGTGTAGAAAGAATCAAAAACACGGTTTGCCTTCTGCTCTATGCTCAGGGAGCGGTTCCGGGTGCCCCCCGATAGAGTCGCGCCGAACTCCGTTGCCGTTCCGTTAAAATTCTCATCTCTCAGATCAATCGATAATTGGGTGAAATTTTCATTGTCGAATCGCGCGCCGAGTCTTATAACGTTGGAAACTTTCTCGAGCACTTTTAATTTCACTTCATTCACACCGTTCCTCGGAGTGATGGTAAGATCTATCTGATCGAACAGATTGGTGCTACGCAAATTTGTTAATCCGGTCTCGGCAAGATCGTATTTGAATATTTCTCCCTTCTCGAGCGGAAACTCTCGGGTGATGATCCGCTCTCTGGTTTTGATATTTCCCTCAACAATTATCCCGGAGATCATCCCCTCGCTTATTTTTATTCTGAGCTCGCCGGTCTTTCCGTCGAAAGAAATTTTTTCTATTCTCGCGAGCGAAAACCCTTCCCGTTTATACATTCTCAAAATCTCGAGCGCGGCTCTTAATGTCGTACCGGGATTGAATGGTCTGTTCATCAGCCCGGATGTAATTCCGAGCGCTTTTACCATATTGGTGTCCGAAGTCCCCTCAAGATTTATAATATCCACAAGATCGCGCCCGACTCCATTTACAGTCAGAAATGATTTTCCCCCTCTCTCTTCTATTTCAAGTGAAAGATCCTGCCAGGAGCCCTCTCTATAGATATTATATAGGTGATAATATAAATCACCGGTCGACGCGGAATCCTTTGAGGCAATTAAACCGAAAAGTTTTTTAGACGGCTCTCCGGCATTTTCCGCCAGAGTTAAATTCCTGAAAACCTTTTTTTCGGCCGAAAGATTTTTCATAAACGCTTTTTTATATGCCGCGGCAACTTCGGCCGCAACTGGCTTTGCGGAGTCGTATCCGGCTTTCACAACTTGTTTTAGATCAGAAAAATCTGAATTTTTCCTGGAGGCCATCTCGGGCCGGATAATAAAATCGGCATTTTTCAATTGCTGATCATTAAGTATTTTCATTGGTATGCTTACCAACTGATCTGCAATATTCCACGGCACATCAAGTTCTTCTTCCGGATAAAGCGGACTTGAAGCGTCTACCGCCACAACTATATCGGCTCCCAGAGCGCGCGTTTCTTTAGCGGGAACGTTGGCCACCAGACCGCCGTCAATCAGAAAGAGCGAATCTCTTTTGACCGGGGGGAGTAAAAGCGTAACACTCGAACTCGCTCTCATTGCCAGTCCCAACGGGCCCTTATCTATCAGAATCTCTTTCCCGCTTATTAAATCGGCGCTCACCGCGCGGTATCTGAAAAGAAAATTGTCGAAATTATCGTCGGATAGAATAGGGGCGTTGATTGCGAGAAGATTTAAATTATTCGCGGCGCGCTGACCGGAACTTATCGATGTGGGAATAATGGGATTGAGCCCGTCCATTCTGAATGAGATGATAGCGCGGTCTTCCGAAATTTTCTGATCGATGAACAAATCATTCCGGGTTGACTGATTGGGGGAAAAGAAATCGTCCCATCCGGTGTGCCGCAGAAGAGAATCGAGATCGTCTATTGAGTATCCCGCCGAATATAAGCCGCCGACAATGCTTCCCATGCTGGTGCCTACAATGATTTCTATCGGAATATTCTGTTCCTCAAAAGCCCGCAGAACCCCCACTCCTGAAATCGAACGTGCGCCGCCGCCGCTTAAAGCGAGCCCAACCCTGGGAATATTGGCGTGAATTTTCTCTGTTAATCCGAA
>Ga0172380_10009292_pt1 | contig 10515 bp, 5 predicted proteins | sample Leawe162metaG_FD_119747 | JGI IMG/M metagenome (GOLD analysis project Ga0172380, IMG submission 119747) | Leachate microbial communities from a municipal landfill in Southern Ontario, Canada - Leachate well 162 metaG | ecosystem: Engineered > Solid waste > Landfill > Unclassified | place...
TTAAATCCACCACCTGATGGACGCCCACCTTCTGGTCTCGGTCCGCGATTGAAGCCGCCGCCTTCTGGCCTGCCTGCTCCTTCTGGTCTTGGTCCACGATTAAATCCGCCACCTGATGGACGTCCACCTTCTGGTCTCGGTCCACGGTTGAAACCGCCTTCAGATCTACCTTCAGAACTTCCTTCCGGTCTCGGTCCGCGACTAAATCCACCTGGTTTACGGGCGCCAAATCCGCCTGGTCTGCCTGCTGAGCTCGAAGATGATCCGCCGGCTCGGTTATACCCGCCGCCTGAACCACCTGGTCTCGCTCCGCCTGGTCTGCCGCCACTAGAACCACCGGGTCTGCCACCGCTTCCGCCCGGTCTAGCTCCGCCCGGTCTAGCGCCACCTGGTCTAGCTCCACCAGATTTGCCTGCGTATCCACCAGACTTGCCGCCACCTGAGCGACCGCCGCCTCCAGCTCTACTGGGGCCGCGTGAACCATTACCTGACATTCCCATTGTTCTCTGTCCTTGACTAAAACTTAGTTCTATTGCTGCTTTGCGGTATTTACCATGGACAGATCATGCGAGACATGAATAATAGAGACTTGGATCCCCTATTCAAAAGCGTACTCATGCTATTCGACGTCGTCTTATTTGGTTGCCCAGTTGCCCTATCCGTCTGCCTGGCCGCTCACGCGTACAGAGATGGGGATAAACGCTTCTTGCTACCCGCATTCTCCTTCTTCGCCTACTGCTTGTTTTACCTGGCAGGAGGGCGGGATGTATTACTTTATCTCACTACGGCCCTAGTTATGATGGGCGGATGCGCATTTAGCGCCTGTCCGTAACGTAGCAAAGAGGAATTTTTACTCAGAATTCTTTTTAAAGCTGTCGATTAAGTGCGTTTCTTTACCACCGGAATCGCCACAGAGTGCCTATTCTGTTGAGCTTCAGCCAACGAACGCATAGAAATATTATGTTTTTTCAACCAACGGGAGATAGTATTGGGATCGCACCATTTATTTTCGGTCTCCCGATATATCTTGGCAATCTCGACCGTGCTGAGCTTCTCCTTGACATATTTCTGCTGCAGCCATTCTTTGTCTTGATAGAGAGTCTTGGTTCTGAGAGTCTTGCCCACGGCTTGGTCCGCCTTAAAATGGAAATTCGAGTACTTTATACCCGCTTATACTACATATTCTAATTGTGGTTGCTTCCCGCCGTTCTGGCAAGGTGGCGCGGGTATGATTTAAGGAGAATTAGAAATTTTCATTGGAACCGACCTTCAAGTGACAAAAAAAGACTTTCGCTTGCCACAAATAGACAAACTGCTACGAGAACCTGTTTTGCAACAGGCGATTGAAAAGTTGCAGATTCGTCGCGAGCTAGCAAGCAGACACGCTCGGCTGCACGTAGACCAAACCAGACAAGATCTCATTAGCGGAAAAATTAGCGAAGAACCGAATTTAGAAATGCTGGCAGGCTCTATAGCAGCCGATTTAGAGAAGCTCACCAAAGCTGGTATTAAAAAAATATTGAACGGCACGGGTGTGATACTGAGCACCAATCTTGGCCGAGCCCCGCTACCCCAGACAGTTGTAGCTCAACTAGCCGATGCTCTGTGCTCCTATTCTAATTTAGAATTTGATCTTGAAAATGGCGGTCGCGGCGAAAGAACCGAACAAATCTCACGCTTACTTGGTCTCTTAATTGGCTCACAGTCAGCGATTGTAGTAAACAATTGTGCATCGGCAGTGATGCTTGCCGTCAAAGCTTTATCAGATCAAAAAGAAACGATAGTATCCCGCGGCGAACTGATTGAGATTGGTGGCAGCTTCCGCTTGCCTGATGTAATTACATCATCAGGCGGCCGCCTAAAAGAGGTTGGCACCACCAATAGAACCAGAGCAGCAGACTACGAAAAAGCAGTATCAGAAAATACCGGCATGATCATGAAGTGCCACCGCTCAAACTATCAAGTGCTCGGGTTCACTGAAGAAACCAGCATCAAAGAGCTGGCCGAAATTGGCTCAAAGCATGGTGTTCCGGTTGTATACGATTTGGGCGGTGGTTGTTTGATTGATCTGCAACAATTTGATCTTGTGGCCGAACCGACAGTACAAGCAACTCTTGAAAATGGCGCCGACTTGGTTTTGTTCTCCGGTGACAAACTATTAGGTGGGCCGCAAGCTGGAATAATTGCGGGCAAAAGAGAGATAGTGGCCAAACTGCGCAAATCACCCATATACAGAGCCCTGCGAGCGGACAAAATGGTAATTGCCTTACTTGAATCAGTGCTCAGTCAATACATATATGTAGATGGCTATAAAAATTTGCCCGTCTTCAAACTGGCGGCACTAAAACGAGATGCTCTGCGCCAACGGGCAGAAATTGCCGCTGACAAATTACTTGATTTGAAGTGCTTAGAGGCATCGCCTATTGATTTAGAGAGCACAATGGGTGGAGGTAGTTTGCCGGGTGAGTTGTTGCCATCAGCCGGGCTCGCTATCAAAATTAACAAGCCTGGTAGTTCCGCTGCCAGCCTTTCTCGCTTGCTGCGGCAAGGTGAGCCAGCCGTGATTGGCACAGTGACGGATAATCAACTGTTTCTCGATTTTCGCACGATTGCAGAAGGCGACGAAGACGATCTTATCTGTGCCCTACGGTCAGCTGATCAGGCCCTGGGAAGCAAATAAGCTCTTCTTTTCAAGAGGATATGATTGTTGCCACCACCGATTGAGGCCCCCAATGAGCGAACTGAAAGAATTGGAAACCCTAATCAATCAGTTGAGCAAGCGCATGGAAGAACAAATGCGCATCACTCGCAATTTAACAGCCTTGTGCACAACTCTAATTGTGGGCCTTATGTTCTTCATTTTCTGCCAGACTATGGAGCACCTTCCATCTATTATCGTGCTCAGATACATGAGCAATCTTGATTCTATAGTTAAGGAATGGCGCCAAACTGAACGCTGCCTCAATGGTCCACAACCAGCACCGCCAAAAGCAGCTCCGCCAGCAGCACCGGTAAAAGCTGCACCGACTAAGTAAACAAATTTGTTAGTGTCGCCGTTACTTCTTCAGCAAAGCTTGACGGCGCTTCACTTCAGCTTCGACTTCGTCGGCCGAGATATTGTTGACTTGCATTGGGCCAGCACAGATTTCACGCCAAGGTGCTCCGGCCAAAGCCTGACGGACAATTACTTCAAAAACTTGAGCGCGCACTCCGCTACCGTAGCTTCCAGTGGCACCAGAAAACGGTGTAGTGGGAGCGGCAACCTGAGGCCGTGGAATAGCTTGATTTGGCATTGCTTGATTGAGGGTAGTAGCGCCCGTGCCGCTGGCCGTGCCTTGCTGGGCTGCATTAACTAAGTCTACCGGGGCAGGAGATTGGGTTTGCATTGGATCATCAACCACGGGATGACTTCCGGAGGCCACTGGACTAGGAATTTGAGCTTGAGGCAGAGGCTGAGCTTGTTGAACTACCGGCTGTTGCATTTGTGGCTCAGCAAATAGCTTAGGAGCTTCGTTAAAGAGCGGGGCGGCCGGCGCGGCTGGCTGCGGTTGTTCAAAGAAGCTGGTCGACTGCTTGGGAGCAGCTGGCTTAGCCATGGCTTCATCGGCTGCTGCTTTGGTGCTGGTCAATTGACGCTGCAAGTCAGCAACCATATCGCGTGTTTGATCACGCATTTCGTCAAGCTGAGTCTTCAACTGCGTAATCTCAGAATCTTTATGCCCAAGCTCTACTTCTTTAGCCTGAATCAAATCATTGCGCTGCTGCACCAGTTCAGACAACTTCTCATACTGACCTGAAAATTCTTCCCAACGTGAGTTCAACATTTCTTGGGTATCTTGGACTTCTTGATCTTTGGCAGCTAGAAGTTCGGCAAAATCAGAGTCTTTAGCATCCATACGTGAGCGCATTTCTTCATTTTGCACACGCAGTTCTTCGAGGAGAGCCATGACGCTTTCATCTTGGACAACTCTCACTACTTCGACTTCGCGCACAATCTCGTTGCCAGAACCAGCCGAAGTAAGTGTGTATACAGGTTTGGGCGGGTCAGGAGCCTGCACTGCGTCATAAGCGGCACGGAAGAAATCTCCCGATATGCGCTGGGCACCCAACAAGTCAACCAGTTTGCGCAAGAGATCGGCTGGATGCTCAGACGGGAACACAGCCATGTATGCGCACTTGAAAGTCCAAGCATCAATCTTATTAGTAGAGAGCTGATCTGCCAAACTATGAACTAATTCTTCTGGAGTAAGTTTTGCCTCAACCTTTGGCGGTTCAGCATTTCTCGATTCAAGAGTAACGATCAATTTTTCTAGAGAAGACCCTATTTCATCTGCCGCATTTCTCGACTCAAGAGTACCGATCAATTTTTCTAGAGCTGGCCCTATTTCGCCGGCCGCCTGCCTCGACTCAAGAGTAACTATCAAATTATCAATAGCAGGTACTAATTCGCCCACGGCCTGCATCGGCTCAAGAGCTGCGGACATTGACTCACTTAAGCTATTGAGACTCAGTCCTATTTCGTTGAACGCTTGATGCTGAATGGTCTCAGCCAAATTTCTTACTATCTCAAGCTGCTCATTAGCGGCTTTAGAAATTTGCGCCATATTGACAGAGCAAATTCCTAGCTGCTGATCAAGAGTATTAAGCAGTTCAATTACCTGCTCTTGATGAGCGCTGTCGACAACCTGACTAACTTGAGCATTGAGGTTGGCAATCTGACTTGGACTAATGAGCATCGATAAATCTGACGCCTCAGGAACCTTAATTTCTGGAATTTCTACCACTTTAATACCAATTAGCGGATTCTCGGATGAAGCCTCAAAACTTGGTTGCACGTCTTGGCTAGGTTCGTTTTGGCTCGGTTCATTGTCGTCAAACGAAACTTGGCCGAGGTCGACCTCTAGCTCAGAAACAACACTCATAGCGCTCGCCCCATTATCAGACGCAGCGTCAGAAGCAATCTCAGACGCGAGACTAGCGGTGACGGAACGCGCATTTTTAGGGGAAGCCACCGGGGATACCTCAAGTGAAAGTTCTTCGGCCTCATCAAATAACGTCGGCTGTGCCACCGCTGGGGGTACACTGACCTGAGTCACTGCTGCAGACTGAGGCGGATCGGCAACAAGTTGGTAAGGATCTGGGTTGTAGGCATCGGGGGGCACTGTCTGTTTAGCCAAAGTTCCCCGCAGCCGAGCACGTCTGGCAGCAAGAGACGAATCGTCGCCAGACTTCCCCGAAGGCGCGTCCTGAGTAGAACTGGTTGCGCTTGCCTTGTCTTCGCGAGCCATCTAACAATCCCTTCCTAATGTCACCTGAGGCACCTACTTAGATATGTACCCGCCAGCACCGTAAAAATTCGAAGTGAAATGCCTAAATAAGCAAATTACTAGAACTATCTTGCAGCACCCCTTTATTGGAAGTGCTAACTTATTTAGTATATACCTCAAACGAAGCAAAGGCGCGCCCCAAAAGCGCTTGACAAGGGATCGTTTCAACTGTACTATGCGTCTAAAAGTGAGTTACTTAGCCGTTTATTTCTAAATTCCTCAAAGTTCACCTTACTAAATAAGACAATTATCGGCAGCTGGCAAGATTACAAGCGAGTATTGCTAGCCCATCCGAGGTAAATATTAAATAGAAGCGTAAGTTAGTTCTTGGCGACAAGGCCAACGTCTTTAAAAGACGGGAGTACCCGGTGGAAATTGCCATCTGCCCAAATTGCGGGGCAGTGATTAAGCAAAAGGTAAAAGGTTGCGGTGCTTGTGGAGCAGCGCAGTCGAAATTCGCTGCAACTATGGTGCCAACCTTAGCTTCGGCAGCAGCACCTATGGTGGTGTCAGTGGCGCCGGACAGACTAATTCTAGAGCGCATCGTTTCGTCGCGCTCTGTGGCAACTCTTATACCGGGCAGCGATAGCACCTATGGCAATGATGGTGGCTACAACGACCCTTTCAATCGCGACAATTCATTCCAAGATTTCATACCCAACCTCTTCGGCACAACTGTTTCGTTAGCCTCATCTAGTTCGGGGTCTGCTTCCAATTCGCCACCAGCTGTTGTTGACAGCCCAGGCGAGATTGTTGAGGGCTACGGCAACGGAAATAGCAACGGAAACGGTCATGGCAATGGAAACGGCAATGGCAACGGAAACGGTCATGGCCAAAGCCACGATTTCTTCTCAGATGGCGAACAAGCGCTGCAAAGTCCTCAACTATCTCAAGAAATTGAGGCAGTTGGAGAGAGCAGTCAAAGCAAGGCACCGGCCGACTTTTTTGCTGCCGATCAAAGTACTGCCACAATCGCCCCCTGGGAAATGGACGACGCTACTGAAAGTAATGAAGTCGACGCCAGCAATGTTGTTAACGGCAGTGAGCCTGATTCAGCGAGCGCCAGTATTTCAAACAACAACTCAGAGTCAGTCGCCCTCAAGCAATTTAGCTTCAATCAGAATGCCAATCCCCAAGAAGAATCGACACCATTCAGTAGCGCAGTCAATGAAGAGCTGCCATCAAGCGCAAAAGTAGAAAACATAGAACATGCAGAGCTAGCAAAGCAGAGCGCAGCGGCAGAAAGCGAGATCGGAGCTGAGTACAAGCAGGAAGCGCTGCAACCGCAAGCGAATGCCCAAGCTATTGCCGAGACAAATGCTCCGCAAGATACAGCACGAGCAGATGCCGCGGCACCAAAAGAAGCTCCATTTGACATTCACAGAGAGCAGCCAGCACCAAGCCGTCCCCACGTAGCCGCCCCTGATTTCTTTGCTTCCGACAAGGCCAAAGAAAGCAATCAAGCGAAATCGAACGGCAGTACGTCAGAACTTGCGCGCCCCGCTAAAGCAGCTACTGCAGCAGCGTTTGACTTCTTTGCCGACAGCGCATCTAGTAGTAAGAAGTCTAGTTCTAGCAGTTCAGATAATCAAACTAGAGATAGTCGAGACAATAAAGCTGACAAAGATGCTCATGGCACTTTTGAAAGCCTCCTCAATACAAAGAGTCGCCCCACAGGTGGTCACCCGGAAGTTGACGGCAGGGAAAACACAGCTAAAGCAGTCAAAGGTTCAAAGCCTTCGATAGCGGAACCTAAGAGCGGCTCAACAAAACTGCGAGTCAAAGATGACAACGCTGACGATGATGACGATTTAGATGAGAAAGAAAAGGCTAAAGCAAAGAAAAGGCTGCCAGTAAAACGTTCACGAGATTTAGATGACGACGACGATGATGATGATGATGACGATGATCTAGACGACGTTTCAGCCGACGATGAAGATGATGAAATTCCTCAGCGCCGCTCATTCTCGGGTTCAGCCGCCAGCCTAAAAGCAGCCGCTACGAAAAAGGCAAGCAACAATAGTCGTTCGCGCGAAATCAAAAAGTCGAACAAGCTAGAAGTAGACGATGACGACGATGATGCCAATCGCTTGCGCAATAAATTTGCCAGCGGGCAAGGCCTATTCACTCTGGCTGGATTCCCAGTGGGCATCAAGCTCATGGCTATAACTGCTGCCATAGTTGGCTGTTTTGCTTTCGCCATTTTCCATGTGCTCGGTAACGTCGCCAGCCTGACGGCAGGGCAAAATGTAGCAGACAAAGCCGCTGGCCTAACCGCGATGAATCCAGAAATGCCAAGACTTGCTGGCGACTATCGCATTCGCATCAAGCAAGGAAGCCAGCAAATTATTGGTCAAATGCAACTCAATCAAAGTGGTACCAAAATTACCGGAAGCGGCCAAGACCGCGTCGGACCTTATAAGATAGATGGTTTCATTGACATAGGGAAGAAAACACTCAATTTCAAAAAGCGTTTTGTTGATCCAAATGGCCGCGACACTGGCCCGCCCATTTTCTTCGTCGGCAATATTTTGCTTGAGCACATTCCTCTGCACGTAGTTGGTGTTTGGGAATACACAAAAAAAGCAGGCTTCGCCTCTGGTTATCTAAACAGAGCTTCTACCTCAAAAGTCAAAGGCGAATGGTTGGCCCAGCTTGACCGCGCCAAAGCGCTTGACAGTGAAGGTAGCTTCATCGATAACAACGTATCCTCAGTCATGAATGGTGGTGGCGACGGCATCAAAAATGACAAACCTTTCAATGCAATCGACTTCTTAACGGGCAAGGGTATCTTTGTATTTGTTGGTGTAGGCTTGTTCTTGGTCTTCGGCACCTTCACCATGTTTGGTCCAACCGGTCAGATCAATATTTGGATCACCAAACAATACATTCCGACCCAAGTTAGAGCGCAACACAACAAAGTCAAAGCACAGCTTGCCAAAGGCCTGAAAAAAGGTAGTCTGCCACTTGGCCAAAGAACAGAGTGGAAATGGTGGTTCCCTGCTCCTTGGGTTGTGAAAGACCTAGCTCTGCCTCCCGAAATGCGCAAGGTTAATCCACACGTATTGGTGCTCGGTCAAGGTGGTAAAGGAAAAACTAGACTAGTAGCGAATATGGTGGCTCACGATATATTGAGCGACGATAGAGCGGTAGTAGTTATTGACTCCGATGGAACTCTGGTAGATTTGCTCGCCCGCTGGATTTCAGCCCAACCAAAAGCGCGCGAGATTGCCAAACGAGTAATTCTGATTGACCCCACTCACAAGGGCAATACTAGCGCCTTCAACCCTCTACAGCTGGGTGACATGGGTGATGTACAAACCGCTGCCGGTTCAATTGTTTATGGTTTTAAGGCCATCTATACTGAGCCACCAGGCTCACAGTCGCAATGGAACGCCCAAACAGCTGACATTCTGCGCAACGCAGTATTGCTTTTGATGGCAAATAACAAAACGCTGACTGACCTGCCTAATCTTCTCAATGACAACGACTTCCGCGATGTCTTGCTAGAAAATGTTGAGCGCAAGAAAGACGAGCGCATCGAGTTTTCTACCCTGCTTGACCAGTGGGGAAGATACAAGAAATTAGCAAGAACCGATCAGTGGATCACCTGGGTTGAGCCAATCTTGAACAGAGTCAACCCCATGCTCAGCAATCCGCGCATCCGCTCGATTTTGACCAAGCCAGAAGGCGATCTTCACCTGCTCAATGTGATCATGGAGAAGAAAATTCTTCTGGTCAAAATTCCTCAGGGTGAATTTGGTCAAGATGCAAACCTATTAGGATCGCTGGTGGTCAGCGGTGTCAAACAAGCAGCACTAACTCTCTCTTCAGGCGGCGCTAATAAGCAGAACCCTGTCGCTCTCTACCTCGACAACTTCGATACTTTCATAGAAAAAGAAACACTAGAAAACATCACTTCAGAAACGAAGAAATTCAAGATCGGCTTGGTTGGAGTAACAAAGAGTCTCCAGCACTTGCCAGAAGATTTCCGCAACGAACTAATCATCAACATCGGTACACTGATTACCTTTGCTCTATCAAAAAAAGACGGCGATTTGCTCGGACCACAAATGTTCCCTATCGACGGCAGAAAGATCAAAAACACTACGATGACCAACTTCTTCAACCCTGTTAACTCGACACCACAGTTTGAGCTAGTATCTGACGAAGAAAAGCTAAACATTGACAAAGTCGTGCGTCAAGAAGAACGAACTTTCTTCGCCTACAGAATGGGCGCAGAAGGTGCACTATTCAACTTAAAATCGCACCCATTTGAAGACATTCCGGACTCGAAAGTGAACGATAAACTGATTGAAAAGATGCGCTTGGCTACATCAAAGAAATCAGCTAAGAGTGAATCGGGCAAAATAACATCAGGTAAGAGCGAAGATTGACGCCCCAAAACTTGATAAGATACGCGTAGCTTGCAGTAACCGCATTCAGTTGCAATGAAAAAATGACTCAGGGGCCCAACAATCGCAATATCTGGGAAGAGAAGATAGCCGATCTTCGAAGATACGACCTTGACAATCTAGAAAACGATCCAGTCGCCCCAGAAGACATTATCAGTTGGCCTGTACCTGGCATGACTTTCGTCAGAGTCGACGGCATTCTGCGCTCCTGGGACATCGAGCGAGAAAAGCAGCAACAAGGCCAGCAAAACCAACAAGATCCAGATCCGTCAAAACCACCAAAACGCATGTATTTGATGGAAGACGCACTCACCGGTCTCTATGGCGAGAAGGCCAACATAGCTTTTCTCGTAATTGGAACCAGGACTGGTGTCAACTACTACATGGGCATCTCTCAGCCTCACGTCAATGAGGGTGATGACTCAACTGAATCACCAGAAAAAGTTGCCTATAACAGTCTCAAATCTATTCTTCACAGCGTCTACGGCGGCGTAGACGTATTTAAAAAACCGTTTACATCAGACGAGATTCATGAGCTGGTTGCACCACTGACTAAGTACACAGGTATCGTCACAGGCATCCCCGCGCTGAAATCGACCAGCGGCGAAACAATTGAATCAGAACAAATCGAAAGACTAGCAGCTGGCTTAGCAGGCAAGGAGTTTGCTTTCCTCACGCTTGCAGTGCCGATTCCACCGATGAACGTCACCAAAGAAGAATTTGCCGTAGTCGATCAAATTCAACGGGCCCAAGAAAACGAAGACCCCGAGAAA
>Ga0172380_10009293_pt1 | contig 10514 bp, 2 predicted proteins | sample Leawe162metaG_FD_119747 | JGI IMG/M metagenome (GOLD analysis project Ga0172380, IMG submission 119747) | Leachate microbial communities from a municipal landfill in Southern Ontario, Canada - Leachate well 162 metaG | ecosystem: Engineered > Solid waste > Landfill > Unclassified | place...
GAATACGAACGGATAAACACGGTAGCCGACCAAGCCATGCTGAAGTCAGGACTTGAAGGACAGGTTGCCATGCGTGAGTATGACGTAGGGCAACAGTTTCAAGAACAACCTGAAGCTGGCTTTACTTATATTCCGCCTGCAACTTATATTCCGCCTGCATCCGCTCGTGCCCCTACGCGCCCTGCCACGCGGGAGGCCATGCCCCAGATAAGACCGGAAGAACAGCAGATGGCTGGTGTTGGGTTTGAGCCTATGCAAATTGCTGCTGGCGGAATAACCATGCCGGAACTTGATTTAAGGCCAAGAACTGCGGAAGTAACGCTTGAAGACCAGATACAATATATCAATGGTGTCCAACCGGCAGGGCAACTTGTTGGTGGTGAAAGCGCATTTCAGGAAGCATTAAGACGGGAAAGGGCGGGAGTTGTTCCTACCGTTTCTACCCAACGCGCCGTCAGTGGTATGCAGGAAGAACTGGCACGACGTAGATACGAAACCTTTACACCTGGCGATTCATCCAAGTTTGCATTAACAGAACGCGGCGCACGCCGCAGGCTTAAACCGGAAGAACAAGAACAACTAAAGGCCGGATTAGCAACTGTTTATGGCGGCGCGCCGGTTACGAACATTTTAAGCGATGTATCATCCGGCGATGTGGCCGCGCAGTTGGAAGGCCCTATGGCGAGATTTGCCATTAACAAGCTGACACGTTTCAGGGATGAATTTGTATCAAAAGTTATGCCCCAGTTGGCTGGCGCACAGACCAAAGAAGACATTGATAAGATAGTCAAGGGCATGGCTAATTACGACCCCAGTATTGCCACACCGATAAGAAACATGGTTGAAAAGGGATTGCAAACATCTAACCCGCGTTTGTTCAGGGAGCTTTCCGTAAGCGAACAACTTGATGAACGTAATATTGCGATGCAGGCATCACGCTATGACGTGCTTAAACCTGAAAGCAAAGGATTGTCAGCGGAAGAAAAGGCAAAACTTTTCAGGGAAGAATTTCCACAGGAAGCCACCGAAATGGCAAAGGCGGTGATGGGGGTTGAGGGCAAACCGGAAGCGTTTTATCCCGAAGTAGAAATGATGCCCAAAGCTGAAATCCCTAAATACCTTGAAGACCGTGTTTATAAAACTTTGCAGACTGGCGAACAAGTTACCATCGGCAGTTATATCAGGGGGTTAGAAGCAGACCGGAAAGCATTTAGGGTTATGGGCGAAAAAGGGCGACCAGGACTGATTAAAACGGAAGCTGAATTAAAAGAAGCGTATTCACAACTTTCGCGCGAAATAAACAAAGTAGAAGAAATTTATAAATCTGGCAGTTTGGAAGAAAAAGCTGAACTTGTAATTAAGCCTGACGAAGAAATAACAGAAAAAATGGCTGGCACTATTCCTGTTGCCGATAGACCATTGCTTTACAATAAACGGATTCAAGAAGTTGATGAAACGAAATTGATGGAAGAAGCCGCCAAGATTGATATTGAAACAGCGGAAGAACCTGGTTCGCGTGTTCTCAAGATAGGCATGGATATAATGAGAAACCAAGCGGCAGGAAACATCAGGCGCAAAATTGAAAGAGGGAAATTTGAAAATATAGAAGATGTTTTTCGCCAAGGTATTCTTGAGACACTGAAAGCCAACAAGGGCAGAATAGTTGTTTCCAAAGAAGGTGGCAAGGAAAGTCTGGCAAAGGATATTGCCACTGGTGTTAAACGCAAGTTTGGCGAGAGTTTTAGCGAGGCTGTGGAAAGAGATAAAGCCGTGACAAAGGAAACTATCGGGCGCGAACTTTCATCTTTAACCGATACCATTCCATTATGGCGTTCTTTAACGGCAGAACAATCCAGAGGAATGTTTGAAGGGATTGTGAATCTGGCAAGCGATCCGATATATGTGGCGGCTAACGATATAACCCAAAAAACACCGCTGACAAATGAGGATATGGCTTATATTAAATTCGCGGAACAATTTCCTGCATTGAAGCACGTTGCAAGAGATATTGTTACTGGTGATGTAAGTGCTGGCATTGACAAGTCAAAGCTGGTTGATGTCAACAACGCATTGGGGATACTTGAGAACAAGATAAGCGGGGCGGCTTATAATATCAACGAAGAACAAAGAAAAATATTAGCCAAACAATTACAAGAAACTGTAGAAGTATTTCCTGAAGCTAGAAGAATGACGCAGTATAAACCGCAAGAAGTGGCTTTTGTATGGGATAAATTTAACCAAACCGGAAAGACAGACACATCCGAATGGATTGATATTACAAACCCAGGTGCAAGCATAGTCAAGGTTGGGAATGAAAGTTTCGGTTCAAGAAACCCGATTGTGGCACAGGCATTAAGAAGCGCGATACAATCAATTCCAGACGATACTACTAAAGGGCTTTTTGTCAGAACGGTTGGTGTTCAGAATGGTTCTCTTGGGGGAGGGCTTACACCGAAAAAACTAGAAATTATTACTGGCGCAATGGGCAACAAGCTGCACATGCTTATTAAGAACGAAGCCGATAAAGTGTTCATGGATGATATGGACACGGATATAAACAATTTACGGGCTGATGTTGAAAAAAGACAGCGCGGAATAGAAAAAGACCCGACCTTTCTTGGCTTGTTTAAGCCGACTACAATAGCGGGAACGATAGGGATAAAGGTAAGCGATGTTAAGAATGCGGAAATTAGAACCGTGCTTGAAAACAATCCGGAATTACGGCAGATATTCAGGGCTGGTGTTGAGGGTGGGGACACAAGATTGGCGCCAGTAGCATATTTGTTGGCAAGGGAAAAGGCTGGCAGCAAAATAATAGCAGATTTGACCGATGACATAAACAACAAATTGGCGTCATATATTGGTGGATTACAAGATTTGTTGCCAGTGAATAAAGGTTTATCTTTAAGCGATGGAAATGATTTAGCAAAACTGACGGCAGAAATTGAAAAGGTTGCTCCGCAAGGATTCGTAAGTCCTGAGGTGTTACCGCGTATTGACGCAGGCAAACTGGCGCAAATAAATGATATTATCAAAAACATAGATGTCTTGAAAAGAAAGACTAAAGAACAGTATGATAAATACTTAACGATGGGATTAACATTTGAAGGAAACACAGCTTACAATCTTGCATATTATTCGGACTGGATGACACGCATGACAACAAAAGAAGTTCCACGAGCAATGCAACTAACCGGAGTGGTTCAGAACATCCCGACAACTGCTGTTTTTAACAGGTAATATATTATGCCGATTAACGAAACTATAAACAAAAAAAACAATCAGTTCGCACAAGAACCGTTGCTTGCCCAAGATGTATTGCCCAAGGTGGTAAAGGATGCTGTTCAAGATATAAGATACGAACCCAAGCCACAATGGACTGGCATAATAACCGACCCGAACAAGTATGATGCTGATGGTAATTTATCCAATGATTACATAGAAATGCTGACTGGTGATGTTGGGCAACGGCTTGGATACACGCCCGCCCGCGACGAAGGGTTCTTGCGTGAGTTTGGTAAATCGTTTAAGCGCGGCTTATTGGAAATGAAAGCGTCTTATGCTAATACTTTTGGTATGGACGGGGCAAAAGCTGACATTGATTACTTCCTTTCAAACAACCAGCAACTTTATGATTCAGAACGCAAGGGGACATGGTCGTATATATCTGGCATTATAGGCAATCAGCTTGGAGCAAATCTTCCTTTGCTTGCGTCTATGGCTATTCCCGGCGGACTTGTTGGCCGTGTGGGACAAAAGGCTTTGGCTGGTGTTGCGGAAACGGCTACCGCAAGACTGGCGCAAAGGGTGGCGACAAAAACAGTTTGGAATACTGCCGAGAAAGCCACGTATGAGTCTTTGAAAAAGAAAGCCATTGAACGGGCTACCGGCAAATTTGCGGAAGAAGCAATATCCAGAAAAGTTCTTGCCACTCGTGCTACCACTATGGGCATGATGGGCGCAATGTTATGGGGCGACAACATGGATGAACTGCGTGAAAGGATGCCCGGCGTGGATGAAACGTCATTGCTTGCCATCAACCTTTTGCTTACGCCTTTGCAGGCTTTCATTGAAGTGAGTCCTTTCGGTTGGGAATCCAAGACGGCGCGTGCTGTTGGAAGGCTTACTTTGGGAAACGCAATGGCAAAAGGGCAGATACAAGATTCTATAGTGAATACAATTAAGCCTGGGTTATGGGGGAAAGTATCAAGACTTGGAGAAACATTCCCCGGCAGAATGGTAAAGGTTGGCATGGGGGAAACATTTGAAGAAATACTTCAGGAAGCATCAATGGATTTAACCGTCAATGCGTTTAAGACTGATAAAACAAATGACCAGACGGCGGAAGAGTTTGTTCAAAAATATGGGCAGATACTTAAAGAATCTTTCATTGGCGGCGTAGGACTTGGGTTCATTCCAGCCACGCTCAACTCGATTGCCAATGCTCGCAGGAAATCAACCATCAAAAGGATAAGCGAAGACGACCCCGTAAAGCGGGAAAAGGTTGACGAGTTTAACACAAGAGTGGTTGATGTGGCCGCGCCATTGAGAACAAAGACTTTCTTTGATGCAATGGAAGGATACTTCGGCCAAGAAGGGACAGCGATTATTCGCAATACAGCATACAACCTTGCCTACCTTAAACAGAAAGCGCAGGAGGGCAAGCCGATTGAAGAACGTGAGATAGCCACCCCTGAAAGTTTTTTCACCGGACTTAACACTCTTATCGTTCAAGACCCAGGCAAATTTCAGAATCTTCGAGACGCCTTCATCAGAGGCCCAAGAGAAGGCGTGGAGATGATGAACGAGATGTTTCCTGAAATAAAGAACGACATTATCCGCTGGTCTGATATTGATACCATGAACGACCTTGATAGGACGCATGCCGGCTGGCGAGCGGAGATAAACGAAAAAGCTGGTGTGGATATGTTTGACAAGAGGGCAACTGAAACAGCGCAGGAGCAGGGGCGGCGAGCTGTGGCGGCCGAACTTGGCGGAAAGCAAGAGGGGGATTACCTGACAGTAGCCGCAAAACATGTGAACGAGTTTGTTGGCAGCGATGGCAGGGTTATCAATCCTGGTTATTTAGCCAATGTTCTCAATAAACTTGGTGTTACTGCGAAAAACTTATACGCAATGGAGTGGATACGCAAGATACCCGTCAAGGTGGGCGACACCACAAAGCTATTTGCCATACGGCTTGGTATTGACCGCGAGAACAGAATAAGCGGGATTTTGTATGAAGACTCTGCGGCGGAGGGATTGGTAGAGCGCGAGGCCAGACGAAAGATAGAAGAACCGGAAAAGGCGGTAGAGGCCACAGAGATAGTAAAGGAAAAAGACAAAGACATACCGGCCATGCTGGTCAACGCTGAACCGCTGGCACGTAAAGCAACTGAATCTGTGCGCTTGGGAAATATATTGAACAGGATGAAAGAGTTTGATGAGCACAGGAAAGTGGAGGCCGCCAAACCACCTATCACGCCGGTGGAAGATGTCTTAACTTTTAAGCCCTACGCAGAAACCATTGCAGAAAGGCGAAAGCAAGGCAATGTTGATGAAAAGGAAAAACGGATTAAACGAATCAAGTCTGACCTTTTAATGCCTGACACCGATAAGGCTGCATTAAAAAAAGAGCTTGCACAGTTGGAAGAAGATGTGATTTTCATCGAAGCCGGAGATTTTGAAAGGAAGTTAAACCTTACGCAAGCACGTGAAAAGATAGAAGGCGAAGTGCTGACCGCCAAAAAGCAGAAAGTCAAGCCGAAAGAAAAAGCAAAGATAACCGGCGAACCGGCCATCTATGTTCCCGCCTATCGTTTGGGACTATTTTCTGCCGACATCAAAAACCAGCCGCGTGTCTTTGTGGAAGAGGCTTTACACCACCTGATAGTTAACGACCTTATGCCGCATGCAGTTCAACAGGTGTTCCTTGATAACTTTGGTGTGCCGTCAGCTGACGGCGAAAACCTCTATCTCGACCGCGCCGGACATGAAAACGCGGCGCGAGCCTTGCTTGCCTACTTATCAAAGAACCAGTTACCGGATAATCCAGCGTTGGCAGATGCGTTAGGAACAGCATCAAAGATTATTGCATCCGCGCCCGAAATCAGAAGGATGGCAATGACGGCAAGAGGGCCTGTTGAAACCGATATGCCGTTAAAAATATCAGATGAGTTAAACGCCATCTTTGACAACCTGCTTTCGGAGGTAACTCCTGACAAAGTTTCAGAGATATACGGTGAAGCTCTTGACGCAAGCCTTTCCATGAGCGAGCCGATACGGTGGGTGGATGAGCAACGGATGTTCAACCATGCAAGCATAGTATCACATTCACGGAAGATGACGTCTGAGCAGTATCTTAACAGCATTGTTCTTGAAATGACCGAAGCATTAGAGGGCAAGGAATCCATTAACGACCTCACTCTGCCGCAAAAACTTGTCGTCCAGAACCGAATAGACGCAGATTTACAGGAAGTCATGGATAGGAAAGGCGGAAAGAGGGTGCTGGATACAATCGAGACCGATGATGTATTGGGTCCGCCGCCCGTCCTGACAGCCAAACCCTTAAAAGAAATGGATAAAGGCGAACTAAGCCGGTTTGCTCATGTGATAGCCACTCCCGAACAATTACATGGCAGAGGCGATCAAGAGTCACAAAACATACCGCTGCAAATGTTTGGAAAAAGATGGGGCGAGCTAACCGATTCGCAACGGATAAAAGTTGTTGAATCAATCAGACAAACCAAGAAAACCATAAGCAGGGATGTGGAAGCCATAGCAAAGGTGGTGGTGGACAATATCAAGCCAAGTCTGCGCGGAGACCTGACAATCCTCAACAGCGATAACATGTTCACCAAAGCTGGTAAATGGGCAGCACAAAAGGCCATTCATTTCGTGAACCGTGTGGAGACCATTCGCGGGCTTGTGAACATACTGGCGGAAAACAACCCCGACTCCCCCCTTGTCAAGGTATTGTCAAACCCGATTGCCATAGCAACCGACAACGCTACTATTGACTACAGCGAAGGACATGACAGCCTGATAAAAAAAATCAAGAAAGGCATGGAAGCTCTTGGCCGTTCATGGGAACTGCCCTACGCCCCTATCCAGATAGGCAACCGCACCTTCACCAAATCCCAAGCTGTTTATTTTTATGTGCAGTCCAACGCCGGACTCAACATGGACGCAAATAGCAACCTCGCCAAAATAGCCGTTTTGAACAATCTTGGCAAGACCACCGAATCCGCGCTTGACACCGTCCGCGAGATGGTGAAGGCCGTTAAAGCAGACCCCGACATGATGGCGTTCATTGATGTAACGCAGAAGGTGATGACCGATTATCTGGTCTCCCGCGCCGCCCCTGTCTTTAAGGAAATGACAGGCAAGGATGTAAAGCCTATCAAAGACCTTTACATCACTATTGCCAACAGAGGCGGAACAACGCTAAACACAGACATCAACGCAATCTTTGAACACTTGGGCGGCGCACCCGCCGTATTGAAAGCAGGCTTGACCCCGCGCGAATTCTTCAAACGAGGAACAGGTGCAGAACGCATGGTCAACGATGACTACTACGGCCTCGTATTCAGACATTTAGCCACAATGGCCAACTACGCCAATAAAGCCAAGCCGGTCCGTAATATCATGCAAGCCCTCAACACCCCTGCCGTCCATAAAGCATTTCGAGACAAAAACCTTCAAGCCGAATACCTTGAAACATTCCAAGACCTCCTTCGGCGCGAGATGTCGCCAAGCGGAAAGCTCAATATGACCCCGCTCGTCGGTGATAAAACCATCCGCTTCCTCACCGGCAACGCCCCAAAGGTCTTTCTTGCATGGAACATCGGCCCTGTCCTTAACCAGGGACTTTCTGTTCCACTTTTCACCGCCACTGTCCCTGCTCGTATGGCCGGTAAATTCGCCTTAAACCTTCTCGACGCCTTTGCCCAAACCGCCATGTTTCGTAAAACGGAGGACACCCACTACTACAAACTGCTTAAACAGTATTCGCCCAACTTCCTCACCCTGCGCCCAGACCCAGAAACTCAACGCATAAACGAAATCCTTGAAAATAAAATCGGCATAGGCTTAGGCTCAAAAGCAGGCCTGGTATTCAATAAACTGCTCGACATGGGCATGAAACCGCTCCAGCTCTTCGATATACTCCCCCGTATGGTAGCCTGGGGCACAGCCTTCGAAGGCAAACTCGATATGCTTGCAGATACCAACCTAACCCAAGATGCCAAAATCGCCGCCGCAAAGTCATTCGCAGACGACGCCGTCAACAAATCCTTCAACCCAGCCTCCAGAGCAGAACGCGGCCTCGCACAATCAGAAGCCGGAGAATATGGTAAATCACTTATGATGTTCACTTCTCAACCATTCGCCTCCTGCCGCTGGTTCATCAGTGACCTCATGCTCCCCACACTCAAAGCATGGAACACAGGCAAACTCACCGGCGTCGTCAAAGCATGGGGCACAGACCCAACCCTTTTTTATAAACTCGCCATGGGCGTCTTTATCCCAGGTATCGCCCTCGGTATGCTCGGCAGACGCCGCCCACAGGATAACCTCAAAGAAGTATTCACAGACGCTCTCCTCTTCGGTATTGCTAACCATATCCCAGTCCTCGGTCATATCATGTGGTTCAATGCCGCCATGGGCTTCAGCGGCTCAGGCGCAGACCTCGGCGGTATCCACGGACGCCTCACATCCTCAATCCTCAAGGTCATAGGCGATGTCATAGGCGGTAAAGCCAACTTTAACACCCTCCGCGACGCAGAAATGACTATAGAAATGCTCACCCGTATCCCCGATTACCCCGTCCGCGTTATTCATAAATTCACAGAAAATATCATCCTCAAAGATAAAGACGCCTCCATAAAAAACCTCAAAGAAATACTCTTCGGTAAAACAACCAAAAGAACACCGTAACCAACCATAATACCACAAGCCCCCCGATGGGATATACAGCTTTTACAGCATATCCCCATAAGTGGATATATAGATCTTTTATGCATATCACCGTAAGTGGATATACGGTTTTTATAGCATAAGCCCGCAAGGGGATATATAGCCTTTTTATGCATACCACCCCAAGGGGATAGCCCCCTTCTTCTGTTCGTGGGGTGGGGGGTGGTAGGGCTTGGGTGCCCCATGCCGGTTGCGAAGGTGTGCGTATGCTGGCGCAAGAATGGCACTTACGTTACGACGGAGAGCGGGAGTATTTCCGGTTTTTGCCATTACCTTCTCCCCTGCCCCAGTATTACGTTTCCTCGCATTCGCAACACGATGGTGAGTATTACGTTTCCCCACATTCGTAACACGGGCGAGAGTATTACCTTTCCAAACAATCGTAACACTATGCGTGTTACAAATGATCGCAATCGTAACACGAACGAGAGACAAGAAGGAAAGAGTTATCCCCCCTCGGTCCTCTCCCTTGTCGCGTTTTGTAATGTAATGGAGAACACTTAAATTCAGTGTTTTATTTTTTATAAAAAATATTGTTGACTTATGGTATGGTTATGGTAGGGTAGTGCTGTATTGATTGATCATTGAAATAAGCCCGCTTATTAAACCCGCTCTAACAGGCGGGTTGAAATGCGAATAAAAACAAGTTGCTTGTGTTTGCTTTTTTGCACACAAAAAAAGGAAAAAACACCATGAAAAAAGAAGCAAACAAGACAGCAGAAAAGCCGGAAGTGAACATGGAAGCATTGATCGCAACCGGGCAATCGGCATTGACCGCTTGTGTTAATGGCCTGGCCAGCATGGAGGCGTTTTGCGCCACGATGAAAATGTCCGGGTTATCGGCCGCGGAAAAGCGTGCGGCGTGGAAACAGATCACGGACGTCTATAAAAAGGTGACCGGGTTTGCCAAGTTGCCGGCCGCGGAAAAAAAGGCCGTGGAAAACCGGATAAATTATGCCCGCGTTAAAGCTGGCATACCAAGCCGGCCGCACAAGGCGTACGTAAACCCGGCAGGAACAGAACCGACCGATCGAGAATTGACGGCTATTGAAACGGAAAATACAACGGACACGCTGGACGAGCGCGTATCTGCGTTGAAGGTTGTCAAGACTGCTATTGATGATCTGTTGGAAAAACTGCCGGAATATACCATTGCCGATATTTTCGGGATGGTCAAGACGGTCATTGAAAGCAAGGCGGCCGCCGAGTTAATCCGCAAAAAAGGAAAAAAGGCCGCGTAAAGAGAAACAAAAACGATAAAACTACGGCAAACATAAGCAACTATTTTTGAAGCCTTGCAAGGGTAACTTTGCAAGGCTTTTTTTTTATCTTTATACCGGCAATATCAATCTTTGGGATTTTTAATGATTTTTTTATCGCAATGAATAAACGGAAGTTTTATCGCCGTAAATATAATAATTGATAATGAATTGATAATGAATTGATAATGAATTATTAAAGAATTATTAAAGAATTGCTTGACAAAAAGATTTTTTTATGGTAGTATCTTATTCAGAAAGCCTGAAAAAGGGCTTTGA
>Ga0172380_10009294_pt1 | contig 10512 bp, 10 predicted proteins | sample Leawe162metaG_FD_119747 | JGI IMG/M metagenome (GOLD analysis project Ga0172380, IMG submission 119747) | Leachate microbial communities from a municipal landfill in Southern Ontario, Canada - Leachate well 162 metaG | ecosystem: Engineered > Solid waste > Landfill > Unclassified | place...
ACCGGAATCGTGTCGTCGACCGGGGGCACGAAGTCGACTGTCAGCACCCCTGCTGCAGGATCGGCAGTCGTGACCTCGGTGATGGTCGGCGCGTCATCAGGAGACGCCTGTGAGATGCCGTTGGCAAAGACCACCAGGCCGATGGCCATCGCAAGGGCGACGAGGGAACTCAGCAGGATGCGCGGCAGCCCTCGAGCAGGGCCGCGTCCCGCAGCCTGCGTGAAGAACTTCATCGCAACTCTCATTCCCATGGCCCGAATACCACCGTAGGGCCCGAATGCGAGCCACTTCTAGTGATGCCTGCTCGCCACTCTAAAACAGTGAAATGAGGCCAAATCCCCCGGGCCACGCATTGTCCGGTCATCTGACCCGTCATATGTCCCGTCACTTGGTGGAGCGGGTGAGCAGCACAGTGCAGAGCAGTGACAGCACCGAGCAGATGGCCATGACCACTGCCATCGTGAGCCCGGTATTGAAGGGCAGCACGGCCAGCAGCGGAGTTGCCACCAGGGCACCGGCGAAGGTCATCGCGCCGATGATCGCGGATGCCGTGCCGACGTAGGCGCTGCGCTCCAGAGCCAGTGCCATCGCATTCGCACCGATCGAGGCACGGGTGCCGATCACGAAGAGCAGCCCGAGGATCATGAGCCACATCGAGGGGCTGGAGACCGCCATGATCGGGATGAGCACCACGGCGGCAACGGTGGCGATGACCAGGGACACCACGAGCAGCCTGCGCACCGAGATGTTCAGCAGCAGGCGTCGATTGAGCATCCCGGCGAACAGGATCGACAGGACGATTCCGGAGAAGGCGAAGCTGTAGGCCGTGGGGCTCAGGTCGAAGGTCTCCTGGAACACGAAGGAGGAGCTGGCCAGATACGCGAAGAGCGTGGCGAAGGCGAAGACCTGCGTGACCGCATAGCCCATGAAGACCCTGTCGCGGAACATCTGGCCCGCGCCCTTGCGGATCTCGCGCAGACCACCGGCATGGCGGCGATCAGGCGGCAGGGTCTCCGGCACGAAGAGGATGATCGCCAGCGCGAGCAGCACGACGAATCCGGTCAGGAACACGAAGGCAGCGCGCCAGGTGTGGGTCCAGGTCAGGAGCGCACCACCGACGATCGGGCCGATGAGCGGCGCGAGCATCGTGATGCTCATCAGGAGCGAGAAGAACCGGGCTGCCTCAGGCCCCTTGGAGATATCGGCAGCAATGGCCCGGCCGATGACGATGCCTGCGCCACCGGTGATCCCCAGGGCGAACCTGGCGAAGGTGAGGAACTCGATGGTGGGAGCGAAGGTGCACGCGACCGTGGAGACGATGGTGGCCAGGGTCATGGTGATGACGAGCCGGCGTCGGCCGACGGAGTCGGACATCGGCCCGAAGATCAGCTGACCGATCATGATCCCGAGGAAGGTCGCGGTCAGGGTGAGCTGCGCCGCGCTGTCCGAGGCGTGCAACTCCTCCGTCAGATTCGGGAAGGCCGGCAGGTAGACATCGGTGGCGAACGGCGCGAAGGCCGTCATGCCCGCGATGGTGCCCATGAGGATCCAGAGCCCGCGGGTCGAGAGCCCGTGGTCGAAGGCCTCAGACTGCGAAGGAGGGGCAGCCGTCATCGGCCACCCCTCCCAAGCGAGATTCTCATCAACTTCAGCGCATCGCCTTCTGCAGGTTCTCGTCGATCGAGGCCAGGAACTCCTGGGTGGTCTGCCATGGCTGATCCGGGCCGATGAGCAGGGAGAGGTCCTTGGTCATCTTGCCCTCTTCGACAGTCTCGATGCACACCCGCTCGAGGGTCTGCGCGAAGGCAGTGACCTCAGGGGTGCTGTCGAGCTTGCCGCGATGCTCGAGACCACGGGTCCACGCGAAGATCGAGGCGATCGGGTTGGTCGAGGTCGGCTTGCCCTGCTGGTGCTGGCGGTAGTGACGGGTCACCGTGCCGTGGGCTGCCTCGGCCTCGACGGTGCGACCGTCAGGTGACATCAGCACGGAGGTCATCAGGCCAAGGGAGCCGAAGCCCTGGGCGATGGTGTCGGACTGGACATCGCCGTCGTAGTTCTTGCACGCCCAGACATATCCGCCCTCCCACTTCATTGCGGCAGCGACCATGTCGTCGATCAAGCGGTGCTCGTACTCGATGCCTGCGGCCTCGAACTCCGACTTGAACTCCTTCTCGTAGACATCGGCGAAGATGTCCTTGAACTGGCCGTCATAGGCCTTCAGGATCGTGTTCTTGGTCGACAGGTAGACCGGGTAGTTGCGGTTCAGGCCATAGCGCATCGAAGCGCGGGCGAAGTCGCGAATCGACTCGTCGAGGTTGTACATGCCCATGGCAACACCGGCACCTGGGAAGTCGAAGACATCGAATTCCATCGGCGCAGAGCCATCGGCGGGCGTGAAGGTCATCGTGAGTGCGCCTGCGCTTGGCACCTTGAAGTCGGTTGCCTTGTACTGGTCGCCGAAGGCGTGACGGCCCACGACGATCGGCTTGGTCCAGCCGGGAACCAGGCGCGGGATGTTCGAGATGATGATGGGCTCGCGGAAGATGACGCCACCGAGAATGTTGCGGATGGTGCCGTTGGGCGACTTCCACATCTTCTTGAGGCCGAACTCCTCGACGCGTGCCTCGTCCGGCGTGATGGTTGCGCACTTGACGCCGACGCCGTACTCGAGGATGGCGTTCGCTGAGTCGATCGTCACCTGGTCGTCGGTGGCATCGCGGTGCTCCATGCCAAGGTCGTAGTACTTCAGGTCGACATCGAGGTACTTCAGGATCAGCTCATCCTTGATGAACTGCCAGATGATGCGGGTCATTTCGTCGCCGTCAAGCTCAACGACTGGGTTCACTACCTTGATCTTGCTCATCGAATGCTCCTCGTGGGTCTGGGCGAGAATAGCGGCGGGCGCACCGGATCGCGGTGCGCCCGCCGAAAAAGACGGGTTCAGAGATCCTTGACGTCTGCCTGCTTGGCCTTGACTGCCTCATAGGCCTCGACGAGCAGGGCCTTCTCGCTGTCGGTCAGTGGGGTCTCGACGATCTTGCGAATGCCGCCCTTGCCGAGCTCTGCCTCGACTCCGAGGTAGGCACCGGAGAGACCGTACTCGCCATCGACCCACGCGCACACTGGCATGACTGCGCCGGAATCCTCGTGCACAGCCTTGGCCATGCGTGAGGCCGCCGCCGATGGGGCGTAGTAGGCCGAGCCGGTCTTGAGCAGGGCGACGACTTCAGCGCCACCATTGCGGGTGCGCACCACGAGCTCTTCGATCTTGTCGGCCGCAAGCAGCTCGGAGAGCGGCTTGCCGTCGACTGCGCAGGCCGAGGCCACGGGAACCATGGTGTCGCCGTGCGAGCCGAGGGTCAGGGTCGTCACTGATGCGACGGGCACATTGAGCTCTTCGGCAACGAAGTGCGTGAATCGGGCAGTGTCGAGCATGCCTGCCTGGCCGATGACGCGGGCATATGGGAAGCCGGTGACGATCTGGGCAAGTGCCGTCATCTCGTCGAGCGGGTTCGCCACGTTGATGATGACGGTGTCGGGCGCATGCTTGGCGATGTTCTCAGCGACCTGGCGCATGATCTTCGCATTGGTCTCGATGAGGTCCATGCGGCTCATGCCGGGCTTGCGCGGAAGGCCTGCAGTGATGACCACGATCTCTGAACCGGCGATGGCCTCATAGCCGGAGCCGTCCATACCTGTCGTCTGGCCGACGACCTTGGTCTCGAATCCTTCGATCCAGCGAGACTGGTTCAGGTCGAGGGCCAGGCCCTCGGCCTTGCCTTCGACGACGTCGGTGAGCACGACAGTCTCGAAGATGTCGTATTCCGCCAGACGCATTGCGGTCGTCGAGCCATAGAAACCTGCACCGATAACGGCGACCTTGCCACTGCGAGCCATGCGTAGCCTTCCAAGGAGATGGGGGATCAGAACAAAGTCCCAAGGTACTGCAGCCGCAAGGACCAATCCCCCACGGAGCCAGACCATGTGATGCACCACTCACTCACTGTCGTGAAAGCAAGTGAGAGCGGAGCCACTATGCCCGGCCAGACCACCAGGCAGCGGCGGTTTCGAGGAATCGATCATTGGCCTCGGGCAGGCCGACACTGATGCGCACGCCCTCGCCGGCGAAGGGGCGGACCGCCAGCCCGACCACTTCGCAGGCCTGCGCGAAGTCTGACGTCTGGTCGCCGAGCCGCAGCCACACGAAGTTGGCTGCGGACTCGGACGGCGTCAGGCCGAGCTCGCGCAGCCCTGCGTCCACTCGATTGCGCTCGCCGATCAGCATCTCGACCCGTTGCATGGCCTCCGCCTCGACCGCAGCATCGAGCGCTGCGACCGCTGCGGCCTGTGCGACCGACGACACCCCGAACGGCACCTGCACCTTGCGCAGGGCGTCGGCAACCTGCTCATGCGCGATGCAGAAGCCGATGCGCAGGCCCGCCAGGCCATAGGCCTTGGAGAAGGTGCGCAGCACTGCCACGTTCTCGTGCCGGCGATAGAAGTCCAGCCCATCGGGGACCGCACCGGGATCGACGAACTCGCGATAGGCCTCGTCGATCACGATGAGCACATCCGAGGGAACCTGCTCGATGAAGTCAGCGATCGCAGACGAGCCGACTGCCGTGCCCGTTGGGTTATTGGGATTGCACACGAAGATCAATCGAGTGGTCTCGTCAACGGCGGCGGCCATGGCCGCCAGGTCATGGCGGTCATCAGCATCAAGCGCGATGCGCTGCGTTGTCGCGCCACCGATCATCGTGACGATGGGATACGACTCGAATGATCGCCAGGCGAACATCACCGAGTCACCGGGCTCGCTGGTGATCTGCACCAACTGCTGCGTCAGTGCGACGCTGCCGGTGGACACGGCGACATGCGACTGGGGGACAGCGAACCGGGTGGCAAGCGCATCGACGAGCGCCGTCGATGCGAAATCCGGATAGAGCTGCATCGTGGCAGCAGACTCACGCGCGGCCGCCAGCACTGCTGGCAGGGGCTCGAACGGGTTCTCATTGCTGGAGAGCTTGTGCGGAGTGATCCCAGCCTGCACACGGGCAGGCTGACCCGCCTTATATGACGGAATGGCATCAAGGATCGCACGAAGTCGTGGGTGCTGCTCCGGAGTGGACACGGCCCAACTATGGCAAAGCCTGCTCAGACTCTGGACGGGCCACCCACTGCACGCCATCGCTCACCATCACTGACCAATGGTTGAGCTCGGCAATCTGCACAAGGTTGCGGTCGCCGTTGACCACCACCGGATTTCCCACGAGTGCGAGCAGCGGAAGGTCGTTGATCGAGTCCGAGAACGCCCATGCAGTCGAAGGGTCATAGCCCCAAGCATCGAACAGGGTCATCACGCGCCGGGCCTTCTCGGCTCCGTGGGCAATGGGCGAGGCCAGGGCTCCGGTGTACCGTCCCGCACGAACCTCGGCCACTGTGCCGATTGCGCCACTCATGCCAAGCTCGGTGGCGATCGCATCGGCCAGATCCTGTGGGCTCGCGGTGGCCAGATAGCAGTCGACCCCGAGCTTCTGGAAGGCGACAAGCCGATTCAGCACATCTGCAGCGAGGTGATGCCTGAGGGCCGTAGACGCATAGTGCCGAGCCCTCGAGCAGAGGTCCTCCTGCGATCTGCCCTCGACCAGGCGCAGGAGACGGCCGGTCAACTGCATCGGCAGCCCGTCACGTTCACCCCGATGGCGCACATAGGCAACCTCCGCGCACCCATACCGCAGCACGTGCATCGGGCTGATGACTCGCTGAGCCGCCAGTGCGCACCCGAAATGGAAGAGCGAGGATCCACGGACGAGCGTGTTGTCGAGGTCGAACACTGCCGCGGGGACCATGCCTGCAACCTATGCAGAGTTCAGTCTCAGCCCACGCCTCAACTGCCATTGCCAGCAACTGTTCGCCAATCATTCTCCAACACTTTGTCTGGAGTGATCCGTCTCCTCAGATCCGACGGGCTTCATTGAGTCATGCGAGTGGTCATCTCCGCCGAATCCTTCTTCCCACGAACAAACGGCGTCGCGAACTCGGTGGCGCAGGTGTCTCGCGAACTGTCGAAGCGAGACATCCCGTGCCTGATCATCGCACCTGACAGCTACGCACACGATGACTTCGAGGGCACGCCCGTGCACCGAGTCCGCTCAGTCGAACTGCCCGGTGTGCACGATGTCGACATCGCCCTTGCCTCATCCCATGCGATTGAGAGGGAGCTTCGCCGGTTTCAGCCCACTGTTGTGCATCTCGCCTCGCCCATGACACTTGGGCGTCAGGTGCTCCACGCTGCGCAGAGGCTCGATGTTCCCACCGTCGCGGTGTTCCAGACGGATGTCGCAGGATTCGCCGAGCACTATCGCATGGGTTCAGTCTCCTTTCTCGCCGATACCGTCGTGCGACGAATCCACAGGCAGGCGACGCTCACGCTCGCGCCTTCCCAGGCCTCGCTCGATTACCTGCGAGGGATCCAGGTGCACTCGATCAGGTCATGGGGCCGTGGTGTTGATCTCGACCGATTCTCCCCGGACTGCCGATCGGAGCAATTCAGGAGCATGGCCGGCCGTGGCCAACCCCTCGTTGGCTACGTGGGCCGGCTGGCGCCCGAGAAGAACATCGGGATCCTCGCGAGTCTGGCGCGGGCAGGCGACGTGAGAGTCGTCGTCGTGGGTGACGGTCCCAGCCGCAGGGCGCTGACCGAGGCGATGCCAGGCGCCCTGTTCACGGGAAGACTCGATGGCGCTGCCCTGGCCACTGCGTTCGCGAGCTTCGATGTCGTTGTCGCCACCGGAGAGAACGAGACCTTCTGCCAGGTGATCCAGGAGGCGATGGCCTCCGGCACGCCGGTGGTCGCCCCACGCATCGGCGGTCCCGTCGATCTCATTGACCAGGGGGTCACCGGCCTGTTCTACGAACCGGGTGATGCCCAAGGCCTCCAGGCGCAGGTTCGCAGTCTTCTCAACGACGATCAGCTGCGCCGGGGCATGGGCGGGGCTGCACGGGCCAAGGTCACCGGCCGCAGTTGGGGCGCACTGACCGAGGAGCTCATCCAGCATTTCCGGGCAGTCACCCATCGAACAGGCTTGCGCGAGGCAGCCTGACGTGGCGACGATCGCGCATCTCGCGAACTTCTACGGCCCACGAAGCGGTGGCCTGCGAACCTCGCTGAACGCCTTGGCCGACCAGTACGCGCAACGCGGTCATGCGGCGCACATCGTGGTACCCGGCGGATCGAATTCGATGTCGACGAACGGCGGCATCACCTTGCACGAAGTGGCAGGTCCGACGATCCCGCACACGGGTGGCTATCGGGTGATCCTGGCTGGGAGGCGAGTGCGCCAACTGCTGACGGACATCAGCCCCGATGCCATCGAACTGTCAGATCGCACCACGTTGCTGCCCATGGCCGACTGGGCCAGGCGCCGAGGAATACCCACGACGGTCACCGCGCACGAACGGCTTGATGGAGTCATTCGAACCTTTGCGCGACCATTGACGGGCGTGCGGATCGCGGACCGCATCAACTCCTCCGTCGCGAGCCGAGTCGACACGGTTGTGTGCACCACGAGCTTCGCGGGCCAGGAATTCGATCGCATCGCAGTCCCGTACGAGCGAGTTCCGCTGGGCGTGGATCTCGAAACCTTTCATCCACGGAATCTCAACCCACGTGTTCGCACTCGATTCCACGCTGATGTGCTCATCATGATCTGCAGCCGGCTCAGCAAGGAGAAGCGACCTGGATTCGCACTCGACGTGCTCGCCGAGCTGCAGCGTCAGGGCATGAGCGCGCACCTGATCATCGCGGGCTCCGGCCCGATGGAGCGCTCGATGGAAAGGCGACTGCCCAAGCGGTCAGCCACGATGCTCGGATACATCGCCGATCGTGGTGAGTTGGCGCAGTTGCTCGCGAGCGTCGATGTCGTGCTCGCTCCCGGGCCGATCGAGACGTTCGGCCTGGCCGCGCTCGAGGCCATGGCCAGCGGGACACCGGTGATCGCGAACGCTCGTTCAGCGATCCCGGAGGTCATCGGAAGGACTGGCGGCCTGACGCTCCCCCTTGATGCCCAGATGTGGGCATATGGCGTGCGCACGATCTCGAATACTCCGACGATGCGCATCCAGGCTCGAGCCCGCGCCGAGCAGTTCACCTGGCCCGATGCCGCACAGCGCATGCTCAGCATCCATGGCATCTCAGAGGTCACCGGGCTATCGAGAACCCCATGACCTCCATCATCGCCATTGGCGACAGCCTCGCCTTCGGCGTCGGGGAGTCGAGGATCGCCAGTCCCTGCGGCGCTTGGGCTGGCCGACTGGCCCAGGTCATCGGAGCACCCCATCCCCTGCGGTTCGCCTGGCCTGGGGCTCGAATCGCGGATGTCGTCAACCTGCAGCTCGATGCGGCGCTGATGCGACGGCCGGCTATCGCCCTCATCAGCGTCGGCGGCAATGACGCGATTCGATGGGGATTCGATGCTCCGGCCTTTCAGGCACGCCTGCACGATGCCATCGATGCGCTCGAACGGGGCGCAGCCAAGGTTGTCGTGCTCAACCTCCCCGACGTGGCGCGGCAGAGCCCCGTACCGCCTCTCATCCGGCGCCGCTTGCACGAGCGCATCCTGAGGCTGAACGAGGCCATCGGGCTTGCCACGCATGGTACGAACGCCTTGGTCGTCGATCGCTGGCACGATCCGGCTGCGTACGAGCGCGCCTACCTGTCAAGCGATCGCGTGCATCCATCGCCGCTTGGCTACCAACGCCTGGCCGAGCGAACGGCGAAGGCACTTGGCTACGAAGGAGTGCCATCGCCCGTTGACGTCAGCCATCACGACGCCCGCCGACGACTGTGGCTGGTCACGAGCGGACTTCCCTGGGCTGTCAAGCGATCGCCGCAGCTCGTACCCGGGATCGCATCACTCATCCTCAATGAGTCAGGCCGGATTCGGCACCCAGAACGACATCACCGTAAGGCCGATGGCCAGCGCTGCCAGGACGACGACATCAATGCGCTTGCTGCGAATCACGAGCCAGCCGGCCTCAGCGTCAGGCAGCAGTAGGCGCAGGAACAGGGCCAGGGTCACGAATGCCGAAAGCATGATCGAGCCACGTCGAAAAGAACCGAAGGCGACGACACCCAGGGACAGCGCCACCCCCAGCAGCACGACCGTGATCGGCCACTGCGTCAGATTGACGCGTCGTCTGCGCCGCGCGCTGAGCGAATGCACGGAAGCCAGGGGTTCAGCCGAGGGCTTATCAGGACTCGTGGACATCGACTTCACCCTAATGCGCCAGCAGTTACAGTGCCCAATCGAACATCTGGCAATGCACATCACCCAATCGTGAGGCCCAAGTGACCCTGCTCTTCACCCCCATCACCATCCGTGGCGTCGAATTCACCAATCGCGCCTGGCTGGCTCCGATGTGCCAGTACTCCGCGGTGGACGGCGTCGTCGGTGACTGGCATCTGGTCACCCTGGGCTCATATGCAACAGGCAAGGCCGGGCTCGTGCTCGCCGAGGCAACGGGTGTCACCCCGGAGGGCCGCATCAGCCCGCAATGCCCGGGCATCTGGAATGACGAGCAGGTCAAGGCATGGTCCCGGGTCGTCGACTTCATCCACGGCCAGGGAGTCAGGGCCGGCATCCAGCTCGCTCACGCAGGGCGCAAGGGCTCAACGGCCTCCTCCTGGAATGGCGGCGCCCATGTCGAGCCATCCGATGGTGGCTGGGTAACCCTTGGCCCATCCCCTGAGGGCTTCGGACCGTTCCCTGCGCCCAGGGCGATGACCCAGGACGACATCGATGCAACGGTCAAGGCCTTCGCCGATGCCGCGGTGCGGGCCGACCAGGCAGGATTCGATGTCATCGAGCTGCACTCGGCTCACGGCTACCTCATGCATCAGTTCCTCTCGCCTGTCAGCAATCACCGCACCGACGAGTACGGCGGCGTCATCGAGAACCGGATGCGCTTCCCACTGGCAGTCGTCAAGGCAGTGCGAGCCGCCTGGCCGGCCGACAAGCCACTGTTCGTGCGCATCTCGACGACCGACTGGGTTGACGGCGGGTGGGATGTCGATTCCTCAGTGACCTACGTCAAGGAGCTGGAGAAGCTCGGCGTCGACCTGATCGACGCATCATCAGGCGGCGCTGCCATGGTCGCCGACATCCCTGACGACGTGAACTACCAGATCAACCTCGCCGAGCAGGTGCGCAAGCAGACGGGCATGCTCACCGGAGCCGTCGGCCGCATCACGCAGCCCCATCAGGCAGAGGCGATCCTGCAGGAGGGCAAGGCCGACGCTGTGTTCCTTGCGCGTCAGATGCTGCGCGATCCGCACTGGCCGCTGCGTGCAGCGCATGAGCTCGGCGACAAGGTGCGCTGGGCCAATCAGATGCGAGCCGGTGCGAGCTGGAGCAACTAGCGTCGCAAGGCTCAGTCGTGCTGCCCAATCTCCAGCAACTGACCAAGCGCTGACTCGGCCTGACCCCGCCGGCCTGCAACACCGCGCGCCTG
>Ga0172380_10009295_pt1 | contig 10512 bp, 9 predicted proteins | sample Leawe162metaG_FD_119747 | JGI IMG/M metagenome (GOLD analysis project Ga0172380, IMG submission 119747) | Leachate microbial communities from a municipal landfill in Southern Ontario, Canada - Leachate well 162 metaG | ecosystem: Engineered > Solid waste > Landfill > Unclassified | place...
AATCGGGTTAGTTGCAATGGCTCATAATCTATCAAAGTGGGTAACAATATCAGCATGAGAAATTTATTCTTTTGCACAAAATGAAAAGCCGTCCCAAATTTACTTTTGAGACGGCCTCTTTTAGTTAAAACTTTGAAGCATCCTTTAGGGATTTAAGCCCGTGTGGCATTCAACGCACAGCATTTTTTTCCAGACTTCGCCAACGTCTCCGCCCGGATGACGGAAATTAAGAGAGGCGTTAATTGGCGCTACTTCCAATTTGTCCGGTGGACCTTGGGCATTAATTGTATGGCATTGATTGCAATCTTTTTTAATTAATCTACCTTTGTCTGTTACGTGTTTATCATTATGGCAACGGAAGCATCCGACAAATTCCATATGGCCTATATTGTTTGGATAAACATCCCAGCGAACTTTCATTTCCGGAAATGTATTTAAGCTAAATGCTTCTTGAATTCCCTTAACTCCTTTTGCGATCAAATCTTTTTTGTTCTTATAAACCTCGGGATAATTTGCCGTGTAAAATTCGTTTATCTCTTTCTCAATCGCTTTGTGAGCCTCTTCAGTGGTTTCAAATTTCTTAGCTAAAACTTCAAGGGCGGCAAATTTTATTTGAGGTAATTCTTTGGGAATTGTACCCTTTGTTAATGCATTATTGATAAAGAATGCCGGCGGCTGATAATTATGTGAAGGGCGATTATGGCAATCCATACAATCAACAACTCTCGTTTCCAAATTGTTGAGTTCCGTTTTAGAAATCTTCACCTCTTTATCAACATACTCATTAACTTCCCCGGTCTTCAAATTGGTGTATCTAACCCATGGAATTTTTTCCCGCTGTCTATCTATGGCCTTATATTCTATTTTAACATTCGGATTGATGTGCCAGTGAATTCCCTCTTCTAATCCAAGCGCGCTAAGATTAGAACCAATCTTCATTGTGAGAGTTATATCCCACTCGGAATTTTTTTCATCCGTCATAAAATGTTTTTCAGTTCTCAGCTTTCTTGAGTAAAATTTCTGTGGCCAATGGCACTGCTCACAAGTTTCCCGCGCTGGGCGCAGATTTGTAATTGGAGTTTCGATTGGTTTCGGAATCGTACCCAGCGTAACAGCATAAACTTGATACAATCCGGAAAGCTTAGAACGCACATACCAATCAGCACCGGAACCAACATGACACTCAACGCACTTTACTCTTGCGTGAGGAGAACCTTGATAAGCAGTAAACTCCGGCTGCATTACATAGTGACAAGTCTTGCCGCAAAATTCAACAGACTCCGAGTAATGAAACGCTTCATAACTTCCGACTGCTGTTGCCATTAAAAAAACAGCTGTTCCAATTGCAAATACTAATGCCGCGTGGCGGTGTTTGATATCGTTAAAATTTATTACCGGCCAACCTTTTCTTTCGGCCTCTGTACGTTTTTTATCTTTTTTATTTTTAATCCACATTCCAATTGGAATAAGAAGTAACCCTACAAATAAGACCCCCGGCAAGAGCACATAGATTATTAATCCTAGATAGGTATTGCCGGAATGAGTAACTGAGGTTATAATAAAAAGGAATACAATCATTGAAAATGTAATGAGCGCAATAGTTGCGCCGACCAATGAAATCCAGTTTTTGGAAGAATCCGGAAGCTTTAGTTTCATTTATTCACCAGTTTATTTTCGGATTGAAGTTAAGGAACGGGATTCTGAAAAGGAAGAAAAAAGAAAACCCCGCTAAATATGCGGGGTCGCTTAAGCTAAAACTATTTTAAGAAGTTTATTTCTTCTCTTCTTTTTTGGTTTCTTTTGTTTCTTTCAATTCCTTTTTCTTGTCTACCTTCTTTTCAACAATTACATGAACTTCTTTTTCATCTGAATCATCATCCATCATTCTCCACATCATTTTTCCCTTGCCGCCATGCATCATTTTAATATGATTCATTTCACCACTCTTGCAAGAACTTTTGCAGCAGCAATTGCATCCGCCGCCATCAATCTTTTTATTGAATACAATCACATTCTCAGCATCTTCAGATTCACATTCATCATCGCCAACTTTTTTCATTATGACTTTTACTGTACCATCACCACCTTCGGTGCTAAGAAATTTTTCTGCTTCTTCTCCTTCATATGTTTTAGTTTCTTCTTTACCATCTTTTTTTGTAGTAACGGTAATGTTCTTTTTCCCATCTTTAATTTCTACTTTTACTTTTTTCTGATCGCCGTCTCCTTCCCAATCAAGTTTGTCGCTGGTCATAACATTAAAATGCTCGTCCCCGTCGTTAGTAAAAATCTTGATTCTTTTTTTAGTTCCCGGAGTGTCATCATCTGTAGAAAAGGCAAAAGCATGAGTCTTACCAGTAACTCTAGCAAGTTTTGCAATTTGCTCAGCTTCTTTACCTTCAAACACAACATCCTTTCCATCTACTTTGATTGTAACTTTTTCTACTTTGCCTTTAAGATCGGCAAGTTTGTCTTTTGCTTCTTTATCTTGTGCGTTAAGGCTTATGCCCAGAGCCAAAAAAAGCATAATAAGTGATGTTATAAATTGATTGTTCTTTCTCATGGATTCTCCTTTTTGTTTTTAAGTTGTACAAAGATATTCGCTTATACAATGCTAATCTGTCAAAGAACCGTTAAGAAGTGTTAAAAAGTGTTAAAAGAAAGAAATAATCGAGGTATTAAGGTAAATTTGCACTATGAAAGAAAAGCGTATTAAAATAATTCTCGGATTGATGGCCTTTGCAGTAGTAGGTTTAGTTGGAGTACAAGTATTTTGGTTAACCAATCTAATCAAAGTTGAAGAAGAGCGGTTTAACAGAAGCGTGAATAATGCAATGCTTTCTGCTGCCGCAAAGTTTGAGCGCAACGAAGCCGCCCAAATATTAATAAAAAATGTTTGGGTAGAAGCTGATTCAAAAAAAGCAACGGGTATTAAAGATTCCAAAGTAATAGGAACTCACTTCAATTATTTTTTCCACGACTCCGCCTCCAAGGGACGTAACATAAAAGTCCAGAATGATGAGGATAATTTTGCTTATCAAATTCAAACCGATACCGATACCAGTGGCAAAGCTTCCGAGGTAAGAGTATTCGCTTTCAGCCAAAATCCCCAGATGCGTGTTAAAGTTTCTTCCCCCAAGATAATGTTTGAAAAACAACTGGACACGTTTGTAACCAGCAAAAAGCGATTGGTGCAAAAAGTAGTTACAGAGATGATGGATGTCAACATTCAGAAACCTATCGAAAAACGATTATCTGTTAAAACAATTGATTCTGTTTTAACACAAGAATTTTCAAGTAAAGGAATTAACAGCGAATTTCAATTCGGAATTCGGAAAATGCGCGAAGACAGCTTAACCTTACTCAAAAAAGGAACTGATGCTTCTGATCTCAATAAATCAAAATATAGGACATTGTTATTCCCGGAAGAAGTTTTTAGCGGAATAAATGAACTTCGTGTTTATTTCCCAAACAAAAACAGATTGATTTTAGGTTCGCTAGTTGGGATGTTAGCGCTATCTATTGGTTTTATACTTTTAATTGTTGGTGTGTTTTTAAAAGCTGTTCAAATGTTTATTAAACAAAAAAAGATTACCGATGTAAAGAATGATCTTATTAACAATATAACTCATGAATTTAAAACTCCAATTTCTACAATCTCTTTGGCTTGCGAAGCACTAAATGAGCCGGCATTGTCATCCGAGAAACAATCAGTTGCGCGCTACTCAAAAATTATCAGAGAAGAAAATGAGCGTTTACAGCTTATGGTTGATACCCTTCTCAATACTGCTTCGATGGAGCGAGATGAAATAAAAATAGAAAAAAAGGAAATTTATCTAAAAGAAATAATTACTTCCGCAATCTCTAAGTTTGACGAATCTGTAAAGCAAAGAGAAGGCTCTATTAACATTGATACTAGTGATTCGAACTATATTGTTATTGGTGATAAATTTCATTTAGGCAACGTAATTAGCAATCTAATAGACAATGCCGTCAAGTTTAATGAAAGAAAACCCGATGTAACAATAACGCTTAGTGCGGACGCCCAAAATGTTATTCTAACTATTGCCGATAATGGCATTGGAATACCAAAAGAAAGTCTGGCTAAAATTTTTGAAACTTTCTACCGTGTACAAAGCGGAAATATTCAAAATGTAAGGGGCAATGGAATTGGTTTGAGTTACGCTAAGAAAATTGTTGAGCTTCACGGAGGGACAATCTCTGTTGAAAGCCAGATTGATGTAGGCTCTTCCTTTAAAATAACTTTTCCGACAAAATGAAAAACACAATAAGAATATTGTTGATTGAGGATGACAAAAACCTTAGCACAATTCTAAAAGAATTTCTAGAAGTAAAAGGTTACGGCGTTACTGCTGCATTTAACGGAGAAGAAGGTTTTGTTGCTTATCAAAAAAGCGAATATGATTTATGCATACTCGACATCATGATGCCCAAAATGGATGGTTTCACTCTTGCAAAAAAGATTCAAGATTTTAATCCGCAGACACCATTTCTATTTCTTTCTGCTAAAGTTATGATTGAGGATAAATTAAAAGGGCTAAAACTAGGCGCGGATGATTATATCACAAAACCATTCAGCATGGAAGAACTTCTGCTACGTATTAAAGTGATTCTAAAGCGTTCCAATTCTTCTGAGATAGAGATTACACAAAGTAAATTTTCTGTCGGCAGCTACAACTTCGATTTTGAAAAACGATTACTTAAGCATGATGGCTTCGAGCAGAAACTAACATCAAAAGAGGCCGAACTGCTTAACTTACTATGTTTGTATAAGAATAATGTTTTGGAGAGATCCGTTGCATTAAACAAAATTTGGCAAAACGATAATTATTTTACCGCTCGCAGTATGGATGTATACATTACGAAACTGCGCAATTATTTTAGAAATGATTCTTCAATTGAAATCGTTAATGTTCACGGTACCGGATTCAAACTTCAGATAAATGATTAACCGCAAGACTTAACTAGTTTCACATATTCACTTAATTTTGCTTCATCAAGTTTACCATCCGTCCTTAGACCGGAGCAAATATCCACGCCAAATGAGCGAACCGAGTCTATAGCATCTTTAACATTTGCCGGTTTTAACCCTCCAGCTAAATAAACCGGAATTGCTACACTTTCCACGATTCTTCTGCTTAACTCCCAGTTATGCGTTCTACCGGTTCCGCCTAATTCTTTAACAGCGAGTTTCTGATTTCCCGAATCGAGCAGCAGAGCGTCGGCAGTTTTTGCTGCTGCAATTGCTTCTTCAACAGATTCTTCATCAACTACATGGATAACCTGGACTACGTTTATACCAGGTAGTTGGTCTTTGATTTCGCTATGGGTTCCTTCTAAAAGTGAATCGCAGATCTGTACAGTTGAAGTTCCGGCATTTTTTAGTTGCGCAATAATCTCACCCACACTTCTTTTACTTGTCAAAAGGAAAGTATCAATACGTCCTCTAAACGTTGCGGCAATTTTTGTTATTAACTCATCAGTTATAACACCCGGGCCGCTTGGCATTGAGGAAACAAGCCCGATTGCATCGGCACCATACTTAATCGCAAGTTCGGCCTCTTCTATGCTGGAGATGCAGCAGATTTTAATTTTTGTCATTGATTAATCCAGTCTTTACGTAGAATAGAATACATTTTCATTGTGTGATATCTTTCCTTAAAGAAAACCTTTTCTCGAAGAACACCTTCAAATTTCAAACCGGATTTTTCCATAACCTTCCACGAGCCGGTATTTTCTGCCTCGCAGTGAGCTTCGATTCTGTTTAGATTTAGCTCAGAAAAACCAAAACGAATCAGTTCTCTGAATGCTTCAGTTATGATTCCTTTATTCCAGTAATTTTTCGAAATTACATAACCAACATCTCCGCAACGGTGCGGTGAATTGGAATCACGCAAATCTATTGTACCGATCAGTTTTTTATCTGACTTAAGTTCTATCCCCCAAATGAATGATTTACTAGATTCAAATTGTTCTTGCGCAAAACAAATAAAATCAAGCGAGTCTTCAATTTTTGAATGGGGTGCCCAGATTAAAAAATCCGATACTTCGGGAACACATGCATACTCAAAAACATCTTGCGCATCGGAAGGCACTAATTGCCTCAACAACAACCTATCCGTGGATAGAACCGGAAATTCCGGGAAAAGTTTCTCATCAGTCATATTTTGTTTACATTTATTTATAAAATCTCCACTAAATTTAATAGAAAATCCTTCAAAGGTGAATTATGATATCGAAAGACTTATTAGATATTCTCTGCTGTCCGGAAACAAAAGCGGATTTAGTTCTTGATGGTTACACTCTTGTATCTGTTGATAAAAACTCAAGACGCCGTTATAAGATAGAAAATGATATTCCTATAATGCTTATTGAAGAATCTGAAGTTCTAGATTTGGATACTTGGAAGACAATAATGAAACAACACAACAAACCGACAGAGTAAAGATGATATACAAGACCGATCCCGAAGAATTTCAGAATTACTTAACGGACGCTTCAAATTACAGCGGAACTGCCGAGAAAATCTTTTTACCCGAAACAGAAAATGAAATTGTTGAATTATTAAAGGAATGCAATTCAGCACAAGTCCGAGTTACAGTTTCCGGAAATGGCACCGGCTTAAATGGCGGAAGAGTGCCGGAAGGTGGAGTTGTACTCTCACTGGAAAAAATGAATAGGATTTTGGAACTCAATGAAGTTGAAAAGTTTGTTACAGTTCAGCCGGCTGTTATTCTAAAGGACTTGCAAGATTACGTAGAGGAACACAAATTGTTTTATCCTCCAGATCCAACGGAGCGCAATTGTTTTATCGGCGCAACCGTTGCTACAAATTCTTCCGGCGCAAAAACATTTAAGTATGGACCTACAAGAGATTATATTTTAGCAATGCGTGTTGTACTTCCTACCGGAGAAACTGTTTACATCGAAAGAGGAAAACAGAAAGTTGAAGGCTATTCAGCCAACTTATTAACCGAACAAGGAAATGAAATAGCTATTTCTGTTCCGCAATTTGAAATGCCCAACACAAAAAATGCTTCAGGATATTTCTGTAAACCGAATATGGATCTGATTGATCTGTTCATCGGCTCGGAAGGAACGCTAGGTATTATTACAGAGCTTAAACTGAAGTTACTTGAATATAACGACAATATTCTTTCATGTGTTGTGTTCTTTCCTACCGAAGATGATGCATTTAATTTTATAGATGAAGCAAGAGATATAACTCTGGGTGATGGAATATTGTCCGCTAGAGCATTGGAATTCTTTGATAAACTCACGCTGGATTTTCTCCGCCCCGATTACCAAACTATTCCACTTGATACTTGCTGTGTTTGGTTCGAACAAGAACTTGATGAGACTGAAGAACAGTTAACAGAAGCATGGTTAGAATTGATAGACAAACATAATGCCGATGCTGAAAAAGCGTGGATTGCCGTTGATAAAAAAGAACAAGAAAAATTTAAGGATTTCCGCCACGCTATAGCTTGGCGCGTAAATGAAACTGTTGCGAGACGCGGTTTAAAGAAAATTGGCACTGATATTTCTGTTCCCGTAAATGAATTTCGTCCATTTTACAAATGGATGACAAATCTCGTTGAGCAAAGCAAAATTGAATATGTGGTTTATGGGCACTTCGGCAACTGTCACCCACACTTGAACATGCTGCCAAAAGATCAAGCCGATTTTATGAAATCCAAAAAAGTTTATTTTGAGATTTGTAAAGAAGCTGTTCGCTTAAAAGGAACTGTCTCCGCCGAACATGGAATCGGGAAAATGAAACGGGATTATTTGCTAATGATGTATGGCGAAGATACTATTAAACAGATGGCTAAGCTGAAACTAAAATTTGATCCAAACAGAATTCTCAACATCGGAAACATTTTTGAAGAGAAGTATCTACAATAGTTTGATGAAAAAACACTTTCTCATACTATCAATCTGTTTTACCACTTTTTTGTCTGCACAGAACAATCCGAATGTGGACAACAAATTCCGTCTCGCTCAGAATTATGAGATGACGGGGCAACTTGAAAAAGCTGAATCGCTTTACAAAGAGTTAATTACACTCCAATCTTGGAATTACGTTTTTTTCGAATCGCTCAACCGGATTTTAATTCTCCAAAAAAAATATGATGAATCAGTAAAACTTATCGAAAAAAGACTAAAAGACTCTCCCCAAGATCCAAGCTTGTACGGTATGCTGGGAACTACATATTTTTTTTCAGATCAAACTCAAAAAGCCTATGATTCTTGGGAAAAAGGGATTTCAGCTAATCAAAATTCATTTATCGCTTACAGAATAATTGCCAACGCTGCAATTGAGAATCGTGCTTTTGAAAAAGCAATTGATTATTTGCAACGCGGGAAAAAAATCTCCAATGATCCATTTCCATTCATGATTGATTTAGCGAATATTTATGCTATCAATATGAATTTTACAGATGCGGCGAGCGAGTTATGCGAGTTGATTTCTGTTCGTCCAGACCAATTGCCAACAGCGAAATCACGTGTAAGTAGCTATATAAATCGTCCTTTAGCCGCCGAGCAAACCACTAGAGCAGTTCAAAATTTTATCAACGCTAAAGAAACAGCCGAGTTATTCGATTTTCTTTCTTTTGTGTATTTTCAAACCGAAAAGTATGCCGAAGCACTAAATACAATTACTGAATCTGAAAAAAAGTTTAATTGTAACGGAACCCGGACAATCATCTTCGCACAAGAAGCGTTTAGAAGTAGGCAATTTGAAATTGCTTCAAAAGCCTACAAATACATACTTGACCATTTTTCCAATTCACCTCTAGAAATATCTGCTAGATTAGGATATGCTAAAACACTCGAAGAATCTCTAAATCTAAAATGTGAAGAGAAAATTGAAAAATGGAAGCCGTTACAAAGACCAATCGTTTCTTTTGCAGATGAGTATAATAAGATTATTAAAGCATATGATGATTTCATTGTTTCATTTAAGGAAAACAGTTCCGCAACTGAAGCTCGCTTCAGAATCGCGGAAATCTGCCGTTTGAGATTGCTGGATTTACCAAAAGCAGATAGTGTTTACAGAAAGGTAATTGAAACTTCTCCTCTTACAAATTATACAGTCGATTCTTACATAGCTCGCGGTCAAATTGCAGTATTCCGGAATCAACTCAATGAAGCCAAACAATATTTTGAAGAAGCAGAAAAACATCCAAGAAGTGATCCGGCAAAATCATTCGAAGCGAAATATCAAATTGCTCGAATTGCTTTCTGGCAAGGGAAATTTTCTGAAGCGATCGAGACATTAAAAAGTGCGACTCAATTTCTATCAGCAGATTTTACAAACAATGCTTTGGAGCTTTCTTTTTTCATAAACGCCGCAAAAAAAGATTCCATTAATCTTGTTAATTATGCTAAAGCTGATCTGCTTTTATTACAGAACAATCTCAAACAAGCTGCGATTGAATTCAAAACTTTAGGTGATAACGATAATCTATTTATTATAAATCAGTTCGCAAAACTACGACTTGCAGAAATTTTTATTTTGGAAAATGATTTTTCTTCTGCCACACAAATTCTAGAAAAGCTCTCAGTTGATGACAAACTTGCGATTTTCGCCGAAAAATCAACTTTTTTGCTCGGAAACACCTATTTATACGGGATGGCCGATCTGGAAAAATCTTCTAAATCTTTCCAGAAACTACTTGAAAATTTCCCAAACTCCATCTATTTTGACCATGCAAGAGATGAGCTAAATCGAATTCAAACTAAAAACGGTCAAAAATGAGCGATTCCCGAGAACCACGCAGCGTAAAGTGTTCATTTTGCGGGCGAGACGGCAGCGAAGTTACTTCGATGGTTGCCGGCCCAGATGTGTACATATGCGATATCTGTATAAAAACCAGTGTTGATATTTTAAAGAATAACATCACTAGCTATCCTAAAAAAGAGACATACCATTCCTCACTAACACCCGACTTAATAAAGAAAAGTTTAGATGAGTATGTTATTGATCAAGACAAAGCTAAGAAAGTTTTAGCTGTAGCCGTTTACAATCACTACAAAAGAGTAAATGCCAGCAATTCACTTTTTGAGATGGACGATGTTGAAATCGAAAAGAGCAATATCCTCCTCCTTGGACCAACCGGCGTTGGAAAGACCTTGCTTGCCCAAACTTTAGCAAGAATTTTGGATGTTCCATTTGCAATTGCTGACGCTACAACCTTGACGGAAGCCGGTTATGTTGGCGATGATGTTGAAACTGTCCTAGTTCGTTTACTGCAAGCTTCCGACTACAATTTGGATAAAGCTCAAAAAGGCATTGTCTATATTGATGAGATTGATAAGATCGCGCGTAAGAGTGAAAGCGCATCTATCACTCGCGACGTTTCTGGTGAAGGCGTACAGCAAGCACTTCTAAAAATTTTAGAAGGAACTGTTGCCGGCGTTCCACCTCGCGGCGGAAGAAAGCATCCGGAACAAAGCTTAATTAACGTTAACACAAAAAACATTCTG
>Ga0172380_10009296_pt1 | contig 10511 bp, 6 predicted proteins | sample Leawe162metaG_FD_119747 | JGI IMG/M metagenome (GOLD analysis project Ga0172380, IMG submission 119747) | Leachate microbial communities from a municipal landfill in Southern Ontario, Canada - Leachate well 162 metaG | ecosystem: Engineered > Solid waste > Landfill > Unclassified | place...
ACCAAGTAGCTCAGATATTTCCAATGGCTATGTTCGATTTTATCAAGCAGCAAATACGACAAGAAATCAAGCAGGCTTCGCATTTACTGCGAGGTTATATTTGAATCATGCTGGTTCAGCAATTATGAATATGACTGGCGACTGGTCGGTCGGATCATTAACAATCTATGGCAGCACTAGCTCTAATACCGAAGCCAAGGCCAATCATTTAAATACAAGCGGCCACAATCTAACTGTCAATGGAAATTTGGTGCTCGGGAACAATGCTCAGGGATATCCGAACGAGTATTTTGGCAAACTTACTTTAGGGAGTGGCACTCATCGTATTACTGGGAATATTTCTGTTGCCTCTGGTTCCAATGGAAGTCATGGTTATCTGGATCTTGGTTCATCAAACCTATCAGTTGGAGGTAATATTAACTTCACAGATATGACTGTGACACCTGGATCTTCTACTGTTACCATGAATGCCACTACGGTTGGAAAGACGATCACTTCTTCTACTCAATCTTTCAATAACCTTAGTTTCGACAGTACCGGCGGCGGTTGGGCTCTAGAAGATGATTTAGCACTCACAAACCTCCTGATCACCAATGGGGAATTAGACGCCAACGGCAAGACAATCAATTTGTCTGGTAGTTTTAGTAGCACCAATGGAACATTCAAGCATAACAATAGTACTGTCAACTTAATCGGAGATAGGCAGTCGCTTATCCTTGGAAGCAATACTTTCTATAATCTTTCTTCCATAGCTGCCGGTAAAAATATTCAATTTGGCTCCGGCTCAACACAAACAATTGAAAATAATCTGATTTTTGGGGGCGTTTCTGGGAATAACATCACTCTTGCTCGATCAGGTGGGTCAGGAGCAGATCGTTGGAAGATTGATCCGAAGGGCAGTCGGGATATTTCATATGTTACTGTTGCTGATTCAGAGAATATAAATAGCCTAAGAATTGATCCGCTAAGCAGTATAAATGGAAGTAATAACATTAATTGGTTTACTATTTCTGGCAAACCACAAAATCTAGCCGCGCTAGCTGGTAATACTTCAATCTCACTTGCTTGGGCCAGCCCGTCTGACACTGACAACCCTGTTACCATGACAAAGATTTATCGTTCGCTGACTGCTGATTTTGTGCCTGACGCTGCTAACCTTCTAGCCACTATTACTGACCCTGCAACCCAAACTTATACTGACAGTGATGTTGAAAATAACGTAACTTATTACTATAAGTTATCATCGCTTAACGGAGTTAATAATGAGGGGCCCCCTACCGATCAGGTTTTTGCCAAGCCAGATTCTGATCTGCCTTCTACTCCCGGGCGACCGTCGGTTACTGAGAAGACTAATTCAGATGGTGCTACAGAGTATCTGCAAAAAAAGACGATTGAGTTGAAATGGGAGCCATCAGATGATAGTAATTCTGGCATCCGTTCTTATATTGTGTTTATCGGGAACTCGTCTTCGGGAAGTGAAATTCTAAATCAGGAGATTGATTTATCTTCGTTTGATAATGTAAATCTGCCGAATCTGAAGTATAGCTTTGCAAACGAGGGAACGTACTTCGTTCGTATTCAATCGAAGGATAAGACGGACAATCTTTCAGCTTATTCATCAGAACTCAAAATGGTGATCGATTCAGTGAGTCCTGAGATCTCGGATAAGTTTGTTCTAGAGGATGCATCTGACAGGGGAGCGCAAACATATGTTGTTAAAATCTCCTGGGCTCCAGCTGCCGATACTGGCTCAGGTATTCTTGGCTACCTTATTAAGCGGAACGGTCAGCCAATCAATAAAAATTCTCAAGGCGTGACTGGCGGCATTTCGGCTTCAACGGATGGCAGGACTCTGTCATATTTAGACGAAGTCGAATCAGATAATTATTATACTTATTCATTGCAAGTCTTAGATCGAAGTTTAAACTTAAACACCTATGACTCGCTGAATAAGGATATCATTCTTCCACGAGATATTGCTCCTGTTACTCAGATCAGCGATATCAAGGTGACACTCGAAGAGAAAGACCGAAGCAAAGTAACGGTCAGCTGGAAGACTTCACAAGAAGTTGTTTGTAAATTGAAATACGGACGGACCATTCTTCTGGGATTACAGGCGGATGAAACCCCCCTGGGGCTTGCCCACTCTATCACTTTGCCAAGTCTCGTCTACAATTCAACTTATTATTATCAAATTTATGCATATAATGAGTTGGGCACAGAAGCAAAATCAAGCATACTACAATTTATCACCAATTCTGAATTACCAAAACAGGGAGTCGTTGAAAATGTAACTTCTATTATTACTGATAATGTCAAAGCCATAGTTGCCGCAACTGCGACGATGGCGACAAACGCAGTCAAAAACTTCTCGAATCTCAATCAGGGCATTGCAGAAGCAATCCATCTCCCGGAAAAAACTGTCCCTGCGGCCTCATCTGCCGTTGTAGTTACAACAGCAGGTATTGCTGCAACTGCTGCGCCTATTGCAAACATTGCCACACTATTTTCTTTACCAGAATACCTTCGCTCAATTGTCGTTTCCATTCTTTCCTTCACGGCTTTCAGAAAGAGGAAGAAAGAGTGGGGAAAAATCGTTGAGGGCGGCACCGAATTGCCAATTTCACAGGCAAGGGTTGATCTGATAAAAATTGAAAATATCGGTGGAAATGACATGCCAACCAAGACAGTGCAGACAGTCTATTCGGATGAAAAGGGCGGGTATGCCTTCCTGGCAGACCCTGGCCGTTATATGCTTTCTGTCAATAAGGATATGTTCCAAACCGTCGAAACAGCCTCTTCATATAAGCCTAACTCTATCATCGAAATCAAGAGTGCTGATGAGAGTCTTGTTGTACCCAATGTCGTTCTCTCAATGAATCCTAAAGTCGTCCAGAAGAAGTTAATTTCGCTTGGGCGATTCCATATTCTGGAGAAAATCACCGGATATATATCCCTCGCAATTCTAATATTCGGCACAATTACGGTTGTCTCTGCGCTGGTAAAGAATCCGAAGGATGTCATCGCCATTACAATGCTCTGTTTTTATCCATTTCTTTGGGGAATGAATGTCAAATCACTCAAAAAGATCTCGCCATTTGGGAATGTTGAAGATGCTAATGATCATAGCGGCGTTTCTCTAGCATTAGTGAGAGTCATGGACCAGAACGGTCAAAAGTTGATAAAAACAGCTGTAACTGACCAGGTTGGCAAATTTAAAACTCTACTAAATAAGGGTAAATACAAAGTTTTTGTGGCTAAAACAGGGTACAAGCAGGACCTGCCAAGCGACCTTGAGGCAAGTGAGGATCTGAATGTATTCAACAAAAAAATTGAAATCAACAAACTTACTAACTCTTAGCATTTGTGTTGACTTAGAGGCTGTTTTCGGGTAAAATCATACTGTTTTCTTATCTTGGAAAAGAAATTTTTTAATCGATAAGAAAATCATTGCGGGTTCTAAAAATCTATTCCAAGTTTTTGAGTTTTGGTTTTTAACTTTTAAGTTAATTATCGGGGTGTGGCTCAGTTGGCTAGAGCGCCTGGTTTGGGACCAGGAGGTCCCCAGTTCGAGTCTGGGCACCCCGACCATCGTAAACAACAGTGCTGATCAGGTTTTGCACTGAATTCTTTGTGCAGGCGGGTATCGTATAGCGGCTATTATGCGACCCTTCCAAGGTTGAGATGAGGGTTCGACTCCCTCTACCCGCTCCAAGAAATTATAAGGTTACCATTTATCAATCATCAGTTAATAATCAGTTGTTCATCTTGATAAGTAAATTGAAAATTGAAAATTGGTAATTTTATCATATGGCGGCCATGGTGAAGTGGTTATCACGGCAGTTTGTGGCACTGCAATCATGGGTTCAATTCCCGTTGGCCGCCCCATGAAAAAGACAGTACGAAAGTGCTGTTTTTTTCATGGTCGGGAATAACCAGGAAAAGACAATGATCGGTTTCTTCTCAAGATTGAGCTTTACACTTGGTACTGATTACTTTTATAATAGTAGGGAAAATTAGCCCTAATTAATAAAAGAAAAACATGCAAGAAGATTTATCAAAGAAATTCAAAAAAGAGTTTGGCGCGGATCCGATTTTTGAAATTATTGTACCTAGCAGAGTAAATTTGATCGGCGAACACTCTGATTATTATGATAATTTTGTTCTTCCAATGGCGATCGATAATGTCGGTATGATTTCTCTCATCCGCCCCAGGGATGATGACAAAATTGTGATGCATACGATGAATCTGGGCGAATTAGAGGAGCCGAGGATTGAACTCTCAACGCAAGATAATCGGAGCAAACTACAGTGGGTGCAGTATGTTCAGGGCGCTATTGCAATGTATGCTGAAGAGTATACGCGAAAAGCACTCAAAGGATTTGACATACTGATTAATTCCTCTATTCCAATAGGCGGGGGGCTATCTTCATCTTCCGCTCTGACGATGACGTCGCTTACAGCGCTTGGGCTCGCAAATGGCTTTACCAATGGTGATAAAAAATTGGAACTTGAGGTTGCGGTAAAACTCATCAACGAAAAAGGTAACCAAGGCGAAGCAGCCAAACTTCTAGATAAATTATGCATGATGGGGTGCTGGGCCGAATATTGGTACGGAACTCGGGGTGGAGCAATGGATCACTTTGCCATCACGGTTTCCAAAGCTGGCAACGCAACTCTTCTAGATAATCGGTCTTTTAAATATGAATATACTCCGATTCCTAACGAATTAGCTATCATCATCTGTAATACTTCTGTCAGGCATAATCAGCTGTATTCGGGCTTCGGAGACCGTAAAAAATCTGCGATGAGCGGCTTTGCCAAGATTCACCGTCACCATTCAGAGCTTATCAACATTCGGGATATCGACATAGAAATGCTTGAGAGATATGCTGATGAACTTGTGGAAGATGAGTACAAGAAGATGAAACACCCTATCACAGAAAAACAACGTGTTTTTAAATTTGTTGATGCTATTAAAAATAATCAATTTGAAAAATTGGGCCAGACCATAAATGAAGCATTCCTGAGTCTCCGAGACGATTATGATGTATCCTGCGAGGAGCTAAACATCATGCAGGAAGCTGCCGTTACGAGTCCAGGTTGCTACGGTGCGCGCATAACCGGTGGTGGATTTGGCGGTTGCATCGTCGCTTTTGTGGACAGAAAAGAAAAAGAGAGTTTTGCTGCTGCTGTTAAGAAAAAGTATGATGATAACCCAGAAATAAAAAATGCCGGAGTGAAAGCTGATATTTGGGAAGCACACTCAGGAGATGGCCTACAGATTAAAATTCTCTAACAAATAAAAAACCAGTCTTCTGACTGGTTTTTTATTTAATGTTAATCATTAGAAAATAATTGCAAGAACGGCAATAGCGACGATCTCTAAACCGACGACGCACAAACCGATGCTTTGAAATTTTGTAAGCTCCATCTGGTTTCTCCGTTAATTGAATCAACGCATATAGAATAGGCGACACGACGCTCAATTGCTTCTCCATTTCAGACAAATCTGACACCAGATTTTGTAGTTTTTACCAATTATCTGCCTGGCTTGTTAAAAAATCTGATTTTTGCTAAAATATGAGAGCAAAATCTTAATCTGCCTCCTTAGCTCAGTGGATTAGAGCGCTTGGCTTCGGACCAAGAGGTCGGGGGTTCGAATCCCTCAGGGGGTACCACGCCGCTTTGCGGCAAGTTGCAAGTTTTTAAAGTTAAAAGAAAAAAGTAGAGAAGATCTGTATAAATACTTAATAACTTGATCAACTTGTCAACTAATTAGCCCGCGTAGCTCAGTGGATAGAGCAGCTGCCTTCTAAGCAGTTGGTCGCAGGTTCGATTCCTGCCGCGGGTACCAAACCAGCTTTATCAAAGAACATAAGGGGCAAATGAACGAAAGAAGCTTTAAAGTCCTTGGCATAATTCTGGGTAGTTTGTTACTTCTTGCATATATTATAAGTGTCGTAGTGAAAGACGATGTTTCACTCCAGGTTTTTAACATTATCTATTCTGCTGATTTGGCGCTGGGCCTGGTTTTCTTATTTCCTTACGCAATCAAACGAGCTAAGAAATTGACTCTAGCCGAGTGGCTGATCATTTTGTTTTTAATAGCCTTCTATGGAGTAATGATTTATAAAAATACAATTTTTTAATTGTGTTTTTGACAAAAGTTCAGACCACTCTTTAAAGTAAACAAAAGCTGAGCAAGACAGATTTGTATATTTTTCGAGTGGAGATAGTTCTCAGCTTTTTCTAAGCATTTATGGTATAAGATTGTTATATGAGAATAATTATTGTTGAGGACGATCATAAAATCGCCAATGCGATTAAAAAGGGATTGGAGCAGGAATCATATGCTGTCGATGTCTCTTATGATGGCAAAGATGGATATGGATCGATTGCAACGATTGAGTATGATCTTATCATACTAGATCGCATGTTACCGGAGATTGATGGTTTGGAGATCTGCAAGTTGGTAAGAGCCGAGAAAAACCATACCCCGATACTAATGTTAACTGCTAAAGACAAAATCAGCGATCGGGTTGACGGCTTGAACGCGGGAGCTGATGATTATTTGATTAAACCCTTTGCTTTTGAGGAGCTGCTTGCCCGGGTCAAGGCGCTGCTCCGCCGTCCTCAAACTTCGCTGAAGGCTGTCCTAAAAGCCGCCGGATTATCTCTGGACACAAACACTTTCGAAGTCAAAAAAGCCGGGAAAATTATCACTCTTTCAATTAAAGAGTTTGCATTACTGGAGTATTTGATGAGGAATCAGGGCAGGATACTGTCGAAGGAAAATATTATCAATCATGTTTGGAATTATGATGCCGATATCTTGCCAAACACTGTTGAAGTTTATATAGGATATCTTCGCAATAAGATCGATAAACCATTCAAATCCAACCAGATAAAGACCATTAGGGGTTTCGGGTATAAAATAGAGGAATAATGAATATTTTCAAATTTAAAAGAAATGTCTTTGATCTAGCTTCTCTCAAACTTTCTCTTTTTTATGTAGCTATAGTTATGTTCATCAGTATCGGTTTCAGCATTTCACTCTACAGAATCTCCTTTAACGAAATAAACCGTGGGCTAGGTAGTCAAGCCCAAATCTACCGAGATATCTCAATTGATCAGTTTATCCCGAGGTCACTTCTTGATATTGAATCAATCAGACAGCATCAAATTAGAGAGAGCAGCGCTCGTCTTCGATTCAACTTGATTTATTTTAATCTTTTAATTTTAATCCTGTCCTCTGTCCTGAGCTATTTCTTGGCGCGAAAAACCCTAGGGCCGATCGAGGAATCTATGGAAGCACAAAATCGATTCACGGCGGACGCTTCTCATGAATTACGGACGCCCTTGACCGCGATGAAGACAGAAATTGAAGTAACCCTTCGAGACAAGAAGATTAGCTTAGGGAAGGCAGTTGAGCTATTAAATAGCAATCTTGAAGAGATTGGAAAATTAGAATCACTCTCAAACGCTTTACTCAAGCTTGCTCGGTTCCGTGAGAAAACCAAGGAGAGTTTCGAACTGACCTCTCTAAAAGATACAATGATTTCAGCCTATGAAAAAGTTGAAAGCCTTGCAATGCAGAAGCAAATTACCTTTAAAAATGAGCTTGCGAATATTAAGATAAAAGGGGACAAACAGAGTCTTGTTGAGCTTTTTGTCATACTTCTGGACAACGCCATTAAATACAGTCCTCGCGAATCTAAGATCTCTCTATCAATCAAGAGAGAGGGCAGTCATGCCTATGTGAAAATAAAAGATCAAGGTGTCGGAATAAAGGCCTCTGATCTTCCATATATTTTCAATCGTTTTTACCGCGCAGATAATTCGCGTAGTAAAGATGAAATCCCTGGCTATGGCCTAGGGCTTTCGATTGCAAAGCAAATCGTCGATCTCCATGATGGATCGATTTTGGCGAATAGTAAACCGGGTAAGGGTAGTGAATTTGTGGTTAAATTTTAGTTTCTTTAGCTTAAGCTATTTCTCAGAATAGGCCTATATATTGAAGACAGGTTAATTAGGATTGCCGGCTGGCTAAATTCCCCCCTCGGCCAGTCGGCAATGCTAGGACAATCTGTTTCACACTAATAAAGGGAGAATTATGGGAATAATAAGTCGTGGCATCAAAGACGCGTTCCGCAATACGATTAGAACAGTCTCAATAACTTTCATTCTTGCTCTTTCAATTGCGATGTCGCTAATCATGCTGATAGCGCTGAAAACGGTTCAAGCAAAAATATCAAATGTTAAAAGTTCAATTGGTAACACCATTACGGTTACCCCGGCCGGAGTTAGAGGTTTTGAGGGCGGCGGCGAACTTCTGACGACCGGGGATTTGGATAATATCAATTCTATTGCTCATATAGCCAAAACTACCGAGGTGCTTTCTGATCGCTTGACACCAAATCAGGATACTAATCTCGTCTCTGCAATTGATCCGGGTTCTTTTGGCAACAGGATGCAAGCGAGAAATGGCGTGATCATCAGCGAGGGAACTAGTCGTCAGGAAATTAACTCTAAACGAAGTTTTACTATGCCTATCACTGTAACGGCAACGACTGATTTTAACGTTTTGGCAAGTTTAAGTGTCAGCCAGTTCAAGTTGGCTTCGGGTCAACTTTTTGACCCCAACACAACTGAAAAGGTTGCTCTGGTCGGCCAGGAGATTGCGGCCAAAAATAATCTGTCAGTTGGCAGTACTTTTCAGGCGTATGGTAGTGATGTGACAGTCTCGGGGATTTTTGATACCGGAAATAAGTTTACAAACGCTGCGTTGGTCATGCCTATTAAAACACTCCAAACATTTTCTAACCAAGTTGATCAAATTAGTACTCTCATAGTCCAATCTGATTCGATTGATACGATTTCAAGCGTTCAAAATGAGATCAAATCTAAGCTAGGCGATAAAGCAGATGTTGTTTCTCAACAGGATACCTCAGACCAAGCGCTCAAACCACTTGAAAACATTAAGACAATTTCTCTTTACAGTCTAATTGGTTCTCTTGCAGCCGGGTCAGTCATTATCTTTCTCACAATGCTGATGATCGTTCGAGAGCGAAGGCGAGAGATCGGAGTCTTAAAAGCGATTGGATCTTCCAATATTGGGATCGTTTCTCAGTTCACCATTGAAGCGTTAGTCCTCACTTTGTTTGCAAGCATTATTGGAATCATCTGCGGGTTTATTTTTAGCAATCCAGTTCTTAGAGCTTTGATAGAGAACAGCGAATCTACTGGTAATATTGCAAATAAAACGGTTCAAATAGAACGTGGTGCTGGCATGATGGTAGCGCGACTCGGAGGAAGTTTGGATAGCACTAAGGACGCATTTAACAATATTCACGCTGTTCTTGGCTGGCAGACCATTGGTTACGGATTGATGGCTGCAGTGATAATTGCAATCATCGGCAGTGCGATTCCGGCATTCTTTATCTCTAAAGTCAGGCCGGCTGAAGTCATGCGTCAAGAATAATAAACTAGATAGATAGGCCAAAATGTTATCAGTAAAAAACTTAATAAAAAAATTTCGATCAGGCGACACTAATGTTTTTGCGGTAAACGATATTAATTTCACAGTCGAGACGGGCGCATTCTGCACTATTATCGGGAAAAGTGGCAGTGGCAAGAGTACCTTGCTCTCCCTACTCGGAGCACTCGATAAACCAACTTCTGGCAGTATTGAGGTTGATGGCGATGATATCGCCAAGTTGGGAGACAGCCGGCTAATCGAATATCGCCGGAAAAAAATCGGTTTTGTTTTCCAAAATTACAATCTTATCCCCAATCTGACTGCACTAGAAAATGTAATGATTCCAATGGAATTTAATGGCGTCGATTCACAAGGACAGAGAGAGAGAGCCGAGAAACTGTTAGATCAGGTCGGCTTATCCGGTGACAAACAGAATCGAAAGCCGGGCCGATTATCTGGTGGTGAGCAGCAACGTGTTGCAATCGCCAGGGCTTTGGCCAATAAACCGAAATTAATCTTAGCTGATGAGCCGACTGGCAATTTGGATTCAGCCACTGGCAAAATCATTGTAAATCTTCTAAAAAATCTGGCAAAATCTGAGCAGACCACAATAATTGCTGTCACTCACGATGAGGGTATTGCTGAGCAAGCCGCTGTCACCTTTAAACTTAAAGACGGTAAAATCGCGAACTAACAAAAAAAGGCGCTCAGCGCCTTTTTTTGTGGAAAAAAGAATTATTCTTTATTCTTCTTCTTTATTATCATCGTCATCTGTCTCTTCGCCCTCTTCGGCTTCGTCAGACTCAGTCTCGGTGGGCATTTTCTGGTCGATCATCATGCTTGCAGTCTTCTTCATGGCGTCCTTGGCTTGCATCTCATCAAGACCACGACTTTTCATCATATCTACTGCATCATGCAGGTCATCCATCACGACTTCCATATGATCTGTTAGTTCGTCGTCGATCATATCTTCACTTATTCCCATCTTTTTCATTTCCTCAGATAACTTGTCTTTCATCATCTCATCCAT